>Ga0136625_1000571_pt1 | contig 11883 bp, 14 predicted proteins | sample AntDrymUQ4832306_2_FD_104672 | JGI IMG/M metagenome (GOLD analysis project Ga0136625, IMG submission 104672) | Polar desert sand microbial communities from Dry Valleys, Antarctica - metaG UQ483 (23.06) | ecosystem: Environmental > Terrestrial > Soil > Desert | place: Antarctica: Dry Valley...
CGATCTACGTCACGAGGTTGGCGACGACGTGCTGCTGATCGCCGACCTGTGCATCGACGAGTACACGTCCCACGGCCATTGCGGCGTGCTCGACGATCGGGGTCGGGTCGACAACGACGCCACACTCGACGTGTACGCCGAGACGGCGATCGCCCAGGCCACGGCTGGTGCCGCGATGGTGGCCCCGAGTGGGATGATGGACGGCCAGGTGGGGCGCATCCGCGCCGCACTCGACCGCGCCGGATTCGACGACGTCGCTATCCTCGCCTACGCCGCCAAGTACGCAAGCGGGCTGTACGGCCCGTTCCGCGAAGCCGTCAACGTGGAGATCGCAGGGGGCGGCGACCGCAAGGGCTACCAGCAGGACGTGCGCAACGGCCGCGAAGCGCTCGTGGAGGTCCAGGCTGACGTCGAGCAGGGCGCCGACATGGTGATGATCAAGCCGGCGCTCGCCTACCTCGATGTGATCGCCGCCGTGCGCCAGCGTGTCGACGTACCCGTTGCCGCCTACCACGTCAGCGGTGAGTACGCCATGCTCGAGGCGGCGGCCGCAAACGGGTGGATCGACCACGATGTCGTGGCGCTCGAACACCTCACGGCCATCAAGCGGGCCGGGGCCGACGTCATCCTCACCTACCTGGCGCGCTGGTTCGCCGAGAGGATCGGATGAGAGGGATCACGATCCCCGACACGACGTCGCGGGCGGTGCCGTTCTGCGCCGATGAGTGCGGTGCGGCCGGCTGCACGCCCACCGTGTGCGTCGGTGCCGGTGTCGCCTCCAACGAGGTGCTGTTCGAACGCTCGCAGCGCGTGATCCCCGGCGGTGTCAACTCGTCGATCCGGGCGCACCGGTCCGTCGGCGGTTCTCCGATCATCGTGGCACGGGCCGAGGGGCCGTACATCTGGGACGTCGAGGGCACGCGCTACATCGACCTGGTCCAGAGTTATGGGGCGGTCATCGTGGGGCACGCCCATCCCGCCGTCACCCAGGCGCTGCACAGCGCCGCTGCCGACGGGACCTCGTACGGGGCGCCGACGGCTCGGGAGATGAAGCTGGCCGAGCTGATCGTGGAACGCGTCCGCAGCTGCGACCAGGTTCGATTGATGAACTCCGGCACGGAGGCCACGAGTACCGCGGTGCGGCTGGCCCGCGGGTTCACGGGCCGAGACCGCATCGTCACATTCGCCGGCAACTTCCACGGCGCCACCGACGCGTTGTTGGCCGCCGGGGGCAGTGGTGTGGCCACGCTCGGCCTGCCGGGAACCGCCGGCGTTCCCGCCAGCGCCGTCTCCGAGACGCTCGTCGTGCCGTACAACGAGGTGCCGGTGCTCGACGGCACGGTCGCCGCCGTGATCGTCGAACCGGTGGCTGCCAACATGGGTGTCGTCGCTCCCGTCCCGGGATTCCTGGCCGGGCTGCGCGCCGAGTGCGACCGGGTGGGGGCACTGCTGGTCTTCGATGAGGTGATCACGGGGTTCCGCCTCGATGTCGGCGGCGCCCAGTCGCGTTTCGACGTGGCCGCCGACCTGACGACGTTCGGCAAGGTGATCGGCGGTGGGCTCCCCGTCGGCGGGCTCGGCGGGCGTCGTGAGATCATGGAGACGCTGTCGCCGATTGGCCCTGTGTTCCACTCCGGCACGCTGTCTGGCAACCCGCTGACGACGGCCGCCGGGCTGGCCGTTCTTGGCCTCCTCGACGAGGACGTGTACATGGAGCTGTCGGCGAGGGCGCGGCGGCTGGCGGCCGTGCTGCGCGACGCCTGTCTGGCAGCCCGCTTCCCTGCCCAGTTTCCTGTGGTGGGCACGCTCGTCGGCATGGTGTGCGGTCGTCTGGAGGCGGTGCGCAACTTCGACGAGGCCCGGGAGACCGACACCGCTGCGTACGCCAGGTTCTTCCACGCCATGCGCTCGCTTGGCGTGGCCATGGCCCCAGGCGCCTACGAGGCCATCTTCGTCGGACTCGGACATGACGACGACGTGATCCAGGCGGTCGGTGCTGCCGCCGAGCAGGCGGCGCGGGTGGCGTCGTCGGCCGCCCAGTAGCGTCTCGTCGCGATGCGGCAGTTCTTCGGCTGGCGGTTCTGGGCGGCGGTTCTCGTTCTCGTCGTCGTTGCCCTCGCCATCGTCGTGCTCACCGGTGACGACAGTGCCAGTGAGGATCAGGTAGAACGCTCGTCGCAGAATCGTCGCCTCGATCTGGCGAGCTTCGTGTACGCCGCCGAACGGAACCGCTTCCGGATGACCGACGGCTATTCGCGTGGCTATCTCAACTTGATTCTCGACGGCGAGCGCACCGTGCGCATCCAACCGGGCACGCCGGGCGTGGTGCGCTGTCAGCGACTCGACGAGGTAGGCGGATGCGGGGTGGTGGCCGACCTACTCGGCGACGCCGTGGTGTGGTTCGCCATCGTGCCGCTCGGGCCGCGACTGACGCTCGAGCTGCCACCCATCGTCGACCTAGAGGACGGCTACGCCATCCTGTCCAACGGCTGGGAGCTGCGATACGCGCCGGTGCTCGACCGGCGCTGCGACGAGCAGACCGAGTCGTTCCAGCAGTTCCTGCGCGAGTTCGGACCACGGAGCACGACGATCGTCGACCCGGGCGAGAACCGCGTCACAGCCGTGGCCTGTTAGCCGACACACCGGCCGAACCGGTGCCGGTTCGGCGAAACTACTGGCCGGCGACGGAATCGACGGTGGCGGACCGTCGCCGCCCGGGGGCGGCGTTCGCGGTGGCGTGGGCGCGCTCGGCTCGACCGAGGAAGTCGCCGAGCACGCGGTTGAACGTCAAGAAGTGCTCGACCATGAATCCGTGGGCGGCACCCGAGATCACGACCAGCTCGGCCGTCGGGATGCGCTCGGCCAGTTCCTCGCTGTCACCGCGAGGCGTCAGGATGTCCTGGTTGCCGACGATCACGAGCGTGGGTACGACGATGTTGGCCAACTCGTCGGCGAGGCCGTCGTCGGCGGCCAGGATGGCGTCGACCTGGGCGGCAAAGGCGTGCGGTGGGTTGCCGAACCCGAGCGGCCCGAGCCATCCGAGGGCGGGCGACAGGCGCCGGAACGAACGCGGACCGATCACCCATCTGGATGCCTCACGGGTCATCCGACCCATTCCTTCGGTCATCGCGAACTCTGCCCAATCGGCGAGCAGCTCGCGCCGCCACTGATGGTTGGTGCACGACGTGCAGGCCAGGGTGAGTGAGCGCACCCGGTCGGGATACATGACGCCGACGATCTGGGCGATGGCGCCTCCCATGGATGCCCCAACGACGTGCGCCTGCTCCACGCCGACAGCGTCGAGCACACGCACAGCGTCGTCGGCCATCTGGTCCAGGGCGTAGGGCCCGCGTGGTTTGTCGGTGCGACCGGCGCCGCGATTGTCGAACGCGACGGTGCGGTAGCGCGCCGCGAGTGCGATGCGTTGGAGCTGCCATCCGTACAAGTCGGCGCCGAGCCCTTGGATCAGCAGCACCGGTGGACCCGACGACCGCCCGGTCACCTCGTAGCGGATCCGCACGCCATCGCTGGCGGTCACGAATGGCATCAGTCGCCACCCATTCCCGACATCGACAGCCAGTCGAACAATGGGCCCGAATGCCACCCTCCCATCTCCTCGAGCAGGCTGCGGATGCGCTTGCGGGCAGCATCTGCGAGCTCCAGCTCGGCCAGCGGGCCGCGGCGGGATCGCCCGGCATTGATCTCGGTTCCGATCTCTACGCGAGCGTGGCGGCTGAACGGTGAGCTGGTGGCGGCGGCGGGATGGACCCGCACCCGTTCCTGCACAGCGGCGCCGATCAGCCGATGGTCGATTCGTCCGACTCGCTGCGGATGCAGCTCCCGACCCGTGCCGATGACCACGAGCTCCTTCGCCCTCAAGGCGTTGCGCACCTCCTCGGGATGATCGAGCAGACCACCAAGACGGCGCAGCAGTGCACCGGCCGGAGCAGTGTCGGGCCGCCCCACGAACCGCACGGGTCGACCTGTTGCCTCACAGAGGGCCAGCGCCGTGAACACAGGCGCGAGGGAGTACGTGCGGACGTTGACGACGATCAACGCCCCTGCTCGGGACGGCAGCCGGTCGACGCCGCCGAGGGTGACGTGCCAGCGCATGTTTGCCAGCGTCGTGATGCGCTCAACGAAGATGCTGTCTCGTCCCCATCCGTCCACGTGAACGCCGGACGCCGGGGGATCGGGTCGCGTGCGCTCGACGGTGGGGTCCTCCTCCACGTCGGCGGGATGCTTGGGTTCGCCGGGCTCGGACCGGCGGGCGAAGGGCAGGATCAATGCCGTCATCACGCCACCTGCCGACGGGCCGGGACCCGTACGACGCTCTCCCAGGCGTGCAGCCCGTCGATGACCTCCACGGCGGTGACTGTGGGGGCCACGCCGAGCACGTCCATGGCTCGTGAATCGTCGGCCAGCCGTCCCCGGTGGAACAGCTCGGCCACATGATCGGGGATGGGAGCACCGAGCACCCAGCTCATCGCCCGCACGAGCCGCCATTCCGGCCCGACGAGCGGCAGCGGGATGCGGCCACCGCGGCGGATGGCCTGGAACGTGCTGATCGAACCCGGGGCGACGACGTTCACGGGACCGTCGTGCCGCTGGCGGCTGGCGGCACAGAACGCCACGGCCGCATCGTGATCCTGCACGACGGTGAACGGAGGGTCGGCGAGCACGCTGAACGGGACGACGGGCTGGCGCAACACGCGACCGAGCGGGCTCGGCACATGAGGCCCGAGCACCGGAGCAAGGCGCACCAGCGTGACCGGCACGCCGACTCGCTGGCTCACGGAGCGGGCTGTGAGCTCGATGCCCTCCAGCATGCGCCCGTACTCGCTTGTCGGGTCGAGTGGTGTGTCCTCGTCGGGTCTGGTCAACGAGCCGCGAGCTCGGCCATACACCTCGATGCCACTGCGGACGACCACCGCCTGCAATGCCTTGCACTCGGCGGCGGCTCCAAGCACGGATGTGGCGGCGTGGTCCGTGAGCACCTTGGCTGTGCCAGTGCCGGCACGCGCGTCGGGCTCCCAGCTCGCCACGTGTACGAGTACGTGAGGGTCGAAGTCGGTGATCGTCTGCACGATCCGCTCGGTCTCGGCCGGCGGGATGCGGTGGAACGTGGCAGCCCGCAGCCGCCGGCGGGGAGGGTCGGCGTCGATGCCGGCCAGCTCACCGACCCACGGTTCATCTTCGAGCAGCGCCGCCAGCCGGGAACCGAGCTCGCCCCCCATGCCCGAGATGAGCACGCGCTGGCCGGGCATCTACGCGACGCTACCTGCTGTTCATCGTGGCGACAGTCACCACCGAGCGCGCCCGGTCGGCCTCGCTGCGCTCAGCCGAAGTCTCTGTGGGGGCTGCGCCCCCACGCCCCATCCCCGGTCGGCTCACTGGCGTTCGCGCGCCCGGTCGGCCTCGCTGCGCTCAGCCGAGGCCGCGTGAGTCCTGCTTCAGGGCGGTGTCCACCGAGAGCGCCGAGGCGACGACGAGACTGTGCAAAGGCTGGGGCGGCTTAGAGTGCATCTGCACGACGTAGTTGTCAGCCGTCGTGAACATCGTCTTGGCGATGCCCTCGAACGTTTTCGTGATCCTGGCGATCTCGGTTCCGGTGTTGTCCTCGATGCGGAAGTTCCAGGCGCGCCAGTTCTCTGCCTTGATGGCGCCGAGACGTTGGCCGTTCGCTTCGAGTCCGAAGTTGATCTTGCCGATCATCTTCTCCTGCACGATCCGGCCGATCTCGTTGCCGGCGGCATCTTCGACGACGACGGTGCTCTTGATGATCTTGGCCGGCCGGGTGAGGCGCATCAGCACCTGTCCGGCAGGGTCGGTGATCTCCAGCTTGTGCGTCATGAACTGGTCGAGGCTGCTGACGAGGCGCATCACCTTCTTCGCTCGCGACTGGCCCACCTGGTTGACCTGTGCCACCTGCGTCCCGTGCTGGCTGAACACGCCGTACTGGTTCGTCAGCTCGAATATCTTGGCCTTCTGGTTGACGACGAGGATCGGTTCGTTGAACAGCGTGCCGTCGCCGCCTTCGACGGGCTGTGCGATGCCGGCCCCGCGGTAGCCACTGCCCGAGAGCTGCCGTTGGATCTTCGCAGGGTCGGCCTCGTTGCCGATCCTTCCATCGATCTTGTCGAGCAGCCCTCCCTTCACGGAGTCCTTGCCGGTCTTGCCCTGGTTGCTGATGTGCTCGGTCCACGCCGCTCCATCCCAATACCGCAGCTCGTGGCGCCTGGTGGGGTCGGGGAACCAGTTGGCTGGCGTTGACGGAGTGTCGCTCATTGGCCAGGAACCCTAGATCCCGGTGCCGGACTGGTGTCAGTCACGCAGCAGGTGCGACCGCAGCACGACGCTGCGCCCGAAGGGATCGAGCTGTCGTCCGACGAGCCGCTCCGTGACGGCGATGGCCCTCGTGCCGTCCTCCACGAGCCCCGACCATCGGATGTATCCGCCCATGATCCCGGTGATTCGGTCACCGACTTCTTCGGCGTGGATCAGCACCTTCGTGCCCGAGCGCAGCAGATCGTCGAGCTCCTGGTACAGGATCCGCAACCAGCGGTCGAGGTCCTCGCCGTTGAACGGGCGGTGACGGGCGGTCACACCCAGCTCGTCGTAGTTGTGCAGGTTGTGCGGGGCGGCCATCATGGAGATCACACAGCCGAATCCGTTCTCACGGATCCAGATGATCTCCTCTTGGCGCCGTACCCGGCGGTGGTTGACGCCGAATCCGCCAGGCCGTTCGCAGATCGCCAGCTTGTCTCGCAGGATCCAGATGAAGTGGCGGGGGGTGATGCCCTGTGCCCACTTGCCCCGAAGGCGTGCGGCCATCAACGTGTCGAACCGGTGCTTCGCGGGGTCATACCGGGGGTCGATCCTACTGGGCGCCGGGCGGGATTCTTCGAAGCCGCTGGCCGGTCCGCGCCACGCGCACGCCTCCGGCCAGCTCGCACGCCGTCCGCCTGCCGTGGACGACGTCGAGCACGCGCTCCAGCGCCGCCCGGTCGGGCGGATAGCCAGCCACAGTGAGCCAGCTGCGAAGTGCCCGGACGGCGAGCACCGGCGAGGCATCACGCAAGGCGACTGCATCGGTCGGGTCGATGGCGACACTCAGGTCGTCGAGCATGTCGTCGTCCTGCCGGCACAGGTCCGCCGCCCGTGCCAGCAGCGGTGCAACATCGCGATCCGAGATCCGATCGCACAGCGGCAGCAGTTCGTGGCGGATCCGATTGCGGCGGAACGACGCGTCGTGGTTGCTCGGATCATGCACCGGGCGTAGACCGAACGCCTGGCACAGTTCTTCGGTCTCGTGCCGGCGTAGTGACAGCAGCGGTTTACATGCTGACGGGCGCATCGCCGCCAGGCCGCCGGTGCCGGCGCCGCGCAGCAGGTTGGCGAGCACCGTCTCGGCCTGGTCGTCGAGCGTGTGGCCGGTGGCGACGTTGTCAGGGAGAGCGGACGTGCGGGCGGCGCGGGCCCTCGCTTCGAGGTTCGGTCCGGGGTCCACGTGGATGCGGTACTCGACGAACGGAACCCCCACGGCGTCGGCGATGGTCCGAGCGTTGGCTGCCTCGTGACCGGAGCTTGGGCGCAGACCGTGGTCGACGTGATGCGCGACCACAGCGCACCTGGCGGCGACGCCGAGGATCAGCAGCGCCGTCGAGTCGGCTCCGCCCGAGAAGGCGCATTCGAGCGAGGTGCCGGCGTCGGGAAACGTGCAGCGGTCGACGAGCGCGGCGACGAGCTCGTCGCGATCCACGGCTCAGAGGTCGTTCTGGCGTTTGCCCGGATATCGCTGCGACGACACGTTCTTCATGTATCCGGCGACCAGCGCCACCACGGTCGCCACCGCAGCGAGCGTGAGGACGACGCCGATCCAGAAGTGCCAGATGTTCGCGGCGATCATGGCGCCGAGCGTATCGAGGCGATCAGGCGGACCCGTCGCCGCCGGGCGCCAGCTCGATGTGCAGGCATTGTTCCAGGCGAGACAGCAAACCTGGAGGCATCTCGTCGTTCTGGCACTTTTGGGCGATCACCGACTTGAGCTCGGCGTGGAAGTCGAACGCACTGAGGCAGTCGGGGCATCCGTCGAGGTGATCGTGGATCGCCGTTCGGGTGGCATCGGACAGCTCACCGTCGAGGAACGTGTCCAGCTCGCGAAGCGCCTTCTCGCAATCAGCCATCGCTGGCGTCCCCCGCCGGTTCTGGATCGTTCAAGATTCCTCGTTGCATGGCGTACTCGTACAACGCCCGGTGCATCTGTTTTCTTCCCCGATGCAGTCGCGACATCACCGTGCCAATGGGGATGTCCAGGATCTCTGCGATCTCCTTGTAGGGGAAGCCCTCGACATCGGCAAGGAGCACTGGCAGCCGGAAGTTCTCCGGGAGGTCTTCGAGCGCCTGTCTGACCTCGTCGTCGGTGAACATCTCAAGCAGCTGGTCCTCGGCGGAGCGGTTCGAGAACACAGCGTCGAGGTTGCCGAGCCGGCGGTACAGGTAGAGGTCCTCGACCTCTGCGAGGTCGGTCTCCTGGGGTCGTCGCTGCTTGGCTCGGTAGCGGTTGATGTATGCGTTGGTGAGGATGCGGAACAGCCACGCCCGAAGGTTCGTGCCCTCCGTGAAGCTCTCGAACGACCGGAAGCCGCGTAGCAGCGTCTCTTGCACGAGGTCCTCGGCGTCGGCCGGGTTGCGAGTCATCCGCAGGCCAGCCGAATAGAGCTGCGGTGCGAACGGCATCGCCTGCTCGGCGAACGTACGGCGATCAGCCATCGGGCTACTCCGCGAGCTCGCTGGCCGCTTCGTCGAGCGCCGACGCGAATCGTTCCAGGAACTCGGCGAGGGCATGGCGTTCGTCCGGGTCGAACTGGCCCATCACGTAGCCGAGCACGTTGGCCCGCCGTTTGGCCACTTCCCGGTGACGGCTGGCGCCTGCCGGCGTAACGGCGACGAGCACGACGCGTCCGTCGTCGGTCGAGCTCGAACGTTCGGCGAAACCTCTCGCGACGAGTCGGCCGACTGCCCTGGTGGCCGTCGATGGGTCGACCTTGAGGGCGACGGCCAGGTCGCTCATGCGCCACGACCTGTGCTGGATGAGCACGTCGAGCGTGTCCATCTCGCCTTGCTCGAGGGCGTCGGCACCGGTGCCGAAGAGGTACTCGCGCAGGGCGAGTGTGGATGCGCCACGACGGATCGCTCGCCAGGCGTAGCCGATGCGCTTGGACCGTTCGGCCTCGATCGGATCACGCAGGTCGACCCGGACGGAGAGACGAGATCCGGCTCCTCCATGTTGTGCACCCATTCTCCTCGCACCGTATCCGCCCCCGGTCGGGCGTCGGGGGTCGCGGCAGCGGTCAGCGCAGCCGGCGGTCGATGGCGTGGGCGCCGGCCGCCAGGGCGACGAACGTGCTGCCGATCAGCACCAGGTTGACGGTCACCCGCAGGTAACCGTGCTCGTTCGGATCCATGAACCCATACGGGTACCAGTCGACGATCTCGCCCCGGACGAGCGTGAACACGCCCCACGCAAGCAGGAACACGAGCGTCAGGGCGACGATCCGCCAGCTCGTGAGCCCTCTCGGCCCGAACAGCAGCCACCCGGAGACGCACAGGATTGGTGAGGCCGTGTGCAACAGGAAGTCGGCGGCAGCGGCCTGGCCGGTGAGGTCCTGGAGCCGCCTCAGGGCCAGGTGAAAGACGATGAACGTGAGCGTGATCGCCACGACGCCCGTCAAACGCAGCGCCCGGAACACGGTGCTGTGGGTCGCGACCCCCAGCGCCAGCGACCCGGTCGTCACGCCGACGATGATGTTGGACTGAACGGTGAAGAACGCGAACACGTTGAGCCCGCGGGTGACGGGCGTGGGGAAGAAGCCCTCTTCGTTGTCCATCGCCACCGGCACCTGGATGACGAGCCCGGTGAGCACCACGGCCGCAGTGGCGCCGAACCACACCCTGGCCGCGGTGGCCAGCGCCGGCGCGCCGGGATCGACCGTCGTGGCGCCCATGGTCGGCATGGTAGATGGTGGCGCCAGCAGCCGGGAGCGTGCCTCAGGCGTCAGCTGTCGGTGGTGATGGAGCTGTTCGGCGACCAGATGCTCGGGCCGGCGGCGCTGTTGGCGCGGACGCGCACCTGGTAGGGGCTGTTCGGCGTCCGGGTGAACCAGTTGTAGGTCGTGCCGTTCGACGCCGGTACCTCGCTCGCAAACCACGCGGTCCATCCGGCGGACTTCAGTCGCCGGATGGACACGGTGTAGCCGGTCACGGCGCGACCGTTGTCCTGCGACTGGTTCCAGGCGTAGCCGATCCTCGTGCTCGTGGCGACGAGGCGACGCATCGTGGGTTGGGTGGGCGGCGCCCCTGGAACGATGACGCGGTCAGCGGTCCAGGCACCGTTGCCGGCGCCGTTGTGGTACGACACCCGGTACACGTACCGGAGGCCATTGATCAGATTCGTGAAGCGGTAGGAGCGGGCACTGCCGGGAAGCTGCACGAACTCGGGGTTCGAGTAGCGGCCGAGGCTCGGGCGGTAGATCCGGACCGACACCGTGACCCGATCGGCGACAGTCGAGGGGCCCGGCCACGAAAGTGTCGCCGTCTCGTCCCCGTAGCTGCCCGACGTGGCACCCGGCCGGTTCGGCGTCTTGGGCAGCGAACGCGGGATACAATCCGAGTTGCTGGCCGGCAGGCCCTTTGAGCGGTAAGGGACGGAGTCCCACGATTGATACCCGACATAGGCGGGGAACGTTACGCGGGTGGCATTGAGCCCCAAGCACGCCTGGAGCTGGCCCGGGTTGTACCGCTCACCACCCACGCCCCCGCGCCGCACCTCGAAGTGCAGATAGTCGACGGGGGCGGCGCACGGCGAGCCACTGCCGCCGACCTCGGCGATCTTCGTCTTCGGTGTGACCAGCTGTCCCTCCCGGACGTTGATGTCGCTCAGGTGCTGGTAGCGGGACACCACGCCGCCGCCGTGATCGACCCAGATCCACGTGCCGGCCGTGGTGCCCGAGTTGCTGCATCCGCCGTTGATCCCGCCGACGTGGACCACACCCGATCCGGCTGCGTGCACCGAATCCCCGCGATCGGCGATGAAGTCGATGGCCCAGTAGCCGTGTGGGTCGTTGGACTTGAAGCTGCAGTTCGACTTCACGCACGAGACGAGCGCCGAAAAGGAACCGCTGTCGGGCTGGTTGACCCAGCCGCTGACGCGGCTGGTGCGCAGCGGGTACCACACCGGGTCGCTGAACGGGTGGGCGGTGCTGACGCTGGCCGCCTCGGCCTGTGCAGTCGGCGGGGACGCCGTGCCAACTGGCAGGAGGGCGGCCACCAAGGCCAGGCCCATCAGGACCTGGACGGTGCGCTGTCGGCGTGGAGGTGGCATCGTCTTCTCCTCTTGAAAACGCGGCGGGCCACCAACGGCGCCCACTCAGTATGGCATGTAGTTCGGCTTCTGGTGATGAATTGTTCGACAATTCCAAACTTTTACCTAAGTGACCACCGATTCGGCGGGCGAGGGGTGGCTTCGACGGTCCTACCCCTGCCGCGATGCTGCAGCCTCCACTGGAGCCGGCGCGGTCGATGTCTGTGAGCGGAACGATCGGGGCACCCTAACATTACGGATCGGTTGCGAAGGGATTTCGGAACGATTACGAAGTCGTCTCCGTCCGATGAACCGGTGGGGCCGCATGATCTGGGTGGGATCGGCATACGCTGACGAGCAGTGCAGTGGCTGCTCGATGAACCGAGCGTGGTGCTTCAGTGCGTCGCGGTCGCTGCGCTGCTGCTGATCGTCGAGGTAGCTGTGCCGACGATCGGTGTCGCCGGAACGCTGGCCCTGTTGTGCGGTGGGCTCGCTGTGGCCGGGATCGTCGAACAGGACGC
>Ga0136625_1000574_pt1 | contig 11872 bp, 6 predicted proteins | sample AntDrymUQ4832306_2_FD_104672 | JGI IMG/M metagenome (GOLD analysis project Ga0136625, IMG submission 104672) | Polar desert sand microbial communities from Dry Valleys, Antarctica - metaG UQ483 (23.06) | ecosystem: Environmental > Terrestrial > Soil > Desert | place: Antarctica: Dry Valley...
CGTCCATACGCTCGCCCAGCTTCCGCAGGACGCCACGCTGAAGTTGCGCGCAGACGATCCGCAGCGCGCCCGGCTGGAGCTGCTCGCCCGCGCGTACGGCGTCCTGGACCGCATCAGCTTCGGCGCGGACGCGCCGCCGCAGCCGGCGGACGTCCCGTCGACGATGGCCGAGCTGATCGACCAGATGCAACCGGATGCGGGCGCGGCGCCGTGGAGCCACGGCGCCGACGAGCTCTTCGCGGGGCAGCGCATCGCGATCGTGACGAACCTGCCCGCGCACTACCGGATCCCGCTGTTCAACGGCCTGGACGCACGGCTGAGCAGCGCGGGTGCTCGTCTGCGCGTCTTCTTCACCGGCTCCGATCCGGCGCAGCGCACGTACATGCGGCCCGCAGCGTTCTCCTTCGAGCACGAGTTCCTGCGCACGCGCCGGGCTCCGCTGGGCGGCGGGGACGTTCCGCTCGGCCTGGAGCGGCGCCTGCGGGACTTCGATCCGACCGTCGTGCTCGCCGCCGCCTTCGTGCCGGGGGTCGCCGGGCGCGTCGCGCGCTTCGCCGCCGCTCGCGACGTCGCCTTCGGCGTCTGGAGCGGCGAGCTGCCCACGGCGGCGACCGCCGGCGGGCGCCTGCGGCGCATGCAACGCGAATGGGTCCTGCGGCGGGCGAGCTTCGCGGTCTCCTACGGCTCGCTGGCTGCCGAGTACCTGCGCAGGGTCGCTCCGCGGCTGCCGGTGGTCTACGGTCGCAACACGGCGCCCGCCGAGGCGCTCTCGCCGAGGCCGGTCGACGCGAGGCCGGTGGAGGTGCTCAGCGTCGGGCAGGCGATCCACCGCAAGGGCCTGGACGTCCTCGTCGACGCGTTCAGACTGCTGCCGGACCTCGCGTGCAACCTGACGATCGTGGGCGGCGGACCGGAGCTCGACGCGCTGCGACGGCGAGCCGAGGGGCTGGCGAACGTGCGCTTTCTCGGCGCCGTGCCGTCGGACGAGGTGCGCGAGGCGTACCGCGCGGCCGACGTGGTCGCGTTTCCGACGCGCTTTGACATCTTCGGCCTCGTGCTCGTGGAGGCGCTCGGGTCCGGCCGCGCCACGATCGTCTCCTCGGCGGCAGGAGCGGTGGCCGACCTCTGCGTCGCGCAGCGCAACAGCCTCGTCGTCGACGGCCACGACCCCCAGCCGTGGGCGGACGCGATCCGGCGCCTGGTGGTGGACGCGCCGCTACGGGCGGCGCTCGGCGAGGCGGGGCGCCGCACGATCGCGGGGCGCTGGACGATCGACCACGCGATCGACGCGATGGTCGCGGGCCTGCGGCTCGGGGTGCTCACGCGGACCGGTCGTGGGGCGCGGGCCAAGCGGCGCCTGGTCATCGTGGGTCCGCTGCCACCGCCCTACCACGGCGCGAGCGTGTCCACCGGCCTGCTGGTCTCCAGCGAGACCCTGCGGCGGCGCTTCGCCCTGGCGCACGTGGACATCAGCGACCGCCGCTCCGGGCGGACGAACATCGGGCGCTGGGACCTGCAGAACGTCTCCGGCGGCCTCGGCGGCGCGGTCCGGCTGCTCGGCCGGCTGCGCGGGCGACGCGGCGTGGTCTACCTGCCGATCGCGCAGAACGCGCCGGCGTTTCTGCGCGACTCGCTCTACATCCACGTGGCGGCCACTTACCGCTGGCAGGTCGCGGTGCACCTGCGGGGAAGCGACTTCCCCGACGTCTATCGCGAGCAGCCGGCAGCGATGCGCGCATGGATGCGCTTCACGCTGCGCCGCGTGACCAGCATGGGGGTGATGGGAGAGTCGCTGCGGGGCCTGTTCGACGGGCTGGTCGCGGCCGAGCGGATCGCGGTGGTGGCCAACGGAACCCCCGAGATCACGCTGCCCAGCCTCCCCCGGGATCCGCAGCAGGTCCTGTTCTTCAGCAACCTGCGGCGGCGCAAGGGCGTGATCGAGTCCGTCGACGCCGCGATCGAGGTGCTGCGCGAGCACCCGCAGGCACGGTTCGTCTTCGTCGGCGATTGGGAGAGCGACGAGCTGGAGCGGGACGTCAGGGCACGAGCGCGACAGGCGGGGGACTCACTCGAGTTTCGTCCCTCGGCGACCGGCGACGACCGCCTCGCACTGTTCGCCTCCTCGAGCATGCTGCTCTTTCCCCCCGTCGAGCCGGAGGGCCATCCGCGCGTGGTCCTGGAGGCGCTGGCGGCCGGGCTGCCGGTGATCACCACCGATCGCGGGGCGATCGCCGAAACGGTCGTCGACGGCGAAAGCGGATACGTGCTCGAGCACCCCGTGCCCAGCGAGCTCGCCGCCTGCGTGCTGCGCCTGCTGCGCGACCCGCAGCTGCGCGATCGCATGAGCCGCGCGGCGCGGGCGCGCTACCTCGAGCGATTCACGCAGGAGGCGGCGGACCGCGCGTTCGCGGACTGGATCGCCGGCCTGCCGCGACCGAGAGCGTCATGGGGGCGTCGCGATGCCATCTGATCGCTCGAGCTCCTCCAGCCCGCCTTCCACGAGCGGTCCTGCGCTGCGAGTGCTGCACTGCTTGTGGAACGGCAGCGTGGGCGGCGCCGAACGCGCCGTGTACCAGCTCGTGCGCGAGCAGCTGCGGGGAGACTCGGTGAGCCCCGCTGTCCTGTTCGCACAGCGCGGCGGGCCCTACTGGGAGCGCATGGTCGCCCTCGACTGCCCGACCTTCTGCGCCGACCTGCCCAGCAGCCGGGCCTTCACGCGGCTCGCTGCCGTCGCGGAGCTGATGCGCCCCTTCGACCTCGTGCACTTCCACGGGGCCGAGCCCCTGTACCTGCTGGCCAGCCTGCGCTGCCGCGGCCAGCGTCGCGTCTTCACGCAGCGGGGAGGGCCGGCCGGTCACTATCCACCGGCGAAGCGATTGCGATACGCCCTGACCGGGGCGATCCTCAGGCGCAGCGTGCACGGCCTGTCGGGCAACACGGCGCACGGCGCCAGGGCCGGGGGGCAGCTGTTCAAGATCGAGCCCTCGCGCTTTGCCGTGACCTACAACGGGATCGAGTTCGACCTGCTCGAGCCCACCCGCCCGGCCGAGGACGTTCGCGCGGAGCTCGGTCTGGCCGCGGACGGCTTGGTCCTGGGCACCGCCTCGACGCTGAAGGACTGGAAGCGCGTCGATCGGCTCGTCGCCGCGCTCGCGGCCGTCGATCATCCAGGGCTGCAGCTCGTGGTCGTCGGAGACGGGGACGAGCTTCCCCGCCTGAAGGCGCTCGCCGACTCGCTCGGCGTGCGCACGCGCACGGTCTTCACGGGCCTGGTGACCGACGTCGCGAACATCGTGCAGTGCCTGGACGTCTTCTGCCTGCCCTCGGACGGCAACGAGTCCTTCGGCAACGCCGCCGTCGAGGCGATGGCGCTGGGCGTGCCAACGATCGTCTTCTCCGACGGCGGCGGGACCCCCGAGCACATCGACGACGGTGAGACCGGCTTCATCGTGGACGACGAGCCGCAGTTGCATCAAGCGCTGCGCCGCCTGCTCGACGATCCGGCTCTGCGCGCCTCCGTCGGCGGCGCCGGCCGAGCCGCGGTGCGCGAGCGCTACACGCCGGCGGCCGCGGCGCAGCGCTACGAGCGGCTCTACGACGCGGCGGCAGGTGGCGGGCGCGGGTCGACCCCCGAGGACGCCATCCCCGGCTTCGCCGAGCTTCGCCGCCGGCGCCGCGCGAGCAAGCCGCACTCGATCATCACGAACGAGATCATCCTGGCGGAGCTCGGCCGGTTTCTCGCCGAGCACTACTCCGCGGCCCGCGACGGCGCCGTGCTCGACGTGGGAGCCGGCGTGAAGCCCTACGCGCCGCTGTACGAGCCGTTCTTCGCTTCCTCGCGGAGCACGGATGTCGCGTCGTCGCCGCACAACATCAGCACGGTCGACGTCATCGCTCCGGCCGAGGATCTGCCCTTCGAGGACGAGTCCTTCGACTGCGTCATCTGCACCGAGGTCCTCGAGCACTGCCGCGATCCCGCAGCCGCGCTGAGCGAGATGCGCCGGGTCCTGCGTCCCGGCGGCCACGCCTTCGTCAGCACGCCGTTTCTGGTCCATCTGCACGAGATGCCGTACGACTACTACCGCTACACGCCGTCGGCGCTGCGAGACCTGACGCAGAGCGCCGGCCTCGAGGTCGTGTCCCTGCGCCCGCGCGGCGAGTACGTCGCGGTGACGCTCACCATGCTGCAGATGCCCGTGATGAAGGTCTGGCGCCGGCTCTCCGGTGTCGCCGGTATCGACGTGGCGCGCCCGAGCAACCCGCTGATGTACCTGACGATCACCGCGCCACAGCGCCTCTACGTCGCGGCATGGCGGCGCATGCGCTCACGCGAACGCAGCGTGCTGCACGGCCTCTATCGCCGACTGAGCTACCACACGCTCGGTTTCGTGACCACGATGCGGTGTCCACCGAGCTGAGCGGGTGCACAGGCTGGTAGGGTGGCCGTCAGGGAGTGAGCCTGGGCTCACGATCGCCGAAGGGGGGCGGTTGCAACGCACAGGCGCCGCCGGGGGGCGAACCAGCTATCTGCGGATCGCCGATGCGCGCGAACTTGTTCGTGCGCTTCGGGAGCGAGATCTGACGCGGAACGGTAGAGAATGACGAGACGTGTGACGACCGCCCCGGAGGCGACCCCGACGACCGCGAGCAGGCTGCTCGTCGCGGGCCTGACGGCGCTGACGCTCGCCGTGCTGCTGTGGATCTACTTCTCGATCGACATCAGCCGCGAGTTCCGCTTCCGCTCCGCGGCCTACTCCGCCGTCGAGCAGGCGGCCATCGAACGGCGCGACGGCGCTCGGCGCGAGCTGAGCAGTTGGTCCGCCGAGCTTCGCCGCCACCGTGCCGCCAAGCCTGGGTTCGACGCTGCGCAGCGCCGCCAGCGCGCAGCACGCCGTGAGCTTGGCGCCGCGACGCCGCCCGCGCAGGTGGCCGAGGGCCGCCGCGTCGCCGCCGACGCGCTCGAGCATGAGAGGATCGATGCGCTGCAGCGAAACAGCCGGCTGGTCAGCTTCGAGCGCCGAGTCGTGTTCCTGATCGTGCTGCTCTTCGCCGTCTGCGGGTTGCTGGCGATTCTGCGCGCGCGCCGCTCGCGCTGGGCGCTGCTCGCGGTGGCGCCGGTGCTGGCGGTCCTGCTGCTCGGCCTGATCATGGGAGTCGACTACGCCACCGAGTACGTCGACTTCGTGTGACCTGCGAGTGTGGCCCGCGGCGCCACGCGACCGCGTCGTCCGCGGTAGCCGCCGTGCTAGCTTCCCGGCGTGGCCAAAGCCAGCGCAACGACGAGTGAGCACATGGATCGGCTTCCCGATTTCCTGATAATCGGTGCCGCGAAGGCCGGGACGACGAGCCTGCATCACTACCTCGATCAGCATCCTGCGATCGCCATGTCCTGGCCCAAGGAGACCAACTACTTCACGCGCGAGAACTACAAGGGCCGGCTGGACTGGTACCTGGGCTGCTTTCCGGACGGGGCTGACCTGCGTGGTGAGGCATCTCCCATGTACGCGCACTTTCCTGCCTGTCCTGAGGTGCCGGAGCGGATCTCGTCTCTGATCCCGCAGGTGAAGCTCATCTACCTGGTACGCGATCCGGTCGAGCGTGCCGAGTCGAACTACTATCATAAGTACTTCAACCGCACCGAGTCGCGGGACATCGATGAGGCATTCGCGCAGATCGACAGCCCGGATCACCACTACATAGCTCCAGGCAGATACGGGATGCAACTCGAGCGCTATCTGTCCTGCTTTGCGATGTCTCAGATGATGATCCTCGACAACCGCGATCTGAAGACGGCGCGAGAGTCGACGATGCGGTCGGTCTTCTCCTTCCTGGGAGTGCAGCCCGACGTCCCCGCCAGCGAGTACACGCGCGAGATCAAGGTGCGCTCCAAGAGCGTCCGGGTCTCGCGGACTGCGGCGCACGCCGGCACGTCGGCGCCGGCACGCATCGGTCGCCGCGTGCTGCCCGTGGGGGTGCGCGAGCCGCTCTACGCGGCGGCGCGCCGGGCACTGTCGCCGCGCGGGACCGTGACCGCCACCGGCCTGTCGCCCGAGATGCGCGAGCGGGTCGCCGGCTACTTTCACGACGATGCCGCCCGCTTTCGCGAGTTGACCGGCAAACCGTTCGCGGATTGGTCGGTGTAGCGATGCGCCGTGGTGCGATCGCCGCGCTGGTGCTCGTGGTGCTCCTGCTGGCCTGGCTGTTGTGGCCCTCCGGCGACGGGCCCGGCAACACCCGCATCGCGATCGTCGGACAGGATCTGCTCGCGCTGAAGCTCGACGCCCAGGTCAACGAGACCAACCGCTACTGGAAGCGCTTTGAGGATCGCGACGCTCCAGAGGGCGCGTACCTGGGCTGGATGCTGCCGGGCGCGAAGAGCCTGCCCGCACGCGTGCCGCTGCGGCGGATGATCGAGCCCGGCAAGTACTTCGTGTTTCTCAAGGGGATCAACTACGACCGCCCGATCGGCGTCAAGTTCTCCCTCGGCGGAGGCAAGGCCAGCACGACGACGAACGACGCGGACGACAACGCGTACTGGACGGGGCCGGTCCCGATCACGGTGGACTCCGCCACAGACGAGCTGAGCTTCAGCCTGGAGCGCTCGCCAAAGGACCCCGGCAGCAAGGAGAAGCTGCTGCTGCGCGGGCTGTACCTCACCAACGACCCCGCGGAGACCGTCCTCGCCTCCGACCGCGTCGTCGCGCTCGACTACCCGAAGAAGATGGACGACAGCGCCGCGCGACCCGGCAACATCGTCGAGAACGCCAGCTTCGAGGTGGGTCTCGGACACGGCTGGGGCTCCACGGACGACCGCACGTTCGACCTCGCCTCGATCTGGGACCCGGAGAGCGGCAAGCACGGCCGCGCGAGCCTGAAGCTGCCGATCGACCCGACGCAGAGCGGCCTGCGCCCGAAGGGTGGCGCGCCGGTCGCGATCGTCTCCAAGGTCTACGCCGTGGCGCCCAACAAGCGACACACGCTGTCGGTGTGGCTGAAGTCCGAGGACGGCGCACCCGCCAAGGGCCAGATCGAGCTGATCAACTCCTTCGGCCCGCCGTCGGCGCCGGAGCTGAAGGGCAAGCGCGGCCAGCACGTGCTGCGCAAGGCCTTCGCGGTCGGAAAGGAGTGGACGCGCGTGGATCTCACGGGCTATCTGTTGCGCTATCCGACCGCCGACTACCACGTGAAGGTCTCAGCGGAGGTGGCCCGCGGGCGTCATCTGTGGGTCGACGCGGTGTCCCTCAACGAGGGGGGGCCGAAGCCGTTCGCCTCCCGGGCGCCGCTGGAGATCGGGCTGCGGGGAACGCAGTCGAGCAACCTCTTCTACGAGGACGAACCGCTGCGGATGACGTTGCGCGCCTACAACGCGGGCGCTCGCGACCTCAAGCGCACCGTGCGCTATGAGATCTACGACCACCTCAACCGCAGGCTGCGCGCGGGCAAGCGTGAGGTCGACGTGCCGAAGGGGTCCGTCGACGAGTCCGCGCTCGACCTCGACGCCGGCCGGCGCGGCAGCTTCAGGGTCGTCATGTGGGTGGAGGGCGAGGAGGGCTCCGAGGAGGAGGTCATCTACGGCGTCGTCCCGCGGCCGCAGCGAAGCGGCCGCGACGAAGGCTCGCTGATCGGGTCACACTCGAACTTCAGCGACTGGCAGTACGACGCGATGTCGCGGCTGGGCATCAAGTGGGACCGGGCGCTGAGCCCGGGTCGCTACTTTCGCTGGAGCGTCATCGAGCCCGAGGACGACGAGTTCATCTGGTACGACTCGAAGATCGATCGCGCCAAGGAGCGCGGGATCTCCGTCCTGGGCACGCTCGGCACGAACGACCACTGGCCGAAGTGGGCCGACGACGGCGGCAAGCCCGATCTCGACAAGTGGGAGGAGTTCGTCGGCCAGGTGGTGCGCCACTACCGCGGCGGCGTGAAGACGTGGGAGATCTGGAACGAGCCCAACTCGCTCTTCGAGCCCGCCTTCTACGCACGGATGCTCAAGCGCGGAGCCGAGGCGGTCAGGCGTGCCGATCCGTCGGCGTCCGTGGTCGCGATGGGAGGGCCGAGCGACCACCAGTACATCCGCGACGTCTTCGCCGAGCTTCGCAAGCAGTTTCCGAAGTGGCAGTACAAGCGCTACATCGACGTGCTCAGCATGCACATGTATCCCAATCGCGTGCAGCGCGAGGCGGAGAACGGCGGCCGGGCGGCCGTGTTCAAAGAGCGGGTCCTGACCCCCTACGGGCTGCCGCTGTGGAACACCGAGACCGGCGAGGAGGACACCGGCTTCTACCGGACCAGCAACGCGGTCTACGAGCGCTGGGGACCCAGCCTGTTCGGCGTCGCGGACGCCATTCGGCTCGCGGGGTCCTCGCCAAGCGCGATCGAGAAGGTCAGCACGACGTTCCTCGAGACGATCGGCAACGGGCTGAGCAAGATCTTCTACTACGACTTCCGCGTCGGGGCCGCCACGCCGACGTGGACGAAGAGCTCGCACTCGATGCTCGAGTACGACGACACGATTCGACCGAAGGGCGTCGCCTACGCCGTTCTGGCCCGCCTGTTCGATCACTCGCGGGGCATGGGCACGATCAAGCTCGGCGACGCCGGCAGCCAGGCGTTCCTGTTCGACAGGGGCGGCGTTGCGCTGGCCGGCCTGTACACGATCGACGGCCGGCCGCGGACGCTGAAGCTGTCCGGCCTGCGATCGAATCGCTTCAGGGTCTTCGACAGCATGGGCAATCGGGTCCCCGCCAAGGGGGGCTCGATCGACTACGGCCCCACGCCGGTCTACATCGAGGGCCGCGGCATCACGCCGCGCGAGCTGGAGCGGGCCTTTCGCCGCGGCGAGGTCAGCGATCGCAAGGACACGCAGGCGCCGGCGGCGACCGTCGACGAAGCACCGCGCGGCCCGATCTCCTCGTCCTCGCTGCGCGTGCGCTTCAGCGCCACCGACGACACCGCGGTTCCCAGCTTCGGCGCGCCCACCGCGATCACGTACTCCCACCGGCTCGTCGAGCGAGCCGGCCGGGGCGCGTGGTCAAACTGGTCGCCGCGCAACGTCGCCGACTTCGAGGATCTCGGCGAGGGTCGCCACGACTTCGAGCTCAAGGCCAGGGACGCCGCCGGCAACGTCTCGACGGTCGTGAGCCGGCCGATCGACGTACGCTGAGCCCGAGAAGCGCTGCTGTAGGCTCTCGCAGCTGTGACTGAGCAGCACAAGTCCCGCGAATGGCGGTCCGCACCGGCGCGCCACGCGCGCGCTCAGCTACAGCAACTGCTTGACGCGTTCATCGCGAGCCGGCCCCAGCTCTCGGTGCTCGACGCGGGCTGCGGGTCCTCCTCGAACTTCATCCTGCCGCCGGACGCCCGGCGAACCGGCATCGACGTCTCGCCCCGTCAGCTGGAGCGCAACACCATGCTCGTGGAGAAGATCCTTGGCGACGTCCAGGAGCACCGGCTGCCCGCCGGTCGCTTCGACGTCATCCTCTGCTGGACCGTGCTCGAGCATCTCGCTCAGCCGCGACGGGCGCTGGACAACCTCGTGCAATCGCTTGCGCCCGGAGGGCTTCTGGTGATCGGCGTACCGAACGTGCTCAGCGCCAAGGGCCTTGTCACCAAGTTCACCCCGATGCGCTTTCACGTGTGGTTCTACAAGAGCATCCACGGTTCGACGGCGGCCGGCCACGACGACGTCGGCCCGTTTCCCACCTATCTGCGGATGGCGATCACGCCTGGTGGCCTGCGCCGCTATGCCGCCGACAACGACCTCGCGGTGCTGCATCTCAGTACCTACGAGGGCTCGATGCAGCGCCGCGCGCGCGCGCGCTTCGGCGTGGTCGGGGCCCGCTGGCGCGTGATCAGGGCGGCCACGATCGCGGCGACGCTGGGAGCGATCGACCCCGGGGCCAGCGAGGTCGTGGCGATCGTCCAGAAGAGCGCAGTTGCGCCCGGCGCGCGCAACGGCGCTGCGGCGCCGGTGCCCTCGCAGGTCAGCTGACGGCGCTGGGCACGCCGGCGGTCTCGTCGATGGCGATGAGATGGGCGAGCGCAAGCAGCATCGGCGCGACGACCCAGCGCAGGTGCGTGGCGCGGTTGCGCCACAGCCGCCGGCGCTGAAAGTAGAAGAGCCCGTCGCGCCGGCGCAAATGGGCCATTATGTAGTCGAAGACCTTCCAGGCGTCGGCCGCGAAGGACGGATCGTGAGCCGCGGCGATCGAGAACGTCTGGATCGCCTGCGCGGCCGACTGGGCGTCGATCGGGTAGGTCGAGCCGGCCGAGTACCGCGGCGTGCCGTCGGCGAGAAAGAGGTTCTCGCGGTAGAAGTCCAGGCCGCGAAGCCATGCCCCCTCGGCCGCGTCGCGCTGCACGCCGGCATCCGCGACCTGGCGCAGGGAGTCCAGCACGTAGCCGGTGTGAAAGCCGTCGGTCCAGTTCAGGTTCTCGCGCTCCCCGTACGGCCAGGACCCATCCCGGCGCTGGTGTGCGAGCGCGTAGGCGAGACCGCTGCGGGCCGGTGCGGCGAACTGCTCGCCGTCGTCGACGAACGCCGACAGGCGCGCGAGGAAGCCCACCACGTGCATGTTGGAGTTGTGGATTGGGGAGCGGTCGCCGGGCGCGTAGCCGAAGTAGGTCCCGTCGCCGGCCTGCGTCTGCGGGATGTGGCGGAGAAAGAACCGTCCGGTCCCTTCCGCCAGCTCGAGCAGCCGCTCGTCGGCGGTGCGCTCGTAGGCATCGAGCAGCGCGATCCCCGCATAGGCGCTGGCGATCGTGTTCGGGGAGTGGCGGGGCATGTACAGGACCCGCGACTGGTAGTCGAAGTGATAGCCCCAGCACGGCTCGTCGTAGCCGGGGGATGCCATCGAGCACAGCAGCGCGACCGTGCGCTCCAGCTTGTCCGCCGAAGCCTCAGGCGACGAGAAGCCGCCGCGCGCGTACGCGGAGACGATCCACGAGACGCTGGCCGCATTGGGCTGCGACGCGATGCCCAGCAGCGGCCGCAGGTCCAGCGGGGAGCGCTTGACCGCCTGGGTGAGGATCCGCCGACCGAGGGTGCTGTCGAGCAGGCGTCCCGTGAAGCGCGTGGCGTTCAGGCCCTCGTAGGGGTCCGTGCCCTCCCAGGCGCGCGCCGAGGCCCAATCGTCGAGCTGGCCTGCGACACTTCGAGCGCGGGTGAGCCGGAGGGTGCTGTTGTGCCGCGCGGGCTCGGTGGACATCGAGCCATAGGATAGGACCGGAGCCTGGGCGAGGAACCGACCGATGCGCGCGACCACCGACACCACACGCACTTCGCCCGCAGAGAGGGTCGGACGGGTCGCCCAGCTGACGTGGATGACGGCTCGCGACACGATCTCCGACACCGTCGACCCGTTGCTGCCGGCCACCTACGGCGCCCGTCCGGACGCGCTCGAGCGCGCGATCGGCTGGCTGCGCCAGACGCACGACGTGACCGGCAGGCACGGCTCGTCGAAGGGGTTCTCCCTGCTCTTCGGCTGGTATCCGCCGTTTCCCGAGACGACCGGCTACATCATCGGGACGCTGCTGGAGCACGGGCGCCGGACGGGCGACCTCGACCTGGACGCCCGCGCCCGGGAGATGGGCCAGTGGGAGCTCGAGGTGCAGTCGCCCGACGGCGGGATCATGGAGGGGCTGCTCGACGGCGAGCGCAAGCCCTCGGAGGCGTTCAACACCGGGATGGTCATGCACGGGTGGCTCGACCTGCACGCGAGCACCGGCGACACGGCCTACCTGGAGGCTGCCGAGCGGGCCGGCGCCTTCCTCGTGCGCGTCCAGGACGCCGACGGGGCGTGGCGCGGCGCGCACTCCTACCACGGGCTTGCGCACACCTACATGTCCAGGGTGGCCTGGGCGCAGCTGCGCC
>Ga0136625_1000577_pt1 | contig 11862 bp, 11 predicted proteins | sample AntDrymUQ4832306_2_FD_104672 | JGI IMG/M metagenome (GOLD analysis project Ga0136625, IMG submission 104672) | Polar desert sand microbial communities from Dry Valleys, Antarctica - metaG UQ483 (23.06) | ecosystem: Environmental > Terrestrial > Soil > Desert | place: Antarctica: Dry Valley...
GCACCCCCCTGCTCGGCCCCCCAGCCGCGCCCCCCCCCCCGGGGCCCTCCAGTGGGGCCGCCCGGGCCGGTGCTGCCGGCGCGGCCGCGCAGGTAGTTCAGGGCGACGCGGTCCTCGTGGGCGACGACGGCGGCCAGGGTGGTGCCGAGCAGGGCGCAGTACTTCTCCAGCAGGTGCTCGTGGTGCCAGCCGGCGTCGTTGTAGCGGGCAACCTCGGTGGGCACCGACCCACCGACCGTGTCGGGTGGGGTCGTCCCGGCGCTGAGCTCGGCGAGCTGCTGGATCAGGGCCGGCATCTCGGTGAGCGGAAAGCGGCGGCTGCCCCAGCCGAACACGTCTGGGACGAGCACGACGAACCCGGCGCGGGCGAGGTCGTTGGCAAGCGCTCGCTCGTCGTAGTGGCTGGCGCGCAAGGCGGTGGACCCGGGTGGAGTGGGCTTCGGCCCATCGGCGATCTTCTCCTTGCCGTAGTACTTGAACCCGTCGTGGCCGTGCAGCGCCAGCACCGCGGGCAGTGGCCCGGCGGCGTCGGCCGGTTTAAGCAGCCAGGCCCGGGTTCGGGGGCCGTAACCGACGGAGTACGACAGCTCCTCCCCTGCCAGTCCGTCGGCGTTCCACCGCCGCTCCACGCGAACATCAGCGGGCTGCTCGCCGTCCCCGCCCGGGGCGTCGCCGGGAACGTCTAGGACGTCGTGGACCAGGCGACGCACGCTGTCGGTGGTGGGTCGAGTTGCCCGGTTGCGCGGACCAGGAGCAAGCTGCACCCAGTCGCTGTAGACCCCGAGGTGAGCGTAGTGGCGGGTCATGGCGCCGATCCTGCCTCGATGGTGGCGCTGATGAGTACTCCTTCGGTGGCGGCCAGGGTCACCGGCTCGTCTTGCTCGCCGGCAGCCCGGTGCGGGTCGGTGCTGAGCAGGATCTCGCCGCCAGCGGCATCGGGCACGTCGAGGGCGGCCGGCTGGTCGCCGAAGTTGAGCGCGACGAGGATGCGGCGTCCCTGGTGCTCGCGCCGGTAGACGAGCACATCGCCACTGGGGGGCAGCGGGGCGTAGGAGCCGACAGACAGCGCCGGCTCGTCGCGACGCAGCGAGAGCAGACGCCGGTACAGAGTGAGCAACGAGCCCGGGTCGTGGTCTTCGGTGACGACGTTGACGGTGCGGGCGGCCGGGGGGACGGGCAGCCACGACTGGCCGGGACCGAATCCGGCGGCGGGGCCGGAGTCCCACTGCATCGGGGTGCGGACCGGGTCGCGACCGTCGGGGTCGACGGTCTGCTCGGGTGGGACAGCGACGTCGGTCATGCCGATCTCGTCGCCGTAGTACAGCAGCGCGGTTCCGCGCAGGGTGAGCAGCAGCATCGCCGCCAACCTGGCACGAGCAGCTCCGCGCCCGTCGTGGTTGTAGCGACTGGCGAGGCGGGACAGGTCGTGGTTGCCCAGCGCGTACACCGGCCAGGCGCCGGGCGGCAGCACTCGTTCGGTCGTCGCGACGGCCTGACGGAATCCGGCCGCGGACCAGGGTTGGGACCAGAACGCGAAGTTCAGCGGCAGAGCCAGCTCGTCACCGCGGCCGTAATAGGCGGCCCACCTGGTCGGGTCGGCGACCCCGACCTCGCCGAGCAGCAGCCGATCCGGGCCGTAACCGGCGACGACCGCGTGCAGCTCGCGCAGCACCTCGTGGACGCCGGGTTGGTCGATGTGGCGCAGCAGCTGGGCCCCAGGCGACAGTGCCGTGCGCAGCGCCGCGACCGATGGCGGATTGTCACTCAGCGCCGGGTCCTTGATCAACCGGTGCACGGCGTCGATCCGGAAGCCGTCCACCCCGCGGTCGAGCCAGAACCGCAGCACACTGGTCATCGCGACGCGAACCTCGAGATGGTGCCAATTCAGGTCGGGTTGTGCGGCGGTGTAGGAGTGCAGGTAGTACTGGCCGGTGGCGGCGTCCAGGGTCCACGCCGCGCCGGTGGCCGGGAACGTAGACAGCCAGTTGTTCGGCGGACCACCGTGCGGGGCCGGGTCGGCCCACACGTACCAGTCCCTTCGTGGACTGTCTCGGCTCGACCGCGAGTCGAGGAACCACGGGTGCTGGTCGGAGGTGTGGTTGGGCACGAAGTCGACCAGCACCCGCAGTCCGCGGGCGTGCGCCGCGGCCAGCAGCGCGTCGAAGTCGGCCAGGGTGCCGAAGACCGGGTCGACCGTCCGATGGTCGGTGATGTCGTAGCCGAAGTCGACCATCGGCGAGGCATAGAACGGCGACAGCCAGATCGCGTCGACCCCCAGCTCAGCCAGGTAGTCCAGCCGACCGGTCAGCCCCGGCAGATCCCCGACTCCGTCACCGTTCGAGTCGGCGAAGCTGCGCGGATACACCTGATAGAGCACCGCGCGCCGCCACCACTCATCCCGCTCGGTCACCGGCCCACCTCCTGTCGGCGATGATGCCGAGGTCGCAGCCGAACAGCACCTCCCAGCGCGCCGAAGAAGTAGATGGTGACGCGGTTCAGGCTGCTGGGCGATGACGTGGTCGTCTGCGCCATGTCGGTGCCTTTCTCTTCGGGTGGTCAGCCGGAAGCGTCCGGACGGCCGTCGACGCGGCGGGGCAGCTGCCACGGGTTGGCCTCCTGCAGCGCGTCGGGCAGCAGGGCGTCGGGGAAACCCTGCCAGGCGACCGGTCGCAAGAAGCGGTCGATGGCGGCAGTGCCCACGGAGGTCGTGGTGGGCGACGTGGTGGCGGGGTAGGGACCACCGTGCTGCTGGGCCCAGCTGACGGTGACGCCGGTCGGCCACTGGTTCCACAGCAGCCGGCCTCCGAGCCGCATCAGGGCCGGCATCAGCTCACGCACGCGCGGCACGTCCGAGTCCTCGGCCTGCACGCTCACGGTCAGGCTCGGCTCCACGGCATCGAGGACCTCGCGCAGCTGACGGTCGTCGCGGTAGGTGACGACGACGGAGGTAGGGCCGAAGCACTCGGTGCCGTAGGTGTCCGGGTCTGCCAGGAACTGCTCGGCGGTCACCTCGAGCAGCTCGGGTCCGGGGGCCTCGTGGGTCCCTACCACGGATGCGACCACCTCGGCGCCGGCGCTGTGCAGCTCCTCGGCGCGGGCCTCGTAGCCGTCGGCGATCTTCTGGTTGAGCAGCGGCTGTGCCGGGGAGCCGTCGACGGCCTCGCGCAGCGCGTCGGACATGCGGTGGTCGGCAGGCAGGAGCAATAGACCGGGCTTGGTGCAGAACTGTCCCCCGCTGAGCGTGAAGGACCCGGCGAACCCCGTGGCGATGTCGGCGCCGCGGGCGGCGACGGCGGCCTGGGTGACCACCACCGGGTTGATGCTGCCGAGCTCGCCATAGAACGGGATCGGCCGCGGCCGCGACGACGCGATGTCGAACAGCGCCCGCCCCGCCCGTACGGAGCCGGTGAACGACGCGGCCTGGATCCGCGGGTGGTGCTGGCCTCCAGCAACCACGCGGTCGGATTCCGGCCGATCTCCGCAGCAGGCCAGCACGGGCTGCCGGCCGACTCCACCCCGAGGCCCGACACCTACTACGGCGTCAGCAAGGCGGCGATCGAGGCCCTGGGCAGCCTCTACCACTCCCGGTTCGGCCTGGACGTGGTCGCGGTGCGGATCGGCTCGTGCTTCGAAACCCCGCTCGTGCCGGGCCACCGCGGCCTCGCCACCTGGCTGTCACCCGACGACGGTGCGCGGCTGTTCGAGGCATGCCTGTCCGCGGCCAGCCCCGGCTTCCGCATCGTGTGGGGCGTCTCGGACAACACCCGACGGGTCTACTCGCTCGCCGAGGCGGAAGCGCTCGGCTACCGCTCCGAGGACGACGCCGAACGATACGCCGACCAGCTGGCGGACCAGCCGGCCCCGATCGGCCCCGAGGCCGACCTGGTCGGCGGCGGGTTCTGCACCACGCCGCTGGGACAGGCCAACCCCCTGTGAAGCTCACGACCGTCGGCCACGGGGATCGGCATGCGGTCAGTGTTTCGCCGCCAGCCGTTGGGTGTCGCCGAGGAGTTGGGCGACGCGCACTACGTCGCCGGTCGAGAGAGCTTCCCAGATGGGTTGTTCGCGTAGGTCTGCGACGAAGGCCTGCAGCGCTCGCTGGGCGCTGGGTGGTTCACCCGTCCAGGTCTGGTCGCGCCGGCCGGACACGGTGAGTGTCCCATCGAAGACGATGGCGGCGGCGGCTGTTCCCTCGGGCGAGCTGCAGCGCGGGCAGGCAGCGCAGGAACAAGCCGGTGGCGAACGGCGCACCGGCTCGTTCGATCACCGCGCGGCAAGCTCGTGTGCCTGAGCGCCGGTGCGTCCCAGCGGCTTCTCAACGAAACCCGCCTTACCGGCCGCCGCTGCGACCCGGACGAGGTCGCCATGAGCGCCCGTGACCGAGTCGATGACGATGATGTCGGCGCCGGATGCGGCGGCCACGGGATCACCAGCCACCAACGGCGACAGCGACGGCACCGCCGTCAGGCGATCCGCGGCCGGATCCCAGATTGCGCTCACGTGAAGACCCGGATCGGCCTCGATCACGGCCAGATGATCGCTGACATGCGGATGCGCCAGGCCCAGAAGAACCACTCGAAACGACGACAACTGCCGAAGTACGCCTCAAGTCACACCCCGCCACCAGTTCCTGACCCGGGTCCGGCGGACGCAACAGCGGACACCACGCCGGAATGGTGTCAGTTAGCGATGGCTGAGCGGGCCGCCGGCCCAACCCGGCTTGTCACCGATGCGAGCGCGTTGGGCGCGCTGGGGCCTCGATCCCGCGGGCGGCGACTTGCGACGGTCCGCCGACCTCAGTGGAGAGTTCGTCAAGGAGGCGGTGGAGGTCCCCGATACGGCCTTGCAGGTCGTCCTTCAGGCGCCGCGACAGCCGCTGCCAGTCGTTCGGGCCGGGAGGCTGGCCAGCGGGTAGTTCGGCCAGCGCGTCGCGGATTTCGGCGATGGATAGTCCAACGCGTTGTGACACTCGAATCATGGCAACGCGGCACAGGACATCACCGCGGTAGCGGCGCTGGTTGCCTCCGGTGCGGTCACTGGTGATCAAGCCCTGTGCTTCGTAGAAGCGGACGGCTGAGCCGGATACGTGCATGCGCTGAGCGACCTGGCCGACGGTGAGGCCGGCCGCATGCCAGTCGAACGCGTTGGACTCGGCCGGCCCGCTGGTGCGCTCCACGGGTCTTGTCTACGCCTGCCACGGCTTGACCTCAACCATTGTTGAAGTCCTAACGTCGGTGTATCAACCGGCGGACGCACGCTGGCCTCACGGCGGGACGACCCGCTGCGACCAGGGAAGCAGGAATTCTTCATGACAACGAACAGCACGATTCTGGTCACCGGAGCAACCGGCCGGGTCGGCGGCCAGGTGATCAGCCAACTCGCGGGAACGGGAGCTGCCGTCCGTGCGCTCACCCGCAATCCCGATACCACCGCGCTGCCAGGCGGCGTCGAGGTCGTCGGCGGCGACCTGTCCGACGCGGACACCCTGGACGCCGCCCTCGAAGGCGTCGATGCAGTGTTCCTGGTCTTCCCCACCCTTCAAGCCGACGGGGCCGCGCCCACGGTCGTCGCCAAAATCGCGGAACACGTAGGCCGTATCGGCTACCTGTCGGCGGCAGGCGTGGCAGACAATCCCGACAAGCACGCCGGCGGGATCATCGGGTCCCACGCCCGCGTCGAACGCCTGATCGAGCAGTCCGGTATGGAGTGGACTTTCCTGCGCCCCAGTGGGTTCGCGGCGAACACCCTGATGTGGGTCGACCAGATTCGTGCCGGGAATGTGGTGCGCTGGTTCTACGGGGCGGCCACGCGGACCCTGATCCACGAGCACGACATCGGCGCCGTGGCGGTCCGCACGCTCACCGAGCACGGCCACGGCGGGCAGAGGTACCACCTGACCGGGCCCAGCCAGCTCACCCAGGTCGAACAGGCTCACGCGATCGGCGAGGCGATCGGCCACCCCGTGCGCTTTGAGGAACTCGCACCCGAGGTCGCGCGTACGGAACTGTTCGCCGGCATGCCCGCCACGGTCGTGGACTCCATCCTCAACGGCCACGCCGAGATGGTGAGGCACCCCGAACCGGTCACCTCAACGGTGGCGGACCTCACCGGAACCAGGGCGCGGACCTTTGCGCAATGGGCCATCGACCACGCCAACGACTTCCGGTGAGCGCAATGCACGTCGGCGTCACCCTCCCCCTGCACACGGCGCCAGCAAGCGAACAGGTGCCCAACATCAGGCGGGCCGCGCAGCACGCCGAACAGGTAGGCCAGGACGCGTGTAGGCCGGGGACCATCTGACCACGGGAAGCGCCGATCCTGGACAGCACGGTGGCGTTGACGATGGCCGCGGCCGTGACCGAGCGGATCCAGGTCGGCTACGCCGTGATGCTCCTGGCGCTGCGGCAGCCCGCGTGGGCGGCCAAGCAGATCGCCTCACTCCAATCCTGTCCGGTAACCGCCTCCAGCTCGGGGTGGGCGTCGGAGCGGTGGGAACGCCCGACGAATGGCAGGCCGCCGGCGTCCCGACCCGCGGCCGCGGCGACGCACCGACGCGATCTTGGCGGCGCTGCCGGGGCTGCTGGGCGGTCGACCCACCGCCCTGCCGAACGAGCCCGGCCAGCCCGTCGTCACCCTCGAACCTGCCGTCCCGATGCCCCCAGTCTGGATCGGAGGCACCTCGAACGCCGCGCTCCAACGGGCCGTCACCTACGGGCAGGGGTGGCTTGCCGCACTGCTCAGCCCGGACGAACTGGCGTGCACAAGGGCCGGACCATCACACCCCTAGGGCTCCGGGAGTGCAGTCGTGGCGCGACTTCGTTGGGCGCCTCGTGGAGCGCTTCGACGAGCACCTATGTGAGGAGTTTTAGAGCACCCACGGAGTCCAGCCCTGGGCCCTGAGCAAGCACGGCAACACGATCGGCATGGGGAACCGCGCTACTCACCGGTCTGCCCGTCCGCCAGCTCGCGCAGGAGGTCCAGGTGGCCACGGTGGCGACCCAAGAGTCTCGATGGTGCCGCGGCTAGTGGCCCGGGTGCGCGACGAGGCCTCCCGCCGGCTCTGCGACCAGGAGGTCATCGCTGGTCGATCCCGTCTCCTATCGAGCTGCCAGAGTGTGTGCGTGTCACACTGGCGAACCGAAGGGGCATCGGTCAGGTGTACTGGGGCCATTCCTTCCCGATCGACCGGATCAGCTCCGGGTACACCAGCGTGCGCCGAATGGGTTTGATCCCTGTCATGTAGACCTTTCCGAGGAGCCCATTGGGCTTCACCAGAGCCGTCATCTGTCCGTGGTATCCGCCGTTGCCGTCCGCCACCCAGCCGATGTGCATCAGCGCGTGCACGGTCCGGTTAGCGAGTTCGGCGACGTACTCGGTGTCCGTCTGGTAGACCGCGACGAAGGGGACCGTCTCGAAATCCCGACCGCGCGACCCGTTACGGAGATCGTCCGGGAGCCGGCTGCGGAGGGTCTGCACCCGCTTACCAAGGCCCGTGCTCTCCTTATCCAATCCCAACAGTGAGCCGAGCTTCCAACGGATCGCGAAGAGGTTCCGGATGACGAAGCCGGACTTGTCGTCGTCGCCGTCCGTGAACCCTCGCACAAACCGATCCAACTCGGCCGGGCCGCCGGGGGTCGGCAGCTCCCACACATCCTCCACCTCGAAGTCTTCGGTGAACTCGTGGATTCGCCAGGGTCGGTCGGTGTACTCGGAGTTCGGGATCCTCATTCGCATTACTCCATCCGGCTCAGATCGAGATCATCTCTGATGGCTGCGACACGAAGACCGCCGCGTGATGCGTCGATATGCACCAGCTCCTGTCCCGTGTCGGGGTCCGATCGTAATCTGCGGGTTCGGCGGGCACCGGCGGAGCACCTCGTACACCGTCGGGTCGGCCCCTCGCCTCGCAGCGTGCTCCGCTTCCCGGAAGCCGATGCCCCTGCGGACTCTCATCCTCGCCACCGTCGCGTCTGGGTGTGTGCGTTTTGAGCGTTTCTTTGTATGCTTGAGGCATGGCTGGGGCGATCGCACACGAACAGGCCCAACGGTTGCGCTCCGCGCTTGACGGAGTGTTCCGCGAGTTGGGCGATTCGCTCGACGTTTCGGATTCGGCTCGTGACGCGTTCCTTCGTCTCGTAGATGTGTTGGAGTCGAGTGCCGAGGCTGTTGTGCTCCCGTCCGACAGCGTGGTCAGTACCCAGCAGGCCGCCGATCTGCTCGGCGTCAGCCGCATGACTGTTGTGCGGCTCATCGATCGTGGAGAGCTCACGGTGGAGGGCGGAGGAGTCCACCGGCGCATCGCCGCGTCCGAGTTGGCTCGCTATCGTGTGGCCAGCGCTGCCCGGCGGAGGGTCGCGCTGCATGGACTTGCCCAGGAGATCGGCCAGGACACCCCGCCCGATCAGGTGATTCGCACCCGGTGAGCGGCCCGGTCGCCGTTCTCGACGCTTGTGCGCTCGTCCCGATCAGGCTGACAACGACACTGCTTGGCTCGCCGAGGCTGGCCTGTTCCAGCCGCTATGGTCGGAACCGATCCTGGACGAGGTGCGGAGAAACCTTCCGAAGGTGGGGGTGACACCCGAGCAGGCAAACCGTCGGATCGGCATGATGCGGGAAGCCTTCGGCACGGAGGCGCTCGTCGACGGCTTCGAGGACCTCGTTGACGAGATGAATTGCGATCCCAAGGACAGGCACGTTCTCGCCGCAGCAGTCGTGGCTGGCGCCGACACGGTCGTGACCTTCAACCTGAAGGACTTCCCCGACGAGGTTGCGGCGACGCACGGGATCCAGATCATTCATCCCGACAGCTTTCTGCTCCAGCTGCTCGGCGAGCACGCCGACACCGTTATCGCCGCTCTGGAGCGCGAGACCGCTGCCTTCCGAAACCCGCCAGAGACGGTCCCTCGGTTCTTGGCGACCCTCACGGCCACCGTTCCGACGTTCGCCAACCTCGCCGCTGATGCTTTCAGTGATCCGCCCGAGGCAGTCTCCACGGTGTCGGCACTGGTTGGGGCCGACGACGAGAAGGCCATCGCTGCCCTTGGTGAGCCCGGCGACCTGACCAATCCGGCCCAGGTCGCCTTCGTATGGTGGGCAGGGCTCTTGGGCGACCTCGACCTGGCACGTGAACTCACCTACCATCCGCCTGCGTGGGGCGACTACCACTGGGCGATGGACCACCTCGCTGGCCGGTCTCTGGCCTCGAAGGTGATTCGGGCCGTCGACGCTCCCGACCGGATCGCCTTCATGCGGTTCGTTCCCGAAGTCGCGGCTACGGCCCAAGTGTTCGAGTCGTACCTCACCACGATGACATTCTTGACCTTGGTCGAGGCCGGCAACGGGACGTGGCGCGTCTGGGGGCTCGGGCCAGCCATCCTCTCTGCGAAGGACATCTTCGGCGGCTGAAGGCCCGGCTCGGCCGACCCGTACAGCGCGCGATGACGTCGACCAAGATTGCCGACCTGGCGAGGCAGGCAGGGGCGTCGTCGCCAGGAGATTGACGTCGGGGTCCACAGAGCGAATGAGGCTGGTGTACCGGTGACCGACGGCGATCCGGTCAGGCGAGCAGCTGACTGCTGTTGGGGCGACGTCGAATAGCCGCCGGCTGGGCTTCTCAACGTCGTGGTCCTGAGAGAACACGAGTTCGCGAACACGCTGGCGAGTCCGCTGCGTTCGGGATAGCCGTTGCCATTGGACAGCGGGCCCGGTAAGTAGGTCGCGAGCGGTGCAAGCCCGCCCAATTGTCCACCCAACGTGCAAGGACGTTTTAGGTGCCGGTCCTGCATACGGGCGTAGGCCGGTCGTCCGTCGGAGTCCTGCGGCGGGCGGCCGGGTCGGGAGCAGCGCTTGTTCCGATGGAAGCGCGGCGGCTCAGCGTGCGGAGTCGCCGGTTCGTTCGAGCAGCGCGTCGAGCTTGGGTTGTGTTCCGCTGCCCGGCGCTGCGGTGTAGACCACCAGATGCAGGTCTGGGCAGTCGGAGACGGCCAGCCGGTGGTGCTCAAGTAGCAGGGTGCCGGCGAGAGGGTGCTCGAACAGCCTCTCCCGCGAAGTGAACTGGTCTACGTCGTGGCTTGCCCAGCCGAGCTGAAAGTGCACGCTAGCCTCCTGAAGCCTTTCAATGACGTCCTGAAACGCGCTCTCCTGTATGCGCAGGCCCGCTTCCGCCCGGAACTGGGTGAGGAAGCGCCTGCTGTCTGTCTTCCAGTCGACAAGAAGGCTCCGTACGTACAAGTCGGTGAACACGAGCCAGAGCAGGTTCCGATCGGCCGCAGGCGCTGTCGCGACGTTCGGGTAAAAGGCTTCGTAGGCACGATTCCAGCCGACGATGGACCAGTTTGGCGTGAGCGCGTATGCGGGGCACGCCCCGAGCGCGTCGAGGAAGCGCTGGACGTGCGGCGGGCACACGTCATTTGCGGCACAGGTTGGCGCGTCCAGAATATGGCGGGTGAGGCGGAGGACGTAAGCGTGTTCCGAAGGGGATAGCTGCAGCGTCCGGGCAAGAGCGTCAACGACCTGACGCGAGGGTTTGATGTCGCGTCCCTGCTCCATCCACGTGTACCAGGTGAGGCTGACACCGGACAGCAGCGAGACTTCCTCGCGACGCAGGCCGGGGGTCCGCCGTTGGCCAGACCCATTGAGCCCGACGGCGCCTGGCGAAATCTGGTGCCGTCTGCTTAGGAGGAAATCCGCGAGTTCGGTCCTGGACGACTGGCCCGGCATCACTGCATTGTCCCTCGCTTACGCCCATACTGGGTAGTGGTGTCAGTACCAGCATGATCTGTGTCTTGTTGCGGGCACCGGAGCGCGGCACGTTGACGGCATGCCGACGTGCCGTCAACTAAGCGCGGAGCAGTACAGCCTTTCGTTGCCCGACCCGCTTTCCCGTCCCGGACGGGAGTGCCGCGCCGATGCGGTCTGAGCCCTCCGAGTCTCGTCCACGCAGCACCGAGGTGACGGAAGGACTCGAGAAGACCGCCTCGCGGGGAATGCTCCGCGCCACCGGGATGGACGATGCGGACCTCCGCAAGCCGCAGGTTGGCGTCGCGTCGTCCTGGAATGAGATCACCCCATGCAACATGAACCTCGACCGGCTCGCCCAGGCGGTCAAGGAAGGCGTCCACCAGGCCGGCGGCTATCCCATGCAGTTCGGAACGATCTCCGTCAGCGACGGCATCGCGATGGGCCACGTCGGCATGCACTACTCGCTGGTATCCCGCGAGATCATCGCGGACAGCGTCGAGGCGGTCATGCAGGCCGAGCGCATGGACGCCTCCGTGCTCCTCGCCGGCTGCGACAAGTCGTTGCCCGGCATGCTCATGGCCGCAGCCCGGCTCGACCTCGCCAGCGTCTTCGTCTACGCCGGCACTGCGCTGCCCGGCCTGGCGAAGCTGTCCGACGACTCCGAACGCGAACTCACGATCGTCGACGCGTTCGAGGCGGTCGGGGCGTGCTCGCGCGGCCTGATGAGCCGGGAGGACGTCGACACCATCGAACGGTCATTCTGCCCCGGTGAGGGTGGCTGCGCCGGCATGTACTCCGCGAATACGATGGCCAGTCTAGCCGAGGCGATGGGCATGGCCTTGCCGGGCAGCGCCTCGCCGCCGGCCGTCGACCGTCGCCGCACCGGCATCGCGCATCGCTCCGGTGCCGCCGTCGTCGAACTCCTGCGCCTGGGCATCACGGCGCGGCAGATTCTGACCCGCGAGGCGTTCGAGAACGCAATCTCAGTGCTGATGGCGCTCGGCGGGTCCACGAACGGCGTCCTGCACCTGCTCGCCATTGCCTACGAAGCGGATGTTCCCCTGAGCCTCGACGACTTTGGCCGGATCGCCGCGCGGGTTCCGCACCTGGCCGACGTTAGGC
>Ga0136625_1000581_pt1 | contig 11840 bp, 11 predicted proteins | sample AntDrymUQ4832306_2_FD_104672 | JGI IMG/M metagenome (GOLD analysis project Ga0136625, IMG submission 104672) | Polar desert sand microbial communities from Dry Valleys, Antarctica - metaG UQ483 (23.06) | ecosystem: Environmental > Terrestrial > Soil > Desert | place: Antarctica: Dry Valley...
ACCCTCACTATGTCAGCTAACCAAGCCGTTCAGGAGGAACTGTTGCATTACCTAGCGGCTCTGAAAGCTGCATGAGTTCGCCGAACTAACGGATTTTTTGCAACGTTAGGGTTTATTCAGCACTTGGGACCGAAGCATCAGTTCCAACGGATCATGATCGTCTCCGGGGATCGTGAATCGGAAGTCCGTTACCTGGCCGAGCAAGTGGGCATCACCGAAATCCAGGCCCTGCAAAGTCCTGAAGAAAAGCTCGCCATCGTCCGCCAAGAAACCAGCCACGCGAAAACGCTCTACGTGGGCGACGGCATCAACGACGCTCCGGCCATGATGGCGGCGACGGTGGGGATGGCCATCGGACAAAACAGCGATGTGACGGCGGAAGCGGCCGGCGTCGTGGTGATGGACAACTCGCTCAAGAAAGTGGACGAGTTCATGCACATCAGCCGGCGAATGCGTTCCATCGCTCTCCAGAGCGCCGTCGGCGGCATGGTCTTGAGTCTAGGCGGAATGGTGTTCGCCGCCACCGGCCACTTGAGTCCGGTCGCCGGAGCAATCAGTCAGGAAATCATCGACGTGCTGGCCGTGCTCAATGCATTGTGCGCCGCATTTCCGCCAAAAGTGATTTCAGATCTCGGAGAATGAAAGCGTCTGCAGCGAAGCCCTGGCATCATGTCCACTCCGCTGAGGTATTGCGGCTGCTGGGTGTCGATGTGGCGACGGGACTCGCCGCCAATAAAGTGGCGCGCCGGCAAAAGGAATTCGGTCCGAACCGCGTCACCGCCCGGCGCGGCACGCCCGCGTGGCTCAAGTTTCTCCAGCAGTTCCATCAGCCGCTCATTTACATCCTGCTCGCCTCGACCGCGATCGCCGCGGCCATGGGTGAATGGGTGGATGCGTCAGTCATTTTCGGCGTCGCCTTCATCAATGCCATCGTCGGTTATCTCCAGGAGGCGAAGGCGGAGAAAGCGATTGAAGCGCTGGCGAAAATGGTCGTCACCGAGGCCACGGTGCGGCGCGGTGGTCAGAAGGTGCGGATTCCCTCGGCGCAGCTCGTGCCGGGCGACGTGGTGCTGCTGCAATCCGGCGACCGCGTGCCCGCCGATCTGCGCCTGCTGCTCCGGCGCAACTTGCACATCGAGGAAGCGGCGCTGACCGGCGAATCGCTCCCCGCCGAAAAGCAAACCGGACCGCTGCCCGCAGACACGATCCTTGCCGACCGCACCAATCTCGCCTTCACCGGCACGCTGGTGACCTCGGGACAGGGCGAGGGCGTGGTCTTCGCCACCGGCGATCAAACCGAGATGGGCCGCATCGCGGGGATGATGAGCCTCGCGGACGATTTGCAGACGCCGCTCACGCGCAAGATCGCGCAGTTCAGCCGCCTGCTGCTGTATGTGATCCTCGGGCTGGCCGCATTGATTTTCATCGCCGGCATCCTGCGGGGCAAGCCGTGGCCGGAGATGTTCATGGCGGCGATTGCGCTGGCGGTTGGCGCCATCCCCGAAGGGTTGCCCGCAGTCGCCATCACGCTGGCCATCGGCGTGGGACGCATGGCCCGGCGGCACGCGATCATCCGCAAGCTGCCCGCCGTTGAGACGCTCGGCAGCACCACCGTCATCTGCTCGGACAAGACCGGCACACTCACGCAGAATCAAATGACGGTGCAGGAAATCCATGCCGGCGGGCGGCTCTACCACGTAACCGGCAGCGGCTACGAGGCAGTGGGGAAGATCCATTTCGAGCAAGCGCCCGTCGTCGTGGGTGAGAACGTCGCGCTGATCGAAACGCTCGGCGCCGGCTTGCTGTGCAACGATTCGCGGCTCGTGCGCAATGACGAAGGCCAGACCATCGTGCAAGGCGACCCGACCGAGGCTGCGCTGATTGTCGCCGCGCAAAAGGCGGGGCTTTCAGAGGAGGAAATGAGCGGACGCCTGCCACGGATCGAGACTATCCCCTTCGAGTCCGAATACCGATACATGGCCACCCTCCACGGTGCCGGCGAGGCACCGAAGATAATCTACATCAAAGGCGCGGTGGAAGCCCTGCTCGGAAAATGCGCGAACGCGCTCGGCGAGGATGGCGGATTGGCGCTGCTGGACGGGGCGCTCGTCCTGCGCCACTCCGAGGCCATGGCCGCGCGCGGCCTGCGGGTCCTCGCCTTCGCCCGTCGGGAAATGCCGCCGGCGCACGACGGGCTGGAGCACGAGCACGTTGCCGGCGGACTGACCTTCCTCGGCCTCCAGGGCAAACTCGATCCGCCGCGTTCCGAAGTGATCAAGGCGGTGGCCAAGTGCCGCGCCGCCGGCATCCGCGTCAAGATGATCACCGGCGACCATGTCCTCACCGCCAAGGCCATCGCCATGCAGATCGGCCTGGAGAGCGGCTCAGGCGTCGTCGGGCTAACCGGCCGCGATTTGGAAGCCCTCAGCGACGAGGAACTGGCCGACGCCGCTGAGCGCGCCTCCATGTTTGCCCGCGTCGCGCCCGAGCAGAAATTGCGGCTGGTCAAGGCGCTGCAATCGCGCGGCCACGTCGTCGCCATGCCCGGCGACGGCGTCAACGACGCGCCTGCGCTCAAGCAAGCCGACATCGGCATCGCGATGGGCATCACCGGCACCGACGTGTCGAAGGAAGCCGCCGACATGATCCTGACCGACGACAACTTCGCCTCGATCGAAGCGGCCGTGGAGGAAGGGCGCGGCGTCTTTGACAACCTCACCAAGTTCATCCTGTGGATACTCCCGACCAACGGCGGCGTCGCGCTGATCCTGCTCGTCGCGATTATCGGCGGAATCACGCTGCCCATGCTGCCCACGCAACTGCTCTGGCTCAATCTGATTACTGCCCTGCTCCTCGGGCTGACGCTGGTCTTTGAGCCGAAGGAAAACGACATCATGCAGCGCCCGCCGCGCGACCCCAAAAAGCCGCTGCTCACCCGCTCGCTGCTCATGCGCACCGCGCTGGTGACGCTCATCTCTCTTGGTGGCGCGTTCGGCCTCTTTGCCTGGGAGCACGGCATCGAAGGCACGAACCTCGACGAAGCCCGCGCGGCGGTCGTCAACGTAATCGTGATGGTCCAGACCTTCTACCTGCTCAATTGCCGCAGCCGGACGCGCTCGATGTTTTCCATCGGCCTTTTCTCCAATCCCTGGCTGATCGCCGGCATCCTCGCGACCTGGCTGGCGCAGATGGCCTTCACTTATCTGCCTTTGTTGAACCGGCTCTTCCACACCGCCCCCGTGCGGGCCGAAGCCTGGCTTTACATCGTCGCCATCGGAGTCTTCACCTTCGCCGTGGTCGAGTTGGAAAAATGGCTGCGCTTCCGTTGTTTCCGCAGTGCTCCTGGCGTGGACAGACAAACTCACCTTACGCACGAGCAAAGAAGGACACTAACTGACGATGGACAGGCACCAAGCCGAAGCATCCCTCCGCGAGGTAAACTTATGTTGAAACTATTTAAGCAAATTCGAGCACGTGATCAACGGGACGTTACTTGTGATGCTGGCGGTCGTGGTCCTGCTGGCAACCGTCGATCTCGGCTGGATCATCCTCAAGGATATGCTCACTCCCCCTGTGATGCTGCTCGACGTCAGCGAACTCCTGAACTTTTCGGAGCGTTCCTGTTGGTTTTAGTCGGGATGGAACTACTGAACATGGTCAAGGCCTATATCACGGAAAAGTCTGTCCATGTTGAAGTCACCCTGGTTGTGGCCATCATCGCGGTCGCCCGCAAGGTGGTGATCCTCGAGCCGAAGGAAATGGACGGCCCGACACTGCTTGGCATCGCCGCCATCATCTTTGCTTTGACGTTGGGTTACTATTTGATGAAGCGCGCTGGGAGAAGAACACCTCCCAGTGATGCTTAGAGCTTCGCTCCCGTAGAGCCCGCGGTTTGTTTCCATGGAATGGCTCGACTGGCTCTTGCACGGCGGGGCTGTTCCTGACCGCCACGCTCGCCGTCTCCGCCGCGCTGCTGGCTTCAGCCCATGCGATAATCTGGAAGCGCGATTCGCGCGCGGCGTTGCTGTGGATCGTCGTCATCTGGCTGGTGCCGCTGGCCGGGCCGCTCTTTTACCTGCTGTTCGGCGTCAACCGCAGCGCACGCCGGGCCACAGCGCTGCGCCGCGAAACCGGCCGCGCGCAGTCGTCGCTGGCCGGTGCGCCGGAGCTGGCCGGCCCGTCTGCCGTGCCCAAGGCGCTCCAGCCGCTCGCCACCCTCGTCGGGCAGCTCGTGCCGCGCCGCTTACTGCCGGGGAATCGCATCGAACCGCTGGTGGACGGCACGCAGGCTTATCCGGCGATGCTGGAGGCGATCGAGGGCGCCCGCGAGTCGCTCGCCCTGGCCACATACATCTTCGACCGCGACGGGATCGGGCAACAGTTTGTCGAAGCGCTGGGCCGTGCCGTGGCGCGCGGCCTCGAGGTGCGTGTGCTGCTCGATGACACGGACGCGCGCTTCTCCTGGGGCTCGGCTGCGCGCGCGCTGCGTCGGGCGCGCGTGCCAGTGGGCGTCTTCATTCCCACGCTGGTGCCGGCGAGCTTTCGCGCCGCCAATCTGCGCAATCACAGCAAAATCCTCGTCGCGGACGGCCGCGTCGGTCTCACCGGCGGCATCAACATTGCCACCGATTACTGGCGCGCGGATGGCTGCGAGGAGTGCAGCCGCGATCTGCACTTTCGCCTGCAAGGCCCCGTCGTGGCGCACCGGCGGCGACCTGAGCGACTCGACCAGATAGGAGCCAACTCGTGACGACCGCACCTGCCACTGTTGAACAGCCCAAGAACGGGACGTGGCACAACTTGTCTGCCGAGGAAGTGCTGTCACAGCTTGGCTCCGCAGCGACGGGACTTTCTGCGCAGGAAGCCGCGCAACGCCTTGCTACCAACGGCCCGAACGAACTGAAGGAAGGCAGGCGCATCAGCTCGCTCCAAATCTTTCTCGGCCAGTTCAAGAGCCTCATAATATGGATTCTCATCGGTGCCGGCGTCATCTCCGACATCCTGGGCGAAGTGGTGGACGCCATCGCCATCCTGGCCATCGTCGTTCTCAACGCCGTCATCGGTTTCTATCAGGAATTTACGAAGAGAAGTCCATCGCGGCGCTCAAGAAGATGACCGCACCCCAGGCCAAGGTGCGGCGCGACGGTCAAATCACCGTGATTCCCGCTTCGGCCATCGTCACCGACGACATCCTCGCGTTGGAAGCCGGCGACATGGTTGCCGCCGATGCACGGCTCCTGGAGGCGTCGTCGCTCAAATGCGTTGAGTCTGCGCTGACCGGCGAGTCGGAAGCGGTGACGAAGCAGCCCGCGACTTTGGATCAGGGCGACATTCCCCTCGGCGACCGCGACAACATAGTGTTCATGGGCACCAGCGTCGCGACGGGCACGGCACAGGCGGGCGTCGTGGCCACGGCGATGGGCACGGAACTGGGCCGCATTGCGGGTCTGATTGAGGAGGCGAGTGCGGAGGAGAGCACACCGCTTCAGAAGAAACTCGACTCGTTCGGGCGCATCTTGATTTGGGCGACGCTGGGCATCGTCGCGCTGCTGTTCGTGCTGGGGCTACTGCGCGGAACGAAACCCTTCGAGTTGTTCATGACCTCAGTCAGCCTCGCCGTGGCCGCCGTCCCCGAAGGACTCCCCGCCGTCGTCACGGTGGCGCTCGCACTCGGGGTGTTGCGGATGTCCTGCGGCCGCGCACTCGTGCGCAAACTGCCCGCAGTCGAGACCCTCGGCTCCACGACCGTCATTTGCACGGACAAGACCGGCACATTGACGGTCGGCGAAATGACCGTGCGCGCGCTCTACGTCGCGGGCCAAAGCTACGAAGTCACCGGCGAAGGCTACGGGCCGGACGGCGAAGTGCGCGTCGCAGGCAAGAAGTCGGAGGCACAGCACGCGGCGCCGTTGCTCGAACTGGCGACCGTCCACATCGGCTGCAACAACGCGCATCTCGTCCAGGAAGACGGGAAGTGGAAAGTTATCGGCGATCCCACCGAAGGCGCCTTGCTCGCCGCCGGTCCCAAGCCGGCGGTAACCAGGAACGCATCGCTGCCCGGCGACTCCGCCATTCGTTTGCATCGGCGCTCGCCTGCGGGTAGCCTTGTCAAGGGATATGCCCTTCTTGACGATTTCAGTCAGCCGACTCGATGGGGTCCAACCGTCCAGTCAGCAATGGTCTAGGCCGCCCGCTATTGATAGTCGAATTAGGGAACAGAAGAGCCTGTGAGCCTCGCGCAACTAATGCCGGAATATGTGTTTCGTTCTGACGATGAGAGGGGGACGCAAATTTGATGGGTGAGGTCATGCTCGACTGGCGAACCATTCTCTGTGGCGTGGACGGCTCCGAGGAGAGCCTCCACGCCGCCAAACTGGGTGCGGTGATAGCCAAACGACTGTCGTCGCGTCTCCTGGGGCTCTGTGTGATCCCCTGTCATCAAGTATTTCAACTCGGTATCCACCGTGCCCAGGGCGAGGCCGAGTTGGAGGCCGATGGCCGGGCCCTGCTCAACAGGATTCAGAACGATACCGGTTTCCCCATCGAGCAGTTGATTCTGGAGGGAGAACCGGCCGACAGTATTCTGGAAATCGCGGCCAAACGTTGCTGCGACCTGATCGTGGTTGGTCGTCGAGGTGTCAACGGCGTTGAGCGTTGGTTATTGGGAAGCGTCGTCACTAAAGTCGTCTTACACACCACCTCCACGGTATTGGTGAGCAAGGGAAATGGCGCCGTGCGTGATCCGCCACTAGAGCGAACCCTCTGCGGTCTCGACGGCTCACTCGAGAGCGAGAGGGCGGGAATCGAGTCCTTGGGTCTCGTGGCGCTGCTCGGCGGCACGATCCGATTTGCCCACGTCAGGAATGCGGTGAAAGGAGCGGAAATAGTTCCACTTGCGGGGGATGATGGGTCGACCGCGACGCTCCTGGGGAAATTCTGCGAGCAGGCCCGGCAGGCCAGTATTGCGGCCGATTCCGTTGAACTCGAGGGTCAAGCCGCAGCTGCTCTCCTAGAGCACGCGACAGCTTGGGATGCGAGCCTCATCGCCGTAGGCACTCGTGGGCTGGGCGGTTTCGCCGGCCTTCGATTGGGCAGTACCTCGCATCAGATCGTGCAGCACTGTGCTTGTTCGGTGCTGCTCTGTCCCCACGGACAGAAGCCTGGCGGAGGGAAATAGAAAAACGGAGGCGAGACCTTGCGCCGATGCGGGCTTGGTCTCTGAAGATCGGATAAGTACGGGACTGCGACGCTCGAACCACCGCGTGACGCGACCCGAGTTGTCAGAGCTGGGTCGACGGGTTGGCTGATGGGACGCGCGCCCCGCGCCGCGCAGGCTTGACAGGGATCGATCCTTCCCGATTTCATAGAGCGTTCTTCGCCGACCGCCGTGGCCCTCGAGACCACCGCGGTATGCGAGCTACCCTTGGAGCGGCTCGAGGAGTGGTCAAGGCGGTGATCGCGATTTACATCGTCCATATGGTCCATATCATAACCAACTTTAACCCGTCTCCCCTGGGTACTGCGGCACGTGCCTTTGCTAAAGATACGGCATGTGCGAATAGAATCGCTCGCATGCGCGTGGGTTCATTACCCGCTACGGGCTGCGCATCCCGCGGCAGACCGGCACAGGAACCCGAGCGAGGGTAGGGCCGGCTAAGCAACATTCCAGACACCGATCGGGCCAGATCAATTATAATAATGCGGCGGCGATTCTGCCGCGCCCGCTGAGGAGAGGTATGATGACCTATACAAGAACCAATGGTACGGTGGTGGTAGGCGCTGCGTTCGTCTTGTCGCTCATTTCATCTCCCTTCGTTACGGCCGCTGACCAGCCCTTGGCCGGGGGAGACCCGGGGAGAGGCTCCCTGATACTGGCCCAGATGGGAGGCATGGGCGGTAAGGACAAAATGGAAGGGATGGGAATGATGAAAGGGATGGAAGGCTGTGGCAAGAACATGGGGGCCATGATGGACACCGACAAGGACGGCAAGGTCTCCAAGGATGAGTTCACGAAACACCACGATGACACGTTCGCACAGATGGACGTGAACAAGGACGGCACGCTCGATCAATCCGAGACGGGCCACATGGGCAAGATGATGGAGAGCCATTGCGCCGGGATGCCCATGAAGGGAGGCATGGGCGGGGGGATGTGAGGATCCCACTCCTTCGGGCCGGGGTCTGACGAGACGAGAGGGGCCGGACGAGGGGGCATCCCGCTCCCTCCAGTCCGGCCCTCTCGGCTACCCGCGATGCCGGAGATTAGCTCGAGGCGACGCTAGTCGTCGGCTCGAATGCACCGCACCTTGTGTTGGACCAGCGGTGCCCCGGACATGCAAGCCGCAATGGGTTTCGAGCGGCGTTTGTGGTGCGGCCGCTGGGGTCGGGGGCAGCCCGCAACGGCTGTTCGTTGCCGCATTGTTCCGTTGCAGCCGCGCGCTTCTTACGGGATCAAAGTCTATGGTGACAAGACTTCCGTTGAGAGCAAAGTGGTAGCGCCTCATTCGTGTACTTTGCCACAGTAGGGCCAGGCCGTCTTGATCCAGATCAAGAGGTGGCGCCTCGGTTCTCGAAACCTCGCACCATCCGCTCCATCCTAAGGTAAATCTCTAATCTCAGGGCTTGAGCGTGACCCGGACGATGCCCGGGTCATCGGCGAGCGGCGTCTCCGCGAATCCGAGCCTCTTGCACAGCCGTCTCATCGTCAGGTTCTCGCACAGCACATCGCCGTAGATCTCGCCGATCCCCCGGCCTCGGCAGTACGCGATCATGTGCCGCATCAGCAAGGTACCGAGCCCCCTTCCGGTCATGTCGCCGCGCACCAGGATCGCATACTCCGCGCGTTCGTTGTCGGGGTCCGCGCACACCTGGGCCACGCCGTAGATCTCCGCCCGGCCCGGGACGCCGGGCGCACTCAAGACCAGCCCCATCTCCCGGTCGTAATCGACCTGGGTGATGCGGGCCGCCATTGCGTGCGAGAGGGTCTTAAGGAGACGAAGAACCGCATGCGGACCTGCTCGGGGGTGAGGTGCGCGAATATCGCCTGGAGCGCAGGCTCGTCCTCCGGCCGTATGGGCCGGACGAGAAACCGCTGCCCCCCATCGAGCGCGACCTCTTCCTCGAGCCCTTTGGGGTACGGCCGGATGGCGAGCCGATCGGCGCCTTCCCCCCGGGGCTCTGCCAATTTGATCCGGGCGTCGAGGGCCACAACGCCCTCGGCGTCGGCGAGCAGCGGGTTGACATCGAGCTCTGCGATCTCGGGGTGCTCGATGACCATCTGTGCGATGCGGATGAGCGTGAGCGCGATAGCCTCGAGGTTGGCGGGCTGGACGCCGCGATACCCCTTGAGCTGCTTGTAGATGCGGGTGCGCGTGATGATCTCGGCGGCGAGCCGCATGTTCAGGGGCGGCAGCCCCAGGGCCTGGTCGGCGATGACCTCGACCGCCGTCCCTCCCTGGCCGAAGAGGATCACGGGGCCAAACTGCACATCGTCGATCATGCCGGCGATGAGCTCGTAGGCGCCTGGGCGGTGCACCATGGGTTGCACGCTAAAGCCCTCGATCCGGGCCTCGGGCCGCGCCGCGCGGATGCGCTCGAGCATCGCTGAGGCGGCGTCCCGAACGGCGCCCGGCCCAAGGAGGCCCAAGGCCACCCCCCCAAGATCGGACTTGTGGGTGATGTCTCTGGAGAGGATCTTGAGGGCCACGGGTGCGCCGATCTCCTCGGCGATCGTGGCCGCCTCCCCCGGCGTCTGCGCGATCCGCGTCGCGACGGCGGGGACCCCGTAGGCAGCGAGGAGCGCCTTGGCCTCCGGCTCGTTGAGCCAAGGACGCCCTTCGCCGAGCGCCCGCGCGATGAGGGTACGGGCAGCTTCGGTGTCGGGCGTGAATTCCTCGGGGACGGAGGGCGGGGTCTGCATCAAGAGCTCTTGCGAGCGCCGGTAGTTGACCAGGTACATGAAGGCCCGCACGGCCTGGCCGGGCGTCGCGTAGCTCGGGATCCCATGCGCGCGAAACATCCGCCGTGCCGCCTCCGCCGCACCATCGCCGACCCAGCTCGTGATGAGCGCCGGGTCGCGCCTCTTGCCCAACGCCTCGATGAGCGCCTGGGCGGCCTCGGTGCCGGAGGCCACGGCGGTGGGGCAATTGAGGGCCAGCACGGCGTCGACGCCCGGGTCCTCGATCAAGGCCGAGAGCGCCTGGGCATAACGGCCACCGGGGCATCGCCGATGATGTCCACCGGGTTGTGATGGGACCAGGTGGGCGGTAGCGCCGCGTTCAGCCGCTCCATCGTCTCGGGTGCGAGCTCAGCCAGGACCCCGCCCTCGTCGATCAGGTGATCGGTCGCGAGGACGGCGAGGCCGCCGCCGTTGCTCAAGATGGCCATATGCGGCCCCTTCGCGCGCGGGGCCATCGCTAAGATCTCCACCGCATCGAAGAGCTCATCGAGGCTGTAGACCCGCAGCATCCCGGCGCGCCGGAACACCGCCTCGTAGACCGCATCGGAGCCTACCATCGCGCCCGTGTGCGAGGCCGCGGCGCGCGCGCCCTCGGCGTGACGCCCGGCCTTGACGACGATGGTGGGTTTCATCCGGGCCGCGGCGCGCGCGGCGGACATGAACTTGCGGGCCTCGGTGACCGCCTCGATGTAGAGCAGGATGGCGCGCGTTTCGGGATCGCTCGCGAGGTAGTCAAGTATATCCCCGAAGTCCACATCCGCCGTGTCCCCCAAGGAGACCAGATGGGAGAAGCCGATGCCGCGGCGCTCGGCCCAGTCCATCACGGAGGTGATGATGGCCCCCGATTGCGCGACGAAGGCGATGGGGCCCTTCGCCGGGTTGAGATGGGCGAAGCTCGCGTTGAGCCCGATCCTGGGGACCAGGACACCGAGGCAATTGGGGCCGATGATGCGCAAAAGATGGGGTCTCGCGGCATCGAGCAAGGCCTGCTGCAGCGCCCGACCGCCGCCCTCCCGGCCCTCTCCGAAACCGGCCGTGATGACGACCGCGGCCCGCGTGCCCTTCCTCCCGAGCGCCTCGACGATCCCCGGCACGGTCTCAGGCGGGGTACTGATGACCGCAAGGTCCGGCACCAACGGCAGGGCCTCGATGCTCGGGTAGGTGAGCACCCCCTCGATGGCCTGGTATTTGGGATTGACGGGCATGATGGGTCCGTCGAACCCGCCCTTGAAGAGGTTTCGGGCCAGCACCGCTCCGACGGACCCAGGCCGCTTGCTTGCGCCGATGAGGGCCACGGACCGGGACTTGAGGGCGAATTCCAGGTTGCGAATGCTCAACTGGTCGGATGGCGGCGCAAGGGCCTTCGGCCCGCGCGGCCGCGCTTGAAGCGCGTCAGCGCGCCGGAGGCCCGCTCGCGCAGGTGTGGCGCCAGTCCTCGCCGACCGATTCCCACAAGTCCTCCATCCCATGCTTCAATTCTGCCAATGCTTTCATCGCAAACCCCCTCTAAGATGGGGCCGACCCGACGATCCTCAGCCGATCTTGACGTCGATCTTGCGCGGTTGGGCGTGCTCGGCCTTGGGGATGCGCAGCTTGAGCACCCCGTCCTTGAACGCCGCGTTGCTCTTCATGGTATCCAACTCCCGGCTCAGGGTGAACAACCGCCGGAAGCGCAGCGTCTGGACCTCCGCGTAGGCGGGGGTCGTGCCCTCCGGTGTCTCCATGACAACCTCGCCTTCGATGAGCAGGCCGTCACCGTCCGCGCGCACCGTGAGCTTGTCCCTGGGCACGCCGGGCAGATCCGCAAACAGCGTGATCCCGGTCTCGTCTTCGAGCACGTCCATCGCCGGCGCCATCGCCGGGCTGTGCCGCTCCTCCGCCC
>Ga0136625_1000585_pt1 | contig 11818 bp, 8 predicted proteins | sample AntDrymUQ4832306_2_FD_104672 | JGI IMG/M metagenome (GOLD analysis project Ga0136625, IMG submission 104672) | Polar desert sand microbial communities from Dry Valleys, Antarctica - metaG UQ483 (23.06) | ecosystem: Environmental > Terrestrial > Soil > Desert | place: Antarctica: Dry Valley...
GCCCGCGGCGCCAGGCACCACCCTCGATGCTCGCAATGGCGCTGCCATTGCTCCGCTCGAGTGCGGCCCCTGGCATCCACGGATCGGGCGCCCAAACCACCCACTTATTTCGTCACGAACCCTCAGCGGCGCCGCGCCACGGCGTGAAGCAGGTCCCCCCCGCCCCGGGTGGCTAGGCCGTACCGGCCCACGAGTAGGTCGAACAGCCGCGCGAGCGGCCAAGTGGCCTGCGAAAGGGCGGCCGTGAGGCGGAAGCCGAGGCCCTCACGCAGCGCCCAGCGCCCCAACAGCGCGTACTGGAGGCTGCCCGCGAGGCCGATGGCGCTGGTGGAGGTGGCCGTGCGCAGGACCTCCAAGCCGGCTTCAACCAGCGCCCGCCGCAGGCCCTCGGCGGTGAAGTGATGGCGGTGGCGAGGCACGTCGAGGTGAAACCAGCGGCCGCGAAACAGCCGCGCCTGCGCGCCGCCGAAGTGAGGGACTGTGACGGTCACCGTCCCGCCCGGGCGCAGCGCCGCGGCCACCCGTTTCAGATCGGCTACCGGCTCGACGGTGTGCTCGAGCGAGTGCACGAAGGTCACCAGGTCGTAGGCCTCGGGCTCGAGCGAAACCGAGGCCAGCGTGCCCGGTTGCGCGTTCACGCCGCGCTCGCGGGCCGCCGCGCAGCCCTCGCGCGAGGGCTCGACTCCGTCCACCCGCCAGCCGCGTTGGGCCAGCACCGCGCCGAGATCGCCGCGGCCGCAGCCCACGTCGAGGGCGCGCCCCGGCCGCAGCGAGCGTCCCGCGGACAGCGCGGGCGAGGCGAGCATGCGCGAGGCCTGCCAGGCCCGGATGGCGCGGGAGCCCAGCGCTGCCGCCCCGGCGAGCCGGGAGCCGTCGGCGTCGCCATGGGGGACGTAGGCGCTGGGATAGAAGGCGGCCAGCTCCTCTTCGCGCGCCAGCGGCAGCGTGCGCCCGCTGCCACAGCTGCCGCACTCGGCCACGCCGTAGCTCCCGGGCACGCCGTGTAGGCGATCGGGCGACTCGATTGCGACCGTCCCCAGGGCCGCGCCGCAGCAGCCGCAGGCGCTCACGCGACCCTTCGCGCGTACCAGTCGGCCACCGTGCGCGCCGAGCCGGCCGCGCTCAGCCGCAGGGCGTTGTCGGCAAACCACCCCGCCGTGCGCTCGCGAAGGCCCTCGCCGCCCTCGGCCGCCCGGACGATCTGCTCGGCCAGCTCACCGGGCTCGGCGCTGGGGGCGACGAACCCGTTCACGCCCTCCTCGATCAGCTCGACCGCCGCGTTGTCGGGCTCGGCCGTGGTCACGGTGGGCGTGCCCAGCGCCGCGGCTTCCACCACCACCAGGCCGTAGCCCTCGCGCTCGGAGGGCAACAGCACGCAGAGCGCCCCGGCCAGCGCCTCGGTCACCTCCTCGGGCGAGACGAACCCGGGTGCCTCCACGAACCCGCCCGCCGCCGTGGCGGCCTCGAGCACGCGCGGGCGCTCGGGCCCGTTGCCGAGGATCACCCCACGAAGGCCGGGGAGGCGCTCGCGCGCGGCGGCCACCGCGCCCGGCACCAGATGCGCGCGCTTCTCGGGGATGTGGCGCCCGGCGAATACCACGACGGGCTCGCGCCCTCCCTGCGCAGCGCGCGGCTCGAGCGGCCCGCCGTAGAGTCCGCTCAGCTCGACGGCGGGGCGCCGCAGGCCCTCGTCGGCCAGCCGCCGGGCGTGCAGGTGCGAGAAGACAAAGGCCTGCGGCGTCAGCCGCACGCACAGCCGCTGCACCAGCTGGCCGACACGCCCGCCCACCGCCCCCAGGTATCCGCGCCAGTAGGCGGGGGTCCAGACCTCGAACCAGTCGACCACGATGGTGCGCCGGGCGCCGGCCAGGGCCAGTCTCGCGGCCAGCAGCGAGAAGTAGGGGAAGGCGCACAGATGCACCGCGTCGTAGCGCCGCCGGCGCCCGGCGAGGTGGCGAAGCACGCCGAGCCCGAAGCGCAGCGGTGGCCCGACAGCCCGCCGGCCGCCCTCGGTGTAGAGCGACCCGCCCGGGGAGACCGCGACCACCCGGACGCCGGGAATCCGCGGCTCGTCGCCCGCCTCCCACTGGCGCCTGGTGAGGTAGGTCACCTCGTGGCCCGCCTCGGCCAGTTCCTCGGCCAGGCGGCCGAACCAGCGCTCGGCGCCCCCCACCGTCCAGGGAAAGAGGCAGTCGTAGACCAGACAGACGCGCAGGGCCGCCAAGCTAGCGATGCCTATCCCGCCCTGCGCGGCGGGAGGTGATGCCGACCGGCGGAGGACGATGACCTCGGTCGGTGCAACTACCATCGCAGGAGGCCGGGCCGCAACTCTTCGTCGCGCCGGCTGCTGTCTGAAGACGATGAGCACTCCCGAAGTCACCCGCGAAGGCGTCCGCCACGGCGCCTCCCCGGAGCACGACGTGCTCGTGTCGGTCGTGATCCCCTGCCTCAACGAGGCGGCGAACATCCACCAGTGCGTGGCCCGCGCCCGGGCCGTGCTCTCCGAGCACGACCTGCGCGGAGAGGTTGTGGTGGCCGACAACGGCTCGGAGGACGGCAGCCCGGCGCTGGCCGAGGCCGCGGGTGCCCGCGTGGTGCACGAGCCGCGCCGCGGCTACGGCAGCGCCTACCTGGCCGGGTTCGCCGCCGCCCAGGGCGAGTACATCGTGATGCTGGACGCCGACCTCACCTACGACTTCAGCGACATCCCGGGCTTCATCGAGCGCTTGGAGACGGGTGCGGAGCTGGTGATGGGCGACCGGATGGACAACATCCACCCCGGCGCCATGCCCTGGCTTCACCGCTACGTGGGCAACCCCATCCTCACCGGCGTGCTCAACCTCTTCTTTCGCACCGGCGTCAAGGACGCTCACTGCGGGATGCGCGCCCTGCGCCGTGACGTCCTCGGGCGCCTCGATCTGCGCACCACCGGCATGGAGTTCGCCTCCGAGATGGTCATCCGCGCCTCCAAGGAGGAGCTGGCGATCGAGGAGGTGCCGATCGAGTACCACCCCCGCGGCGGGGAGTCCAAGCTCTCGAGCTTCCGCGACGGCTGGCGCCACCTGCGCTTTCTGCTCGTGCACAGCCCCACGCACCTGTTCATCGTGCCCGGCGGGGTGATGTTCCTCATCGGCGCGCTGGTATCGCTCACGGTCGTCGCGCAGATTGACGTGTTCGGGCGCCAGTGGCAGCTGCACACCCTGGTGGCGGGCGCGCTGCTGGCCATAGTCGGCGTGCAGGTGGTGGCGCTGGGCCTGTGCGCCCACGCCTACGGCACCTACTTCATGGGCGAGCGCGACCCGTGGTTTGACCGGATGCGGGCGCGCTTTCGCCTCGAGCACGGCCTTCTCCTGGGAGCGGCGGTCATCGCAGCGGGTGTGGCCGTGGGCATCGTGATCTTTGTGACGTGGGTCCAGCGCGGGTTCGGCGAGCTCTCCGAGCAGCGCCTAGCCGTGCTGGCCGCCATGCTGGCCATCGTCGGCGTGCAGATCGTCTTCTCGTCGTTTCTGATCTCGATACTCGGTCTGCGCCGAGCGCGGTAGAGCGCAGCCGAGCGCAGGTCGGGCGAACACCGCACGCTCGGTGTTCACGTCGCCTGCTTCTGCGGGGCGCCGCGCCCCAGCAGCTCGAGGTCGTGGTCGACCATCAGGCGTATGAGCGAATCGAAGCTGGTCTGCGGGCGCCAGCCGAGCTTGCTCTCCGCCTTCGAGTAGTCCCCGACCAAGTGCTCGACCTCGGCGGGGCGCAGGAACTTGGGGTCGAGCCGCACGTGGTCGTCGGGGTCAAGCCCGACGTGTTCGAAGGCGATCGCCACCAGCTCGCGCACGCTGTGCTTCTCCCCGGTGGCGATCACGTAGTCGTCGGGCGCGTCCTGCTGGACCATCAGCCACATGGCCTCGACGTAGTCCTTGGCGTAGCCCCAGTCGCGCTCGGCGTCGAGGTTGCCCAGTGCCAGCTCGGTCTTGAGCCCGAGCTTGATCGCCGCGGCCTCGTGGGTGACCTTGCGGGTCACGAACTCGAGACCGCGGCGCGGGCCCTCGTGGTTGAACAGGATCCCCGAGCAGGCGAAGAGGTCGTAGGACTCGCGGTAGTTGACGGTGATGAAGTGACCGTAGGCCTTGGCCACGCCGTAGGGGCTGCGGGGGTAGAACGGCGTGGTCTCGCGCTGCGGGACCTCCTGCACCATCCCGAACATCTCTGAGGACGACGCCTGGTAGAAGCGCGCCTCGGGCGCGACCTCGCGCATCGCCTCGAGCATGCGCGTGACGCCGGTGCCCGTGAACTCGGCGGTGAGCACCGGCTGGCTCCACGATGCCGCGACGAAGGACATCGCGGCCAGGTTGTAGATCTCCTCCGGCTCACAGGCGCGCAGGACGTCGACCAGGGAACGCTGATCCAGCAGGTCCCCGGTGTGCAGGATGAGGTCGTCGCGGATGTGCTCCAGGCGCCCGAAGGCCTCGCTGGAGGAGCGCCGCACCATGCCATGTACCTCGTAGCCTTTCTCGAGCAGGAGGTCGGCGAGGTGGGAGCCGTCCTGGCCCGTGATCCCGGTGATGAGCGCGCGATGGGCCACGGCGACGGCAGGCTAGCGGCCCTCACTCACTAGCCTCGGTCCGCTGTGGACCTGCTTGCCGCCTGGCTGCTGTTTCCACTCGTCCTCGGCGTCCTCTTCCTCGGTTGGGGCCTGCTGCTCGAGCGTCTCTCCGGCAGGCGCCTGCCGGGGGTCCTCTTGCTGCCCGTTGGGCTCGCGGGAGTGCTCGTCGGGTCCCGCCTGGCGGTGGTCTCGGAGGTCACGGTGGACTTCGGCCTGCCGGCGCTGGCGCTGGGGGCGCTCATCGGCCTGGCCCTCTGTCGGGTCCGCCTGCGCGCCCTGAGGCCCGACCCCTACGCCACTGCCGCCGCCCTCGGGGTCGCCCTGGTGATCGGTGCGCCGGTGTTCCTCTCCGGCGAGCCGACCTTCGCCGGCTCGCTCGTGCTGGGCGACACCGCCCATCAGCTGGCCCTTGCCGCCCGCCTGAGCGAGGCCGGCACCGCCTGGGAGTCCCTGTCCCCCTCCTCGTACTCGCTGACCGTGCGCAAGTATTTCCTCTCGGCCTACCCGCTGGGCCCGCAAGCCGCGCTGGGCCTGCTCGCGCCCATCGGCCTCCAGGATCTCGCCTGGCTCTACCAGCCCTTCCTGGCGATGATGGGCGCAGCCGGCTCGCTCGCGCTCAATGCCCTGATGCGCCCGTGGATCGCCTGGCGCCGCGGCCGGGCGCTGGTGGCGTTCGTGGCCGCCCAGCCCGTGCTGGTGGTGGCCTTCGCCCTCCAGGGGTCGATCAAAGAGCTGGTCGCGGTCGCCATGATCTCGCTGGCCTTCGCCCTGGCCACGTTGGCGGTGAGGGAGCGCTGGGGTGCCCTCGCCTTCGTGCCCCTGGCCCTGGCCGCCGTGGCCACCATCGGCGCGCTGGGCCCGGTCGCGGTGGCCTACGTCGGGCCCCCGGCCGCGCTTGCGGCGGGGGTATGTGCCTGGAGGGCGCGTGGCAGCTTCGGCCGCAAGGGCCTGATCGGCGGCGGGGCTGCCGTCGTGGCGCTGGTGCTGATCGCGCTGCCGCTGCTCGGCGGAGCAGTGACCGCGGTGAAGGTCGGCAACCAGGCGCTCGCCTCCGACGAGACGCTGGGAAACCTCGCCCAGCCGCTCGACATCCTTCAGGCTTCCGGCGCCTGGCTCACGGCGGACTACCGCTACCCACCGCCCGCGCTGGGGCTGAGCCGGGGGATCGCCATCGCGCTGTGCCTGGTCGGCCTGCTGGGGCTGGTGATGGCGATCCGGCGGCGCTCGCTCGGGCCCCTACTGGTGGCCGGCACGCTGGCGCCCGTGTCCGCGCTGCTGCTCTGGAAGGGCAGCGCCTACGCCGACGCCAAGGTGCTTGTCCTGGCCTCGGTGGTGATGCCGCTGCTGGCCATGTCGGCCGGGGTCTGGCTGGCGAGCTCGACCGATCGCCGCTGGCGGCTCCCCGGCACGGTGCTCACCCTGGCGGTGGCCGGCGTGGTGCTGGCCGGCAACGCCTTCGCCTACCACGGGGTGCTGCTCGCGCCCTATGACCGCTACGAGGAGCAGATCTCCATCGCCGAGGACCTGAAGGGCCGCGGCCCCGTGGTGTTTGCCGAGTACGACGAGTTCGCCAAGCACTTCATGCGCGACACGCAGGTGCTCAGCCAGCCCGAGTGGCCCTTCGAGTTCCCGTTCGGCCCGCTCAACGTGAAGGGCGCACCCACGCACATCCAGGAAAACCGCGACGGGCTGCACCCCAGCTTCAAGTCGGCGCTCGACCCTGACGGGATCACGCCCTCGACCCTCCAGGTCGCCTCCTACCTGGTGATGCGGCGGTCGCCCACCGCCTCGCGCCCGCCCGCCAACTACAAGCTGGTGCGCACCGGGCGCTACTACGAGGTCTGGGAGCGCGAGCGCTCGGGCGAGCGGGTCACCCGTCATCTCCCCTTCGGCGTCAGCGTGTTCGAGCCCGCCTCGCGGCCGCCGTGCGACCTCGTGCTGCAGACGGGCCACAAGGCCGCGCGGGTCCGCGGCGCCCGGCTGGCCTACGTCGAGCGCGAGCCCGCGGTGATGTACGACCCGGCGCAGGCGCTGGCCGAGGGCGAGGACCTCGGCTTCGCCGCGGTCGAGTTCAAGCTCTACCCGAGCTCGGTGGCGATCAAGGGCGCTGGCAAGGCGAGCGCCGTGCTGCGGGTGCCCAGGACCGGTCGCTACCAGGTCTGGGTCCAGGGTTCGTTCAGCCGCGAGGTCGAGGTGCTGCTCGACGGCCGTTCGGCGGGCAAGGCCAAGTACGAGCTCGCCAACCAGGGCGCCTACCTGCGCCTGGAGCAGGTGCGCCTGGTCGCCGGGCCCCACAGGCTCGAGGTCAGGCGCGCGGGCAGCAGCCTCCACCCGGGCAACGGCGGCGGAGTAGGCCCGAACCTAGTCTTCCTCGGCCCCGTCGTGCTGAGCCCCGCGGCCGACGTGAGCCGCGGGGTGCGCCACGTCGAGCCAGAAGACGCCGCCAGCCTTTGCGGCCGGCGCCTGGACTGGCTCGAGGTGGTCAGGCCCTTTTAGAGCGCTTCCGCCACGCGTGGCGCGTTGCGGTTGAACACCCAGAACCCAAGCGCCGTCAGGGCCAGTATCAGGCCAAGCGGTATCAGCAGCATCACCTTTCCGCCTGCCGCTTGCGAGGCACCAAGCACGCTGTCGCCCAGCAGCAGGTGCCGCGACTCGGTGATGATCGTCGCGAGCGGGTTGGTCATCGCTGCGCGGCCGAGGTCGTCGCTGAACTTGAGGACGAACTCGATCGGAAAGAAGACCGGGGAGGCGTAGAACAGGCCCTGGGAGATCACGTCCCAGATCGGGCCGATGTCCCGTAAGGAGACGTACAGGGCGGACAGCAGCATGCCCACGCCCGTGGCCAGCACGATCAGGGCGAGGATTGGGAGTGGGAGCAGCAGCCAGCTGAGCCGCGGCGACACGCCGGAGGCCGCTACGAACACGGCCACGGCCACCAGGTTCAGCGCGAGGTTGAACGAGCTCGAGACGGCCACCGACAGCGGGACGACCATGCGCGGGAAGGAGACCTTGCGCACGAGCGACTCGCGGTCCACCACCGAGGTCACGCAGTCGCCGGTCACCTCGGCGAAGTAGGTGAACAGCACCACGCCGACGAGCAGGACGATCGGGTAGTTCTCGACCGAGTCGCCGATGCGCACGATCTGGCTGAAGACCACGTAGAGGATTCCGAACAGCAGCAGTGGCCGCAGCAGCGACCAGGCGTACCCGAGCACCGAGCCGAAGAAGCGCAGCTTCCAGTCGGTGAGCGCCAGCGTCATCGTGAGGTTCAGGAAGCGCCGCCAGTCGCCGCTAAGCGCGGCCGGGCCCGTGATGCGCCGCGCGGGCGCTTCGGCATGAACGTTCACGAGCCCGTCCGCTCGACGGTGGCCGCCCGGGCGAACGAGATCGAGTGGGGGAGGTCGACCATGCCGCCGCTCACTGCGGCGCCCACCACGTCGAAGGAGGTCGCGTTCTCGCGGTGATCCTTCAGCCGGCGCTCGGTGCCGCTGTGGCGCACCTCGGGGGAGACCGAGTAGCCGCCGACCGCCAGCACGCAGTCGAAGGCCACGTCGACCGTCACCGTCTCGCCCGCGTTGAAGTGGCCGCTCTGGGGCTTGGTGGCCTCGGAGGCGATCGCCAGCACGCCGCGCCCCTGCTCGTCGGTGATCATGAAGCCGAAGTTGGGGTGGACGGCGTCGGCGCGCATCTCGACCTCCACCCGCACGCGGGCAGGTCGGCCGTGGGGCAGCTGCGCCGAGCGCTCGCCCGTCTCGTCCTCCATCCAGCAGTCGAGGATCGCCGCGGTGCCGTCGCCGGCGTGCGCGACCACCGGGCCGTCGGAGCGCCCGTAGCGGGCCATGTTCACCTCCTCGTAGCGGCGGGAGACGTCGCGTGGGTCGCCCACCGTGATCATGTCGCCGTGGTCGATGAGCATCGCCCGGTCACAGAAGCGCTGGACGGCGTTCATGTCGTGGGTCACCAGCAGGATCGTCCGGCCGTCCGCGCGTGCAGCCATCAAGGAGTCGTGGCACTTGCGCTGGAAGGCGCTGTCGCCCACGGCCAGCACTTCGTCGATAAGCAGCAGGTCGGCGTCTACGTGCACCATCACCGAGAAGGCCAGGCGCACCTGCATGCCCGAGGAGTAGTTCTTGAGCTTGAGCTCGGTGAATCGCTCCAACTCGGCGTACTCGATGATCGAGTCGTAGCGCTCGCGGGCGTGCGTGGGCGAAAGCCCGAGCATCACGGCGTTGATCAGCACGTTGTCGCGCGCGGTCAGGTCGGGGTTGAAGCCCACCCCCAGCTCGATGAACGGCGCCACGCGGCCGCGGGCCCAGATCTCGCCCGTGTCGGGGCGATAGATGCCCGCCAGGCACTTCATCAGCGTGGTCTTGCCGCTTCCGTTGCGGCCCACGATTCCGAAGAACTCACCCGAGCGGATGTCGATGGAGATCTCGTTGAGCGCGTCCAGCGTCTCCTCGGAGCGGGTGCGGAACGGATGGAGCGCACGCTCCTTGAGCGTGTGCACCTGCTCGTGCGGGAGGCGGAACGCCTTGGAGACCTCCCGCACCGCCAAGGCGATGCCCTCGAGGGGTGGCCCGCTCACAGAGCGAGCGTAGAGCGAACCGAGCATGCGGTGCTCGCCCGACCAGCGCTCGGGCTGCGCCCCTCGCTATCACCGATACTCTGCCGATCCGCGATGCAGCAGCCGCCGGAAACCGCTCCAGGCCGGCTGCCCCTGGGCGTGAACCTCGCGGGCTACCTCGACTCCATGCTGGGCGTCGGGCAGGTCGCTCGCCAGGTTCGCCGCGCGCTCGAGGGCGCAGGGGTGGCCGTCGCCCCCTTCACAATCGTGGCCGACTCGGCGCCGCGGATCGCGGGCGGCCAGCCCGAACGCGCGCCCGAGGCTCTGCACCCGGTGAACCTGGTGTGCGTGAACCCCGACGGGCTCGAGGGCGCCCACGACACGTTGAGCCCGGACTTCTTCGCCGGCCGTTACACGATCGGGCTCTGGTGGTGGGAGGTCGACGCCTTTCCCGACGCCTTCCGGCGCTCCTTCGACCTCGTGGACGAGGTCTGGGTCGGCTCCCACCACGTCGCGGACGCCCTGGCCGCGGTGTCGCCCGTGCCGGTGGTGCGCGTGCCCGTTCCCGTGGAGGCCACGGCTTCTTCGGGCGCCGGGCGTGAAGAGCTCGGCCTGCCGGGCAGCAGCCCGCTCTTCCTGTTCGCCTTCGACCACGGAGCGGGCTTCGAGCGCAAGAATCCGCTCGGCGCGATCGACGCCTTCACTCGCGCCTTCGGTCCCGACGACGGGCCACAGCTGGTGGTGAAGTGCATCGGCGCCGAGGCGCACCCGGAGGCTCACCGCCGCCTGCTCGAAACGGCCGCCAAGCTCGACCACGTCCACGTGGTCGACCAGCCGCTGTCCCCACCCGACATGGCCGCACTGATGGACGCGTGCGACGCCTACCTGTCCCTGCACCGCTCCGAGGGCTTCGGCCTGACCATCGCCGAGGCGATGCTGCGCGGCAGGCCGGTGGTGGCCACCGCCTACTCGGGCCCGCGCGACTGGCTCAGCCAGCGCAACTGCTTCGAGGTCGACTGGCGCGAGGTGCCGATCGGCCCGGGCAACGACCCCTATCCGGCAGAGGGCGCCTGGGCCGAGCCGGATCTCGATCACGCAGCGAAGCAGCTGCGCCGCTTAGCGGCAGATCCCGGCGAGGCTCGCAGCCGGGCCGAACGCGGGCGGGCTGACGTCCGCAAAATGTTCTCCGCGGAGGTCGCCGGCGCGGCGATGGTGGCGCGCCTGGCCCGCGTGGCCGGGCTGCCCCTGCGCGCCGACGGTGAGCGCTCGAGCCTCGACTTCGCCGAGGCCCTGCGGCGCGTGCGGGGGCGGCCTCCCGAGCCGGGGCCCGACGCCTCGATGCGCCCGCTGCGCCTGCCCTTACGCCGCGCCCTGCTTCGACTCAGCCGCCCGCAGGCCACCCATCAGCGCCTCGTCGACGAGGAACTGGTGCGCCTGGTCCGCACGCTCGACGAGCGGGTGGAGGGTTTGGCCGCTGGCCAGGCTTCGCTGGGGGCCGAGCTCGAGAACATCAAGCGCCGGCTCGATGGCGGCCCGTGAGCGCGGCCGCCGACAGCGAGCGCATCGGCGTCGACGTGGCGGGCTTCCTGCGCGGAGGCCTGGGACTCGGCGAGGCCGCGCGGCGCTACGTGACCGCTCTCGAGGCCGCGCACGTGCCCGTGCGCACCACCACCGTCGACGTCTTCCTGCCCGAGGACGAGCAGGACCGTCGCAAGCTCGCCGAGTTCGAGCACCAGGGCACCGACGGTGACGTGCCGTTCAACCTCGTCTGCGTGAACGCCCCCGAGCTGCCGCGCTTCTACAGCGAGGTGGGCCCGGACTTCTTCGTGGGCAAGCGGACCATCGGCGTCTGGGCGTGGGAAGTGGACCGGGTGCCCAAGGACTGGGACTGGGCCTTCGGCGCGGTGGACGAGATCTGGACCTACTCGCAGTACGTGGTCGATGTGCTGCGGCCGGCTTCCAACGTGCCGGTGGCTCGGGTGCCGCTGCCGGTGCTCGAGCCCGGCCCGCCCGGGCCGCCACCTGACCTCGGCCTGCCCGACCGCTTCACGTTCCTCTTCCTGTTCGACTTCTACTCCACGCTGCAGCGCAAGAACCCGTTGGGGCTGATCGAGGCGTTCCGGCGCGCGTTTCGGCCCGGCGAAGGACCGCAGCTCGTCCTGAAGAGCTTCAACGGGGACATCAAGCCCGAGCGTCTCGCCCGGGTCCGCGATGCGGCGGCGGGGCACCCCGACGTGCACGTCGTCGACCGCTACGTCGCGGCCGCCGAGCGCGACGCGCTCGTGGCCGCCTGCGGCTGCTTCGTCTCGCTGCACCGCGCCGAGGGTTTCGGGCTCGGCCTGGCCGAGGCCATGGCGCTGGGACGACCGGTGATAGGCACGGGGTACTCCGGCAACGTCGACTTCATGACGCCTGAGAACTCGTGGCTCGTGCGCCACTCAATGACCGAGGTCGGGCTGGAGGGGGAGAACTACCCGAGTGAAGGGCGCTGGGCCGAGCCCGACGTGGCGCACGCCGCGCAGCTCATGCGCGAGGTCTGGGAGGACCCCGTTGCGGCGGACGAGCGCGCCCAGCGAGGGCGCCGGGAGGTGCTGGAGCAGTGCTCGCCCGAGAACGTCGGTGCGCTGGCACGCGAGCGGCTGGAGCACCTGGCTCTGACC
>Ga0136625_1000588_pt1 | contig 11798 bp, 12 predicted proteins | sample AntDrymUQ4832306_2_FD_104672 | JGI IMG/M metagenome (GOLD analysis project Ga0136625, IMG submission 104672) | Polar desert sand microbial communities from Dry Valleys, Antarctica - metaG UQ483 (23.06) | ecosystem: Environmental > Terrestrial > Soil > Desert | place: Antarctica: Dry Valley...
AAGTAGACCTTGCTGGGGCTCGACAGTCGCAGCTGCAGACCGGCGACGCCCAGCGTCGTGTACTCCTTCGCGGCCATGACACAGAGCATGCCAGTCCTCATCGCGCCCGATGCATTCGGCCGTGCGCTGCGCGCCCCGGCCGTCGCGTCAGCGATCGCGCGCGGGCTCGAGCGTGCGGGCGTCGTCGCAGTGGATCTGTGCCCGGTCTCAAGCGGCGGCGCGGGCACGGTCGAGGTGCTGCTGCCGGCGCTCGGCGGCGAGACGGCCGACGGGTTCGCCCTGATCGAGGACGGGGCGACGGCGATCGTCGAGCCGGCCGCGTCGGCGGCCGGCACCGGCGAGCGGGTTGCCGCCGCGATCGAAGCCGGCGCGGTCGTGATCGTGCTCGCCGCCGCCGCCGCCGCGACGGAGCCCGACGCGGACGCCGCCCGGGCGGTGCAGCGGGCGGGCGGTCTGCGCGGCGCGTCGCTGGTCGTGCTGTCGCAGCTGCGGATCCCCCCTGCGCTGAGCGCACCCTGGACGGAGCTCGGCGCGCGCGTCGTCGCGGGCGCCGCGTTCGTGCTCGGCGCGCTGAGCTTCGACGAGCGGATGCGCGCGGCGCACGCGGTCATCGTCGGCGAGGCCCGGCTCGACGCCGCGACGCTGCGCGGCGGCGTCGCGGGGGAGATCGCGACGCGCGCGCGGCAGTCGGGCGTGCCCTGCCACGCCGTCGTCGGTACGAACCTCGCCGACCGCTTCGAGGCCCGGATCCTCGACCTGCAGGCGATCCGCGAAGCCACGACGCTCGAGGCCATCGAGACGGCCGCGGAGGAGCTCGCGGCGTACCTGTGACGCCGCACAACGCCCGTTCCGTGCAGAATGCGCCGGTGACCCGCGTTTGCCTGTTCGTCGCGCTCGCCCTTGCAGGCGCCGTACTCGCACCGGTCACCCCGGCGCACGCGGCGCTCCAGACGCTCGTGCAGGACGATGCCTCGCTGCTGCACCGCCCCACCGACCAGGTGCGTGCGTCGATGCAGAAGCTGCGCTCGCTGGGCGTCGACCGCGTGCGGCTGACCGCGAACTGGTCGGTGCTGACCCGCGAACCCGACGCCAATCGCAAGCCCGACGGCTTCGATGCGCGTGACCCGGCGGCCTATCCGCAGGCGCGCTGGGTGGGACTCGACAACGCGGTGCAGATCGCGCGGGCGACCGGCCTGGAGGTCTTGATCGACATCGGCTTCTGGGCGCCGCACTGGGCCACGAACGACCCGCCCGGCCCGCGCGCTCGCACGAACGTCGACCCGGAGGCCTTCGCCGACTTCACCGTCGCGGTCGCGCGCCGCTACAGCGGGACGTGGCGGCCGTTGACTGCCGCGCCTCCTGCGCCGCCGCCGTCGCAGGACCAGAACCTGCTCGACGGGCTGTTCGGCGGACAGCCCGCGGGCGGCCAGACGCCAGCCGTAGTCCCGAACGAGCCGCTGCCGCTCGTCGGCCAGTTCGTGCTGTGGAACGAGCCCAATCACCCAAGCCTGCTGCTGCCGCAGTGGACCGGCAGGGGGCGGGGCGCACGCCCCGCAAGCCCGGCGCTGTACGCGCGCATGGTCCGCGCCGCCTACCCGGCGGCGAAGAAGATCCGCCCGGACGCCGCCTTCCTGCTGGGCAACACCTCCAGCGACGGCGGCCGGGCGCCCCGCGGCGCGGTCGCGCCGCTGCTGTTCATCCGCGAGATGGCCTGCGTCGACAGAAAGCTGCGCCCGCTGCGCAGCGCCGCGTGCAAGAGCTACAAACGCCTGCCAGGCGACGGCTGGGCGCACCACCCCTACCCGCGCCAGCTGCGGCCCGACGACGTCGGCCGCCCCGAGCACACCGACTACGTGCGCATCGGCAACCTCGCACGGCTCTCGCGGCTGCTGCGCAAGCTCACCCGCCGCGGGCGCATCGCAAAGCGCCTGCGGGAGATCCACCTCACCGAGTTCGGCTATGAGACGAGCCCGATCCCAGGCCGCCCAACGCTGACGCAGGCCAAGCAGGCGCGCTGGCTGACGTGGGCGGAGTACATCGCCTCAAGAGTGCCCGGCGTCGTCACGTTCGCCCAGTTCCTGCTGCGCGACCTGCCGCCCGGGCCGGTACGCGTCAGCCCCTCCAAGAACCGCGGCTTCGGCCAGTACTACTCCGGGCTGGAGACCAGCATGGGCAAGGACAAGCTCGCGGCGAAGACGTTCACGGCCGGGCTGTTCGCCCGGCGCCAGTCGCGGCGCAGCGTCTTGGTGTGGGTGCGCCTGCGCCTCGGCGCGGGGCCCAAGAAGGTCACCGTCGAGCGCCGGCTCCCCGGCCGCAAGTCGCGCGCGATCAGCACCCGGACCGTCGACGGGCAGAGCGCATTCTCGCTGCGGACGACCTACGTCCGCGGCGCGCTCTACCGCCTGCGCTGGCCGCGCTCGGACGGGACGACGGCATCCGGGCTAGCGGTCAGGGTCGTCAGGTCGAGGCGGTAGCGCCCCTAGCCTAGCCGGTCCCGGCGCGGGCGAAGCGGGCCCCCAGCGCCAGGAAACGCTCGACGAGCTCGGGCGGCTCGTGCACCTCGAACTCGACGCCCAGCATGCCGACGCGCATCGCCAGCCAGTCGAGCGAGTCGTCGCTCGTGCGGTACTCGCAGGTCCGCTCGTCGATCGCCTCGACGGTGCCCCACATGTGGCGGAAGCGCTCGGTCAGCTGCGTGGCCGGCGCGTGCAGCGTGACGCGGGCGTTGTAGCGGGCGGGCGCACCGGACAGGTTCGCGGCGACGTACGCGGCGGGATCCTTGCCGGGCAGCGTGCGCGGCCGGAACCGAGCGCCGCCCGCCGCCGGACGCTGAAGGCGGTCGACGCGGAACGTGCGCCAGGCCTGCCGGTCGCAATCCCACGCGACGAGGTACCAGCGGCGGCCGAGGTTGACGAGCGCATGCGGCTCGACGAGGCGACGCGTCTTCGTCTCGTCGCGGGCGCGGTAGTCAAAGCGCAGGCACTCACGATCGCGGCAGGCTCCGGCGATCGCCGTCAGCGCTTCGGGATCGACGGTCGGGCCGCTCGCCGGCAGCGTCGCCGTCACCGATTGCAGCGCGTTGACGCGGCGGCGCAGGTGCGCGGGCAGCACCTGCTCGAGCTTGACGAGCGCGCGGATCGATGTCTCCTCGATGCCGGCGACCGACGCGCCGGCCGCCGTGCGCAGGCCGACGGCGATCGCGACCGCCTCGCCGTCGTCGAGCAGCAGCGGCGGCATCGCGGTGCCGGCATGCAACCGGTAGCCGCCCGCCGGTCCGGTCGAGGCCTCGACCGGATAGCCGAGCTCGCGCAGCCGCTCGATGTCGCGGCGAATCGTGCGGCTCGAAACATGCAGGCGCTGCGCGAGATCGTTGCCCGGCCAGTCGCGCCGCGTCTGAAGCAGCGACAAGAGCTCGAGCAGGCGTCCGGCGGTCTCGGTCATGACGGCGCGAACGATCTCAGAAATTGCGGCCAGAATGTGACCTAAACCAGTTCTAGCCTCGCGCCATGCCATCGATCCTCGAAGATTCCAGCATGGGTGAGACCACGACGGGCACGAGCGAACACAGCGACGAGCCGGCGATCAGCGTCACCGGCCTGCGCAAGTCCTTCGGCGACGTGCGCGCGCTGGATGGCGTCGACCTCGAGGCGGCGCCGGGTACGGTGCTCGGCCTGCTCGGGCCCAACGGCGCCGGTAAGACGACCGCAGTGCGCGTCATGACGACGCTGCTCGCGCCCGACGCCGGCACGATCCGCGTCGCGGGCCTCGATGTCGTCTGCGACGCGGTGGCGTCGCGCACACGGATCGGGCTCGCCGGCCAGTACGCGGCCGTCGACGAGAACCTGACCGGGCTCGAGAACCTCGTCATGGTCGGGCGGCTGTACGGCATGCGCCGCCCCCAGGCCAAGCAGCGCTCGCGCGAGCTGCTCGCGCGATTCGACCTGCTCGAGGCCGCCGGCCGGCCGGCACGCGGCTACTCCGGCGGCATGCGGCGCCGCTTGGACCTGGCGGCTGCGCTCGTCGCCCGGCCGCTGGTCCTGTTCCTCGACGAGCCGACGACGGGCCTGGATCCGCGCAGTCGCCTCACGCTGTGGACGACGATCGAGGAGCTCGTGGCCGGCGGGACCACGGTCCTGCTGACGACGCAGAACCTCGACGAGGCCGACCGCCTCGCCGACCAGATCGCCGTCATCGACCAGGGAAGCGTGATCGCCGACGGCACGCCCGACGAGCTCAAGGACCGCGTCGGCGGCGAGCGGCTGGAGGTCCGCCTCAGCCACCCCGAGGCCGCGGACTGGGCCGTCCACGCGCTTGCGCCGATGTCCGACGAGCCGCCTGCGATCGATGCGGGCACGGTGACGCTGACGGTCCGCCGCCGCAGCGGGACGATCGTGGAGGCCGTGCGACGGCTCGACGAGGGCGGCGTCGGCGTCGACGACCTCGCGCTGCGGCGGCCAACGCTGGACGACGTGTTCCTGTCGCTCACCGGCCACGTGGCCGAGGTGGCCGACGACGACGAGGAAGAGGCAGCATGACAACGAGTCATTGCTCGACAGCAGTCGGTGTCAGACCCGAAGGTAGGTGCTCGCGATGAGGCGGTTGGTCGCAGACACGTTGGTCATCGCGGAGCGCAATCTCGTCCGGCTGCCGCGCGCCCCCGACCTGCTGCTGGCGTTCACGGTGCAGCCGGTCATGTTCGTGCTGCTGTTCGTCTACGTCTTCGGCGGTGCGCTGCTGCTGCCCCCCGTCTACGACAGCTACGCGGACTTCCTGATCCCGGGGATCATCGTGCAGAACATCGCCTTCGGCGGCTTCGTGACGGCGCTCGGCCTCAACGAGGACCTGCACAAGGGCCTGATCGACCGCTTCCGCTCGCTGCCGATGGCGCGCGCCGCAGTGCTTGCCGGGCGAACGCTCGCCGACATCGTGACCAACGCGCTGTCGCTGACGATCCTGCTCGTCACGGGCCTGATCATCGGCTTCTCGTTCGACGCGACCGTCGTCGAGATCGTCGGCGGGGTCGGGGTCCTGCTGCTGTTCGGCTACGCGTTCTCGTGGGTCTTCGCGTGGCTGGGGATGATGGTCTCCTCGCCCGAGGCGGCGAACTCGCTCGGTTTCATCGCGGTGTTCCCGCTGACGTTCATCTCGTCGGCGTTCGTGCCCGTCAAGTCGATGCCCGCCGCGCTGGAGTGGTTTGCCGAGATCAACCCGTTCACGATCGTCGTCGACGCGATGCGCACGCTGTGGCTCGACGCGCCTGGCGGAAGCGTCTGGGGAGCGGTCGCGTGGTCGCTGGCGATCATCGCGGTGTTCGCACCGCTGGCCGTTGCGCGCTACCGCACGGCGGCCGGGCGCTGAGCCGGCCGCGAGCGCTGCAAGCGCCCTGACATCCCGTCGGGCACGCGTGGCGTAGATTCGCGGCGTGCCCGACGTTCCCCGCGCCCGTCCCAGCCTGTCGCTGCCCACGCCCGGTGCGCGACGCGCGACCGTCGTGGGGGCGGGCTCGTTCGGGACCGCGGTCGCCGTCCTGCTCGCACGCGGCGGCTTCCGGACGACGCTGCAGACGCGCACCGAGCGCCAGGCGCGCGAGCTCGCCGAGGTGCGCGAGAACCGCGTCTACCTGCCCGGCGTCGAACTGCCGCGCGAGCTGCGCATCGAGACGATCGAGGCCGGTCTCGGGCGCGCGGACTACGTCTTTCTCGGCGTCCCGTCGCTGACCGTCGGCGACACGATCCGCGGGCTGGCGCAGGCCGGGCTGGGCTCGAGGACGCCGGTGATCTCGCTCGCCAAGGGGCTGACGCCGCCCGACGGGGTCGCGCCGACGGTCCTGTTGCGCGAGCGCTTCGGCGACAGCCGCGTGGCGTGCGTCGGCGGCCCCGCCCACGCGCACGAGACGGTCAGCGAGGGTGCCGCGCTCGTCGCCGCGTCTACGAACGAGGAGCTCGCACACGCGCTCGCCGGCGTGTTCACCCGCGCCGGCGTCGTATGCGAGAAGTCGAACGACCCGATCGGCGTCGAGCTCGCAGGCGCCGCGAAGAACGCCGCCGCGCTCGCCGCCGGTGCGACGGAAGCCCAGGGGCTCAACGCCGCCGGCGCGGCCGCGGGGCACATCTTCGCGGAGGTCTGGCGCTATGCCGAGCGCCAGGGAGCGCGCTCGGAGTCGCTGCTCGGGCTGGCGGGCACGGGCGATCTCGTCGCGACCGTGCTCGCGCCGCAGAGCCGTAACCGCCGCGCCGGCGAGCTGCTCGCCGCCGGCGTACCGGCCGCGGAGATCCCCGAGCGCGTCGGGCAGGCGGTCGAGTCGCTGGAGTCGGTGCCGCTGCTGGCCCGCGCCGTGACCGGGGCCGGGCTCGAGGCGCCGGTCACCGAGGGGCTCGCAATGCTGATCCACGGCGAGCTGCCGCTGGACGACTGGGTCGGGCTCGTGCGTACTACCGTCCCGCCGCCCGCGCGCTGGCGTCCAAAGCCAGGCTTCCTGGCGCGTTCCGGGGCGCGGCTGCAAACGCTGTTCAGTCGCCGCCGCGACGAGCCAGTGTTGTGATGACCGCCTCGTAGACGCCTGCCCCGTAGCTCTGCTCGGCGATGCGCACGTTGGGCCGGCCGGCGATCGCCTCGCGCAGCGACGGGTCGCGCTCCAGCGCGTTGGCGACGAACCAGAACGCCGCCACGTGCTCGGCGGTGGCCATGTCCTCGCGCGAGTCGCCGACCGCGATCGCGTCTTCGGGCGCGTAGCCGCGCGCGCGCAGGTGGCGCGCGACTGCGGCCATCTTCGAGGCCCCGCGGGGAACGAGATGGTAGGCACGCACCTGCGGCAGATCGCCCAGATCGGCGGAGCGGCCGTGGACGCTGCCGTTGTCGACGAGCCGCAGTGCGCCGTGGCCGTTCGCCGCCAGCAGGTCGTCGACCTCGAACGCGTCGACGAGCCCCCGAAAGAGATGCGAGACCTCGCGGTTGCGGTGCCACGGATCGTGGTACTCGAGGCGGCCGGCGTAGGTCTCGAGCAGCAGCACGGGCGCGCCCGACAGCTCGATCTGGTCGTGGATCGTCGCCTCCGCGGACGGCATCAGCTCGCCCGTCAGCCAGTACTCCTCGCCGTCGAGCACGAGGCACGACCCGGACTCGAAGACGTAGGAGCGCTGCCCGATCAGCCGCGCGTCCTCGGAGACCTGCGCCTTACGCCGCCCCGACATGAGCACGACCTCGGCACCGACCCGCGCACACGCTTCCAGCGCACGCACGCCGAGCAGCGAGAACGACCCATCGCCGTCGTGCAGCAGCGAGCCGCCGCGCCCGACGAGCGTCCCGTCGAGATCGATGTACACGCAGCGCACGCAGTCATCCTCGCGCACGATCGTGAGGCTCGCCCCGGCGCTCGCGCGGCGCAGTTCACATCAGCCGTGGCCGCCGGCTCGGTCCGCTACTCCTGCAGCGCGAGGATTCGTCGCGCCGACCCGTACACCTCGGTCCGGCTCAGCCGACCTGCACGAAGCCCGGCCAGCAGTTCGCGGTATCCGAGCACGGAGACGTTCTCGTCGGTGTAGAGCAGCATGTCGATGCCTGCCCGAGATGCACGTAGTGCAGCGCCGGGACCGGCGATACCCGGCGCGGACAGCGCATCGGAGATCGTCACCCCGCGAAAGCCGAGCCGCTCGCGCAGCAGCGCCCGAATGATCGCCGGGTTGAAGGCGGCCGGCAACGAGCCGGCCAGCGTCGGGTAGGCGGCGTTGGAGAGCATGACCATCGCGACCCGCTTCGCGCAGCGGCGGTAGGGCTCGATCTCCTCGAGGAGCTTGCCCCGCGATGTGCTGAGCGAGACCTTGTTGTGGTCGGTGTTGAGCTGCGCCTGGCCGAGTCCCGGGAAGTGCTTGAGCGTGGCGTGCACCCGAGCCTCGCGAAGCCCACGCGCGAACGCGCACGCGCCGCCGGCCGCAGCGTCGGCGCTCGTCGCAAACGAGCGCTCGGCGAGGAATCCGCCAGAGCCGTGAACGTCGGCAACGGGAGCCAGATCCGCGTTGATGCCGCTCGCTCGTAGCGCCTCGCCGGTGGCGCGACCCTGCGCGAACGCGGTCTTGGCTCCTGCCGCGCCCATCTGCCTGGCGCTGAGGGTCGGCGGGCTTGCGCTCAGCCGGCGTACCGGGCCGCCCTCCTGATCGATGGCGATGATCAGCCCGCGGCCGCCGCCCTGCTTGGCGGCGCTGCGCAACGCCCGCATGGCGTCGGGCAGCCGGTCGGAGACGTTGGCCGCGAAGATGAGGACGCCCCCTACCTCTCCTTCGCGCACGCGCTTGAGCAGGATCCGGCTCGGCCAGGTCCCGCTCATCGAGGTCATGATCTTCGTCCCAACGGCCCGGCGCAGGCCGATCTGCGGTGTGGGCGTCCGCGAGGGAGGCGGCTCTCGAGGCAGCGTCCTCGGGTCGGTGACCGGGTGCGGGCAGTCGACTCCCGGACCGGGACGCACGCCGAACGCCTCGCACGCAGAGGTCGACGTGCGCCTGTCAGCAGCTGAGGAGTCGCTTCGCTCGCCCGACGAGCTGCTGCATCCGGACGCGATGACCACGGCGAAGATCACGACTGCGCAGCCGAGGAGCAAGCCCAACCCGCGTACGGCGCCGATGCGCCGCAGGCGGTCACCCACCGCACGTCCCGCTGTCAGGTTGGAGGCTGGACTTGAACTGCTTCATGGCTGCATCCTCCAGGATCTCGCTGAGCCGGCGTGCCGGCGGGCACCAGCACTCGTCCCAGACCGGCGATGACTTTCGTGTCCGCGAACGGTCTTTGCCTCGAAGGAAGAAAGGATCTGCCCTGCCTCTGCGACCGCATCCGGAGCCGAGCACCGGCGTCATGGTCATCGGCGCGGTCACGCGCGCCGATGTGCCGCTGCTGTGCGAGCGCCTGCGTCTGCTCGTCGACGAGAGCAACTTCGATGTCGTCAACTGCGACGTTCGCGCGCTTGCCGCCAACGTCGTGGCCGTCGAGGCGCTGGCCCACTTGCGGCTGACGGCGCGCCGGGCCGGGTGCCGCATCCGGCTGCGCCGTCCCTCTCACGAGCTCGTGGGGTTACTCGATCTCTGCGGGTTGGCCGATGTCCTGCCGACGGGCGGACTACGTCTGCGGTGAAGCAGGCAGACCAAAGAGCGGGAACATGCGCGCCGTGTCGAGGAACGAGTTGATCCTCATGATTCGCCCCGAAGAGATGTCGATCACCTGAAGCGCCCACGGCTCGTAGCCGCCTCCGGGTCCACTCGGGCGGTACTGGCCGAACGCCGGCGAGCCGTTGGCCATCACCGCCACCAGGCGCGAGCCGCGGCAGTGCGCACCCGGCCCGAGGAACCAGGCAAGCAGGTCGGCCTGCCCCTGCAGCCACAGCTCGTAGGGCGGCATCGACAGCGTCGCATCCTCATGCAGCAGCGAGACGAGCGAGTCCATGTCGAACCGCTCGAAGGCCTCGACATAGCGGTCGAGCAGCTCTTGCTGCGCCTCGTCCATCGGCGCCGGCGCTTCGCCCACGCTGACGTCACTGCTGGCGAGCGCCGACCGCGCGCGCTGCAGCGCGCTGTTGACCGACGCGACGCTTGTGTCGAGCAGCTCCGCGACCTCCGCCGCCTTCCAGCGCAAGACCTCGCGCAGGATCAGCACCGCACGCTGACGGGCGGGAAGGTGTTGCAGCGCGGCGATGAAGGCCAGGCGCAGCGTCTCGCGCGCCTCGGCCAGCTCGGCCGGATCTCCATGCTCGGGCAGGACACGACCGTCGGGGATCGGCTCGATCCATGTCGCCTCGGGAAGCGTCCCGAGCGAGCCGTCGATCGAGCTTGCCGGCCCGAGATCCATCGGACGGGCGCGGCGCTTGGTCCCGGCCAGCATGTCGAGGCAGACGTTGGTCGCGATGCGATACAGCCACGACTTGAGCGCCGAGCGCCCCTCGAAGGTATCGGCGGCCCGCCACGCTCGCAGCAGCGTCTCCTGGACGGCGTCCTCGGCCTCGAACGCCGAGCCGAGCATGCGGTAGCAGTAGCCGGTCAGCTCGCGCCGATGCTGCTCGAAGCCCAGCTCCAGCTCGCCGGAGACGCCCGCCGCCGCGCTCGGGGCCACCTCGGTTCTCGTGTCGACCTCAGCCATGGTCAGCTGCTCCCTCCGCCTGGCACCGAAGACGAATCCTCCACGCATCGTAGGCACTCGCACGGCCCGGCCCCCGATGAGCTTCCTCCGCTCCGCCGCCCCGAGATCAGCGACCGCCCCGACGCAGGACCACGACGATCGCCGCGACCTGCGCGAGCACGAGCACGACCATCGCGCCGCCCATGATCGCCCACAGCGCATCGGGGTAGAGGCTGCGCGCCGTGCCGAGATTGGGCAGCTTCCACGTCTCGCCTTCGAAGAAGAGCGCGTGGAAGGCGTCGAAGAACGCGTCGAAGCCGATCAGCATGAGCGCGCCGGTCGCGGCGACGACCGCCACGGTCAGCCGCGTGCCGGCGATCAGCCCGCGGCGGACGAGCGACCGGTCGCGGACGAGCCCGGCCACGACGGCGATCGGTGCGAGGCCGGCGGCCCCGGCGACGAGGAACGCCAGCACGACGGTTCGGACGTCCTCGAAGTGCTCGAGTTCCTCGCGGACGAACGCGCGCCGGCCGTCATCGCGTCTTGCCGCGCGCATCGCCTCGACGCCATCCGATCGCCACGGCTGGATCGCGTGCGTCCCGACCGCGGCCAGGCGCGACCGCTCGTCGTCGTCGAGCGCGATGCGCGGCTCGGGGAAGCCAGGCAGCGCGTAGGCGACATCCGCCGCCCACGGATGGGCGAGGACGAGCAGCGCGGTGCCGATCAGCGCGGGCGCGACGGCCAGCGCGACGGCTATGACGATTGCGCGGGGGCGCAAAGACCATCAGCCCAGCGGACGCGACGCGCGTAGCTCGGCCAGCGGTGGACGCTCGAGCGGCTCCTCGCCCATCGCCCCACCGGGCAGTCGACCGTCGCGCCGCAGCCTGCTCGTCACGGCCCTCAGCACCGCCGATGCCATCGGCGCCAGGTCCTCCAAGGGCTGGTGGCGGTTCTGGCGCACGTCGAGGTCGACCTGGGCGAGCGCGCCCAGGCCGGCCTCGGCGTGGACATCGAGCAGCAATCCCATGTCGACCCCGTAGCCGGTGCAGAACGCCACCCGTTCGAGCAGCTCGCGACGTGCGGCGATCTCGCCCGCGAGCGGCTGGCGCATGGCCGCGAGCTCGGGAAAGAACTCCCGTAGCAGCGGACGCGCGGTCAGCTCGCTGACGCGGCCGCCGCCGGTTGGCTCGACATCGCCGCCGCCGTTGTCGAACGGACGCCGGTAGAAGCCCTTGACGAAGCGCACGCCGGGCTCGCAGACGAGCGGTCCCAGCAGGCCACAGGCGAAGTGCGCGCCGAAATCCTCCGAGTCGCCGTCGACGAAGCAGACGAGCTCGCCGCTGCACACGCTGAGCGCGCGCCACATCGCGTCGCCCTTGCCGAGCACGGGGCCGAACTGCGCCAGCAGCTGCGCCGGTCGATGGACCTCGGCACCGAGCGAGGCTGCGATCGCGCCGGTGCCGTCGCGCGACTCGTCGTCGACGACGACGACCTGGTCGACGACCCCCGCCTCGCGCAGCGCCACGAGCGGCGCCACGACCGCGGCGATCGTCGCGGCCTCCTCGCGCGCGGGGATGCAGACCGAGATCGTCTCCGCGCGCTCGGCGCGCAGACGATCCGGCGGAAACTCGGCGTGGTGGAAGCTGCGCACGCTCACCGCGCTCGTACTATGCCAAGGGCTTGTCCGTCACCCCCGAAACCCA
>Ga0136625_1000589_pt1 | contig 11794 bp, 8 predicted proteins | sample AntDrymUQ4832306_2_FD_104672 | JGI IMG/M metagenome (GOLD analysis project Ga0136625, IMG submission 104672) | Polar desert sand microbial communities from Dry Valleys, Antarctica - metaG UQ483 (23.06) | ecosystem: Environmental > Terrestrial > Soil > Desert | place: Antarctica: Dry Valley...
GCCACCAGGTGTCCCGAACGGGAGAGGAAGATCGTGTGATCGACTCCACCCCTCGAACCACCCGCGGCCCGGTCGCGCCCGGTTACCGCTTGTTCGACGCCCAGGTGGCACGCACTGAGCGAATCGGCCGAAGCCTCGTGCGACTCACCCTCAGCGGTCGGCAGCTGCGCGCCTTCGGCGCCGGGGGTGACGACCAGCGGATCAAGCTGGTGCTGGGGCGCGGCGACCAGCCGGTGCCGGACTTCCCGCCGGGACAGGACTGGTCCGCCGCCTGGCGAGCCATGCCGAACGACGTACGCCCGCACCTGCGCACATACACGGTGCGCGCGACCCGGCGCGATTGCGCCGAACTCGATATCGACGTCGTCCTCCACGGACTTGACGACGGCTCCGCCGGACCTGCCGCCAGTTGGGCTGCCACGGCGCGTTCTGGTGACCCGGCCGTCATCGTGGGGCCGGACCGCCCCGGACATGGACGCGCGTGGGGTTGTGAGTGGGCGCCACCCCCTGACGCCCGGCGTCTTCTTCTCGCCGGTGGCGAGACCACCGTGCCCGCGATCGGTGCGATCCTCGAGCGGCTTCCCTCCGGTACACAGGCGATCGCGTGCGTCGAGGTTGCACATCCCGAAGACCTGCAGAGGTGGCAGGTCAGCCCTGGGGTCGATGTGCGATGGTCCTTCCGAGAACCAAGGAGCCACGAGCGCGGATCCTTGCTGGTCCCGGCGGTTCTGGAGGCAATGACGGAACTCTGTGGCGGCCGGCCCCAGCAGATCATCGACGACGTGGTCGACCCCGACGTCGACAATGCGATTCTGTGGGACGTCCCCGGGGGCGGCCATCCACTCGGAGACGCCTACGCCTGGCTGGCGGGGGAGGCCGGAGTCATCAAGAAGCTGCGGCGTATCCTCGTGACCGGTGCCGGTCTGCACAGATCATCGGTGGCGTTCATGGGCTACTGGCGTGAGGGCAACGCCGAGGCCGACTGAGACCTCATCCGGTGGTGTCGTCGATCCAACCGGGGGCGAGCGTCTCTCCGAGCGGTCTCGGTCGTGCTGGTGCGCTGCGCACGAACGGTCAGGCTCAGGACCACCCCCGCGGTGGCAACCTCTCGACGCGTGACCAGAACGCCCACGGCGACGACAACCTTCAGGTCTCATTGTGGTAAAACAGGGACGGAATCAGCGCCTCGGAGCTACGGTCACAAGGACGCAATGTCGGAAATGCAAATGGTGTAGTCGGATCGTCACGCTCTGCCATCGGGGCGTATCGAGGGAACCGAGCGGACCGCAAACGAGGGGCGGAACATGAAGACACTGGTTGGGCTGACGCTGGCGGTCGTCGTCTCGCTGATGCCGCTGAGCGCGCAGGCGTACGAGCCGCGCGGAGGAGCGATCTTCAACCACCCGACCGGGACATACAATCAGAGGTGGGCACTGATGACCCACGTCGAGAAGGCGATCGACCACACGCCACGGGGCGCGGAGATCCTGATCGCCACGTACTACCTCGACCGCGAGACATCTGTGAACAAGTTGATCGCTGCGCACAAGCGAGGCGTGCACGTCAAGGTCGCGATGGATGGCAACGGTGACGGCAGCACCGACACCATCTCGGGCCCAGCGCAACGGCTTCGCCGAGCGCTCAACAAGGATCCCAACAACACGAGCAGCTTCGTCGCCTGTCAAGGCAGCTGCCGAGGCGGCTCCGACAGCCGCAACATGCACTCGAAGTTCTTCGCGTTCTCACGTACAGGCACCGCGAGCGACGTCGTGATGCTCAGCTCCGCGAACCTCAACCGCGGCGGGGCACTCTTGGGCTGGAACGATCTGTTCACGATCAACAACAAGCCCGCGATCTACGCCAAGTTCGCCAAGATCCACGCGGAGATGCTCGCGGACACCCGGGCCGCGGACATGTACCAGACCGACTCCTTCGGCAACTACGCGACGCGGTTCTTTCCTGGGCCCGCGGCCGGTCCAACCGTGGACCCCACCCGTCAAGACCTACGCCAAGTGCGGTGCCACGGCGTGACGGGTGGGGCCGGTCGTGCCGGGCGCACCGCCATCAACGTCTCGATGTTCTACTGGGGCAAGACGCGCGGCATGCTCCTGGCCAGGCGGCTGGTCGAGCTCCAGAGACAGGGCTGCATCGTCACGATCATCTATGGTGCGCCGACCCGCGACGTGTCGACGCTCTTGCGGCGAGTAGCGAAGAACACCGGCCTCACTCTGTATGACAGCCGGTACGACCGAAACTATGACGGCCAGGTCGATCTGCGCGTGCATTCCAAGTATCTCCTCATCAATGGCAACTACAAGGGCGACTCGTCCAACTGGCACGTCACGACGGGCTCCCAGAACTGGTCAGGTGGCTCGTTGACCGGAGGTGACGAGGTGACGCTGGGCATCAAGAGCCGGACGGCGTACGTGCAGTACATGCGCAACTTCAGCGACATCCGGCGCATGGGCGCTCGCAAGGTGGGCTGACGGCCTGCTTGCGGCGATGTTGTCGACACCGTCTCCAGCGCGGACTTCGCCAGCATCAGCGTGCGCGGGTCCGGTGGCGCCGTCGAGACGATCGCCCCGACCGACCAGGTGGCGGTCGAGCTGGACCGGCTCCAGTACGCGCTGCACGAAGGTCCGTGCTACGAGGTTGCCAGCGGGCGCCCTCCGACGTACGGCGTGGCCGAGTGTTCGAAGGGGTGTGGTTTGACACCGAGACCTTCGGGTACGACGGCCGCGAGGACATGGACTCCGGCTCGATGAGCGCCGTCGATTCGTGACTCGTGGACTAGGTCTGCGGCCCTGCGAGCCGTTGAGTAGTCGGAGCAGATGTGAGAGGGGCCCCCATGGCCAACTTGAGCCGCCTGCCGACCCCGGTCATCGAGCGCTGGGAGTGGCAGTACGACGGAGTCTGTCGCAGCGTCGACCCTGAGGTGTTCTTTCCGCCGGACTCCGAGCGGGGCCCCGTCCGGCAGCGCCGCGAGCTTCAGGCCAAGCAGTACTGCGAGCACTGCCCTGTCCTTGCCCGTTGCCGTGAGCACGCGCTCATGGTCCAGGAGCCGTACGGCGTCTGGGGTGGTCTCACGCCCCGCGAGCGCGACCGCATCCTTCATGAACCGGGGACCGTGCCGGCTCCTCGTGTGTCGGCGGTCTCCCTGCGTTAGACGTCAGCTCCAGAAGACCCGCTGGACCGCTGCGCCTGCGCGCCGCGCAACCCGCCGATAGTCGTCCTCCAGTCGGCCTGAGTCGCCCGCGTCGTACCCGCAGAGGAAGGCGACCCCCGTCTTGTCGCGCGGGTGCGTCGGCAGGCTGTCGGATGGCCGCCCCTTGACGAGCATGTTGGCGTTGCGGATCTTGCTGGCGAGACGCCAGGACTGCGCAAGCTCGGCTGCGGACTGCGGATCGAGCACACCGACCGTCACCGCCGACCGCAGCGCCTCGAGCGTGCGCGTCGTCCGCAGCTGTGGGTGTTCGCCGGCGAAGCGCAGCTGGAGGAGCTGCACCGTCCACTCGACGTCCGCCAGTCCTCCGCGGCCGAGCTTCAGGTGGGTGGCCGGGTCGGCTCCGCGAGGCAGCCGCTCTGCCTCCACGCGTGCCTTGATGCGGCGTACCTCGACGATGTCAGAGCTGGACAGCCCACCTTCCGGGTAGCGCAGCGAGTCGACCATCGTCAGGAAGCTCCCGGCCACCTCGGCGTCCCCGGCTGCGGCCGATCCGCGCAGCAGGGCCTGTGCCTCCCACACCTTCGACCATCGGGCGTAGTAGGCGGCGTACGACGCGAGGGTCCGGACCAGCGGCCCCTGGCGGCCCTCCGGCCGTAGCGTCGAGTCAAGGTCGAGGCCGGGATCGGGGCCGGGCAGCTTGAGCAGCCGGCCGAGCTCCTGCGTGACCGCGAAGGCGGCTTCGGCTGCCTCCCGCTCCCCCGCTCCCTCGACCGGCTCGTGGACGAACAGCACATCGGCATCGCTCGCGTAGGACATCTCGGCACCACCGAGGCGACCCATCGCGATGATCGCGACGCGAGTCGGGAGGTGACCGCGCAGCTCGGTCTCGACCGCTGTCACCGCTGCCGCCAGGCCGCCCTCCAGGGTGGCCAGTGCGACTGACGTGAGCGCTGCTCCCACCTCGTCGACGTCGAGCGCCCCGAAGATGTCAGCCGCGGCGACCCGGAAGAGCTCCCGACGCCGGATCCCCCGGATCGCGGTGATCGCCTCGACGGGATCATCGCGACGCATCGCGGCCCTTCGTGCCTCGGTGGTGAGCGTTCTCGCGTCCCTCGCGGTCAGGTCGTCGTCATGAGCGAGCAACGCGGTCGCCTCGGGTGCTCGCATCAACAGCTCGGCAGCGAAGCGGCTACTGGCCAGCAGTCGCGCCAGGCGCTCCGCGGCGGCGCCCTCGTCGCGGAGCATTCCCAGATACCAGTGCGACGAACCGACGGCGTCGCTCAGCTGACGGAACCCGAGCAGACCGCGATCTGGGTCGGGCGCCTCCGCGAACCACCCCAGCATCGCCGGCAGCAACGCTCGCTGTATGGCGGCCCGCCTGGAGACTCCTGACGACAACGCCTCCAGGTGACGCAGGGCTGCGGCCGGGTCGACGTACCCCAGCGCCTCGAGCCGTTGCCGCGCTGCCTCCGTGGTGAGCCGCGCCTCCGTGCCGGACACCGCCGCCACGGCCTCGAGCAAGGGCCGGTAGAAGATCCGCTCATGCAGTCGGCGCACCTCGCGGACGTGGCGGCCCCACAGCTTCGTCAGCGACTCGGCCGGCTCGGCGATCATCCCGATCGAGCGTCCTAGCACGCGCAGGGCCGCTGGGTCCGACGGCATCAGATGGGTGCGGCGAAGCCGGCTGAGCTGGAGCCGGTGCTCGAGGGTGCGCAGGAAGCGGTAGGCGTCGGCGAGCAACGCCCCATCCTCGCGACCGACATACCCCCGGATCGTGAGCGCATCGAGCGCCAGCAACGTGTTGGCCGACCGCAGGTGCTCGTCCGAGCGTCCGTGCACCAGCTGTAGCAGCTGGACGGCGAACTCGATGTCACGCAGCCCGCCCCGACCAAGCTTCAGCTCTCGGTCGGCGTCGCGCGCGGGGATGTGCTCGACGACCCGCCGACGCATGGCCCGGACGTCGGCGACGAAGTCGGGCCGATCGGCGGCAGTCCACACCAACGGCCGGATCGTCTCGATGTACGCCGCCCCGAGCTCGGCGTCGCCTGCGATCGGGCGGGCCTTCAGCAATGCCTGGAACTCCCACGTCTTCGCCCAACGTTCGTAGTACGCGAGGTGGCTGCTCAGGGTGCGCACCAGAGGTCCGGACCTGCCCTCCGGTCGCAGCCCGGCGTCGACCGGCCACAGCGTGCCCTCCTTGGTGTGGTCCGAGCACACCCGCATCAGCGCGCCGGCGAGCGCCGCGGCGGCCTTGAGTGCTTGGGTCTCGTCCACGCCCCCGGCCGGTTCGGCCACGAAGATCACGTCCACGTCACTCGCGTAGTTGAGCTCGTGAGCGCCGCACTTGCCAAGGCCGATGACACTGAGCCGGCACAGCTGCGCGGAGTCGCCGACCTCGGCTCGCGCGATGACCAGTGCGACCTCCAGCGTTCCTGCCGCTAGGTCAGCCAGCTCGGCGGCGGCGTCGTCGACGCGCAGGTCGAGGCTGAGGTCGCGCGCGGCGAGGCTCAACAGCAACCGCCGATAGGCACGCCGGAGCTCGTCGCGGTCACCTGCCCGGGCCAGCTCGGCGGTCAGCGCCGCCGCGGTCGGTCGCTGCCTGCTCGGCGTCGGCTCGAGGAGCGCGCGCCAGTCCTCGGCGTGGCGGACCAGGTGGTCTCCGAGCGCGGCGCTCGCGCCGAGCACAAGGGCAAGCCGTCGAGCCACGACCGCGTCCGCTCGCACGGCCAAGAGGAGCTCATCGGCCTGAGGCCCCCCAGCCGCGGCGATCCTGCCCAGCTGCCGGACGGCGAGATCAGGGTCGGCGGCGGACGCGAGAGTCTCCAGCACCTGGTCGGAGTCGATCCCCAGCGCGATCCAGTCGCGGTGCGCCGCCTCGACGTCCATGAAGCCGAGCCGGGCGAACCGACCCGCCGACGTGACGCGGCCCCCGCTCATCGCGATTCGGAGCCAACAACCAGGTCAGCGAAACGCGTCGCGAGTGGGCGCCATGACCGCCGCAGCTGGTCCTCGCACGCCGAGATGGCGTCCTGGACCGCGAGGGTCTGGGCCGTGGGGGGCTTGCCGGCCGCGGCTTCCGCCGCGATCCAGCCACGGAATGTGTCGGGGCTGACCTCGGGGTGGATCTGCAACCCCCAGGCGCGCCGTCCGAAGCGCGCTGCCTGCACGGTGCCGTCGGGGGACGTGGCGAGCACCGCAGCGCCGTCTGGGAGGCGGGTCACGATGTCGGAGTTCCACTGCACCGCAAGGCTGCCGGACGGGATGTCGCGGAGGAGCTCGTCCGCCCGGCCGATGTCTGACAGGCCGAGTGGCGTCAGGCCGAGGGCTCGTCCGCGAGGGTTGCGCTGGACCTCCCCCCCGAGCGCGACCGCGGCGAGCTGGTGACCGAGGCAGATGCCGAGGAACGGCAGGTCTTCAGTGACGACCGAGTCGATGAGCTTCCTGGTTGGCCCGAGCCAACCGAAGTCGTCGTCGTCGTTCGCTCCCATCTCACCGCCCAGCACGACGAGCGCGTCGTGGTCGGCGAGGTCGGCCGGCACCGTCTCCCGGTTGGCGTGCAGGACGTCATATCCGGCGCCGGCAGCCGCGAACCATTCTCCGAACCACGCAGGAGGGCAGTTGTCCTGGTGTTGGACGACCAGCAGACGCGCACTCACGCGCCGAGGCTATCCGACGTACGGCGACCGGTCAGAGCACCGGCAGCATGCGCGCGCGCTCGAACTCCGTGACTTGTTGCCGGTACTCCTCCCACTCCGCGCGCTTGTTGCGCAGGAAGAAGTCGAAGACGTGCTCGCCCAGCGTCTCTGCCACCAGCTCCGAACGCTCCATCACCGCGATCGCGTCATGCAGGTTCTGCGGCAGCGGAGCAATGCCCATGGAACGGCGCTCAGCCTCGGTGAGGCTCCAGACGTCGTCCTCGGCACCCGGGGGCAGCTCGTAGGACTCCTCGATCCCCTTCATCCCCGCCGCCAGCATGACGGCGAAGGCCAGGTAGGGGTTGGCAGCGGAGTCGATCGAGCGCAGCTCGACCCTGGTCGAGGCACCCTTGGTCGGCTTGTACGTCGGCACCCGCACGAGCGCCGAGCGGTTGTTGTGCCCCCAGCAGACGTACGACGGAGCCTCTCCGCCACCGGCGAGGCGCTTGTACGAGTTGACCCACTGGTTGGTGACGGCGGTGATCTCGGCGGCATGGTGCAACAGACCGGCGATGAAGGACCGTCCGGTCTTGGAGAGGTGGTACTCGGCCCCGACCTCGAAGAACGCGTTGTTGTCGCCTTCGAAGAGGCTGAGGTGGGTGTGCATCGCCGATCCGGGGAACTCCGTGAAGGGTTTCGGCATGAAGCTCGCATGGATGCCCTGGCTCAGCGCCACCTCCTTGATCACGACCCGGAACGTCATCACGTTGTCGGCGGTGGCGAGCGCGTCGGCATACCTCAGGTCGATCTCCTGCTGGCCGGGCCCGCCCTCGTGGTGGCTGAACTCGACCGAGATACCCATCGACTCGAGCATCGTGATCGCCTCGCGCCGGAAGTCGTGCCCGCTGCTCTGGCTGGTGTGGTCGAAGTAGCCGCTGCGGTCGACGGGCTCGGGCTCGCTGCCGTCGCGCGGGCGGTCCTTGAAAAGGTAGAACTCGATCTCCGGGTGGGTGTAGAAGGTGAAGCCCTGGTCGGTGGCCTTGGTCAGGGTGCGCTTGAGGACGAACCGCGGATCGGCGTACGACTGCGACCCGTCGGGCATCACGATGTCGCAGAACATCCGGGCCGTCGCCGGCCCGTCGCCTCGCCAGGGCAGGATCTGGAACGTCGACGGGTCGGGCTTGGCCAGCATGTCTGCCTCGTAGACACGGGCGAATCCCTCGATCGCCGAGCCGTCGAAACCGATGCCTTCGGCGAAGGCGCCCTCGAGCTCGGCAGGCGCCACGGCGACGGACTTCAGCGACCCGAGCACGTCGGTGAACCACAGCCGCACGAACCGGACGTCGCGCTCCTCGAGCGCGCGCAGCACGAAGTCCTCCTGTTTACCCACGTGGCCATCATGCCGCCTGCGTGTTTCGCCCGCGTTACGGCAGGGTGCCTCCGGTTCGGCAGTCGGCCGGCACCGAATCGCGACCGGCCAGCACTGTCCTTGAGCTCATCCGAGGAGTTGTTCAACCAAACGATTGACAACGGCCCAACAAGCGACATAAGGTTGTTAAATCAGCAGGTTGAATAAGGGAGCAACGAGATGGCCACGGATCCCCTGTCGAGCATCTTCTCGGCACTCGCCGACCCCACCCGACGCGACATCGTCGCAAGGCTTGCGGTCGCCGACGCCACCGTGAACGAGATCGCGCAACCGTACGACGTCACGGTGCAGGCAGTCTCGAAGCACCTCAAGGTGCTCGAGCAGTCCGGTCTCGTCAGCCGCACCCGTGACGCCCAGCGCCGACCCTGCCACCTCGAAGCGGACGTGTTCGACCTGATGACCAAGTGGATCGAGCGCTACCGGCGCGAGGCCGAGGAGCGCTACCAGCGCCTCGACGCCGTGCTCGCCAACCTCGACGCCGACACCAACCAGACCAACAGCCGCAACCACCAGACAGGAGCCGCATCATGAACACCAGTACCCACCCCCAGACCGAGATCACCGCAGACCCGAGCCTGCCCACGCTCACGATCGTGCGCGAGTTCGACGCCACTCCGGACAAGGTGTTCCGGGCGCACATCGACCCCGAGCTCGTCGTGCAGTGGCTCGGCCCGCACGGCACCACCATGAAGGTCGACACGTGGGACGCGCGCACCGGCGGGAGCTACCGCTACGTGGCCGAGCACGAGGGCCAGGAGTACGGCTTCTACGGCGCCTTCCACGAGGTGCGCCCGAACGACCGGATCGTGCAGACCTTCACGTTCGAAGGCGTGCCCGACGGCGTCAGCCTCGACACGGTCACGTTCGAGGAGCTGCCAGGCGGCCGCACCCGGCTTACCGGCCTGAGCGTCGTGGACTCGATGGAGGCGCGCGACGCCATGGTGGCGAGCGGCATGGAGACCGGGGTCGTCCAGGGCTACGAGAGCCTCGACGACCTGCTCGCGGCCGACAGCTGACCGGACCCCGGTGGCGCGACCAGGACGTGCCGCGCCAACCTGCCACCCAAGCCGCGTACGTCTGCCGACACCCGCCGAACAACGACCCCCGAACCGGCCAAGCGGCGTACGTCTGCCGACACCCGACGGACAACGACCCCCGAACCGGCCAAACCGCGTACGTCTGCCGACACCCGCCGGACAACGTACGCCGCCGGCGCGGGTCTCCCCGAAGCCCTCCCGAGATGCCGAGCACTAGGGTGAACGCGTGCCTCAACTGCGTGTCGCGCTTGGCCAGATCAACCCCACCGTCGGCGCCCTGGAGGCCAACTCCGCCCTGATCCTCGGAACTGTCGAGAGCGCCGCCGCCCAGGGCGCGCACCTCGTCGTGCTGCCCGAGATGGCGATCACGGGATACCCGATCGAGGACCTCGCGTTCCGGCCATCGTTCGTCGACGCGTCTCGTACGGCGGTCACCGCCCTCGCCGAGCGGCTCGCAGCCGAGGGGCTCGGCGACATCGCCGTCGTGACCGGCTATCTCGACCGGGCGGAGCCGCCGGTGACGCGCGTCGGTAGCCCGAAGGGCTCTCCTCAGAACTCGGTCGCCGTCCTGTACGGCGGTCAGGTCGTCACCCGGCAGGCCAAGCACCATCTGTGGAACTACGGCGTCGGCGACGAGATCCGCAACTTCGTGCCGGGGGACACGATCTCGATCATCCAGGTCCGCGGTGTCGACGTGGCGATCGCGATCTGTGAGGACCTGTGGCAGGAAGGTCCGTCAGCCGCGGCGGACGCCGCCGAGGCGGGCCTGCTCATCGTCCCCAACGGGTCGCCGTACGAACGAGATAAGAGCGACCGGAGGCTCGAGCTCTGCTCGCGCCGCGCCCGCGACGGGGTATGTGCCCTTGCTTACGTCAATCTCGTCGGGGGCCAGGACGAGCTTGTCTTCGATGGGGGCTCGCTGGTGGTCGACGCTGAGGGACAGCTGGTGGCGCGGGCTCGACAGTTTGAGCCCGAGCTGCTCGTGGTCGACCTCGACCTGCCGGCGGCCACCGCGCCGATGCCCCCGCCGGACCGGGAGTTCGCCAGTCTCAAGGTCACCCGCACCATCCTCGACCCCGAACCCCTTCCGACATACGAGGTGGAAGCCGCGAATATCGCTGAGCCCTCGGCGGACCTGGCGGAGGTGTACGGCGCTCTCGTGGTGGGGCTGCGTGACTACGTGCGCAAGAACGGGTTCGAGTCGGTCCTCTTGGGCCTGTCAGGTGGCATCGACTCCACGCTGGTGGGCGTCATCGCCTGCGACGCGCTCGGCGCCGCCAACGTCCTCGGGGTCTCCAACCCGAGCGAGTGGTCGACCGGGCACTCGCAGACCGACGCGGCCGCGCTTGCCAGCCGGACCGGACTCCGACTCGACACCGTCCCGATCGCGCCGATGGTCGACGCGTTCCGCGAGGCGGTGGACGTCGACGGGCTGGCCGAGGAGAACCTGCAGGCGCGGATCCGGGCGGTCGTGTGGATGGCGTTGTCGAACCAGCACGGCCACCTGGTCCTCGCGTGCGGCAACAAGAGTGAGCTGGCCGTGGGCTACTCGACCATCTACGGCGACGCCGTGGGCGGCTATGCGCCCATCAAGGACGTGCCCAAGACACTCGTGTGGGAGCTGGCGAGGTGGCGCAATGCCGAGGCGCTGCGCCGCGGCGAGCAGCCGCCGATCCCCGAGACCACGATCGCCAAGCCGCCCTCGGCGGAGCTGCGACCGGGGCAGCTCGACACCGACTCGCTGCCGCCGTACGACCTGCTCGACGATATCCTCGACGGCTACGTCGAGCAGGACCGCAGCGCGCCCGAGCTCGTCGCCCAGGGTTTCGACGCCGCCCTGGTGGAGAAGGTCGCCGCCCTCGTCGACAGGGCCGAGTACAAACGGCGCCAGTACCCGCCAGGGCCCAAGATCTCCGCCCGCAACTTCGGCCGTGTCCGCCGCCTCCCGATCACCAACGCGTGGCGTGAGCGGCTGGTTGAGCCCCCGCCTTCGGCCGCCCACGAGCGGATGCCTCCCCCCTGACTCGGCCAGGGGTTTGCGATGTAAACAGTCCGGTTGGCTGGTCTACATCGCAGATCTGCGCTGTTCAGTGTGGGTCTGCGCTGTCCACCTGTCTCAGCCAGCCTCCCTCGCGGTTGTGCGACCGCAGCACGATGAGCAGGCGGTACGCCGCGCGATGAGCACTGCGGATGTGAGCGAGCAGACACCCAACGCGAGTCGCCCGAGCGCGCTCCGCGTGTCACGCTGAGGCCAAGTCCGGGGACTCCAGCGTGGAGCCTCGAGAGCCCCACCATCCGACAAGGCGGCACCATGAGCGACACGTCAGCGCCGTACGGCACCGGTCCGGCACAGTCCTCCGCCCCGGCACGCCGGATCCGCACGCATCATCTCCTGGACATGAAGCAACGCGGCGAGAAGTGGGCGATGCTCACGGCCTACGAGCAGTACGCCGCTCAGACCTTCGACGAGGCGGGCATCCCCGTGTTGCTCGTCGGAGACTCGGCGAGCAACAACGTCTACGGCAAC
>Ga0136625_1000591_pt1 | contig 11785 bp, 7 predicted proteins | sample AntDrymUQ4832306_2_FD_104672 | JGI IMG/M metagenome (GOLD analysis project Ga0136625, IMG submission 104672) | Polar desert sand microbial communities from Dry Valleys, Antarctica - metaG UQ483 (23.06) | ecosystem: Environmental > Terrestrial > Soil > Desert | place: Antarctica: Dry Valley...
CGGCGCCGGTGCTGTGCAGGGCCGCTGCCTCGTCCGAGCCGCGGACGGTCACGGCTGGCTGCTCGGTGACGACGGATCCGGCTTCTGGCTCGGCCGCGAAGCCGCCCGGGCCACGCTGCGCACCCTGGACGCAGCCGGGCCGCCCAGCCCGCTCGCCACGGCGGTGCTCCGCGAGGTGGGCGCTGTGGATGAGTCCACGGAACCGACCCAGCTTTGTGACCTGAACGCGCAGCGGGCGCGCGTCATCCACACGCTGAACGCCCGACCGGCGGTCCGGCTGGCCGAGCTTGCCCCGCTTGTCACTGCGGCACATGCCGCGGGTGACCCCGTGGCGCGGAGCATCGTCGAGGAGGCAGCACGTCTGCTGCTAGAGACCGTCGGCCGCGTTCGCCGACCCGACGAGCGTACGCCGATCGTGCTCGCCGGGAGCGTGGTTCGCGAGGACTCACCGGTCGGGGCGACACTCCGGGCGTTGCTGGCCGAGCGGCTCCCGGGCACTCTGCTGTCCGCACGCGACGGGGTCGGTGGCGCGGCCTGGCTAGCTCTGGCAGCGGCCGACCCGGCCGCTGCCACCGACGAAGCCCGGCTCCGGCTCACCGCAGCCTGAGCTCGTCTCGACATCGCGGTGGGGCGGCTGTCGTGACCGGGGTTCCCGGTCACGGGCGCAGCTCCTGGATGTCGGCAGGACGCTCGAGACGCCGGCCCTTCACAGCGTCGTAGGTCACCTGGAGAGCGTGCTGGGAGTCGGCGTAGGTGCGCTGGGCCACGCCGACGAAGATGCAGTCGACGACCGTCAGCTGAGCGAGTCGGCTCGCGGTGGCCCCGGAGCGGAACGTCGTCTCGCGCGCTGCCGTCGTCAGCACATGGTCCGCGATCGACGCGAGCGCGGAGCGGGGGAAGTTGGTGATCGCGATCGTGGTGACGCCGTTCGCCTGCGCCTGGGCGAGCGCGTCGACGGTGTCCTGGGTGGCACCGCTGTGTGAGACGCCGACCGCGACATCGTCGGGCCCCAGCAGTGCCGCGCTGGTCAAAGCGACGTGCGGGTCCACCCACGCGAACGCGACCTGCCCGATCCGGTGCAGCTTCTGCTGCAGGTCCAGCCCCACGAAGGCGCTGGCGCCGACCCCGTAGATGTCGATGCGCCGCGCGGAGACCATCGCCTCGATGACGAGGTGCAGTGCGGCGAGGTCGAGCTGCTGCGCCGTCTCCTCGACTGCCCGCGCATCGGCGAACGCGATCTTCTCGACCACCTGGTCGAGGTCGTCGCCCGGCCCGATGTCGCTGCTGACCGCCCTGGCCGCCCCTGCGCCTCCCTCGGCGCGACCGAGCTCGGTCGCCAGCGCGAGCCGTAGTGCGCGGTAGCCGGTGAAGCCGACGGCTCGACAGAACCTGACCACGGTCGTCTCGGAGGTGCCACAGTCGACAGCGAGGGTGCTGATCGTCGCGGTCGTCGCCGCCGCGGGGTCATCGAGCACGCACTTGGCCACCCGCTGCTCCGCTCGGGCCAGCGCCGGCATCAGCGCCCTGATGCGCACCGTGGTGGCGGCGTCAGTCACCGCTGAGGACCCATCCGTCGGCCTGGAAGGTGCGTGCGTCCTCGAGCCGCTCCCCTCCGGGGCCCCGGACCCGTACGCCGTCGACGTAGACCCCGCGCCCTTGGTAGAGCCCGTCGGTGTCATAACGCCACCGCAGCAGCTGGTCTCCAGCCGGTACGTCGACAACCGCCGCGGCGGCGTACCAGACGCGCCCACCGAAGCCGGACACCCTGCCGTCCGTCGCCGTCGTCTGTCCACCGGAGCGGATCGTGAAGGGCACCGGGGTCCAGGTCTCGCCGGCGTCGGTGGAGGTCTCGAACGTCGCGATGTCGTATCCCGCCTCGGTGTCGTACCACAGGTCGAAGTCGACTGTCGCCACCCCCGCGGAGGTGGGTGCGATCGGCAGCGTCAGGGTCGCCGACCGTGCATCTCCGAGGCCGGAGAACCAAGCATCACGTCCCTGTGCCGGCTTGACCGCTACGGCTCGCGCGAGGTCGCGGGCGACCGCGCGTCGGGCGGGGTTGTTGCTGCCCCAGTCGCGCGTCGGGTGCACCCGGTTGGTGAGGAGTATGACGAAGGAGCCTGACATCGGGTCCACCACGAACGACGTACCGGTGTAGCCGGTGTGCCCGAACGTCACCGGCGACGACAGCGCGTCCATGTACCAGCGCTGGTCGAGCTCGAAGCCGAGCCCGTGCGAGCTCGCCGGGAACTCGGTGTTCTCGTTGGCGACCATGGCGCGCACCGTCTCCGCGTCGAGGATGCGGGTCTCGCCGTAGCGACCACCGTTGAGCAGCGTCTGCGCCAGCACGGCCATGTCATGTGCCGTCGAGAAGAGACCCGCATGGCCGGCGACCCCGCCCAGCGACCAGGCGTTCTCGTCGTGCACCTCACCACGGATCATCGGCCTACCGGCCCACGGCTCCGCCTCCGTCGCGGCGATTCGGTCGCGCAGCGATGCCGGCGGGTTGAACATCGTGTCGCGCATGCCGAGCGGTTTCGTGATCTTGTCTGCGATGACGGTGTCGAGCGACTCGCCGGTGACCTGCTCCACGACCAAGCCGAGGGTGATCAGGCCGAGGTCGGAGTAGACGTACCGCTCGCCCGGCGCCGCAGTGGGCTCCACGGCGAGCACCGCGGCCAGTCGCTCCTCGACGGTGTCGTACCTGCTGTAGAGCGGGATCCATGCCGGCAGCCCGCCCGTGTGCGTGAGCAGGTGCTGGATCGTGACGTCGCCCTTGCCCTGCTGGGCGAAGTCGGGGAGGTAGGTGGCGACCGGCTCGTCGAGGTGGACGCGGCCAGCCTCGACCTGCTGCATGACGGCGACCGACGTGAACGTCTTGGTCACCGACGCCAGGTCGTAGATCGTGTCCCTCCGCGCTGGCACCTGCTCGTCGGCAGGGAGCTCGGTGTCGGCATCGGCATATCGCAGCGCCATACCGGCCGCGTCGTGCACCGCTATCACACCGTTGCGGGCCGCCAAGACCACGCCGCCCGCGTACATCGGACGGTTGGGCGACGTCTGCAGGAAACGTCTCAGGTCTGTCGACGTCTCCTCCAGGTGGTCGGCCACCAGGTGCGCCTGTTGGGGGCTGCCATAGCGCAGCTGACGCCCGGTGTGGGTGAACCGGAGGTCTGCCGTTGCACCGTCGGCTGCACTCGTCGTCGTACCGGCCCGGGCCTTCTGGTGCACGCGTTCGTTCCCGCCGCTGTCGCGGCGCTCACCCACGGCCGCCGGGCCTACGACGAGCAGCAGCGCCACCGTCGAGACAATTGCGTTGGTGGTGCGCATGGGCTTCGCCGTGGCTCCGCCCGCGCGCCTCATCTGCCTGCCCTGTAGAGCAGGTACTGCTTCCGGACGGCCCTGAACTCCCTCAGCTCAGCCTGCCACCCGGCGACGACCTCGTCGGTGTCGGCGCCGCCGTCGATGGCGGTACGCACCTGCTCCGAACCAGTGAGCCTGTCGATCCAGTACGGCGCCCGCGTCTCGCGCCAGGCGAACTGGCCGGGGTAGACCCGCTTGGCGGTGATGATCATCGCGATCGCTGTCCGGATGGCGTCGAACTCGCTGCGGTCGCCGACATGGAGCTGTACGCCGGCGCAGCCGACCCCGGCATGCTTGGAGATGAAGGGCACGAAGTAGGCCTCCCGGAACTCGACACCGGGCAGCTCCAGTGCCCGAAGTGCGTCCGCCCACGGGTAGTCGAGGTACGGCGCACCGATCAGCTCGAAAGGACGCGTGGTGCCGCGCCCTTCCGAGAGGTTTGTCGCCTCGAAGAGGCAGGTCCCTGGGTAGACAACGGCGGTCTCGACACGAGGCATGTTCGGTGACGGCATCACCCACGGCTGCCCGGTCTCCTCCTGGTACATGTTGCGGCGCCACCGCTCCACCTTCACGACGGAGAGCTCGACGGGGCCGTTCGCCGTGCCGTCCTCGGGAAGGAACTCCCCGTTGAAGAGTCGCGCCAGCTCACCGATGGTCATCCCGTGCTGCTGGGAGATCGCCTTGAGGCCGACGAAGCTCGCGTGCTCGGGATGCAGCACCGGCCCCAACGCCGCGACCCCGCTGATCGGGTTCGGCCGGTCGAGCACGACGAAGCGCACCCCGGCCTGCGACGCCGCGACCATGCAGTGGTACATCGTCCAGATGTAGGTGTAGAAGCGGGCCCCCACGTCCTGGATGTCGAACAGCACGGTCTCGACGCCGGCCTGTCGGTAGAAGTCGGCGATCTGCGTCGGGTTCTTGCCGTAGGTGTCGTAGACGGGGACGCCGGTACGCGGGTCCTCGTAGTCTCCCTCCGACCCACCTGCCTGCACGCTGCCCCGGAACCCGTGCTCGGGACCGAAGGCGGCGACGAGGTCGACCTTTCCGGAGGCGGCGATGAGGTCGATCTCGTGACGCAGGTCGGGCACCACCCCGGTCGGGTTGGAGATCAGCCCGACCCGCTGACCGCGGAGCAGCTCATAGCCGTCGCGGTGCAGCACCTCGATGCCGGTGAGCACGCGACCACCCCGGTTGCCTGCGAAGGTCGCTGCCTGCGGCGCCCCCAAGGCCGTCGGGATCGTGGTCGACAGGGCAGCGGCGCCAGAGGCGGTGGCCGCGGTCCTGAGGAAGTTTCGCCTGTCCATGTGAGTGCTCCTCGGTTGCGGGTGGTGGGCTTCAGTTGCCGCGTCGTACGACGAGGTCGGCGACCACCGGCAGGTGGTCGGAGGCCTGCGTCTGCACGACGGCGACATCGCGGGTGCGGATGCTGGGGCTGTGCGTCACGTAGTCGATGCGCTTGGTCGGCTCGGTGGCCGGGAAGGTCAGCCCGCTGCCGGAGCCGGCGACGTCCCAGCTGTCGACGAGCTCGCTCCACAGCGGGGCAAGCTCGGGCGCGTCGGGCGGGGCGTTGAAGTCGCCGACGAGCACCTGCTGCGCGCCGTCACGGTCCTCGTCGAGGATCGCCAACGTGTCGTCGACCTGCATGGCCCGCACCGCCGGGTCGGCCCGGTAGTCCAGGTGCGTGACGTAGACGTGCACGAGCGCGCCACCTACGTTGACGACCACCTCGGGGAAGCCGGGCGCCGGCTCCGGCACCGGGTCGGTTCCTTGGGTCGACAGCCGGGTGATCGAGTGGTTCTCGGTGTGCACGACCGGCAGGTCTGTCAGCACAGCCAGGCCGTACTTGCGCCGTGGCTCACCGGGCGCCGCCGGGTCGAAGTCGTAGATCGGCGCGAAGAAGACACGCATCTGCAGCTCCGTGGCCAACGCCCGCGCCTGGTCGCGCCACTCGCTGCGCGCGGCCCAGTGCACGTCCACCTCCTGCAGCCCGATCACGTCGGCGTCGACGGCCTCGAGGGTCTGCGCCGTGCGCGCCAGATCGAGACGCCCGTCGGACCCGATGCCGGTGTGGATGTTGTAGCTGACGACCCGGAGCTCGACGTCACGGCCTGGCGACGTGCCGACGGCTCCCGACGAGGTCACCGGCGCGCCCGCGAGCAGAATCGCCGACCCGATGGCGACGACGCCGCTCACGGCGCTCCTGAACAGTCGGCTGCCGCTGGCGCCTTGTGTTTGCCAGGCCATTGACGTCAGTACCCCAGGCCGTGGCCGAACGGGTACAGCACCGTGTCCGGGTCGTCGGCGGTGGGTATCGTCACCGGCAGCTTGCCTCGGGGGACGACCTCGCCATACAGCACCTTAACTGCCGACTCCAGCGAGACGCCGGTCCAGCTGTAGGTCGCCAGGTAGGCGGGCACCTCCGGGTAGTACGCGATGTCGTACGGGTCACGGACTGCCACGGCGATCACGGGCTTTCCAGTTGCGGTCAGACGGCGCACGAGCTCGCGTTGACCAGCGTAGGAGCCCTGCCACGCCCGGTAGGAGACCACGACAGTGACGTCGTGGGTCTGGGCAGCGGCGACCGCGGCGTTGATCTGTGCCTCGTTCGGGTTTGTGCCGGTGTCCAACACATCGGCGCTGGCACCTCGCTGTTCGATCTTGTCTGCCACCTTGGCTGTCGTGCCGGCGATGCCTCCGCCGGTGACGAGCACGCTCTGGCCATCCTCTGGTGCGAGCGGCAACAGGTCGCCGTCGTTCTTGACCAGCGTGGTGCTGTGGTCGGTGAGCTCCTGAGCCGCCGCCTTGTGCTCAGGCGTGCCGACGACGCTCGGAACGTCTGACACGTCGACATAGGGGTCCTTGACGAGACCCAGATCCCACTTGAGCCGCAGGATGCGCTTGACGGAGGTATTGATGCGCTTCTCGGTCAGCTCACCGCTCTTCACGGCGTCGAGGACTGCGTTGTAAGCGAGGTCGAACTTCGGCGGCATCAGCAACATGTCCACGCCTGCCTTGAGCGCCAGTACAGGCACCCGCTCGTCGCCGTACTTGTCTCGCACACCCTGCATGGCGAGGGAGTCGGTGATCACGACGCCGTCGTATCCCATCTCCTGTCGCAGGATGCCGGTCATGATCGGCTTGGACAAGGTGGCCGGGTCACCTGACGGGTCGAGCGAGGGTACGACGATATGCGCGGTCATGATGGCGCGGATGCCCTGGTCGATGGCGGCCTGGAAAGGCGGCTTGTCGATCGTCTCCCACTCCTCGCGGGTGTGGTCGATGATCGGGATGCCGGTGTGGCTGTCGGTCGCGGTGTCGCCGTGACCGGGGAAGTGCTTGGCGGCCGCGGCGATGCCGGCGGTGTCCTGGTAGCCGCGGACCTGAGCCGCAGTCATGTCGGCAGCCAGTGTCGGGTCAGAGCTGAAGGACCGAACCCCGATCACCGGATTGGCCGGGTTGACGTTGACGTCGGCGACCGGGGCGAAGTTCCAGTTGATGCCGAGGGCGTCGAGCTCGGTCCCGCTGATCGCAGCGGCGGTCTGGGCGTCCTCGGTGCTGCGGGTGGCGCCGAGCGCCATGTTGCCCGGAAGCTCGGTGGCAGGCGGGCCGACCCGGGCGACGATGCCACCCTCCTGGTCGGCCGCAACGAGCGCAGGGATCTTGCGCTTCTGGTCGAGTGCGGCGTCCTGCATGCCGTTGGACAGGCCGGCGATCTGGTCTGGGTTGTTGACGTTGTTTGACCAGGCGAAGTAAATGACACCGCCGAGCTTGTAGCGCTCGATCAGCTCGGCGCCGTTGTCCACGCCGTACGTCGACTGGTTCAGGGCCACGTCGGCGGGCGCCTGGGTGTCGGCCGTCTCGCCGTACGCCTGGGTCATGAAGAGCTGGCCGACCTTCTCCTCCAGCGTCATCCGCGCCAGCGTGCTTCGCACCCAGCCCGTGCCGCGGTCGCCCGCTGCCGCTGTGGTGGTGGCCGCTGCTGTCGTGCCGGCCGTGGATGCCGTGGAAGCTGGAGCGAGGCAGAGGCCCAGCAAGGCGACAGCGATCGAGGCGCCGATGCCGGTCCTGCGGCGGGTCTGGATGGTGTCACGCATTGTGTTTCCTCCTGGCTTGGTGCAGCGAGTGGCCGCGGAGCCCGGACGTCCGGGTCGGGTAAATGAGCAACCAATGGGGGCCGATGTTGGGAAGTTTGCTACATGAGTCGCCTCAGGTCAATGCCTGGACGGCGATTTCCTAGCCGGTCGACTACCCACCGATGGCGCCAAGGACCCGTACCTGCCTCGTGGAGCACTTCCGACCTGACAACGACCGACTGTCAGCCTGGCTCGGACGTGATCTCTCCGAGTGGGACAAGCCCTGAGGCGGGGCTCCCCTTCACGACTCTTCGACTGAGCGCGCGAGAGAGTGCGCGTCGAGCCGGGCGGCCAGCCCCTCGCTGACGGCCTCATCCAGGCTCATCGTCTGGCCGGTGGCGTAAGCGCTGTCCCAGTCCTGCTCGGCAAGCACACGGCGGGCGGGGACAACGGAGCGGTCCAGGTGTTGTTGGTCAGGTGGTGATCGAGGCATCCCTGCCAGGTCCCGTTGCTTGTCGCTCGCTCCGAGCAGGGATGCTGCGGTCTCCACATGACCGAGCCGAGCCAAGACGATCGCGAACAGCTCGAGGATCCCGATGGAGAGCTCGATGTCCCCGAGCGCGACGGCGTCAGCTGCCACCTCCGCAAGGTGCTCGTAGGCCGTACGGGGTCCCTCGATGTAGAGCAGAGCCAGCACGAGATTGCACTGCGTGATAGCCACTCCCCAAGGGTCGCCAAGCGCCTCGTCGGCCGCGATGGCTTCCCGAGCGGCATCGACAGCAGCCGCGTAGTCACCAGCGTCCGTGTACAGGAGGACGACGTTCGCCAGCGCCGTTGCCTCGCGACGTGGGTTCCGGATCTGCCGGGCGAGCACGATGCTGCGTTCGATCAGCTGGCGTCCACCGGCTATGTCACCGGCTTCGCGCCGAGCGATGCCCAGGCTGTTCGACTCCCTGGCCTCCAGGTCGACATCACCGAGCCGGCGCGACATCTCCAGTGCGCGCTCTAGAGCCTGGGTGCCAGGCGTGAGGTCGAACTGCTGCACCGCCAGAATCCCCATCCCGTGCAGGGCGTCCACGAACGTGGTGCTGTCGGCGCTGTCGTCGCTCTCGACGATTCTCAGCGCCCTGTCGTGCCAGCCGCGGCCCTCTGCGGCGTAGCCGAAGCGGTACCAGTAGGTGGTCAGCGGTTGAAGCAGTGCATAGCCGCACTCACGGCGCTCGGCCGAGGCCGCCTCGCGCGCAGGGTGCAGGCACCAGTCCAAGGCCGCCCGGATCTCCTCGTCAACGGCGCTTATCCGGTCAAGTGCGCTCATCTGGGTCGGCCCGTGCAACAACCCGACGTTCTCCCTCGCTACCTGCTGGCACCAGCGAGCGTGCCGCAGACGTGTCTCTTCGAACTCGCCGGAGGCTTTCAGACGCTCCCGCGCGAACCGTCTGATGGTCTCCAACATGGAGATCAGCGGCTCACCGTCGGATGCCTCGACGATCTGCACAAGGCTGACGTCGACGAGATGCGCCACGACGTCGAGCGGATCGCGCTCACCCGAGCCTGCCACGGCCTCGATCGCCATCAGATCGACGCTCCCGGAGAAGACCCCGAGTCTGCGAAAGATGCACTGGTCTTCCTCGTCGAGCAAGTCGTAGCTCCAGGCGATCGTGGCGCCGAGGGTGCGCTGGCGCTCCGTGCGGTCGGAGGCGGTCACGCCGTCTCCCAGGCGGTCGTCGATGCGACCGAGCAGCGCCCTCGGGCTGAGGAGCCGGGACCGCGCGGCGGCCAGCTCGATCGCCAGCGGCAGGCCGTCAAGCCGCCTGCACAAGGCCACCACGTCCGCAACGTTCTCATCGGTCAAGCCGAAACTGGGACGCACCATCGTCGCGCGGCGCACGAACAGGTCGACGGCGCCGGCCCGTCCCGCGGACAACCTGTCAACCGCTCCGTCATCGGGTACGGCGAGGACCGAGACCGGATACTCCTGCTCGTCGACGAGATGCAGCGGTCGTCTCGACGTGGCGATGAGCCGCACTTGGGGTGCGTCGGTCAGCAGGCGGCTGACGACCACGTCAGCGTCAGCGATCTGCTCGAGGTTGTCGAGGACAAGCAATGCCGGCCTTTCAGACAGGAAGCGGAGAGCCCGTTCGTCCGGCGGTTGCTCGACATCGCCAGAGGCGCCAATCGCCTCCACGATGCCTGCCCACATCAAGGCTGCGCGGTCTGCCGTGTGCAACGGCGCGAAGAAGGTGGCGCAGGGGAATCGGTTCTGGAGCTCGCTTGCCACCGCCACGGCGAGTCTTGTCTTCCCGGTGCCGCCGGGGCCGGTCAGCGTGACGAGACGGGCGCCGGACTCTTCAATCGCATGGGAGACCCCGGCGAGCTCTGTGGATCGACCGAGCAGCTCGGTTGCGTACGTCGGGAGGTTGGCACGGGTGCCCAGACTGCGCAGGGGTGGGAAGGCGTCGGGCAGCCCAGCTGCCACGGCGTCGTAGAGGTGCTCGGGTTCCTCGATGTCCTTGAGGCGGTGCCAACCGAGGTCGCGCACACTGACACCTTCGGGGTGGCCCACCAGCGTCTGCGTGGCGGCGGACAGCACTGCTTGCCCGCCGCTTGCGGTGGCCGCGATCCGTGCAGCCCGGTGCACGTCGATGCCGACGTAGCCGTCTTCGTGTCTGTCCGGCTCGCCGGTGTGGAGACCCATGCGGACCTTCAACGGAACCCCGTCGGGCCATGGGTGCTGCTGGAGACGACGCTGCCCCTGGATCGCGGCAAGCAGCGCACGCTGCGCGGAGGAGAAGACGACGAAGAAGCTGTCGCCCTCGGTGCCCATCTCGTGTCCACCGTGCTCGTCAAAGACCTCACGCAGGATGGAGCGTTGAGCAGACAAGGCCTCGCCCCAGCGAGTGCCCAAGCGGTTCAGCATCAACGTGGAGCCCTCGATGTCGCTGAAAAGCAAGGTCAAGGTCCCCGTCGGCAGCCGACGCATCCTGCCAGTATGGCGACAGGCTTCTCCGCTGTCCCCGTTATCGTGCGAGAGCTCAGTCCGGCGGGATATCGTGACGCCCTCGCGCCGTTCTTGTGCCGTACTTGTGCCCTGAGGAGGCGGTATGCGTCGAGAAGGTTCCGTCACAGCGGTTTCATGGATCCCCAGCGAGTCGGTGACCGGCGCCGTGTTCCGCGTGCCGTTCGAGGTCGGGCTCTCTCACTACGACGAGCCTCCGCCGGAGGTGCTGTCCGACATCGACGCGCTCCTCCAAGCCGATCGGGCCAGGTTCGTCAACCACCTCAGGGCCTGGATCGAGGTCGACGACGGAGTCATCGTCGACCACGGCCACGAAGGGGCCGGCAGGATCGGTTCGACGACCCTACGGCTCGGCCGTCAGGACATGACGTTCGCCGCGATCGCCCTGCCTGACCGGCGCCGCGCGGAAACGGCCGGCCCGGACGCCGTCCGCTTCGAGCAGACGGCCGGCGGCCGCACAGGGGTCCCCGCGCCACGGCGAGTCAGCCGTCCTCCCTTCGTACAGTTCGCCGCCCCCCTGGCATGGACGACCCTCACCCTGACTCTGCATGCCGACGGCACGCAGCACTTCGAGCTGACCGGCGCCAGCCCGTTCCCGCGGCACTGGGTCTACGACAAGGACCGTCGCCTCGCGGTCAAGTCCGCCACGATCGACTACCAGCAGTGGAGCACCGCAGCGTTCGGCCGTCATACGCCGTGGGGGGACACCGACTCACCGGCCTTCGTGGGCGAGGTGGAGTCCGCGCTCGAGCGTGAGCTGTCGCAGCAGATCATGCGGTCGGGGACGAAGCCCAAGATCCGCCGCCTGCGCAAGGGCGACCACCTGACCGAGCAGGGCGAGCAGGCTGACGAGCTGTTCCTGCTGCTCGACGGCGTGTTGAGTGTCGACGTCGACCGGAAGGCTGTGGCCGAGGTCGGTCCGGGAGCGGTGCTGGGCGAGCGAGCCATCCTCGAGACCGGTCGCCGCACCGCATCGCTGACGGCTGTCACCCGGTGCACTGTGGCCGTCGCCGACCGCGGCTCCGTGGACCTGGAGGCATTGCAGGAGATCGCCGAGTCCCACCGCCGCGAGGACACCGCGACCTGAGTCCCAGCCGGACACGCCAGGAGACGACACGCGTCGAGACACCGTGCCCGGGCTGACCGTGGGACAGGTCAACTCCGGCGTCGTCGCCACAGCAGGAGCGCGCCGACCACGGCCAGCAACCCGATCAGGCCGGTGAAGGCGGCGATGGCCGACGTCGAGCTCAGGCCGCTGTCGTCGTCGGTGCGGGCGTCGGAAACCGGCTCGTCGGTGGCCCCGGTGGAGGGCGGGTCGGTGGCCCCGGTGGAGGGC
>Ga0136625_1000592_pt1 | contig 11780 bp, 10 predicted proteins | sample AntDrymUQ4832306_2_FD_104672 | JGI IMG/M metagenome (GOLD analysis project Ga0136625, IMG submission 104672) | Polar desert sand microbial communities from Dry Valleys, Antarctica - metaG UQ483 (23.06) | ecosystem: Environmental > Terrestrial > Soil > Desert | place: Antarctica: Dry Valley...
ATGCCACTCGAGAGGGTCGATGTCCTCCTCGATTGCCTGGACCTTCGCCGCCCTCAGCAGGGTCATCAGCTGGTGATTCTCGGGATCGTAGGAGATGTTTCCGGTACCGTCCGCCTTCTCGAGGCCGCCGATCCTGTGTTCGAGACCGGCGGTACCCGGAATGGCCCAGGGACGCGCCAGCGTTTCGTCGTCTCTGAGATAGGGCCAAAACTCGCCGTAGACGTTGGGCTCGGTCGCGAACTTCACCGAGATATCGGGAAGCTTGTGGATGCTGGGGATGCGCCACGGCTCGGCGCTGTTTCCGAGGTAACCGTCCGACAACAGGATGACCGGCGTCATGTACTTGAGTGCCAGCCGGGCAGACTCGAGCGCAGCCCAGAAGCACGAGGATGGGGAATAAGACGCCACGATCGGCAGGGGAGCCTCGCCGTGCCGACCGAACATGGCATGCAGCAGGTCCGACTGCTCGGTCTTGGTCGGCAGCCCCGTCGAAGGGCCTCCACGCTGGATGTCGACAACTATCAGAGGGAGCTCGAGCGCGATCGCGAGACCTATGGTCTCGGATTTCAGATCGAGACCGGGACCAGAGGTCGTCGTCACCCCCAAGTGGCCCGCGAATGCGGCCCCCAAGGCCATCCCGCAGGCTGCGATCTCATCCTCTGCCTGCACGGTGCGAATGCCGAAGTTCTTGTGGCGCGAGAGCTCGTGCAGGATGTCTGAAGCGGGCGTGATGGGATAGGAGCCCAGGAACAGCGGAAGCTTGGCCTGCACGCTCGCCGCGATCAGCCCATAGGCGAGCGCTTGGTTGCCGGTGACGCGCCGGTACGTTCCCGGTGCGATGACTGCCGGCTTGACCTCGAAGGCACTTAGCTCCGCAGTTTCCCCGAAGGCGTGGCCGACTTTGAGCGCGGCGACGTTGGCCTCCGCTATCTGAGGCTTGCGGGCGAACTTCTTGTTGAGCCATTCGATGGTCGGCTCGAGTGGCCGCCCGTACATCCACGACAACACGCCCAAAGCGAGCATGTTCTTGGACCTCTGGGCTTCCTTCTTGCCGATTCCGGCCCCCTTGACCGCCTCGATCGTCATCGACGTCATGGGAATCTCATAGACCTGGTAGGTATCGAGGCTGCCGTCTTCGAGCGGGTTGGTGGAATAGCCGGCCTTGTCGAGGTTTCGCTTCGCGAAGGCATCCCGGTTGACGATCAAGAGGCCGCCGGGCACGACGTCCTTGAGGTGCGCCCTCAGCGCGGCCGGATTCATGGCCACGAGCACGCCGGGCTGGTCCCCGGGGGTCAAGATGTCGTGGTCCGAGAAGTGGATCTGGAAGGCACTGACACCCGAAATCGTCCCGGCGGGAGCGCGGATCTCGGCCGGGAAGTCCGGCATCGTGGAGATGTCGTTGCCGAACAGCGCAGTGGCGTTCGTGAAGCGGTCACCGGTGAGCTGCATCCCGTCGCCCGAGTCGCCTGCGAAACGAATGACGACGCGGTCAAGCTCTCGCCTGGGCTTGGTTTGTCGGTGGGCCGCGGCTTGCGCGGTCATGAAGTTTGTCCTCCAAATGGACTGCAGATGAAATTTCGCCTAACGCCGACCCACTATAGCAGCGGGCGCTGCTAAATCGGGCGAAATCGGGCCTGCGGCCAACCCTGTCGCCCTAGCCACGTCACAGGTGGTGGGGGCGCAAGGTTGGGCACGGAGCGGGCGGGGCGACCAACTTTGTCGCTCCAGCCACATACAAGTGGTGGGGGGCCGCAAGGTTCGGTTTGACGGCGGGCCGGCCGCCGGAAATCCCTACTCGCCTCTTTCCTCAGCGGGCGCGAAGGGGCTCTCCATGGCCCCTCCGGAAGCGTCCGGATGATCCTCGAACCACTGTGCCTGGGACGTGGTGTACTCGGCCCATTCGGCGGGAACCGAATCTGCGGGAAAAATGGCGTCCACGGGGCAAGCCGGCAGGCACGCATCGCAGTCAACGCACTCTTCGGGGTGGATCCAGAGCTGATCCTCGCCCTCGTAGATGCAGTCCACGGGGCACTCATCGACGCAAGCACGGTCCTTGACGCCGATGCATGGCTCCGCGATAACGTAGGTCACTAATTCCTCCTGAATCTCATTCAACTAAATTGGAGCGGTTGCAACCACACAAATGATACTCGCCCAGCCCCGCTGTGGTGCCGAGTGGTCATGAGTGGTTGCACAGCAACCATTGACCACCACTCGGCGCCTTCGGGGAATCAGCGAGCCAGCCGGGCCGCGGCCCGCCTGTATTGCTCCCCGGCGTGGTAGCTCGAGCGCACCAGCGGCCCGGACTCGACCCACGCTAGGCCGAGCAGGTCCTCGCCGTACGCCTTGTAGCGGGCGAATTCGTCGGGATGGACCCAGCGATCGACCGGCAGGTGCCAGGAAACGCTCGGCTGCAGGTACTGGCCGATTGTGAGCACGTCGCAGCCGGCCTCGCTCAGGTCTGCCATTGCCTGGTAGATCTCGGCTTCCATCTCGCCCATGCCCACGATGAGGTTGGACTTGGTCACCTGCTCCGATCGCAGCTCTTTGGCCCAGGTCAGGAGATCGAGGCTTGACCGGTAGCCGAAGCCGGGACGGATCTTGGGATGGAGCCGGGCCACGGTCTCGAGGTTGTGAGCAAGCACGTCGGGCCGGGCCTCGATAACGCGAGCGAGCGAGGCGCGCGGGTCCTCCTTGCGGCCCTTGAAATCGGGAATCAAGACCTCGATCCCGCAGCCCTCGTTGGCCTCTCTCACCGCAGCGATGGTGCGGGCCCAGTGAGCCGACCCGGCGTCGTCGAGGTCGTCGCGCGCTACACCGGTGATCACCGCAAACCTCAGGCCCATCAGCGCCACGGCCTCGGCGATCTTGTCGGGCTCATCCTGATCCAGAGGCTCGGGCCGCGCGGTCATCACGTCGCAAAAGCCGCAGCGCCTGGTGCAGCGATCGCCGGCGAGCAAAAAAGTCGCTTCGCGCGCCTCCCAGCACTCGTAGATGTTGGGGCAGGAAGCCTCCTCGCACACTGTGTGCAGGCCTCGCTCTTGCATGATGTTGCGAAGCTCGGTGAAGTTTGGGCCCTGCCTGATCTTGACCTTGAGCCACTCGGGCCGCCGCTGCGGCCGCGCCGCGCCCGGGCCCGGCGCCTCGCGCACAGGAGCGCCGCGCCGGAGGTCTGCCTCGACGTCCTTCTCTCCGCGCGATCCTCCAGCGGATCGCGCGGCGCCTCTTCTAGAAGAGATCTCAATGGTGGGGAGCAAGAGCTTTGCCATCAGTACTCAGCCAGCTTACGCATCTCTTGCTCTATGCGATCGACATCGGGCAAGAACCAGTGCTCGAGCGCCGGAGAGTAGGGCATCGCCGGAACATGCGGGCCCCCGATTCGAACGATGGGGGCATCGAGCTCGAACATGGCCCGCTCCGCTATCTGGGCTGCCACCTCGGCCCCGAGCCCCAGGAACTTCGTGTCCTCGTACAGGATCATCACTTTACTCGTCTTGGCCACCGACTCGAGCACGGTTTCGATGTCAAGCGGATAGATGCTGCGCAGATCGATGACCTCGATCTCGATGCCGTCATGGGACAGACGTTCGGCGGCTTCGACGCAGAAGTGGTGCAGCAGGCCGTAGGAAACGCATGTCATGTCGCCGCCCTCTCGCCGCACTTTGGCTCGCCCGAACGGAATCGTGTAGCGCTCGTCGGGCACCTCGTCGCGCACCAGACGGTAGGTCTTCTTGTGCTCGAAGAACATGACGGGGTCGGGGTCCTCGATCGCCATCGTGAGCATTCCCTGGGCGTCGTACGCTGTGGAGGGTGCCACGACCTTGAGCCCGGGCACGTGGGCGAAGAAGGCCTCTACCGACTGTGAATGGTAGAGCGCACCGTGCACGCCTCCTCCGTAAGGCGCCCTGATCACCATCGGGACGCTGAAGTCGCCGTTGGAGCGATAGCGAATCTTGGCCGCCTCCGAAACGATCTGGTTGAAGGCCGGAAAGATGAAGTCGGCGAATTGCATCTCGGCCACCGGGCGCAGGTCGTCGAGCGCCATGCCGATGGCGACTCCGGCGATCAGACACTCGTCCAGCGGGGTATCGATGACGCGCTCGGAGCCAAACTCGTCCATGAGCCCCATGGTGGCGCGAAACACTCCGCCGCGCGCTCCCACGTCCTGGCCCAATACGATGACTCTGTCGTCGCGTCGCATCTCAGCGAGCATTGCGTCGTGCACGGCTTGAATCAGCGTCTTAATCGCCACTACTGCCCCTGCACATCGAGGTCGCTGTAGACGCCGGCGGCGGCGGTAGCGGGGTCGGGGAAATCGGCCTCCTCGGCCTCTTTCACGCCGTCCTGCACTTCCACCTTCGTGCGCTCCTTTAGCTCACTCACCTCTGCATCGTCGAGGACCTCGGCTCTCTTGAGATAAGCCTCGAAGCGCGGGATGGGGTCCTTGTCCCGCCACTCCTGAACCTCCTCGCGCGACCTGTAGGTGCGATCGTCATCGTCTGAGGTGTGAGAGTAAAAGCGATACGTGCGCAGCTCGATCAACGACGGCCCCTCGCCGGCCCGAGCTCGATCGACCGCTTCCTTGGTGAGGCGATACGACTCCAGGATATCGTTCCCGTCGCCTTCTTTCCCCGGAAATCCATACGCCATGGCTCGTTTGTACACGCGGCCTGCAACCTGTTTTGACTCGTGGACGCTGATAGCATACTGATTGTTCTCACACACGAACACCAGGGGCAGGGTGTGGATGCCGGCGAAGTTCATAGCGCCGTGCCAGTCGCCTTCAGAGGTTCCGCCTTCTCCAAACCAAGTCCCCACCACCGCATCCTCGCGTTTGAGCTTCTTGGAATAGGCGATCCCGGCCGCATGCAGGCACTGTGTTGCGATCGGAGACGACCCCGTGATGATGTTGTGTTTGCGCGACCCCCAATGAGCAGGCATCTGCCTGCCCGCAGACGAGGGATCCGACACCTTGCCGAACAACCCGGCAAAGACGTCGGTCGCCGTAAAGCCGGCGGCCAGCGCCAAGGCCATGTCTCGGTAATAGGGACACAGAACGTCCTTGCCTCGCTCGAACGCCCACACCGATCCCACTTGCGCCCCTTCGTGTCCGGAGACGGGGACGACAAACGGAGCCCTGCCCTGGCGGTTCAACGCCCACTGCCGTTCGTCGCAATAGCGCGCCAGCAGCATCATGTGGAACATCTCGATCAGATCCTCTTCTTTGAGGCCTAGATCGCTGTGCAGGTCGGTCATGTGCTCGCCTTTCTTGTGGCTCAGGAAATGAGCCGGAGCTCCTCTGCGTCTCGTGCCGTTGCGAGGGCTTGAGGTACATCCTTGGGAGTGACCCACTCGAGCGGGCGGCTCATCACCCGAGCGAGATGGCGTCCCAGGATCAGCGCGACTTCTTCGAGCCGATAGTGCACCCCGGTCTCGGCTTCGACCGAGGTGACCCAGTGGTCTTCTATGCCGCACGGCACGATTCCCTCGAACATCGAGAGGTCGGTGCCGACGTTGAGGGCGAACCCGTGCATGGTGATGCCGCGCGTGATCCTTACGCCAATGGCTGCGATCTTGTTGTCACCCACCCACACGCCCGTATGGCGCGTGTCACGATGCCCTTCGATCGCGACCTCAGCGAGGGACTCGATGAGCGCATTCTCTATCCCCCGCAAGTATTGAAGGACGTCGTAGCGATGCCCCAGCGCCACGATCGGGTAGCCGACTATCTGTCCGGGTCCGTGGTAAGTGGCCCTGCCCCCTCTATCAACCTCGAACAACGAGATGCCGCGCGCCCGCCTCTGCTCGGGGGTGTAGAGGATCTCTTCTGGAGTCGAACGCCGGCCCAAGGTGTAGGTCGGCGGATGTTCGAGGAGGGCGACCATGTCGTTGCACTCGCCGGCACGCCGGGCTTCGAAGCGGCGTCGTTGCCACGCCCACATGTCCTCGTAGCCGGCGCGCCCCAACCACGCGGCTTCGAGGACGCCGGGCTGCGCCGCGGCCCCCTCCTGATATCCCATCACCCTCCTAGTGCCTTGTCAGAGGTAGTGCGCCAGCTCGCTTGAGAAGTCCATCGTCTCGAGCCGCTTCTTGAGCAAAGCCAAAAATCTCGAGGCCTCCGCCCCGTCGATGACGCGGTGATCCCAAGACAGTGTCACAAATCCCATGCTGCGAATCGCTATAGCGTCGTCATCTGTCACGACCACCTTCTTGCCGATCGCCTCGAAGCTCAGGATCGCTGCTTGGCCGCGCGGGATGATCGGCACCGAGACGATCGAACCAAAGGGCCCGGGGTTGGTTATCGTGAACGTGCCACCCTGCAGATCATCGGGCGCAAGCTTCTTGGAGCGGGTCCTGGTGACTATCTCATTGACCGAGCGCGCCAAGCCGACGAGGTTCTTCTCATCGGCTCCCTTGACTACAGGGACTATGAGCCCTCCACCCTCCAGCGCGACTGCAATCCCGAGATTGACGTAGTGCTTCAGGCGGTTCGCCTGATTCTCTTCGTCGTAGGTCGAGTTGACCTCCGGCATCTCGAGGAGGGTCTCGCACAGGGCCCGTCCGAGAAAGCCCATGTAGGTGAGGTTGAAGCCCTCACGCTTTTTGAAATTAGCCTTGACCTGCTCACGCATCGCCACCAGCGGCGTCCAGTCGACTTCGACCGCGTTCCACGCTCGCGCCGTCTCCCGCACCGAGGCGGCCATGTGCTCGGCAGTGCGCCTGCGGATGTTGGTCCACGGGACGAGCTCCTCGCGCGCACCGGAGTCGGGGGAAGCGTCTTTAGCCTCTTTAGCTGCGGGGGCGTCCTTTTTGGCTGCGGGGGCGGACGCCTTCTCGGAGGCCTTCTCTTTGCTCGGCTCGGGGGCCTGCTCGCCCTTCTCGAGGAATGCGAGCACATCCTGCTTGCGAATACGGCCGCCCGTGCCGGTCCCCTCGACCTTATGGAGGTCGAGGTTGTGCTCGTCGGCAAGGCGCCGCACGAGGGGCGAGATGACCCCTCGCTTGGACTTGTCCCCGTCTCCCTCGGACGAATCCACCGCCTGCTCAGCGGAGGGCTCCTTCTCTTCGGTTGCCGGCTCGGAGGTGGCGGCAGGAGCCTCCTCGGCCGCCTCCTCGACGGTGTCCTCCTCGGCCTCGGCTCCGGCCGCCTCTTTGTCGACGTCTCCTTCGCTCGGCTCGGTTTCCTGAGCCTCGGCGGCAGGCTGCTCTTCCTCCGATGCTTCAGCCTCTGACTCTTTCTGCTGTTCGGCTTGCTCGGACTCCTCGGAATCCTCGCCGGACTCGGACTCGCCGTTCGATCCGGCGGCACCGTCTCCCACGAGCGCGATGGCGGTGCCGACCTTGACCGTCTCCCCCTCGCCTACGAGGATCTTCTGGATCGTCCCCGCCGCCGACGAGGGAACCTCGGAGTCGACCTTGTCGGTCGACACCTCGACGAGGAGCTCGTCCTCATCGACGGAGTCGCCCTCTTGCTTGAGCCACTTGGTAATCGTTCCCTCGACGACGGATTCGCCGAGCTGAGGCATCTTGATCTCTGTCGCCATCCACCGACCCTTTCAACCTGCGAACCAACCGACACTGTCGTCGCCGCAACGAGTACAAAGCCCTCTTTCGAGGTTACCCCTCCGGAGAGGTGGTCACCCTCGGCTGAGGGCAGTCGGTTCTGCCCGGCCGCTGCAGCGCAGGTTTGGCCCGAGACGACCACATAGGTCTTTTGGGCAATGTTGGCCCCGACCTCAGCAGCGCCGGGCGAGGTTCACGCGGAAACAGTTGCTGGTCACACCACCACGATTCGCAGGTAATCGGTGCTGCCGGCCCTCGGCCCGGCGCTGCCCGCCACCAGAGCCACCAGATCCCCGGGAGACACGCACCCGGCCCTCAGCGCGGCCTGTGTCACGCGCTCGACGTCCTGGCGGTCGTCGTAGGCGACGGGAATATCCGGCAGGTGGACTAGCTCGACGCCCCACACCGCGGCGAGACTGCCGAGAGTCGCGAGGCTCTCCGAAAGAGCGACGATTGGCATGCTGGGCCGGGAGATCGCGACCCGGCGCGGCGTGCTTCCCGTGCGCGTGGGACAGATGATGGCGGCTACCGAGAGGTCCTCGGCGGCGCGCCACCCCGCGCGCGCAACGGCCCATGAAACGGCGTCGGTGACGGCGTCCTTGCAGATGCCGTGCTCGGTCTCGAGTGAGGCTTCGGCCGTTTCCGCGAGATCCGACATCGTTCGTACCACGTTGACGGGATCGTTGCCGACCGCGGTCTCCTCGGAGAGCATGAGGGCGTCGGTCCCATCCAGGACCGCGTTGGCGACGTCGGCCGCCTCCGCCCGCGTGGGCAGGGGGGATCGGGTCATGGATTCCAGCATCTGGGTGGCGGTTATCACCGGCCGGCCCCATTCGTTGCAGGTGCGGATGATCTCCTTCTGGAGGATGGGAACGCGGCGCAGCGGCGTCTGGATGCCGAGGTCGCCGCGCGCCACCATGACCAGGTTCGCCTCGGCAACTATCTGTTCGAGGTTAGCCACGGCCGAGGCGGTCTCCACCTTCGCCACGATCAGCGGCTTGGGACCGTGCTCTCCAAAAGCGGCACGAGCGCGCTGGATGTCCTGAGCGTCCTTGACGAAGGACAAACCCACGAGGTCGGCGCCCATTTCGATGGCCGCCTTCGTGGCCACCTCGTCCTCGGGCGTGAACGCACGCACGTGAGCCTCGGCACCGGGCAGATGCATTCCCTTGCGCGAACGCAGGATGCCGGGCCGCATCACCTCGGTGGCGACATCGGCCCCTTCGATCGACGTCACGCGCAATACGATCTCGCCGTCCGCTAGGAAGATCTCGTCGTCTTTCGAGACCATGTGAGCGAGATCATCCACCGAGGTCGACACACACGATTCGTCTCCCTCTATGTCCTCGGCGGTCAGCACGAGCCGGCTATCGAGTGGAAGGTAAGCCTCCCCCGAGGCGATCGGTCCGGTACGCATCTTGGGGCCCGGTAGATCGACGAGCACGCCGACGACCCTGTCGACCTCGGCCGCCTGCTCGCGCACGGTTGCAATGGTGGCCTGGTGAGCCTGCTTCGTGTCGTGGGCGAAGTTGACGCGAAACACGTCAACGCCCTCATCGATCAGAGCGCGCACGACTTTGGGGTCCCGGCTTGCGGGACCGAGCGTGGCAACGATCTTGGTGCGGCGGCCCATTCTAGACACCCCTTCTCAAGAGGAGGCCTTATCGAGAATGTCGGCCAGGTCCGTCACCTGATCTGCAGGCGGGGGCCGGACTTCGACAGTGGTTCCGAAGTCGTAGAAATCGACGGTGATCGACGACGACAGGCTCCCGGTTTGCTCGGAGCCTCCATAGCTGTAGCGCACTCGACGCAGCAAGCCCGCCGAATCGATCCACGCGTTGACGGGGACGCTTTTCGAGCCGGACGCCTTGATCGCCTGGGTCAGCGCCTCGCGCATCTCGGCCGGCGCCTGCTTCACGGCCTCGCTCATATCAACCACGGCCTTGTAACGGGTGGTTTCGACATCGCGCACGGTCTCCGAGCCTAGCTCCTCGACCTTGCCCGCGCCCTGAAGGAACTGAAGATACTGGGAGGGGTCCGCTTGGCCGAAGGCGTTGAATTGAGATGCGCCGCCGCTCTGGCGCTGCAACTCTTTGACGTCGATCCTCACCCACGGCTTACTCGTCGGCACGCTTTCCTGGAGGCCGGGGAGCTTCATGTAGATGACACTCTCGTCGAAGATCACATTCACGCTTCCGGCGTCGCTTCCCGCGGCCACGGGCAGCTTTCCCAAATCGACCGACATATGGCCTTTGTTGCTGGAGTAGTCGAAGGCGCCCTCGGCCCGGTAGCCGCCCTGCGGCAGAGAGCCGTCCGAGGAGTCCACCGACACGCTGACGGACACCTTGGAACTCTCTTCCTCGAGGGTCTTCTCCGAGGCTGTGGCCAGCGAGCGCGCCGCCTCGTTGGATGAGGACTCACCACCGCAAGCTATCAACAGCAGCAGTGCCACACTCAGCGCCCAGCAAACTTTTCGCATTGAGTTCATTTTACCGAACTTTTCCACCTCAGCAGCGCGGAGCGCTCCTTTCGCGGAGAAGATCGACATTCGGCTCGCGGCTCAGTCGTTCTCGATTCGCTGGGGCTGCGACCTCGTGCGGCAGACCTGCCGTCAGGCGGCTGCGGCGCTTCTACGGTCGTCGTGTGTCAGAACTTCGTGGCTATCAGGTGTGATGACTACGGTGTGTTCGAAATGAGCCGCGCTACTACGGTCCGCGGTGACGACGGTCCAGCCGTCGTCCATAAGCTCTACGTCTGCGGTCCCTGCCGCTGTGATTGGCTCGATGGCGATCGTCATGCCGGGACGAAGGATTTCTCTTCGACCAGGCGGCCCCACGTTCAGGACCGTCGGGGGCTCCCACAACTTCCGCCCGATGCCGTGGCCGCCAAGGCGGGACACGACGGAGAACCCCGCGCCCTCGACCGTTCGCTGCGCGGCCCAGCCAAGATCGCCCAAACGTTTGCCCGGTTCGCACATGGAGATGGCCGCTTGGAGCGCTCGTTCGGTTGTTGCGAGCAACGCAAGGGTTTCCTTGTCCACGCTTCCGATGGCGTACGTCCACGCGGTATCAACGTGGAACCCGTCATAGAAGAGCGCAACGTCAAGTGTCACAACATCCCCGTCCTTCAGTCGATAGGGACCTGGGACGCCATGAACAACGACGTCGTTGGGAGAGATGCATATCGCGCCGGGGAATCCCTGTAACCTGGAGGAGGAGCGTGCTCCGGCCCCGGTGATGAGGTCTTCGGCGATCCCATCCAATTGTCTGGTTGTTATGCCTGGACGCAGCCTCGCCTCCAGGCGGTTCATTACTTCTGCAACGACGCGGCCGCCTCGCCGCATCGCCGCAACCTCCTCGGGCGACTTCTTATAAACCATCGAGTAAGTATGGCACGCGTTCATCGGCGGGCGAAGCGGGCCTTGTCCACTCACCTCAGGAGTGAGTGGATCTCCTGATCACGCCTGGGGGCCGAAGCTCAGGGGAGGCCGGGCTGGACTAAGGGGTGGCCTGAAACTCGAAGCGTGTGATGACCGGACATCCGCTCGCTTGCAGGAAGTCCCAAAATGTCGCGCATCTGCCTTCTATCTGATACTCGACTTGATCAATACTAGAGAACTGGAAGACGGTGTGGTTCAGCAACTGAATTAAGATGACGCCTCCCTCGGATGTCGAAAGACTTGGGAGCTCCTCTCGAAAATCTCTAAGACTGACCGTGGCAGCGCCGCTCTGGTCCACGCCAATGCTCTCGACTAAACCGGCTGTTTCTGGAGAGAAGACTGACGATAGTCCCTGGCCACGCTCCTGTGGCGTCGGTCCTTTCACAAGCTGGTTCATGGCCGCTCGCAGCCTACCGACGACGCTGTCGTCTTGTTGAGGGGCTCGGCCGATCTACTCTCTGGTAAGAAGCTCTCTCGTAGGCCGACGCATCACTCAACTTGAGAAAGTTAAGGACGGAAGGCTCCCCTTTCGCCGTTGCCACTTGGGAAGCCGGCGGCGAGTCATTCGCGACGGGAGTCTCACTCGCCATCGTAGAGGGATGCTCGATCACTCCTGGCCGAATTTCGAACAAAAACATGGTCGTCCAGCCGAGAGGCCCCTAGTGATAAGAGAACTGCCGACGCAGCAACAGCGCGCCGACGACGATGCTGGCTACGCACTTCGGGCCCATTCCACCCACGTTGCCTGGGCTTGGTTCTGGAGTCTCCGTTCATCTGA
>Ga0136625_1000593_pt1 | contig 11776 bp, 12 predicted proteins | sample AntDrymUQ4832306_2_FD_104672 | JGI IMG/M metagenome (GOLD analysis project Ga0136625, IMG submission 104672) | Polar desert sand microbial communities from Dry Valleys, Antarctica - metaG UQ483 (23.06) | ecosystem: Environmental > Terrestrial > Soil > Desert | place: Antarctica: Dry Valley...
AAAACGCACCGACAGCCAGCAGGAACAGACCGACGACGATGCCAAACAACCACACCCAGCGCGGGGGTCTCGGTGGTCGATCCTCGGTCGGTGCCGTCGCCGGTGTGGTGGTGCTCGGCGTTGGGCTAGGCCGCAGGTCAGTCATTGCCGTGTCCTCCTGTGTGGGGCGTGCATCTGGCCGTCGTCATGCCGGACACCTTACTCCTACAGAATGTAGGTGAACGCAAGGTGCGCGGGCCGACCAGGGGGATGTGCTCCTGCACGCTGTAGGATCTCCCCGTCGCAGTGCAGGTGGAGGGAGACCGGAATGCCGGGAAGTAGACGGTCGTCCGGCGAATTGGAGAGCGAGATCATGGCCACGCTGTGGGCCTCCGATCAGCCGCTGACCCCGACGGCCGTGCGGGACGCCCTCGGCGCTGAGCTCGCCTACAACACCGTGCAGACGATCCTGGTGCGGTTATACGACAAGGGTCTGGTGAGCAGGGCGCCGTCCGGGCGGGGACACGCCTACAGTCCGACTGTTCGCCATGCGGACCGGGCTGCCGATCAGATGCACGCGCTGCTGGAGCACGGACCCGATCACGACGCGGTGCTGCAGCGCTTCGTCACCTCTCTCAGCCACGCTGACGAGACGGCGCTGCGCCGGCTGCTCCGTCGCCGGCGCAGCCGATGATCACGAGCGTGCACGTGCCGTTGCTGGTGTCGCTGCTGCTGGCCGGGATCAGCCCGGTGCTGGCGGCGCGGCTGAGCCCGGCGCGGGCTGCGGTCGCGCTGGTCGCAGCATCCGCGGCCGCCGCGGCCGCCTCCACGGCCTGGGCGCTGATGTTTCTCGCGGTCACGTTGGGGCTGGTAACACCCTTGCTCAGCGCGCGGGTGGCGGCCCACGGTGGGTGGTTCATCGACTCGATCCCGGCGGTCCTCGCAGCGGCCCTCGTGAGCGGGCTTGGTGCCGGAACTGTCCGGGTAGTCGCCGTGCTGCGCCGACGCCGCAGGGTAACCCGCGAGTTGCACGCCTTGTGCGAGACGTGTGGCGTGGGCCGGGAAGAGCTCGTCGTCGCGCCGATCGCGCACCCGCACGCATTCGCCGTGCCCGCCCGCTTCGGGCGCGTTGAATCCACTGGCGGCCGGATCCTGGTCACCGTAGGCATGCTGCGCGCCCTCGACGCCGCGGAGCGCCGGGCGCTGCTCGCCCACGAACGTGCGCACCTCATCTGCCGCCACCACCGCCAACGCGCCATCGTGGAGTTCGCCGCCGCCCTCAACCCACTACTCATCCCGGCCCGCTCCGCGGTCGCCTACCTCGTTGAACGCGCCGCCGACGAACACGCAGCCACCACTATCGGAGATCGCCGTGTCGCCGCCTACGCCCTGGCCACTGCCGCCATCGCCGGCGCGTCCCCGGCCGGGACTCACCGCGGCATACCCCCGGATGCGGCCCTGGGTTACAGCCGCTTTGGGGTGGCCCGCCGGGTCGCCGCCCTGCACGCCGCCCCGTTGCCCGAACGTCGCCTCCCGCCGATGCTGCTGATCGCCCTGGCCACCGTCACCGCGGCCGAGACCCCCCATACCGCACACAACCTCGCCGCCTTCTCCGTGGCCGAGTTCGGGCAGACCCTGGTGGCTGGCTTTTAGCCGCTTCGAGCGTTCCCGCGGCGCCGCGTATGACGCACTTGCCGAGCAAGTGGCTGCCGTCGTACCGGACTTACTGGGCTCGGGGACCACCCGACCCAACGACGCAGCCGCGGGGTGCCCAAGTGATGAGAAGCAAGACTGACAATCCCGGACTGCGGCTAGGGCGTTCCGCGCGTAGCGTCTATCGCCGTTGGTGGTGGGCCAGCAGATCGTGATGATCCTGGCCGCTGTCGTCGACCGGGCTGATGTGGACGACTGCCCCGATCAGCCGCGGCACGGCATGGAGGAGGTCGTGCTCGGCTCGGACCGCAATATCGTGCGCCGCGACCAGGTCCAGATGCCCGTCCACCAACAGCCCGGCCTCGGCGCGCAGTCGATGGCCGGTCCAGCGCAACCGAAGCTCCTCGACCGCACGTACGCCGGGAACGGCGAGCAGTGCAGTCTCCGCAGCGTCGACGAGTGCGGGTTCGACGGCATCCATCAGGCGTCGGTAGATGTCGGTCGCTGCGCCCTTGAGAACGAACAAGATCGCCACGGTGATGAGCAGCCCGACGATCGGGTCGGCCAGCGGAAAGCCCGCGATGACGCCAAGTGCCGCAGCGACTACGGCAAGGGAGGTGAAGCCGTCGGTACGGGCATGAATCCCATCGGCGACCAGGGCGGCGGAGCCGATCCTGCGCCCCACCCGGATTCGGTAGACGGCTACGAGTTCGTTTCCGGCGAATCCGATCAACCCGGCAGCCAGGACGAGTCCGGCATTGGTGATCGGCTGCGGGTCGATCAACCGCCGGATCGACTCGTACCCCGCCAACACAGCCGATAGCGCGATCATCGCGACGATGAAGACACCAGCCAGATCCTCGGCGCGACCGAAGCCGTAGGTATAGCGCCTGGTCGCTGTTCGCCGCCCGACCACAAACGCGATCCACAATGGCACAGCCGTCAGAGCGTCGGAGAAATTGTGGATCGTGTCGGCCAGCAGCGCTGTTGATCCGGTGAAGAGCACGACGACCAATTGGGCGACCGCGGTGATACCGAGAGCGACCAGGCTGATCTTCACCGCTCGTATCCCGTCGGCACTGGCTTCCATTGCGGAGTCCACCGAATCAGCCGCGTCATGGCTGTGCGGGCGAATGATCGAGGCGATCCAGCCCCCGATTCCACCAGCATGTTCATGCCCGTGTTCGTGGTCGTGGGCTGGCTGCTCGTGAGTACCGTCGGCATTGTGTGCATTCACGCGGCTTGTCTCCCGCCGGTCAGGTGGATGCTGCTCGGGCCTCGTCGTCATATCCGACACAATACGTGCATGGGTGCGCACTCGTGAACCCGACTGCGCTCGATCATGTCGATGCTGACTTCACCGACGGTCAACTGGCAGCAGCGGCGAGTCTGATGAGGCTGGTCGCTGAGCCGCTCCGTCTGCGCTTGCTGTGTCTGCTGGCCGAGGGTGAGGCCGATGTCACTACGTTGACCGGCCGAGCGGGAGCCGCCCGCCCGGCCGTCTCACAGCAATTGGCGCGACTTCGCGTGGGCGGCCTGATCGCGGCGCAGAAGACCGGACGCAGGATGGTCTACCGCCTGCGGGGCGGACACGTCCGAAGCCTGATTCGGGAGGTCATGGCCCACGCCGACCACCTCGTCGGCGGACACCCTGAACACGATTGACCCAGTTGTTGACTTCGGCCTCGGCCTCGGCCTCTACCGCTGGGCACGACTTTGGGCAAGGAGACCGTCGAGTTGTCGCGCATCGCTTGGTGGTGAGTCGCGTTCGGGGTAGGCCGCTTGGATGGCTTCCAGACTCTTGAGGCCGCTGGAGGTGTTGACCAGCACGATTCGAAGGCCTTGGGCTAGTTGGCCGTTGTCGGCGAGAACTCGCAGCCCTGCCAGCGCTGCTGCGCTAGCAGGTTCGACGAAGAACCCCTCTGCGGCGAGTGTTCGCTGTGCAGCCATGATCGCTTCGTCGTCGGCCTGGGCAACAATCCCGTTCGCGGCCCGCAGTGCGGCAATGGAGATATAGCTGTTCACCGAGCCGCCAATCCCGCGCGCGACTGTTGGGGCACGCGGCACCTTGACGATGGGGCGGCTTGGATCTCGGATCGCATGGATGAGCGGGCCGCCGACAGGCACGCAAGCGACCATCTGTGGGACGCCAGATGCGCGGCCAAGCCGCACCAGCTCGTCGAATCCCTTCCAGATCCCGAACAATCCCTCACCGTACGCCGTGGGGACACTGACCAGATCAGGTGCAGCGTCCAGTGACTCTGCTATTTCGTACGCGATCGTCTTGTATCCCTCGTGTCCGAACGCCCCGTTGGTGGGGATGTCGGTATAGTTCGAGGCCGGGTACCAGCCATGCTCCCGCATACCCCGTTCCATCACCTCCCATCGCTTGTCGGGTTCGGTCACGATGAGGTGAGCCCCGTACGCCTGAATGAGGGTGCGGGTGCCGTCCGGAATGCCGGGATAGGTCAGTGCCATGCACTCCAGTCCGGCACGTGCGGCGTAGGCGGCGATCGAGGCACCGTAGTTTCCGGATGTGGAGACAACGATTGCAGCGGCCCCGAACTCGAGGGCCTTGCTGACCGTGACTGCGGCGTTGCGGTCCTTGAAGGTCCAGGTTGGGTTGCCGGACTCGTCCTTGATCCAGACCTGCTCAGCGTTCAGTTCGGCGGCCAAGCCAGGGAGGGGAATCAGCGGAGTTCCACCCTCGCCGAGGGTGACCTCATGCTGCGGTCGCTGGATGGGAAGCAGGCGCCGGTAGCGCCACAGACCCTCGGCGGGCTCGGACAGCGGCCCGTCTCCTAAGTCTCGACGAAGGCCCTCGTAGTCGTAGGTCGGGGTCAGTCCGGACGCGAACGTCGCGGACCTGCACGTGGGGCAGCCGGCAGACATCGGCCCGACGGCGAAGCGCGCATCGCAATAGACACATCGAAGTTCGCGTAGGTAGCGGTTCACAGTTCCGCGACCGTCCCTTCGGTGGCGGTCCGGTGTTCTGCCGGCCGATCTGCCTGGCCGTCGCCGGAAACCATCCTGAGGAACAGTCGCGCGCGGGCATGCCGAGGTCGGGTGAAGAATTCAGCCGGAGGAGCCTCTTCCACAATCACCCCGCCGTCCATGAATACGATCCGGTCGGCGACGTCCTTGGCGAACTGCACCTCGTGGGTCACGACCACCATGGTCATTCCGTCGCGGGCCAGTTCCCGCATCGTCTGCAAGACCTCCTCATGCAGTTCGGGATCCAGGGAGGAGGTTGGTTCGTCGAAGAGCACGACCTCCGGTTCCATGGCCAGCGCCCTTGCGATGGCGACGCGTTGCTGTTGACCGCCACTGAGCCTGGACGGGTACTCATCCCGCTTGTCGGCAAGGCCGACACGGTCGAGCAGGCGTTCCCCGAGAGCGATCGCATCCGCCTTGCTCATGCCCTTGACTGTCATCGGTGCCTCTATGACGTTTTGCAGGGCGGTCTTGTGGGGGAACAGATTGAACTGCTGGAAGACCATCGCTGCCTGGCGGCAGATGGACCGGATCTGCTTGGCACGCGCGCGGCCGCGTAGTCCGTGCGATCCGCAGTCAATACACGTGGCACAGACGGTGATCCGGCCGCGATCGGGCGCCTCGATGAAGTTGATACATCGAAGCAGGGTCGTCTTGCCTGACCCTGAGGCACCCATGACTACGACCACCTCTCCGCGGGTGACCGCTAAGTCGATTCCTTTCAGCACCTCCAACTGGCCGAAGCATTTGTGCAGTCCTTCGACACGGATCGCCGTCTCGGCGGGCATCGACACTCCTCTCACTCGGGCGAGGCTGATCGTCGGGAAGTCAATAGGGCCGCGCGAGGCGGCGTTCGAGGACTTCCTGACCGGCCGAGAAGATCGCGTTGATCAGCCAGTACACGAAGGCGACGATCAGGAACATCTCCATGTAGCGGAACGTCGCGGAGCCAATCATGTTCGCCAGTCGGGTGAGCTCGAACACCGTGATCACCGACGCCAGAGACGTGTCCTTCATGATCGCGATGAATCGGCTGCCCACCGGCGGCACCGCGATCCGTATCGCCTGAGGGATGATCACCCGCCGCAACGACTGCGTGTAGCTCATGCTCAAGGAGTGGGCGGCCTCACGCTGGCCGCGATTGACCGAGAGCACCCCAGCGCGGAAGTTCTCACTGAGATAAGCACTTCCGTTGATGGACAGCGCGGCGATCGCTGCTGGGATCGGGGCGATCGTGAGTCCCAACTGGGGTAGTCCGAAGTAGATCAGCAGGATCTGGATGAGCAGGGGCGTTCCGCGTACGACGGAGACGTATCCGATCGCCAGATACCGCAGGATGCGGTGTACCGACAAGCGAGCCAAGGTCACGCACAGTCCGATGACCGAACCGATCAGGAAGGAGCTGATCCCGAGGAACAGCGTGATCAGTACGGCTTGCCCCATGAAGGGCAACGCACGTTCGATGAGATCCATGAGTTCTTCCTGCCCGTTCTCTCGGTCGCCGGGACTGGGGCCCTCGGCAGTGTGCTCAGCAGTCCGGTAGTTCGCTGAGGCCCTCCACCATGTCCAGGCCACCAAGCCATTCGCGCGATATGTCACTCAAGGTGCCGTCGTCGATCATCTCGGCGAGAGCCTCGTCGGCCGCCGCGATGAGTTCTTCCTGACCCTTGGGAAATGCCATGGCGTTGATCTCGCGGGACAGATACCCCTCGGCGGGCCTGACGTCCAGGTCGCTCTGATCAGCGAGGTATGCCCCGGTGAACTTGGATCCGATGTAGGCATCCGCGCGCCCTGCGGCCACATCACTGAGAGCCAGGGTGGCATTGTCGTAGGTCAGCACCGTGGCTCCCTCGATCTGGTTTGCCTGCTCCTCTTGGGTGCCGCCGGCGGTCACTGCGATTCTCCTACCCGCCAGATCCGCCTCCTCCTCGATCCCTTCGACACCCTGGGCTACGAAGATGGCTACGTCGTTGACCTGATAGGGGCAGCTGAAGTCGACTTGCTCTTGACGTTCCTCGGTGATAGTCAGCCCGGAAACGACAACATCCCACTTGTCGGACTGAAGCCCTGGGATGAAGGTCTGGAACGTACCCACGATGAACTCGACCTCGTCGATCCCCATCCGGCTGGCGATCTCTTCGGCGACATCGACGTCGAAGCCAACGACGTTGTTGGACTCGTCGACGAAGCTGTACGGCGGATTCGCCTGAGTGTTCGACACGCGCAGGACGCCGTCGGCCCGGATCTGCTCCAGGACGTCACCCTCGCGGGTGGCTCCATCTGTCGCGAGATCGTCGACGCCGGCGGGCTCACCGCTGCCGCATCCCGCCGCAAGTAGTGCTATCCCGGCTGCCAGCGCAGCCGTACGTCGTAGTAGTTGGTGTCGCCGTGTCATGGCCGAGCCTCCTTGATGGGCAATTCTTCCGAGGTGGAGCCGAGGACCCAGTCCTCGAGCGCACGCAGCACTCCGACAACCGGCTCCGTGCGAATCGAGTACTGCATGCCATTGCGATCCCGCTGCTGGCGGATCAGGCCCGCTGTGCGCAGTTGGGCAAGGTGGTGATGGACGGTTGTCTGGGCCAGCCGAAGCTGCTCGACGAGTTCGGTGGTGTACATGGGCTGCACGGCGAGGAGTCGTAGCACCGTCAGGCGGCTGGGATCGGACATGGCCTTCAGTGCTGTGACTAACTCGGCGCGTACCGGTAAGGGGTCGTAGCCAGCGAAGATCTCGCTAGGCACCCCGAACAGGATGAGTGCCTCTGCCCTGCCTTCATCGACCCGCGCCGACATGAACGGATGGATAAAGACCGAAGGGGCCAGGATGATCGTGCGCAACCCCAAGTCCGATCCAACCGTGTAGCCGCCGGTAAGACGCTCGATCGCTTCCAACGCAGGGAGGAGCTCTAGCATCTGGAGAGCAGTCGGCATCGACGCGCCGATCGACTCCGTCACGGCCTCCATGTGATGGCCGTAGATCTGAGTCAGATGTGCCTCGAAGACGTGCACGAGGTCGGCCTGCGCCGCCTCCGGATGACCCAGGACATGCCGGCATCGCGTCGCCCAACCTGATGGCAGGCCGTCAAGCGCGTCGTTGACTCTGGAGGAGTCTCCGCCCAGCACCTGCTTGAACAGCTCCAGCCGCTCGCGGGTGGTCTCTCCGGTGTCGAGCATGAACATGGCCAACTCGGCAGCCGGCATGCCGGACAGGGCTTCGATCAGCCCCGGGGGACCGGCCCCTTCAGGCAGCCGTGGGACGACGCGGCCCGCGCCGTACCCCAGGGCCGTGTCGAATCCCTGGAAGAAGAACTTCCCCTTGGGAACGACTTCTTCACCCAACCGAGGCAGCTGCGCCGTGGCCCATCGCCGCGACTTCGTGAAGGTCCTCGGATTGAACAGGGCGCGCAGGCTGACCACAAAGTCGTAGCAGATTGAGCTGTCAATCCGCACGACGCCGGGGAAGTCCCTGGCGGACGGCCGAGGCTCCAGACCCTTGATCAGTTTCACTAACCACCTGAATCGATGTCGGGTAAAAATCTATGCCGATAGATAACCTATGGTGACACTGGTCGTGCGTCAAGCCCCCGGATGTGAAACCGTGCCAAATGTCGAAGCTACCGTCAGGGGGTATGCAGGCTTCCCGGCATCAGAGTGGTAAGAAATACGGGCGGGGGGTATGCTGTTGCAGCAGTCAGGATGCAGCCGCGACGACGGAGGGATGACGTAGACACGATGGAGCAGGCTCAGGAGTACGGCTACATCGGGCGCAAAGAGGACTACCTCAAGCGGCTGCGCCGGATCGAGGGACAGGCCAGAGGTCTACAGCGGATGGTCGAGGAGGAGCAGTACTGCATCGACATCCTCACTCAGGTCTCGGCAATGACCAAGGCATTGCAGTCGGTGGCTTTGGGCCTGCTCGAGGAGCACATGCGCCACTGCCTGGTGCAGGCAGCCGCCGCCGGCGGCCCAGCCGCTGAGGCGAAAGTCAAGGAAGCTTCCGAGGCCATCGCCCGGTTGGTGCGGTCCTGACAGTGACTGCAGTTGGCCCAGATCGCATGCACGACAACCCGAGAGAACCGACCGATTCCAACATTCGTTCCTGAAAGGAACCGTTCTGAGATGAGCACATCCACCTACACCGTCATCGGCATGACCTGCGGACACTGCGTGAACTCGGTGACCGAAGAAGTCAAACAAGTTCCGGGCGTCACCGACCTCAATGTCGATCTGACCACCGGCGGACTGACCGTTACCAGCCAGACCCCCGTCGACGACACCGCCGTGCGTGCCGCCGTAGAAGAGGCCGGTTACCAACTGGCCGACAACTAGCGCCAAGGGGTTCCAACGCACTGCTGAGCCGGATCGGGGACTGAGCCCTGACGTCACAGCGAGAGGAGTACCCACGATGAACACCCCGACGAAGCTGGCTGGCTTCGCGCTCGTCATAGTGGCCGCTTTCGGCGCCGCCGCCGGTCTCGGCAACGCGATAGGGCCGATGGAATCGAGTACGTCTACGGCTGAGCACGCCGGCATGAACATGGACGGCGAGGACGCGACTGGCGGCTCGGCGTCCGAGGAGATCCCCGGCGGACTGCTGGTCTCCCAGGACGGCTACACCTTGGCGCTGGCCCAGAACTCACTACCCGTTGGCGCGGAGGTGCCCATGACCTTTCGGGTGCTCGGCCCGGACGGGGCTCCGGTCACCGCGTACGACGTGACCCACGACAAGGATCTGCACCTGATCGTGGTCCGCCGCGATCTAACCGGGTTCCAGCACGTGCATCCTGAGTTGGCGGAGAACGGCACGTGGAGCATCCCGCTTGCGCTGACCGCCGGCCAGTGGAGGGTGTTTGCCGACTTCGCGCCGGCGGGGCACGGGGACAACCTGATTCTTGGCGCAGACCTGGCAGTCGCCGGCGGCTATGACCCCCAGCCCTTGCCGGAACCGGCCGATACCGCTGAGGTCGACGGGTACGCCGTCACCCTGGACGGCGACCTGGTCCCTGGCCAGGAGTCCGAGGTGACGCTGACGATCGACAAGGACGGGCAGCCGGTGACCGACCTGCAGCCCTACCTGGCCGCCTACGGTCACCTCGTCGCGCTGCGCGACGGTGATCTCGCCTACCTGCACGTCCATCCCGGGGGCGAGCCCGGCGACGGGGTCACCGAGCCCGGCCCGGCGATCACCTTCTACGCCAACGTCCCGAGTGCCGGGGCCTACCGGCTGTTCCTGGACTTCCAGCACGGCGGGGTCGTACGTACAGCAGAGTTCACCGCCCAAGCCGTGGACATCCCCGTAGACGAGGACGACCAGTCCAGCAGCACTGAAACTGGTGACCACGGCGGCGGTCATGGCGACTGAACTTCGCACCCGACGAGGCGACATCGGGAGAACCGACCGCAGCACAGATCAAAGGAGACCTGATGAGCGCCACAACAGATAGCACGACCCAGAAGGCCGCGGCCGACGGGCAAATCGAGCTCGTGATCGGCGGGATGACCTGCGCCTCGTGCGCCGCGCGGATAGAGAAGCGGCTCAACAAGCTCGACGGCGTGAACGCGACGGTCAACTACGCCACCGAGAAGGCCAGGGTCAGCTACACCGACGCCGTAGAGCCGCAGGACCTGGTTGCCGCAGTCGAGAAGGCCGGCTACACCGCTGCGCTACCTGCGCCGCCACGCCCGGCTGGCGCCAACGGAGTCCCGGAAATTGACCCCCACGACCCGGTCCGCCCGCTGCGGGAGCGGCTGGTCGTCTCGACCGTACTGACCATCCCGGTGATCGCGATGGCGATGATCCCGGCGCTGCAGTTCACCTACTGGCAGTGGCTGTCCCTGACCTTGGCCGCGCCGGTCGTGATCTGGGGGGCCTATCCGTTCCACAAGGCCGCATGGACGAACCTGCGGCACGGCACCTCGACGATGGACACACTCATCTCGATCGGCACGCTCGCCGCACTGGGATGGTCGCTGTACGCACTGTTCTTCGGCACCGCCGGCGTCACCGGCATGACGCACCCCTTCGAGCTGACCATCTCTCGGATGGACGGCAGCGCGAACATCTACCTCGAAGCGGCGGCGGGGGTCACGACGTTCATCCTCGCCGGGCGCTACTTCGAGGCCCGCTCCAAGCGCCAAGCCGGTGCGGCGCTCCGGGCACTGCTCGAGCTCGGCGCCAAGGAGGTATCCGTTCTCCGCGACGGCCGTGAGGAGCGCATCGGCGTCGACCAGCTCACCCCAGGTGAGCTGTTCGTCGTGCGGCCCGGAGAGAAGATCGCCGCCGACGGCATCATCACCGAGGGTTCCTCGGCTGTTGATGCATCCATGCTGACCGGGGAGTCGGTGCCAGTCGAAGTCGCCCCCGGTGACACCGTGGCCGGCGCCACCGTCAACGCCGGTGGCCGAATCATTGTGCGGGCCACGCGGGTCGGGTCGGACACCCAGCTCGCCCAGATGGCCAGACTCGTCGAGGATGCCCAGAACGGCAAGGCCGAGGTCCAGCGCCTGGCCGACCGGGTTTCGGGCATCTTCGTCCCGATCGTCATCGCCCTGGCCGTGGCCACCCTGGGATTCTGGATCGGCTCAGGCGCCGGCCTGGCCGCCGGGTTCACCGCCGCCGTGGCAGTGCTGATCATCGCCTGCCCGTGCGCGCTGGGCCTGGCCACCCCGACCGCATTGATGGTCGGCACGGGCCGCGGCGCACAGCTGGGCATCCTGATCAAGGGACCCGAGGTCCTGGAGTCCACCCGCAAGGTGGACACGGTGGTCCTCGACAAGACGGGGACCGTCACCACCGGCCGGATGACCCTGCTCGATGTCGTTTCCGCCACCGGAGAGGACCCGGAGCAGGTGCTCCGCCTGGCTGGTGCTCTGGAGGCCGCCTCCGAACATCCCATCGCGCAGGCGATTGCAACCGGTGCCGCCGAGCGTGGCGGCACCCTGCCCGCCGTTGCGGACTTCGTCAACCTCGAAGGTCTCGGTGTGCACGGCGCCGTCGAGGGACACGCCGTTCTCGTCGGCCGCAGCCGGCTGTTGGCGGACTGGTCACAGCCGCTCAGCGACGACCTCGAGGCCGCGAAGGCCGCCGCCGAGGCCGACGGCAAGACCGCCGTCGCGGTTGCCTGGGACGGCAGGGCCCGTGCCGTCCTCATTG
>Ga0136625_1000596_pt1 | contig 11744 bp, 8 predicted proteins | sample AntDrymUQ4832306_2_FD_104672 | JGI IMG/M metagenome (GOLD analysis project Ga0136625, IMG submission 104672) | Polar desert sand microbial communities from Dry Valleys, Antarctica - metaG UQ483 (23.06) | ecosystem: Environmental > Terrestrial > Soil > Desert | place: Antarctica: Dry Valley...
CCGGCGGTGGGCCCCGACGCCACGAGGCTCCCGACGAGACCCCATGGACGCGCGAGCACCATGTAGACGACGAGGCCGATCACCGCCACTGCGATAGCTCCACGAGAGAACGTGAGAAAGAGCGTCGTGGCGACGAGCGGGATCGCCGCCGCACCGAGAGCTCGGACCAGCCGCGGTTGCCTCGGCCCGCTCGCGAGGTGCAGGCAGAGGATCGTCCCGACCGCGGCCAGCAGGCCCAGGGAGTTCCAGTAGGAGATGGGATAGCTCAGGCGCTCGGGGACATCGGACGGCGAGGTGGGCAGGACGTCGGGCAGCAGGCGGCTCGCGAGCGCCGCGAGACAGACCACCACCACGGCAGCGGCGAAGGCGCGCACGGCCGACTCGAGCCGAGGTACGGAGAAGGAGAAGCTCCCGAGCGCCGCGAGCGCGAGCAGGTACAGCAGGGCTCGGTCGAACTCGAGCATCGCGCGCGCCGGCGACCCCGACCACAGGGCTGAGAGCAGCACCCATACCGAGTACAGCGCGAGGGCCGCGAGCGCGATCAGGAGGGGCGCCGAGACACCGGCGAAGGGACGGCTGGCGACTGTGATCCGCACAGCCAGCACGATCGAAAGCACGACAGCAGCAGCACCGGTGGCGCCTACGAAGAACCCACCGGAATTGAAGCCGAGGTACACGGTGAGCAGCGCTGGGACGGCCAGCATCGTCCCGACGCCGAGCCTGTGCAGGGCGCTCGCTTTACTTGCGGCGCCTCGTGCCGATACGAGAGAAGACATGTCCGATGCGAGACATTACCCGCTTGTGAGGCGCGCAATGAGAGTCGGGTATGTAGACTCCCCGGAGCCTGTAGAGGTCGACCCCGAGACCGGCGCGAGCGGACGTTCGGCGGGCGGTGAGCAGCTAGTCTCAGACGCCGCCGTCGAAACCGGGCTCGCGCGGCCTTCCGAACCACGAGCACGATGATCGGCAGAGTCATGGAAGACGCCGGAACGGTATCTCGGAAGCGGCTGGGCCCGCCGGTGTTCGAGGGCCTCGAGGTTCTCGAAGCGGGCCAGGCCGGGGAGCGCAGCCGCGGTGCCGAGCGATGGGCGGTCCTCCGCCGCCTGCTCGCCCTCGCCGACCTCCTCGCCGGCGTCGGCGCGGGCGCGGTCGCGGCCCTCGTGGCGGGTCTGCCGCTCTCGAGCGCCGTCCTCCTGGCGGGCTTCGTGGCCCTGCTCTGGCCCGCACTGGCCTTCGCCTCGGGCCTCTACAGCAGCGACGACCTGCGGTCGTGGGTCAGCGGAATCCCCGAGATCCCCCGCCTGCTGACCGCCTCGCTCGTGTTCTCCTGGCCCTTGGTCGGTGCCGCCATCGTGCTCGGCGCGGCCCATCCGGCCGTGGCCGCCCTGGTCTCCGCTCCCGCGGTGGCCGTCCTCAGCGGGAGCGGCCGGGCCGCCGCGCGGTCGGTGGCACATCGCTCGGCCACGCTGCAGCAGCGCACGCTGATCGTCGGCTCGGGAATGGTCGCGGGGCACGTGGCGCAGAAGCTCACGACCTCCGGCCACTACGGCCTGATCCCCATCGGACTCGTCGACGATGACGTGCACGAGCTCGGGATGTCCGACCTGCCGCACCTCGGCCGACTCGAGGATCTTGTGGAGATCCTGCGGGAGCATGCGGTCGATCGCGTGATCATCGCCTTCTCCCGCGCGAGCCACGAGCAGCTGCTCGAGAGCGTCCGCGGCTGCCGGGACAACCGCATCGCGGTGGACATCGTGCCCCGCCTGTTCGAGTTCATCGGGGGGGCGCGGGCGCTCGACCAGATCGGCGGCCTGCCGCTGCTCTCGATCGGGGCTCCGCAGCTCACGCGTGCCTCCCGCGTCGCGAAGCGCGCGCTCGATATCGCCGGCTCGGGACTCGCGCTGATCATAGTCGCGCCGCTGTTCGCCCTCATCGCCCTGGCCATCAAGGCCGAGTCCCCCGGTCCCGTGTTCTTTCCTCAGCCGCGGGCGGGGCGCGGGTACAGGACCATCCGCGTGCTCAAGTTCCGCTCGATGTACCGCGACGCCGATCGGCGCAAGGCCGAGTACGCGGAGAAGAACGAGCACGAGGACGGCCTCATGTTCAAGATCAAGCAGGATCCGCGGATCACTCGCGTCGGCGCCCTGCTGCGGACTCTCTCGCTCGACGAGCTGCCTCAGCTGTTCAACGTCCTGCGCGGCGACATGAGCCTCGTGGGGCCGCGTCCGCTCATCTTCGAGGAGACCGCGGCGCTCGAGCTCGACTGGCACGAGCGCCGGCTCGATCTCAGGCCGGGGATGACCGGCCTCTGGCAGATCTCAGGCCGCTCGAACATTCCCTTCGACGAGATGGTCCGCTTCGACTACCAGTACGTCGCCGGGTGGTCCCTGGCGCGGGACGCCGAGATTCTGCTTGCCACGCTGCCGGCGGTGCTGTCGCGCCGCGGAGCTTACTAGCGGGCGCCGGCCCCGGGGCCTCTACGACTTGCGGCGGGGAGGCAGCACGGCTCGCACCCGGCGCGCAAGCCGCCGTCCTGGCCGCCCGCGAAGGGCGGGAGCCGACGGAAGGGACTCACCCGCGAGAATCGCGGCCGGGGCATCGGTGACCATCCACTCGGCTCTGTCGCCGACGTGCGAAGTCGCGACCGTCACCGCTTGAGAAAGGCTCCCGGACCGGTCCGTCGCGGCGCCGTGCGCGTCCGAGGCGATCACGTGCGCCAGCCCACGCTCGAGGAGCACGAAGGCGAGACGCACGGATGCCGAGCGGCGGGGATTCCCGAGAAGGGTTCCCGCGGTCAGCTGGACCAAGGCACCACGTCCGACCATGGCCTCGAGTCGTAGTGGCTCCGCTTGGAAGGTGGGACTGCGCTCCGGGTGCGCCAAGGTTACGCGGAATCCCTTGGCGGCCAACCTGAAGAGGACGTCCTCGAAGGCCGGCGTGATCGGGCCGTAGGGCGTCTCGAGCAATAGGTCGCTGCCTCTCTGATCGAAGGAGGCAAGACCGAGCTCGTGCGTCGATGCGTCGCGCGCCCATTCATAGTCGACCTCTGCGCCCGGGACTAACCGCAGCGCTACCCCGCTGGTGTCGAGCAGCTCCGTCAGGGCTCGACAATGCTCCGCGATCTGCGCTACGCGCACGCCGGGGAAGTCTTGGCGAAGGTGCGGAGTCGCGGCCACAACCCGGATCCCCTCCGCGTGGGCGGACCTCAGGAGCTCGAGGCTCTCGTCGACGCTGCGCGGACCATCGTCGACTTCGGGAAGAGCGTGCACGTGGAGATCGACCACGCGCGTAAGGCTAGTTTAGGCCGAACCTCCAGGCGGCCCTCTCGCTTCCTCCGTCAACCCGCAGCGGCTCCTCGATCGCTCAAGTGCCGCGGCGAGCGCACCGAAACCGAGTAAGGCGGTCAGTCCTTCCGGTGCCCCGAGCGGTGTCGTCGTGAGACCGTACGCTCACCCGCCGCTCGGATCTTCCGGTGAAGGTACGCTTGAACCAGGCCCCCCCGCCCCCACGATCATGACCATTCGCGACAACGAGCCGTCCGACGCTAGTCTTCCCTCGCCGCGAACCTCCGCGGGCGCCGCGCTGCCGGGACGCGAAAACGGTCGCAGGGCCATCCCCGCGGCCCGCGGGGGGACCGGGGGTGCAGGCCAGCACGATCAGGGAGTCGTCGACCAGGCACTTCGCATCGTGCGCAACCGGAAGTGGGTGTTTCTGCAGGCGCTCGTGATCGTCCCGATGCTTGCGCTGCTCTTCTCGGTGCTTCAGACGGAGCGCTACTCCGCGTCCTCGACCGTGCTGTTCCGCAACGCCGATGATCTTCTGGACACACAGGGGTCCAGACCCACGATCGATCCCTCGCGAGAGGCCGCCACCAACGAGGAGCTCATCTCGCTGCCCGTGGTGGCAGGTCGGGCGGCGAAGGCGCTCGGACGCAGCACCGACGCGAAGCAGGTCGAGGAAGCGGTCAACGTGAACGCGACGGGAGAGGCCGACCTCGTCGAGATCGAGGCGGGGGCCGACTCACCGAAGGGGGCTGCGGCTCTGGCCAACGCCTACGGCGAAGCCTACATCGCCTTCCGTCGGGAGGCCGACCAGAGGCGAGTCGACAATGCGATCCGCCTGGTTCGCGCCAACCTCGACGCGCTCTCGCCAGAACAGCGGTCCGGCCGGGACGCCACGGACCTTCGGGATCGCCTCCAGCAGCTCCAGGTGGCGCGATCGGTCCAGACGGGCGACGCCGAACTCGTTCAGCGGGCGACGCCCCCCAGCAGCCCCTCGTCGCCAAAGCTCGCGCGTAACCTCGTGTTGGCGCTCGCCCTGGGCGCACTAGCGGGCTTCGGCCTCGCAGCTCTGCTCGAGCGACTCGATCGGCGGCTGCGTGAAACGAGTGAGCTCGAGGAAGTGTTCGACCTGCCGATCCTCACTCGGATTCCCCGCACCCGATCGCTGACTGGGCGGGAGAGCGAGGACGGGGAGGCGTCGCTGCCTGCGCGCGACGCAGAGGTCTTCCGCACGCTTCGCGCGAACCTGCGCTACTTCGGCGTTGACGAGCCGATCCGCTCCATACTCGTCGCAAGTCCGCTCGCGGGTGAGGGAAAGTCGACGGTCGCGCGCAACCTGGCCATCACGATGGCCTCCATGGGTGACAACGTCGTCCTGGTCGAGGCGGACCTGCACAAGCAGGCGGCCCTGCCCAACGGCCGCGAGCGCGTCCTGGGCCTCTCGTCACTGCTCGCGGGGGCGAACCTCGACGACTGCCTCGTCAACGTCGCCGTCCCGAGCCCGGGCGAAGGCTCACGCTCGCGGCACCTGACCATGATCCCCGCGGGGGCCTCGCCTCCGAATCCGACGGAGCTGCTCGAGAGCACTCGTATGCGCGCCGTGCTCGAACTGCTCGAGTCGAGATTCGACATGGTGATCCTCGATACGCCCGCGCTGTCGATGGTCAGCGACGCCCTGGCGCTTGTCCCGAGCGTCTCGGGAGTGATCATCGTCTGCGGGTTGGGCGAGACGACCCGAGACGCGGCCATCGACTTCCGCAAGCAGGTGGCTCTCCTCCGCGGGCGTTCACTCGGCCTCGTAGCCAACTTCGCACAGCCGGCCCCCAGCGGTGGCTACTACTACACACAGTCCACGGCTTCGGCGTCTCAGTAGCGCGACGCTCAGGCGGACGGTCGTCCTGGGCGTCGCGGTCGCGCTGCTGGGGGAGGCACTGCTCGCGCTCGCGATCGTGCACCCGCGCCTTACCGTCCTGCTCGTCGCTCCGGCGGCCATCGCGGTGCTCGGGCTGTTCCTGCGCCTGCCCCTGCTCAGCGTGGCCTCCCTCCTCATCCTGACGGACTCGGCATTCCACGAGTCGTTCTTCTCGATCGAAGCCGGCGCGTTGAGCATACGGCTGCACGAGCTCGTCCTGCTCGGGGTCCTGTTCGTTGCGCTCGTGCGGCCGCGTCGGGCGACGTGGGGCGGAACCGCCGGTGGGGCCTTGGCCATTTTCCTCGGCCTGCTCGCCCTGTCGGCGGCCCTGGCCTTCTCCGTCGGCCGCGTCGAGCTCACCGACGCCGTCAACTGGGGTCGCCCGTTCGTGCTCCTCTTGCTGTTCTTCGCCGTCGTGCGGCTCTTCCCCGACGCAACCTCGGCGCATCGCGTGCTCGTCACCGCGGCCGTCATCGGCAGCCTGACGGGCGTGGTGGCCTTGGTCGCTGCGCTTAACCCGGGAGTGGGCGAGCTTCTTCAGGATCCGGGCCAGCAGTTCGTACGCAGCCAGGAGGGGCTCGGCCTGATCAGCCGCGTGCGGCTGCCGGGACTCGCCCTCGCCTACGGCCTCTTCTGGTTCACCATCGTGCAGGTCGGCCGGGCACACGGCGCCCGCCGGCTGCTTTGGGCCGCCGTGCTGGCCGGGCAGGCCGTCAATATCGCCGTCTCGTTCAACCGCAACATGTGGGTGGGCCTGTTCATCGGGCTCGTGCTGACTCTCGCCATATCGCGGGGGCAGGTGCGTTACACGGTCGCGCGAGGCCTGGCCGTCGGGCTGGCCGGCCTCGCCTTGATGGTCCTCCTTGCCCCGCACGCCCCCCCTGGTTCCCCGGTCACGCCGCTGGTCGACCGTGCCGCCACGCTCGGCGACCTTCAGGCGGTGGGCGAGTCGAGCTCGGCCAATGACCGCCGCTACGAGGTCGAGAGGGGATGGGACGCGGCCGTCAGCCATCCAGTCCTCGGCGTCGGCGTAGGGGCTGCCTACGGCGCGCACGTCGCCGACTTCACAGTCCAGGACCGCTATGTGCGGCTGCCGCGCCGATTCCTCCATAACCAGTACCTGTACCTCGTCCTCGTGGCCGGTGTTCCCGGGCTTGTCGCCTTTCTGGCCTTTCTCGGCTCCACGCTCCAACGGGCATGGAGACGGAGGGAGCGAGACCCGAGAGTGGCGGCCTGCGGGGTCGGCCTCGCCACGATCATGCTGAGCGCGGTCGTCATGCTCTACTTCAGCGTCCCGGACATGACCGCGGCGATCGGGATCATCAGCGGCGCGATCGTCGCGAGCACCACGGGCGCCGGGCGCGAGCTCTCGCTCGACCCCCACGCATCTCCCGGCCCCGGGTGACGTGACCACCGCTGACCGGCCGCGGGTCCTGCTCGGGTTCGACCATTTCGCGAAGTACAGCGTTGGGCTTGCCGGCGGGCTGGCCGCCCGCGGCTGCCCGGTGTCCCTTCTCTGCCGCACCCACGACCACGAGTTCGGCGGCGAGGACGGCGCGATGCGGGCCTTCGTCGAGCAGCGGCTCGGCGACCGGACCGCGCGCGCGGAGATCGACGGCAGGGTACGCGACCTCTCCGCTCTCCCGACGGCATGGAGCGCGCGGCGCACGTCCCGGCGCTTCGCCCCTGACGTCGTCCACCTGCAGGACTCGGTCGTCGACGACGTTCGAGTGATCGCGGCGAGCCCGCTCGCTCGCTCGCGGCTTGTGATGACGGTGCACGACCCGTCGCCACACCCTGGCGACATGGTCAGGAGCCGTTGGCAGCGCGCACTCCGAAGCGCCCTCATCCGCAGGGCGGCGCTCGTATTCGTCCACGGCGACGCCCTGCGCGAGGAGCTCATCGAGCACGAACGCCCGCACGGCGCCGTCGCGGTCGTTCCTCACGGGGTCGACGACATGAGCCGCGCGCCGCTTCCGGAGGAGCCCTCGCTGCTGTTCTTCGGAAGGCTCTCGTTCTACAAGGGCCTCGACACCCTGCTCGACGCGATGCCTGCGGTCTGGACGTCCGCGCCCTCGACTCGGCTGGTCGTGGCGGGGAGCGGCCCCCTTCCCGAGCACCCCGTCCTCGCCGACCCGCGCGTCACGGTGCGCCACGAGCACGTGCCCGAGGCTGAGGTGCCGGTGCTCTTCGCGCGCTCCACGTGCCTTGTTCTCCCCTACCGTCAGGCGAGCCAGAGCGGAGTGGGCTCGCTCGCCAAGGCTCACGGCCGGGCGATCGTGGCGACCGCGGTCGGAGGCCTACCGCAGCTCGTCACGCCGGAGATCGGCCGCCTCGTGCCACCTGAGGACCCGACGGCGCTCGCCGGGGCGGTGCTCGAGGTCGTCACAGACCGCGGGCGAGCCGACGCGATGGGGGAAGCCGCTGCCCGCTCCGGCGCCGGGACGAGCTGGACCGAGGTCGCGCGGCTGACGCTCGAGGCCTACGGCCGCCATCTGGACGTCGGTCACCCGCAGGGCGACAAGAGCGTTCAGCTCTCGTCAAGCGCCATCACCCGGCGGCGGGCATGACCGTCCCGTTCTCTTGGAGCTCCCGCCAGAGCCGAAACGAGACCTTGTCGGCTGCATTGCGAGCGAGGGCCAACGGAGTCAGCTGAGCCTCCCATCTGCGCGCGAAGATCGTGAGGCGGTAGTCCGGCGCCACGACGTTGAGGCCGTCGAGCAAGACGGGGTGAAGGCGCTGGTAGAACGGCTTGGCGAGGTCGGGACGGCCATGGTCGTAGAGGCTGTAGAGTGACCACCACCCGATGTCGTAGCGCGGCAGCAGGGCGAGCAGGCCCGCGCGGCTTGCCCGGAACATCGCACGGGCGCGCTCGTCGCAAGTCGTCTGGGCGAGTTCGTGCAGGCCGAAAAGCGCGAAGATCCAACCGTTGAGGATTGCCAGGGGAAGTGCGGTCGCGTACTCCTCGAACACGAGGTGTCCGTCGATTCGACGTGACACTCCGCCCTCGGAGACTTCGGTGGTCATCACGTCGAGCGCGGCGCGCGCCGTCTGGAGGTAGCGCTCGTCGCCGGTCATCTCGTGTGCGCGCAGCAGCACAGACATGGCTTCACTCTGCCCCATCGCAGACGGCCACCCCGGCTCGAGCTGGTACTTCGGGAGGGCAAGGTTCGAGTACCAGGCGAGGCCCGCGGGACCCACCTCGGCATGGTCGACCAGCCAGTCGGCAAGCAGGAGGAACCGGCGCCCGGTGTCGTGCCCCTCGATCCGGAGCTCCCAGTAGCCAAGCGCCGCCTGAGCGATCGGAATGACGAGATCCCAAGGCTCTCCGGAGGACCGGAGGGGGAAGCCGTCGGCGCCATCGCGCATTGCCGCCAGAGCCTTGTGCCGGAAGTCGCAGTAGTAGCCACGGAGGCCGTCGGGGTCAATATGGCGGCCGTGCGACTGGTGGGTGAAGTAGTTGCCCCTGCCGGCTAGCGCGTCGTAACCCGTCCCGGCCTCGGTCGTCACGGCTCGAACCGCTCGGCCGGCACCGCGCGCCCTCTGACCGAGCCGCGAGAGCTCGGCGCGCCACTGAGAGCGTGCAGCCGTGCTCCACTCATGAGGGTGTGGGCGCTCCGCCGCACCGACGTCTCGGCAGCTTAGAGGAGGTCGTCCCTCGATCGCCGCATCGAAGAGCTTCTCGTAGCGGTCGACCATGGTGGAGGCCTCGAAGTGCCGGCTGGCGCGAGCGCGGTCGGCGAGCCGCCGATGGAGGGCAGCGTCGGCGAGCACAGCTCGACACGCGGCTTCGAAGGCAGTTTGGTCCGACGGCGGAACGCACAGCCCCGCCTCCGTCGTCTCCAGGACCCAGCGAACGTCACCGACGTCGGTCGCCACGGTGGGAACGCCGGCCGCGATGCCCTCGACGAGAGCGACCGGCAGTCCCTCTCCGAACGACGGCAGGACGGCGAGATCGGCGAGGCGCAGGAGCGCCGGGACGTCGGAGCGGACCCCGAGGAAGAGCGCCCAGTCGGCCCCGATCCGGTGGGCATAGCGCTCGAGCTCCGCACGCTCGCCGCCGTCTCCAACGAGCAGGGCGCAGACGTCGCCGAGCCCGGCGCGCAGGGCGGCGACCGCGTCGATCGTCGCGCGTTGGTTCTTCTGCGGCTCGAAGCGCGCAACGTGGATGACCACGCGGGCATCGTCGGGAATCGCGAGGCTCGCGCGGGTTACTTCGCCGGCCCGCGGTGTCCGGAGCTCGTCGATCGGCACCCCGTTCGGGATGTGGAGAATCTTCTTGCGGCTCACCCCCTCGTCCTCGAGCAGGTCGACCTGCCAGCGCCCGCACGCGCCGACGGCGTAGGTGAAGGGAGCGAGCAGCCGGTGATGGAGGGAGACCCACCGCGCGCGTCGCCCACCGCCGGAGGCGACCTCGAACTCGCGCCCCGGTGTCTGCTCGGCCACGGTGACCGGCCGGCGGGCGAGCATGGCAGCGAGACGCCCCCAAAGCGTCATGTCCCACAGTCCGCAGTGGACGAGGTCAGCCGACCGGGCTAGTCGGACCAAGCGCGGCATGACGAGAAGCTTGCCGACCCGCTGCCGAGCGCCCAGATCGACCAGCCGGATACCCGCGGCAAGGAGCGGTGCCGGGTCCCTCCCATGACCGACCATCGTTCCGACGGTCACCTCATGCCCTCGCTCAGCGAGACCCACGGCTAGGTTCACTAGCGCGTTCTCGGCTCCCGCCCTTCCCAGGTGCGGGAGCAGGAGCAAGACTCGTCGCCGGCGCACCGCGACCATGCTAGTCCGCGTGTTCGGCTCCCTCCATCGCTAACAAGCGGCGCGGGCCAGCCTACCCTGTCCGACGAAAGCGTCCGACGCCAACGAAGGCAGTGAGTGGCCCACAGTGTTCAAGAACACCCTCGCCCAATCGAGCACGATGGTGCTGGCCTACTTCTTCGGGCTGCTCCTGGCACCGCTCCTGCTGAGCCGTCTCGGTCTCGACCAATTCGGGGTATGGGCGGTCACGGGTGCGGTCGCCATGTACGCGGGCCTCGCCAATCTCGGCGTCACGCAGGCCCTCGCCCGCTTTATCGCGCTCTACGAATCTCAGGACGACCGTCGCGCGATCGGCGAGTGCCTCGGCTTGGGGCTACTCGTGGTCACGGTGCTCGGCATTCTCGCCTGCGCAGCCGCCGCGCTCGCCGCGCCGCTCGCGACGAAGCTGCTTGGCGTGCTGACCGAAAGCGAGATGCGCACCGTGCTCCTGTCCTCGGCCGCCATCCTCGTCGCGCAGGAGTACAGGGGCGTTCTAAACGCGGTTCCCGTCGGAATGCGGCTCATGGTGCCGCCGAACGTCGCCGGCTCGACCGGGGCGGTGCTCAACTTCGCCTTCAGCGTGGCGGCCCTCCTCGCGAGCCGCGACCTTGTCGTCTATGCGCTTGCGAACGCAGCGGCCGAGGTGATCAGGATCGGCTTCAGCGTGGCGAGCACCGTCTACGTCTGGCGGCGCCCGACGATCCGGCTTCCCTCGATCGCCAGAGCGCGCGAGGTGCTCGGCTACAGCGTCCGCAACCAGGTGCACGTCCTCTCGGACCTGGTCAACAACCAGACCGACAAGATCATCATCGCCCTATTCCTCGGCGTCAGAGTCGCGGCCGCCTTCGAGCTCGGGGCTCGGGCGGCTAACGCGGTTAGGGCGATCGGCGTGCTCACCATCTCCGCGCTGCTGCCGACGGCCACCGCCGAGATCGTCGCGCGGGGGAAGTCGGTCATCCCGCTCATGTACTCGCACTACACGAAGAGGACCGTCTCGATCGCCTTCCCCATCTTCATGGTTACCGCCCTCACCGCTCCCTTCCTCCTCGTGGCGTGGCTGGGGCAGCCCCCACGGGAGGGGACAGCGGTCGTCATCGCCCTAATCGTCGCCTACCTGTCCCGCATGACCACGGAGGTCGGCATGAACCTGGCGAACGCGGACGGACGCCCGGGCATGGTGGCCTTCAACTCCGGTCGCACCGCCGTCCTGAACGTCGTGTTCACGCTCGCCCTCGCCCCCGCCTTCGGGCTGTGGGGGGTTCTCGGCGGGACCATCCTCGCGCTGCTCGTGGGGAGTCTGCTCTTCCTTCGCGCCTTTCACCGCACTTACGGCCTGCCGCTGGGGACCTATCTTCGGGCCATCGCCCGGCCGCTCGCACTCGCGGGCGGACTCATGTTGCCGTTCTTGGCCGTCCAGTTGCTCGTGGACGTGCCGACGAGCACGCGCCTCTCCGCGCTGATTGCGCTCGCGGTGGTCGGCGGTCTATACGGCCTCGGTTATTGGGTCGCCGCGAGCCGGATGCACCTCCTGCCCGCGCGTATCGAGTTCCCGTTCTTCAGGCGCCCGGGACAGGTGGTCGAAGCACCCTGAGCTGAAGGCCGAGGCCACTCGAGGGAACTCGCTCCGAGCAGCCCGCCCCCCCTCAGCGTCGGCGCAGCGCCGCTTGGTCGGCGAGCAGCCAGCTCGGCGAGTTGGTGTAGTTACCGATGCCGAAGATCCAGTTGAAGGACAGCGAGTGGTGGTTTCCGAC
>Ga0136625_1000599_pt1 | contig 11725 bp, 30 predicted proteins | sample AntDrymUQ4832306_2_FD_104672 | JGI IMG/M metagenome (GOLD analysis project Ga0136625, IMG submission 104672) | Polar desert sand microbial communities from Dry Valleys, Antarctica - metaG UQ483 (23.06) | ecosystem: Environmental > Terrestrial > Soil > Desert | place: Antarctica: Dry Valley...
CCCCTCGCCACACCAGTAGTAGCTTCCCGGTCCCGTGTCGATCCTCACCGGGTCACCGCCGTGATCGCCACGACCTCGGACAGCAACACGTCATGCTCGACCGCCCGGCTCCCGATGGAGTGCTCGCCGACCAGCCCGACCACTCGGGACGGCAGGTCGGGCGCCTGTTGCTTTCGTACGTGGCCGGTGAGCGACACCCCGTTGCGCAGGATCAAGGTCACCTGGGCGCCAGCATCCGCCCAGCCCCTGATCACATTCCCCAGCGGGGGGAACTCGTCCCAGGTGGTCATCGCAGCCACCGGCCGCAGTCCGGGCACTGCTCCGCCGGGGTGGTGAACGGATCGTCCATGGTTCTAGCCTCCGTTGTCGTCTAGGTGGCGGTGCGCGCGTGCACCCGCTTCCGCGCCCGCCCGGCCGGTCAACGGACCGAAGCCGTCGTCGCACTCGCGGCACTGCCAGAACCACAGCACGTCGCCGGTCCATGACGCTTGGATCAGCCACACACCCGGCGCGGCCTCAACGGTCGCCCGGCTGGAGTCGGCCCGCTCAATGTCGCTCATCCGATTCCCTCGACGAACTCGCGGGCCTGCGCCGGGGTGCTCAAGTTCCCGCTGAAGGCGAGCATCGTCATCATGGTTCGCGCCGGGTGGTCGGCCAGGTCGGGGTGTGAGGCGAAGTCCTGCACGATCGAGGCGACCGCTGCGGAGACACCGCCACCACGGGGCTCCAGTTCCCACAGCGCACGTTGCTTCGACCATGCGAGGTGGTTGGCTCGTGACATCTGGGGTTCTGTCATGGCTCCGCTCGGATCTCCGGCGTGGTGGTGGCATGATCGGGTCATGGTTCTCGCTCCTGCCGTGTCAGGGTTGGGATCAAAGGCCCCCGGCCGGCGTTCACGCGCCGGTACGGGGGCCGCCTCCCGCGTGGTCTAGTTGGTGGGACCGAGCACGACGACCCGCACCGCTTCGTCGGGCGCGCCATCGTCCTCGACGGTGTACCGGTCGTCGCCAGCGATATCCTCCGAGGTCGGGAAGATCTCGCCGGACCAGGTGGACTCAGCTACGTACATGGACTCCTCCGCGTCCGCGAGGGGTGAGAAGCGGTTCCCCTCCGCATCGCTGGACATGACCACGATGCGGTCCCTGGGTTGGGTGGCGAGCCAGTCGATCAGCTCACCGACAGTGTTGACGTCCACGTCTAGCCTCCGTATCTCTCGGTGTTGGGGGTTGGATCCCGGCTGTCGTCGAGGTGCCGGCAGTGATCTGGACGGCAGGTCCGTCGTTTCCGGTCCAGCGCTTCCACCAGCACCCGGGGGTACCCGTGCACCACGGCGATCTCGGCGCGCCGGCAGGTGGACCGCACTGACTCTGGGTCGATGCCCAGCTTCGCGGCCACCTCGTCGTGGGTCATAAGATCCGGGCGGTCCGACCCGGAGTCAGATGACATCTGACGACAGACAGACAGGGCAGTCGACCACTTCGCTGCCGGGAATAGGTCCGGCCCGACGACCACACCACGTCATTGCCTGGTGCAGCGTCGGGGCGTGCGGCCCGAACAGCCGATGTGTGCGCCACGGTCCGGTGCTGTCATAGCAGGTAGTGGCGCCGACGGGCGCCGCGAAGACTTCACCGCGGTGGTCGTACCACGTTCGGTAGCCCTCTGTGCGGCTGGTCATCGCTCGCCCGGGACTTCCCTGCGGGGCAGGAACCCCCGCCCTCGGTACTCAAGTGAGAAGCCCTCATCCCGGTACTCAGGCACCGACCCGGGATCCACGTCGTCATCATCCGAAAGGGGATGCCCAGCGTGGTCATACAGTTGGCCACAGGTCTCGCACAGGTGACCGCCGCCGTCCGTGTCGACCGTGTGCAGCTCGCATCGACCGCAGATCCACACGTTGTAGGCATGAGGCTGGATGTCCATCTCACTCTCCTCTGTTAGATCCGGTCGTAGACACCAGTGCACATCCCGTGACAGGAGGCCATCTGCGCAGCGATGAGCGCGGCCTCGTCCCGCGAGCCGGCGGCGACCACCACCCGGTGATGCCGCCCCGAACCACCCGGCAGGCGAGCTGCGGTGACGCCCGCCTTGAGCAGGTCGTGCGATGAGACCGTGGCGTCAAAGGACCACATCTCAGCCGTCGTCTTCATCTACTCCCCTCCAGAATGGTTCGAGCGCCACCAAGAGCGTCGATCAGGTCGGTGATGCCAGCGATGTCGAGCCCGGCTTCCGCCATCCCAACCCGGATCACGGCGGCACGGTGGTCTGAGGTCACACCGACCCGGAGCGAGGGGCCGACGTCGCTGTTCCCGGCGGGCACTAAGGTCCCAATGAGGCCCCCAACGTGCTCCATCACGCCGCAAGCGCGGGTCGTCATCGCTTACTCACCTTGACCCGGACGATCCTGGCGTGGGTCATGGAGTCGTCCGGGTCGACGTCCACCAGCGCCAGACCGGCGTCTGTCAGTACTCGCTCGGCGACGGTGTAGTGGGTGGTTTCGACGCTCAGCCGCGTGGCACCGAGTGCCTGAATAGTCCCGTACCGGCAGGTGAGGTTCGCTGCCCTCAGTGCGGTGTTGGCGTCGTGTGCGATGCTCCGCTTCATGGACCCATCGTAGCTCCGTAGCGGAGCAACTGTCAAGCGCGGTTACCCAGCCACTCCCGGACGTCACTGAACTTGAACCGGATACCGTCCACGGTGTCCGACGGTTTCAAGCCGCGCTTGCCGTCCGTCCGCAACCAGAGCTGCCGCCACTCGTAGACCGCCTTGAGCGTCACACACGCCCAGTCCGCCACCAGGCTCGCGGTCAGCAGGTCATCGTCGGTGTAGACCGCGACGGTCGGCAGCACCCACCGCTGCCCCAACCGGAGCATCACCGCGTCGAGCTCGGCGCACCCGTCGGGGTCAACGGCCTCGAGCGCATCCCGGTAGGACCTGGCCACCCGGGCTCGCCGCTCCACGGGGGAGTCACCAGGCCACGGCCAGGGAGCGCTCACACCGCCGCGTGGTCCGGTCGGTGGCCGTAGCGTGCCCTGTCCCCGGCGAGAGCGTGCGCGATGGCAGCGGTGGCTTCCTCGATCCACATGTCGGCCTCTCCGGGATCGAAGACCTTCACTCCGGAGCCGCTGACTCGACCGCGCCCGCCAGGCTTGGTCGGGATGCCGCCCTTGCACTCCCAATCCACGGTCCAGGTCTCCCGCTTCGGCCCGCGCGCCCGCCCGAACGTCTGCCGTTGTAGCTGCAACGTGACCACGTAATCGTCCCCGTGAGGCATCCGGACCACAGCCGGTACCCGATCGCCGACGTCGGCGTAGGAGTACCGGCGCTCACCGAGCACGATGTCGCGAGGGTCGATCCGCACGCTGCCCTGCATCCATGACGGGTCAGCGCTGGACCACTCGTGCCGCTTCGCCCACAGCTCCCACCGGAACCGGCCATCCTCGACGCTCATCCCGCTCACCCGCGAGTGGTAGCCGACGGGGTTCAGCCGCCGCTGTAGCCAGGTCCCGAAGCTCTCGGTGTGCAGGTACAGGGCGCCCAGCATGCCTACGCGGGCATGCGCGGCGAGGGTGTGATCACTGCCAGCGTTCCCGACCTTCACCTGGACGCTCACCCCGCCGAAGCTGCGTCCGATGACCAACTCCCCACCGAGGACGCCGACCGGATGAGTAGGCCACTGCCCTGGTAGTGACCGGTCGTGTTCGTCCGCTCGACACGGCCCGTCGTACGGGTCACCGACGGACCACCGTGCGGAATCGAGCGACCCTTGAGGTTCCGGGCGGACCCCGCACCTGTCGCAGGTCACCCAACAGCTAGGCCGTCCACTCCAGAACGAGGGAGGCGGGTTGTAACCGTCCACCACGGGAGCGTGTCCAAGTAGGCGGCATCTTAGGATCAGGCGGGGGAGGTCATTCCACCAGAACCCCCGATGAACCAGGGCACGGGGGGATTCACCACGCTCCTCACGGTAATCCACAGAATGGAAGTGCATCAGCTTGCCTGCCTCTCGTAGGGTGTCTCACGCAGCGGTGAGGATGAGGGTCAGGCGCCGGTAGTCGTCCTCGGTCCACACTCGACCGCACGCCTCGCAGTCCACCTGCGACGCCCCGTTCTCCCTGACCAGCCGCATCTCCCCGCAGTCGATATTGGGGCACGGCGCGGGCAACTCGTGCACCAGCTTCGTACGGCCCAGCGCGGCGCGGGTCTCGTCGTGCAACTGGAGCAGCTCAAGCGCGCCGTCCAGCCCGTCGGCCGGTTCGCACTGCCAGTACTCCCCGCTGTCCGACCACGTCTGCACCAGCACGCCCCGGAGGTTGAGCAACGCCGGGAGGGCACCGGCGAGGATCCGGGTCGCGCGGTCCAGCGCCACAGCGGGCCGGGTGTGCGAGGCCACGGCCTGCGTGTCCCACCGGATGCGCAGCAGATCCGCGACCGGCTCAGCCCACGTCGTCGCGACCCGCACGATCTCGTCCCGCAGCGCGGCGACGTCGATCTGGATCGGGATGGGCAGCTCCGGTGACGAGGACACCAGCTCGACCATCCCGGAGCTGCCCCGCTGGAGCGCGCCGGTCAACGCCACGTAGTCCTCGGGGAGCTCGGTGATGCCGTCGGTGACGATGCGAGTGCAGGTGAGGCACAGCCCCGTCTCGGTGTGGATCTGCGCGCCCCAGATGAGCCCGCCGACCCGCTGGGAGTCGCGGCACCGCTCGCCACGATGACAACGCCGATCACTGGTAGTCATCTCACCTCCGTCTCGCATATCACTCTAGGGTCGGGAACTCCTCCGGATGTGCGCCTCCCCGCGTCCACCGGATCACCGTAATGTCCCTACCGTCACGGTAGGCATTCCAGCCTTTAATCATGTAGGCGTGGATCGTGATCCGGTCAAACTTGCGCCCGATGGTTGCCGCGTTCCCTTCCAAGCGCCGTCGAAGGACCAGCACCGGATGCTGGGCGTGCATCTCAGCGCCACTGTGAAGGCGAGCCCAAAAGTCGTCCGCGTCATCCGGGTCCAATGCCACCATGTCGTAGTGGAGTGCGGCACAGAGACCTCGGGGTAGCCGCAGCAGCCGAGCCACCTTGCTGGTCGCCATCACACTGTCGGGCAGCCTCGGGTTGGCGTCAAGCAACAGGAGGAACTCCTGACGGGACGTCGCCGAGCTGCTACCCGGGCCACTTCGGAAGGGAGAGCGCTGGTGGCGGTCCTGTAGGGCGATCAGTGCGGCGGCCAGGTCTGTGGGTCTTTCCACTCCCAGGAACCTCAGGTGATCGGTGAGTGTTCGACTGGTGCCGCTGTCCATCGCGACACGGTCATCGATCTGGGCTCCATGCACGACCAGTGTCTCGATGCTGACGCCACTTTCGATGATCGCCCGTAGTCGGTGCTCGCCGTCGATCACCTGCCCATCTTCAGTGAGCTTGATCGCCTCGCCGGTGACGCGCCAGAGACCAGCCTTCATGTCAGCGGCGAACTGGAGCACTTTCGGTCGCCGGACTCTACGATTGTCGATCATCCGGCCGAGTAGAAGTTCCGCCAGCTCGGGGTCTATGTACTCTATCTCGGCCTTCATCATGACGCCCGCCTCTCGCTCGCGCGCTTCGACCTCATGTCGTCTCCCCGTCGATCCATTGCCACGTCCACCGCTCGCCCTTCCGCCCCACGCGACGATCATCGAGAACGGTCGACGCCGCGTCAGGACGGGGACAGCCGATCAGTGAGCAGATGACGTAGCCGCCGCTGTCGAGGAACAGCGTCTCCCCGCACCCCATCGGGCAGAAACCCCGGACGTCGGTCACGGGGCCACCAGCGTCCGCGGCCGTGCCGGGCCGGCCGCGTCGAACAGGACGGCCAGCGTGCCCGGCTGTCCCGAGTCCGGGGGGCCGTCGAGGACCTGCCGGTAGAACGCAGCCATCGGACGCATCCGGCGACGCCGCGCGCACCACAACGCGGCCCACAGGTCCTCACCACCAGAGCAGCCGCGGGTATCCGCAACCGCCCGATGGAGATCAGGCAGGTCCGCCTCCGTGACATTCTCAGAATCCGCCGTGCCCCAGTAGAACGTGTCCGAGCAGTCCACGTAGAACACCAGCCAGTCACCGTCGACACGCCAACGCAACTCGTCACACGCGTCACCGGCGAACAGGCGTAGCAGCTCGATCACCCACGGGCGCTCGCTCATTCGGCATCGCCTCCCGGTTCCCACCTGGCCGCGTCCGGCCCGTCCAGCGCGACGGCGCTCGGCAGTTCCCGCCCGGTGTGCACCCAGTGCGCGAGCTGCGGCAGGTGGAAATCCTCGACCTCCAGGCCGAGCGCGAGCTGGGTGAGCCGCAGACTCTCTGCACGCTTCCGGCGCTCGACAACGTCCGACGGGTCCCCTGGGCTGACCGGGGACAGTCGTAGTGACGACACGTAGGTCTCCCAGTCGAGTCGCTCACGGGGCGTCTCGCTAGGACAGTCGGTCACGACTGACCTCCGGATTGTTCCCGCCGTTCATCCTCAGCGCCGGCCCGCAGCACCACGTCGAATGGACCCCCACTTGCCCGGGAACGGACCGGTCCGGTTCGACGGGCTCAGCGGCGGCTCGGTCCAAGCGCTGGGCGGCCGCCGGTTGATGCAGGAACCCCTCGCCGCAGTGCTTGCACCTGACGAGCGTCCCCGGGTCGCCGCCGTTGACGACGCGATCTCCAGAGCGGGGGGCTCGGTGCACACTGACGCGAGGTAGGTAGCCCCAGTGCGCTTCGACGTGTAGCAGGTAGCGAACGATCACGGGGCGCCTCTCGTCCGGGGACGGTACCTCGCGAGGATCTTAGCGGACTGTCACCGAGGGCCTCTCACCGTCACGTCTGGCGGGAGAGGCCCTCGGTTCGTGGCAGCGGAGCACGACGCTGCGGGTCGCAGCCTACCGCCGAGTGGCGGCCAGGTAGCGGTTCACCTCGTCACCGTCGATCGCGTACCGGGTCATCAGCGCCGACGCGGTCACGTACTGGTCCTCGGTGGCACCCTCGGAGAGGGTCACCGCGGCCACGTAGGCGACTACCTCGGTGCGGTCGGTGGGGCTCGTGGTGGTGAGCATGGTGGACCCTCCCGGGTTCGGGACGGGCCCGTTGCCCGCCGCACACCCGCTGTATCGCCGGTCGCCTGCTGGGCGTTACAGCGACACCGCCTGCTGCTGTCCGCCGTACATGCCGGCCAGCGCGGGAGCGAAGACGCCAAGCGCATCCCGCCACGGACCCACCAGGACCGCAGCCGCCTCGCTGTTCGTGTCCGCGAGGAACGTCAGGTGCTGCACCATGTGATGCAACACGTCCACATCCCGTGGCTCCGGGGCGTCTGCCGCACCGTGCGGCTCCGGGGCACCCACCACGCCGACCAGTAGATCCGACACGGGCTTAGCGCGCCGCCACACATCCGCGACGTACTTGCTCAGGGTCGGCATCACCGCCACGTAGGTCACCGTCAGGCCGTCGTCCCCGTCCCGCCACGACGTGGAGTGCAGCAACGCCGGCCCGGGATGCTCCGGTGGGCTGCGGCGCCACACCTCGCCCGCGACGACGTCGTGCACGGCCAGGTCAGAATCCACCGGGTCCGTCAGCCACGGCCGGTCGCCGGAGCACAGCCAGATACCGTGGTCGTCCGCAGCGAGGGCCCACACCTCGACCCGCACGCACATCCGTTCGATGCTCATTGATCATCCTCTCGATTCGAAGCGCGGACCAACTGATCTGCGCGCCCCTTGCTGACTTTCAGCCTGCGCGCGAGGGACGCGAGGGTCAGCTCCTCCGCTGCCCACAGGTCCCCCACGTCCCGGGCGCGGATCGCGGCGACCACACCCGGCAGCGCCTTCGCCCGCTCCATGACCTCACCAGCGAGCCGGAACCGGGCCTCCGGGTCGGCCGTCGCGTCGTGCCGGTCGCACAGGGCGACCAGGTCGGCGAGTGCGACCCGGAGCATCGCGGTCTGATCACGGTCGCTCACGGCATCATCCTAGCCCGGCCGTATAGGGCGCCCTTGACAGACGCCCCACGAGGGTGCACCGTACGCATACGGGCGCGCGCCACGGCGCCCATCCAAGACAGGCGTCGGCACCGGGTCGGCGTCCAGGCGGCCCCCGTGGTGATACCCGAAGTGAGGCGCGGGGGCCGCCGCCACCAACCGGAGGGCGGGGGCTTGTGATGACCGACTCGATGAGCGAGGCCAGGCCGGACCTCATCTGCCCCGAGTGCTCCGCTGGCTCGCCGCCGACGCTGGGTGAGCGCAGCGCCTGGTGCCGCTGCCCGGAGTGCGGAGACAACTGGCGCGAGGCTGGCACCGCCCTCTTGGAGCGGTGCAGCTCATGGTGGAAGGCGCTACCCCGATGAGCACTGACCCGGCACTGAGCGCTGAGGCCGCGGCCGTGCGGGCCGCGATGACCCAACTCGCGCGGCTGTGGGAAGCCTCAGCGGACAACCTCGAACACGCCATCGCCGACGGCGCCCCGCGGCATCCCAGCGAGGTCGAAACCCTGCGAGGGTGCGCCTACGAACTGCGCTCGACACTGCGGGCACGGCGACCGGGGGCGCAGTCGGCTGGCCCGGCACCGGACATCGACCCGCTGGGACACGTCTCAGTGGGCGACCCGGACCCCTCGCCTTCCGGGCCGGAGATGGGCTGCCATGAGAGGCGCACTCCTGGTGGGGGCTGGTGCACCCGCCAGCCACATCGCCGGGGGTGGCAGCACATTGCCGGGGACGGGGAGCTCGTCCTCGCGGTGTGGACCGATGAGCCGCAGCCGGACGCGGACTCGTGAGCGCCACCGGAGTCGGGCTGACGATCCTCGCGTGCATCGCAGGCATCTGCGTCGCCATCGCGGCCGTCGCCCTGTTCGTGTGGGGAATGGGCGCGGCACCGGTGCCCACCATCTTCGCCGCGCTCATGGCGCTCGCTGTTCGGCCCGGGGCCCGGAGGTGAGCGGGATGGATTCCGCACTGTCCCACCGCGCCCGGTCCCTGCTGCGTGCGGTGCGCGCCGGCCACGGCCAGCTGGTGTGCGGGTGCCAGCCGCACCTGCTGGTCGACGGGCTGCACGTCTGCGACATGGACACCCACGCACTGGCCGGGCTGATCGCCCCAGCGATCCCGGGGCAGGTGGGCATGCGGGTGCTGGCCCGGCTCACCGACGCAGGCACACGAGCACTGGAGGTAGCGACATGAAGATCCCGAATCCGACGGGTCGCATGGTGCAGGAGAGCGTCCATCGCACACTCGTGGTCTGGGTCAACGGTAAGTACGTGGTCTACACCTACTGGCATGCGCAGATCTCGCTGTCCATCACCGACGACGTCCCGGGCGACAACCACCCGGATCAGGGGCGACGCATCCCCGGCGATCTTGCGGTGCAGGCCACCGTGTCCTGTGGTGGCGGAAGCGACTGGGTCACCACCCACGGGTCCCCGGCCGGTATCGCGCTGGTCCAGGAGGCCCTCCCGGACCTGTACGCCGGACTGAGCGACACGGAGGAACGAGCGGCGCTGCGGTCGATCCACCGGCAGCTGACCAAGCTGGCGGCGCGACCGGAGAGGCTCCCCGCGATGGAACACCTGGAGCGCGGGATGAGCTTGGCGGACGTGGCGGAACCCTGGTTGATGAACCCGGATTCCCTACGGCGCGTGCTCGTGCTGGAGGTGGATGAGCAGCACCGGTTCGGCCACATCGACGCCGAGCGACACGGGCAGCTCATGGGCCTGCTCAGCGTCCGGGATGCCACAGTCCAGGCGGTGACGACATGAGCCGCATGAGCCGCGCTGATCGTCGGGAGTGGGAGCAGGCGCGCACCCTCACCGAGTTGGGCGAGTTGACCGCCCGCTGGCTGGAGGGCGACATCGCATCTCAGCCGGGCTACCGCCCGAACTGTGGCCCGGCCCGCGAGACAACCGAGCTGATCCCGACCCTGGCGAAGCTGAACCGCGCCGGCTACGTCACCCGGTTGGGATCCCAGCCTGGCCTGCCGCCCACCGAGGGCTACGACGGGCGTCTCTGGTCGCAACGTGCGGCGGTGTCCGGGTTCGCCGACGACGCCACCACGGCCCGGATCCTTACCGCAGTCGATGGCACGGGGCTGAGGCTCATCGGTCACGACACCCCATTGAGGCGACGCCTGTGGCCGCGGTGGCGCCGTCCTGGCAACACTGCGGTCGACGTCACCACCGCAGGCGGTCGGGTCACCAACGACTCCGGTGCTCGCATGTCGCTGGGCGACCTCGAGAGCTGCTTCGCAGAGCTCGGCCAGGAGGGGTTCGCGGCGGTCCGTGACGCGATCCAGGTGACCGTCATCGACCCGGTATGGGGTCGGGACGAATACCTGTGGTCCGTGCTCAGTGCCGTGGTGGACCCGAGTGAGGTGGCGGCATGAGTGGAGCGGAGCGGTTCGAGGCCACCGGCGAGTTGAAATGTGAGCACGACTGCGGGTGTGTGATCAAACCCGGGGACCGGGTCGCGTACGAGAGGGACACCGACGCGGTGATCTGCCTGGCGTGCGCCGAGGAGTTCGAGAAGGTCGTCGCGGCGTGGACCGGCGACGTGCCGGGGCGCATCTTCCGGGCCGGTGATCGTGTCGAGTGGAACCCGGTCGCCGACGCCATCCGGGGCGGTGATCCGACCGGCGACGAGTGGAAGCCGGGGACCGTCGTCGAGGACTTGCCGGGCAGCGTCCGGATCACGCTGGACGAGGACGGCCAGCCGGTGCGCGTCCCACGGCGGAACCTCAGACAGCTCGGGAGCGGGGCCTCGTCGTGGACCGACGACGACACGACGCGCGGGCACACGAGCACTGGAGGTAACTGCATGAGCGCCCCCGAAGTCCGCTGGTGCGAGGACAGCGGCATGGTCCTGCGCCGCTGCAACAACGGGACGTGGGCGGTCCTCGACGTCATCGGTGAGGCGGACGACCCCACTGTGTTGGCATCCACTCGGTTACTCCCTCCTGACGGGCTACGCCAGGAAGCCGAGGAGATCGCCGGGGACATCACCATGGACTGGAACTGGTACCGCGCCACCCGGCGCCGGTACCGGATCCGGACTGTCCTCGCACTCGCCGTGGGTGTCGCACTGGGCGCGCCGCTGGGCGGGTGGTCCCGGTGAGTCTCAGGATGAGCCGCGCTGACCGCCGGGCGTGGGAGCAGGCGCGCACCCTCACCGAGTTGGGCGACTGGGGCGCCGTCGACATGGCCGAGGAAGTGCTCCGGCTCCTCGTCCAGGTCCACGCCGACCGGCGCGACTTCCCGCCGGAATGGCTGCCGGAGGTGCCGTGGTGAGTGGCAACGATCTACTGCGGTGTCGTTGTGGATCGGCAGAGGTGACCTTGACTGAGGTCACGATGGAGCACCACTGGTGGAACGACGGCCTGCGGGTGGTGGCCGGCGAGATCAGACCGGTGGGGACAGCGCACCACGGCCCCGGGGACGTCGTCGTTGAGAAGACCCGCCTCGACTGCGGCACCTGTGGCCACCACTGGCGTCCCCGACGCCTGGTCGGCATGCCGTACGACCCAGAGGAGACACACCGGTGACCGCCCGCCAGGATCGAGTGCGCACAGGGGCGTCTGTGTCCACGTGGCCGGTGTTGCTACTCGCCGCACCGGCCGGTGTAGCGATCTGGTCCGGATGGGTCGGCCTCGGTGAGCTCGCGGGGTTCGGCGTGGTGCGACCCCTCCCCGGTATCTGGGACGACCTGCAGCTCAACACCGCGATCACCC
>Ga0136625_1000600_pt1 | contig 11719 bp, 13 predicted proteins | sample AntDrymUQ4832306_2_FD_104672 | JGI IMG/M metagenome (GOLD analysis project Ga0136625, IMG submission 104672) | Polar desert sand microbial communities from Dry Valleys, Antarctica - metaG UQ483 (23.06) | ecosystem: Environmental > Terrestrial > Soil > Desert | place: Antarctica: Dry Valley...
CTCGTTCCGCTGATTGAACGAGAGGGGAGCCAATGCTTCTATCGCTGGTGTACGTGGTGGTCCGGGTGCCACTCAGGCTGCTGGTCCCACAGGGACAGGGCGAAGCCGCCAAGGATCTCGAAATTGTCGTGCTCCGGCACGAACTCAATGTGCTTGGGCGCCAGATCAAGCGGCCTCGCTTTCGACCTTCCGATCGGGCATTTCTGGCCGCCGCGGCCCGACGTCTGCCACGGGCTCGCTGGGAGCGTTCCTCGTGACGCCGAAGATGCTGCTGCGGTGGTACCGGGAACTCGTCCGCTTGGCAACAAGGCCCCTTCCGGTCCCGTGACGCCAGCGCAGCGGTTGCAGCTGCGGCGGAGACCGACCGAACGCGGCCGCACTACTTGGGCGGATGGGATCAAGAGAGAGACCGGCGTGGGTTGCCCTTCAGGCCTTCCGTCTAGCGGTTAGAACTTTTCGGGATCGTCCCGCCGAGGTCGCACCTCGTAGGCGCACACGTAGGCGCTCGCGATCTTGTGGGCGACGCGGTCGATCTCGGCTTCGGGGAAAGCCTCCCGTAGGAACTCGAGCTCGGTGCTGCAGGCAAGGCCGTACCGGACCGCCACCCCCCAGATTGCGCAGTTGTGCTCACTTATGAGGTAGGTGCCGTCGGGCAGCCTCTCGAAGTCGGCGAGGTAGCCGTCCTCGTCCAGGATGCTCGTAAGCACGGCAACCTTCTCGTCGAAGGTCTTGCCCGCTAGGCGCTTGCGAGCCGCCTCCACGCGTCGCTGTCGGCGGCGCTCGAAGATGCGGACGAGCAGCTCGGGGTCTTCCTCCTCGAGGTGCTCGAGGAGCTCGTTCGTGAGCTCGTGGTAGGTCTTAGGGAACAGGTCCTCTGCCACGTCGGTGAGCCGGTAGGCGAACTTGGGTCGCCCCGGGCCGGCGTGAATCTTGCGGTAGGCGACGAGCCCGTCTGCCCGCAGGCCGCTGAGATGCTGGCGGACGCCGCTCGGCGTGATCTCGAGGGCCTCGGCGATCTGGTCGGCCCGGGCCTCGCCGCGCTTCTTGAGGGCGAGGAGCACCTCCCGCGCCGAAGCGCTCAGGGTCCTAAGTACAGGCTCAACCGCCCTTGAGGGAGCGCTTCCCATGTTCACAACTATAGGCCCCCGGGGGGCATGCACCGGGTTTGGAAACTTAAGCAAGAGATACTTTGCTAAACTGGTGCTGGTCGTGTAAGCCTGGCCCCTGCCGAGCGCGGCCGGAAAGAGAAAGGAGCCTAAGCCATGCAGACCCCCGACTCGCACCCTGGCCTCGACCACGCGACTGGTGCCGCGCCTCAGCCACCCGCTCCTCCTGAGCAGCTGCAGGGGATCCGGCACCTCATCGCGGTGGGCAGCGGAAAGGGCGGCGTGGGCAAGTCCACCGTCAGCGTCAATCTAGCGCTCGCACTCCAACAGGCCGGGGGCCGGATCGGGCTGATGGACGCCGATGTCTTCGGGCCGAGCATCCCCGGCATGCTGGGACTCCCCACCGGCCAGCAGCCAGAGGCGACCCCGGATCGAAAGCTCATCCCTCCGGAACGACACAGCCTGAAGACAATATCCATGGGCATGCTTAGGGGAGACGACGACCCCGCCATCCTGCGCGGACCGATGGTGGGCAAGTACCTGAGCTTCTTCATCGGCTCCGTTCAATGGGGAAAGTTGGACGCCCTCATCCTCGACCTCCCGCCGGGGACGGGCGACACCCAGTTGACGCTGGCTCAGAGCTTCCCGCTATCGGGGGCGATCATCGTAACGACGCCGCAGGACGTGAGTCTCAAGATTGCCCGTCGCGGGCTGCGGATGTTCGAGACGCTGCATGTCCCTATCCTTGGCATCATCGAGAACATGAGCACTTTTACTTGCCCGCACTGCGGGAAGGACACGGATGTCTTCCGCCGCGGTGGCGGCGAGCAGATGAGCCGAGAGCTCGGGGTCCCTTTCCTCGGTGCGATACCCCTCGACGCCGACATCGTCACCGGCGGGGACGAGGGGCATCCGATCGTCGTCGACAAGCCGAAGTCGGTTGCAGCCCAGGCCTACCGGGCGATCGCGGTGGAACTCGCGGGCGGGCTCGAGGGTCTCCCGACGAGTGCGCTAAGGGCATTTGTGTGGACTTGGGAAACCGAGGAGGGCGAGCCGGCCTGGGTGGAGAGCGCCGTTCGGCCATCGGGCTCTCGGACAACCCCGGTCGGCTTCCGCCGGCGAGATGCGCGGACGTTGTCCGTACTCTGGCAGGATGGGCGCCGCGACGACTTCGACGTCCGGGACCTCCGACTGGCGTGCCACTGTGCCGTCTGCGTCGAGGAGACCAGCGGGCGGGCGCTCCTGGATCCGAAGAGTGTGCGACCGGATATAACTCCACGCGAGATCTCCAGCGTCGGTAACTACGCCATCAGGTTCAGCTGGAACGACGGCCACAGCACCGGGATCTACTCCTTCGAGCACCTGCGGGCCCTCGGTGAGCTCGACGCAGCCAAGGTCGTGGAAAATGTCTGATGTTCTCCCTGTCGATCCGACGATCACGATCCGGGCAGAGACTTCGCTCGCCGACCCCGACGCGTGCAAGTTCACGGTGAGTCGGACGGTGCATCCCGGCGGCCCCTTCTTCTTCGACGACCGGGAACGCGCCGCAGGGTCGCCCCTCGCCGAGCGGTTGTTCGCGCTTCCCGGCGTTGCCCACGTGCTCGTCGCCGACGACGTCGTGACCGTCGGGAAGGAGCGGAGCACATCGTGGTCCGGGCTGAAATCGGCGATCGGAACGGGTATCCGGACGCAGCTGCTCACGGGAGTACCGGCCATCCTCGAGGCTTCTCGCAACGCAAGCACGCGAGAGCGGACTGATGCCGAGATCCGCGCGGTCCTTCAGGAACTCCTGGACCGGGAAGTCAACCGTTCCATCGCTGCCCACGGTGGACGGATCTCGATCGTCGACGTCCGGGACAGGAGCCTATTCATCGCCATGAGCGGCGGATGCCAGGGATGCGCGGCATCTCAAGTGACCCTGCGCCAGGGGTTCGAGGTTATGGTTCGCAGGGTCGCGCCGGAGATCGTGAGCGTCGTCGACACGACGGACCACGCGTCGGGGAATACGCCGTTCTACCTCCGCACAGGGTAGAGCGGGAGCGTCGGTTGGCAACCTCAAGTCCGCGGGCGTCGAAATGAGCCGCCCGGGACGCAGCAAGCGAAAGGGGGTACCGGCTCACCCTCGTGATGCCGGAGAACCTGAGCCGCGACCGGGTCCAGCTCCTCCAGGCATTCTTCCCCCCGCGCAGGGCTCGAACGGTGCCATCGACTCGGCAGGAGCTGGATGCTCGTGGGCTGCGGGCGACGCGTCAAGCAAAGGGACGATCGGCACATGGCGCTCGCACGGGCGGGCAGGGACCCGATTCTAGACGCCGCCTTCACGTGTTCACAACGCCCGGGACGTCTACTTTTTTGCCCGAGCGAGGTTGAGAAAGACAAGCCTTGTTAAACTGACCGAATATCCCCGGTAGCATGGGGAAGCCAGTCCCATCAGGAGTACGAGCCTTCCAGGAAGAGGACACCATGGCGACGACCACCGACACGATCCAGGAACTCGCGAACCGGGAGTACAAGTACGGGTTCGTCACCGAGATCGAATCGGACTCCGCCCCGCGCGGGCTCAACGAGGACACGATCCGCCTCATCTCCTCCAAGAAGAACGAGCCCCCCTGGATGCTGGAGTGGCGGCTCAAGTCCTACCGGCACTGGGCGAGCCTGGAGCAGCTCAACAAGGAGCCGAAGTGGGCCAACATTCACTACGGCCCGATCGACTACCAGGACATCATCTACTACTCGGCGCCGAAGCCGAAGGACCAGACGAACGGCCCCGCTGAGATCGACCCGGAGCTGCTCGCCACGTTCGAGAAGCTGGGCATCCCGCTTGGGGAACGGAACCGCCTCGCCGGCGTCGCCGTCGATGCGGTCTTCGACAGCGTCTCCGTGGCGACCACGTTCAAGGAGAAGCTCGCCGAGCTGGGGATCATCTTCTGCTCCTTCTCCGACGCGGTGCAGGAGCACCCCGACCTGGTCCGCAAGTACCTGGGGTCGGTGGTGCCCAAGACCGACAACTTCTTTGCGACGCTGAACTCGGCCGTCTTCACCGACGGGTCCTTCGTCTACGTCCCGAAGGGCGTGCGCTGCCCGATGGAGCTCTCCACCTACTTCCGCATCAACGCCGAGGACACCGGCCAGTTCGAACGTACGCTGATCATCGCCGACGAAGGCAGCTCCGTGAGCTACCTGGAAGGGTGCACTGCCCCCCAACGGAGCACGAACCAGCTCCACGCCGCCGTGGTGGAACTGGTCGCCCTCGACGACGCCGAGATCAAGTATTCGACTATCCAGAACTGGTACCCGGGCGACGAGGAGGGCAGGGGCGGCATCTACAACTTCGTGACCAAGCGCGGGAAGGCCCGCGGCGTGAACTCCAAGATCTCGTGGACCCAGGTGGAGACCGGCGCGGCGATCACCTGGAAGTACCCCGGGGTCATCCTGCAGGGGGACAACTCAGTCGGGGAGTTCTACTCCGTGGCCCTCACCAACAACTATCAGCAGGCCGACACCGGCACGAAGATGATCCACCTCGGCCGGAACACCCGGAGCACCATCGTCACCAAGGGCATCTCCGCGGGCCACGGGCAGAACACCTACCGCGGCCTGGTGAAGATCATGAAGGGCGCCGCCGGCGCCCGGAACTACTCTCAGTGCGACTCGCTGCTCATCGGCGACAAGTGCGGCGCCCACACCTTCCCCTACATCGAGGTCAAGAACCCCACGGCCCGGATGGAGCACGAGGCGACCACCTCCAAGGTCGGCGAGGACCAGATCTTCTACCTCCGCCAGCGGGGGCTCTCGGCCGAAGACGCGGTCTCGATGATCGTCAACGGCTTCGCCAAGCGCGTCTTCCGCGAGCTGCCGATGGAGTTCGCGGTCGAGGCGCAGAGGCTGCTGACGGTCAGCCTCGAGGGGAGCGTGGGCTAGATGCTCTCGATCAGGAACCTGCAGGTGAAGGTCGGCGGCCGAGAGATCCTCAAGGGCGTGGACCTCGAGGTCGCCGCCGGCGAGGTCTGCGCCATCATGGGTCCGAACGGATCGGGCAAGAGCACCCTGGCGCAGGTCCTAGCCGGCCAGGAGACCTACGAGGTCACCGCCGGGGAGGTCCTCTACGAGGGCCGGAACCTGCTGGAGCTGAATCCCGAGCAGCGCGCCCGGGAGGGGGTCTTCCTCGCCTTCCAGTACCCGGTGGAGATCCCGGGCGTCGGCACCGCCTACTTCCTTCGGGCGGCCCTCAACGCCATCCGCAAGCACCGCGGCCTCGACGAACTCGATGCCATGGACTTCCTCCCGCTGATCAGGGAGAAACTGAAACTTCTCGAGGTGGACGAGGCGCTCCTCAGCCGCGCGATCAACGAGGGCTTCTCCGGCGGGGAGAAGAAGCGCAGCGAGATCCTCCAGCTCGCGGTCCTGGAGCCCAGGCTCGCCATCCTGGACGAGACCGACTCGGGCCTCGACATCGACGCCCTCAAGATCGTCGCGGGCGGGGTCAACGCGCTCCGGGACCCCGAGCGGGCCATCATCGTCGTCACCCACTACCAGCGGCTGCTGAGCTACATCGTCCCGGACAAGGTGCACGTCTTGGTGGCCGGCAGGATCGTCGCCTCGGGCGGCCGGGAGCTGGCCCTAGAGCTCGAGGAAAAGGGCTACGGGTGGGTCGAGACCGAGCCCGAGCCCGCCGTCCCCGCGCCGGCATAAGGGGCGGAGGTCGAGACCGTGAGCGTCGTGGCACAAGCCCCGGAGAGCTACCTGGAAACCTTCGCCCGTTTCGAGGAGGGCGCGGTCGGGAGCGATCTCGCGTGGCTGCGCTCGATCCGCCGGTCGGCCATGGCCCGCTTCTCCGAGCTGGGGTTCCCGACCACCCATGACGAAGACTGGCGGTTCACCAACGTGGCTCCGATCGCCGAGACCCCCTTCGGGCTCGCCCGGGTCGGGGGGGGCGTCGAGCTCACCTCCCGCGAACTCGACCGGCTGAGGCTCCCGGGCTTCGCTTCGATCCGGCTCGTCTTCGTCAACGGCCGCTACGAGCCGGGGCTCTCCCAGCTGGGGCCGCTGCCGGCGGGCGTGAAGGTCGGAAGCCTCGCGCACGAGCTCGCCACCGACCCGGGCTCCCTCGAAGAGCACCTCGCCCGGTACGCCGACTATCGGAACGACGCATTCAGCGCCCTCAACACGGCCTTCATCGAGGACGGGGCGCTCGTGCGCATCCCGGCGCGGACGGTGCTCGAGGAGCCGATCTACCTGCTCCACGTCTCGGCCCCGAGCACCGGCCCGGCCGTCACGCACCCGCGCAACCTCATCGTGGCGGGCGACGAGACTCAGGCGACCGTCGTGGAGGACTACGTCTCGCTCGACGGCGAGGTCCACTTCTCGAACGTGGTTACGGAGGTGGTGGTCGGCGAGAACAGCGTGCTCGGCCACTACCGGATCGAGCGGGAGAGCGAGCAGGCGTTCCACGTCTCGACCCTCCGGGTCGAGCAGGGCCGCGCGAGCGCCGTCGCCTCCCACTCGCTCCTGCTAGGCGGCGCGCTGGTGCGGAACAACGTCCACCCGGTGCTCGCGGGCGAGGGGAGCGACTGCCTGATCAACGGCCTGTTCATGGGAGCCGGCCAGCAGCACCTCGACAACTACATGAAGGTTGAGCACGCTGGCCCGCACTGCACGAGCCGGCAGTTCTACAACGGCATTCTGGACAGCCGGTCCCGGGGGGTGTTCCACGGCCGGATCGTCGTGCACAAGGACGCCCAGAAGACCGACGCCAAGCAGACGAACCGGAACCTGCTGCTCTCCGAGGGGGCGCAGATCGACACCAAGCCCCAGCTCGAGATCCACGCCGACGACGTCAAGTGCACCCACGGCGCGACCATCGGCCAGGTCGACGAGGACGCTATCTTCTACCTGCGCTCCCGCGGGATTTCCGAGGCGTCGGCCCGGGACCTGCTGCTTGAGGCGTTCGCCGGCGAGATTCTGGGGCTGATGAAAGAGGAGCCGGTCCGCAGGCACCTGGAGGGGCTCGTCAAGCAATGGCTGCGTCGGGAGACGGTGTTGGAGGGAGCCCGATGAGCGCGGCCGCGAGCACGATCTTGGAAGGGATCCGCCGGAACACGTCGAGCGGCTTCGACGTCGAGGAGGTGAGGCGCGACTTCCCGATCCTTGGCGAGAAGGTCCGCGGCAAGCCGCTCGTCTACTTAGACAGCGCCGCGACGACCCAGAAGCCGCGGGTTGTCATCGAGAGGTTGGACAGGTACTACCGGACGGAGAACGCGAACATCCACCGCGGGATCCACTTCCTGAGCGAGCGGGCCACGGAAGCCTACGAGGAGGCCCGCGCCACGGTGGCGCGCTTCCTCGGGGCCGCGGATGCCCGCGAGATCATCTTCGTCCGGGGCACCACGGAGGCCATCAACCTCGTCGCGCAGAGCTACGGCAGGAAGTTCATCGGGGAGGGCGACGAGATCATCGTCTCCGCGATGGAGCACCACTCCAACATCGTCCCCTGGCAGATACTGCGCGAGCAGGTCGGCGCGGACCTCCGCGTCATCCCGATGAACGACCACGGGGAGCTACTCGTCGATGAGTACGAGAGGCTCTTCAGCGACCAGACCAAGCTCGTCGCGGTGACGCACGTGTCGAACGCCCTCGGCACCATCAACCCCGTCGGCGAGATGATCCAGATCGCGCACCGGCGCGGCGTCCCCGTCATGGTCGATGGGGCCCAGGCCGTGCCTCACCTCAGGGTTGACGTAAGGGAGATAGATTGCGACTTCTACGCCTTCTCGGGCCACAAGCTCTACGGCCCGACCGGCGTCGGCGTCCTCTACGGCAAGGCCAGCCTCCTCGATGCCATGCCTCCCTACCAGGGAGGCGGGGACATGATCAGTTCGGTCACCTTCGAGAAGACCCTCTACAACGTCCTCCCCTACAAGTTCGAGGCCGGGACCCCCAACATCGCGGGCGCGATCGGGCTCGGGGCTGCGATCGACTATCTGAGCAAGGTCCGGCTGGACCTCGTCGCCGCGCACGAACGGGAGCTGCTCGCCTACGCGACCGAGACGGTCTCGGCGATCAAGGGCGTGCGGATCATCGGTACCGCACGGGAGAAGGCGGCTGTCCTGTCCTTCGTCCTCGACGGGGTGCACGCCCACGATGTCGGCACGATCCTGGACCAGGACGGGATCGCGATCCGCGCCGGCCACCACTGCGCGATGCCGGTCATGGAGCGCTTCGGGGTGCCGGCGACCGCAAGGGCGTCGCTCGCCCTCTACAACCAGAGGGAGGAAGTGGATGCTCTTGTCGGAGCGATCGAGAAGGTCAAGCGGGTGTTCGGCCGATGACCGACCTGAGCGAACTCTATCAGCAGGTCATCCTGGACCATAACGAAAAGCCGCGCAACTTCCGGGAGCTCGAGGGCGCGAACCGGACGGCCGAGGGCTACAATCCGCTTTGCGGCGACCGGGTCACCGTCTACCTGCAGTTGTCCGACGGCGTGATCAGGGAGATCAGTTTTCTGGGCTCGGGCTGCGCGATCTTCAAGGCCTCCGGCTCGATGATGACCGCCAGCGTGAAGGGAAAGACGAAGGCCGAAGCCGAGGTCCTCTTCCAGAGGTTCCATGGCCTGGTCACCGGAGCGCCGGACGCGCCGGTCAACCCAGAGGCGCTCGGAAAGCTCGCCGTCTTCTCGGGCGTGTTCGAGTTCCCCGCCCGGGTGAAATGCGCGACCCTCGCGTGGCACGCCCTGCACGCCGCGCTCGACGGGAACAGGGGGACCGTTTCGACCGAGGAAGGTGGCCGTCATGAGACGTAGAGGCCGATGCCCAAGTCCGGCCAGGAAGCGAATGGTCCGGGGGCATTCTTTCCAGACAGAAGGAGGAAGTGCATGATCACTCTTACTGGCGATGCGGCCGAGGTGGTGCGGGGTCTCTTGGCCGACCAGGACTTGCCCGCAGGAACGGCGTTGCGGGTGGACCTCACGAACGAGGGCTGCGAGGGGAGCAGGACCAAGTTTCGGTACGCCCTGGGCTTCGATCCCGAGCCGGCCCGGCCGGACGACCATCTCTATGAGAGCGAGGGGATCCGGATCGTGGCGAGCCGCGAGAGCCTGCCACACCTGGACGGCCTCCGGCTCGCCGTGCGCCGGAAGTTCGGAGGCGTGGAACTCAGTTTCGAGAATCCGAGGGCCACGCACAGCTGTGGCTGCGGGCACACGTTCTCCGACGAGGAAGTAAACCCCGAAGAGACGGAGGCGAGCACGAACCGATGAGAACCCATCAGCCCACTACCCTGAGCCGCGATTGCGAGGCGATCCGCATCCCCAGCGGCGAAGGGGTCATCCTCCCCGCAGGTACCGAAGTCAGGGTGGTGCAGGCGCTCGGCGGCAGCTGCACCGTGACGACGGCCAGGGGGGACATGCTGCGCATCGCGGGCAAGGACGCCGATGCCGTCGGGGAAGAGATCGCGCCGGCGCCACAGAGCGGAGCGCCCGCAACGGCGGAAGAGCCCCTCGACATCGAGAAGATGGTCTGGGATCAGTTGAGGATGTGCTTCGATCCCGAGATCCCCGTCAACATGGTCGACCTCGGCCTCGTCTCTGTCTGTCTGGTCACGCCATTGCCCGACGGGGGGAACAAGGCGGAGGTGAAATTCACGCTCACCGCCCCGGGTTGCGGCATGGGCGACGTCCTCAAGACGGACGTTGAAACCAAACTTCTGAGCGTTCCGGGCATCGAGGATATCGACGTCGAGCTCGAGCTGTACCCCCCCTGGGACCCCAGCAGGATGTCCGAAGCCGCCAAGCTTCAGCTCGGCATGATGTGAGACGCGGCTCGAGTTGGGGATCGACTCCGCCATGTCCTGACCCCCGGACCGGTAGTGGAAGCAAAGATGGAGAGGCTTGCCGAGGTCTCTCCGGTAACCGCGGTCCTCGAGAGCTACCAGCGCATAGAACAGGTGAAGGGTGCACTTACTCGAAAACCCCTCTCTGACCAGGGCTCGTAGACTTCCTCGGTCCACTCGTGCGCCGAGGGAGAACAATGCCTGTATCGCTCATCTACATGTTCGTTCGTATGCTGCTCGGGGCGCTGCTCCCCGGCGGTCGGGCGATGCCGCCAAGGAACTCGAGATCGTCGTCCTCCGTCATCAGATCGGCGTGCTCCGTCGTCAGGTGCCCGCCCTCGCTTTCGGTCCGCCTCGGTGGTTGTCGAGGAACCGAGCGCGGACCGCATCGATGTGCCCGGGGGCTGCGTTGCGCAAGACATCCGCTCATTCGGGTCCTGCACAAACAGGACGATCAACGGATGACGCGGAGGAATCGCGGAGCGTAGGACTCCCGGTGTTTGGACCCCACGCCCGATGGCCTCAGGCGCATGATTTCATAATGGCCGCAACGGTCGATAGGCTGGTGGCATGAGATCGGAGCAGGTGAACCGGGCGTGAAGATCGGGGCGGCACTGTCCACAAAACCAGAGGCGCGCAGCGCCGCAGTGGAGGCGACCCTGGAGGCGGCGCGCCGCCTCGGCGAGAGAGAACCGAACCTGGCCATTGTGTTCGCGTCTGCTCATTTCGCGCTACAAGCAGAAGCAGTGGTGGACGCCGTCCACGAGGCAGCGACCCCCCAAGCCCTGGCGGGATGCGTGGCCGAGGGAGTGGTGGGAACGGGCAAGGAGGTCGAGTCGCAGCCAGCCGTCTCGGTGTGGCTCGCGAGCCTAGAGACAAAGGTTCGCACCTTTCACTGCCAGTTCAGTCAAACCAATGGCCACGCGGCCTTTTCCGGCTGGCCCCAAGATCCGGCCGGGGCATACCTGTTGATCGTCGACCCGTTCAGCTTCCCCGCCGACCTGCTGCTGAAGTCCATGAACGAGCGCGCGCCGGCCTCGCCCTTCATCGCGGGGGGAGTGGCGAGTGGAGGCAGAAGCCCCGGCGATACACGGCTGTTCATGGATCGAAAGGTGATGGACTCGGGGGCGGTGGGCGTGGCGCTGACCGGCAACGTGGAGGTCGTCGCACTCGTCTCTCAAGGATGCCGCCCCGTCGGGCGGGTGCTGACAGTGACTCGCTCGGAGGGCAACGTCATCGTCGAACTCGGCGGAAAGGCTCCGGTTCAACGAATTCAGGAGCTGTACGCGTCGCTTCCCGAGCACGACCGCGAGCTCATGACTGAGGGACTATTGGTCGGACGGGTCATCGACGAATACAAGACGGAGCTCGAGCGCGGTGATTTTCTGGTGCGCGGCGTTGTCGGCGCCGATCCCGACTCGGGGGCCATTGCCATCGGCGAGGCGGTGGCCGTGGGAGAGACGATCCAGTTCCACGTGCGCGATGAGGCCTCCGCCGACGAAGACCTGCGAGCCACACTGAAGGTCGCGCGCGACAAGGTCGGTGAACGCAGGGTCGCTGGCGGGCTGCTGTTTACATGCAACGGACGCGGCTCGCGCATGTTCTCCACACCCGATCACGACGCTGCCCTGCTCGCCTCGGAGCTCGACGACCCTCCGATTGCAGGCTTCTTCTGCGCAGGAGAGCTGGGGCCGGTGGGGAGCAAGAACTTTCTGCACGGCTTCACCGCGTCGATGGCGCTCTTCTCCGAAGGCCCAAAGGCACCGTGAGGACGAGGTCGTGACCAA
>Ga0136625_1000601_pt1 | contig 11713 bp, 14 predicted proteins | sample AntDrymUQ4832306_2_FD_104672 | JGI IMG/M metagenome (GOLD analysis project Ga0136625, IMG submission 104672) | Polar desert sand microbial communities from Dry Valleys, Antarctica - metaG UQ483 (23.06) | ecosystem: Environmental > Terrestrial > Soil > Desert | place: Antarctica: Dry Valley...
CACGAGCCCCGACAAACCGGGTTTGATTGATCTGCTATCGACGACCCTCGCCGCCCACGGGGCCAACTGGCAGCAAAGCCGCATGGCGACGCTCGGCGGGCAGTTTGCCGGACTGCTGCAAGCGAGCGTGCCGGAAAAAAAGCTCGCCGCCCTGGAATCCGCGCTGGAGGGGCTACGCAGAGAGGGGTTGACCGTGACCATCGCGGCCGAGCCCGCGCGCGCGCCCGCCCCCGGTCTCCGCCGGGTGAAACTCGAGACGACGGGCCAAGACCGGCCCGGGATCATCAAAGAGATCGCTCATGCGCTCGCCACTCGTGGCGTCAGCATCGATGAGCTGGAATCGACCTGCGCGAGCGCATCCTGGTCCGGGGAGGTGATGTTCAAGGTCACCGCCGAGCTCAGTGTGCCCGCGGGTGTAGCCACCGAGCAACTGTGCGCGCTGCTCGAAAACCTCGGCAACGAGCTGATGGTCGATATCGCGATCGAGGAAGAGGGCCTGCCTGCTTCACCGTAGTGACGCAGGGCGCCGCACTAGGGAGGCAGTGATGGCCTCAGAGGTTGTGAATAAATCTACTGTGCATCCCGATCGCTGCGTCGCGTGCTCGCTCGCTCCTCGCCTATCTAACCCGCGAACGGACATAGTTTTCCTAAGCATGGATGACCCCCATATCACCGTCACCCCGGCGGAAGCCGGGGTCCAGTGCGGCGCATGAAGGCTCCCCTGGATGCCGGTTTTCACCGGCATGACGGAAGAGAAAACGTAGATTATGACCGTTGCCTGTATACCTGATATGTCTCGTCGCTCGCTCCGCGGCTCCTGGCGCTCGGGACTGCTCGTGACGATTTATTCACAACCTCTCAGAGAACAACAACTCCAATGCCAAACCGCTTCGATCACACTCATAGAATCGCGTAAGCAGCGGGCCGAGTATTATTTCCAAACCGTCTTGGACGGCCAGCAGAAGTGGTATAACTGACACGGTATTGCTTGGGAGGCGGAGATGACTGCGATATTCATCAGCCACAGCAGCGCCGACAACGCGGCGGCGGCGGAAATGAAGGCTTGGCTCGAAGCACAAGGCCATACGTCGCTGTTTCTCGATTTCGACCCGGAGGCGGGGATCAAAGTCGGCAGCGGCTGGGAGCAGACGCTCTATCGGCAACTGCGCCAGTGCCAGGCGGTGATTGCCCTGCTGACGCCCAGTTGGCTGGCCTCCAAATGGTGTTTTGCGGAGCTGGTGCAGGCGCGGGAGCGCGGCAAGGCGATCTTTCCGGTCAAGGTGCAGCCCTGCGAGGCGCGCGGAGTCTTCAGCGACATCCAAGCGATCGACCTCACGGCCGAGCCCGAGGAGGGCTATCGCCGGCTCAGGATCGGACTCTTGGAACGGGGACTCGATCCGCGGGACGTGTTCGATCGGGATCCCAAACGGCCCCCGTATCCGGGCCTCTTGGCCTTCCAGGAACAGGACGCGGCGATCTTCTTCGGCCGCGGCGAGGAGATCCTCAAGACGCTCGAAACCCTGGACGCGCTCCGGCGCCAGGGGCGCGAGGCGGCGCGTTTCGCCCTCCTGCTCGGCGCCTCGGGCAGCGGCAAATCGTCGCTGGCGCGGGCCGGCGTCATCCCCCGGCTCAAGAAGAAACCCGCCGAATGGCTGCCGGCGCCGCCGTTCCGGCCCCAGATCGAACCCCTCGACGAGCTGGCCATGGCGCTGGCCGCGGCCTTCGAAGCCCATGGGCGGCCGCGCGACTGGAGCGTTATTCGGACCGAGCTGCACGCGGCGGCAGCACAAACTCCCGTGGACGGCCTGGCCCTGCTGGGGTTCGCCCGGGATCTGGCGATTGCCGCTCGACAACCCGAAACCACGGTGCTGCTGACCATCGACCAGGCCGAAGAGCTGTTCGGCTACACCCCCCCGGAGGCGGCCACGCGCTTTCTCCGGCTGCTGCGGGCCGGACTCGAAATCGGGGACCGGCGGCTGATGGCGATCGCCACCCTGCGGTCCGACTTTTTCGGCGAATTCCAGAACCATCCGGCGCTCCAGGACGGCGAGTACCCGCACCATTTCCGCTATCGGGACGTGCCCGTGGATCCCATGCCGCTGCGGAACTTTCCCGTCGTCATTCAGGGCCCGGCGCGACTGGCCGGATTGCAGCTCGACGACGGCCTGGTCGAGTCGATGGTGAACGACACCGGCACACGGGATGCACTGCCCTTGCTGGCGTTCACGCTACGCCGGCTCTACGAGCACTTCGGTGGGGATGGGCGCTTGACCCTGGACGAATACGAGTCTCTGGGCCGGCTGGAAGGCGCTGTTCGGGAAGAAGCCCAACGGATCATCGCGGAGACCGACCCGAACCCGGAAGAGCTCGAGGCGCTGCACGCCGCCTTCGTGCCGACCCTGGTGCGGATCAACGCCGAGGGCGGCTACGCCCGCCGCCGTGCGCTTTTCGACGATCTGCCGCGGCGCGCCCTCCCGCTGCTGCGGCGCTTCGTCGACGCGCGCCTCCTGGTCACCGACCGGGATGCCCAGGGCCGGGAGACCATCGAGGTCGCGCACGAGGCGCTGCTCCGCACCTGGCCGCAACTCGGCGCCTGGCTCGCCGAGGATCGGGACGCCTGCAGGAAAGCATTCAACGCGCCGCCGAGGAATGGGATCAGGGCGCCCGGCGCGACGATCTCCTGGTCCACCACGATGGCCGCTTGAAGGATGCGGAGGCGTTGCTGGGCAACCCACGCTTCGCTGTGCCCGAAGGCTCGGCGGAGCGGGCCTACCTGGACGCCTGCGGCGCGGCACAGTTGGCCCGCGAGGCGGCCGAGAAGCAGGAGCAGGAACGGCGGATCCGGGATGCCGAGCGGATCGCGGAGGAGCAGAAAAAGGCCGCGGCGGCACAGAAGCGTACCGCGCGAGCTACCCTGATCGGATTGGCGGTCGCCGTGCTGGTAGCGGGATTGGCGATCTGGCAATACTTCGAGGCGACGCGGCAGCGCCAGCTGGCCGAGCAGCGCCAGAAGGAGGCCGAGGCGCAGAAGCTGGCGGCCCAGTCGGACCTTGCCTTCAAGACGATCGGCCGTTATTTGGAGCGCAGCGCCTTGCTCGCCATCGAATCGATGCGTCGCGTGCCTAGCGTCGAAGGCGACCGCGCCCTCCGCCAGTCCTCGTCGCTATTACCGAAAGAGCTCATTCGGGTCACGCACGAGGGCTATGTTGTCGCCCTCGCCTTCAGCTCCGACGGCCGGTATCTCGCGACCGGAAGCTGGGACAAGACCGCCCGGGTCGTCGAGTTCACGACCGGCAAGGAGCTTATCCGGGTCTCGCACGAGGGCATTGTTGACGCCCTCGCCTTCAGCCCCGATGGGCGCGTCCTGTACACCGGGACGGAGAACGAGAAAGTCGCCACGCTGCTGCGCCACCTCCTGCGCGCCGAGGACCTCATCGCCGCGACCTGTGGCCGGCTGACGCGGAACCTGACGGCCGAGGAGTGGACGCGATACCTCGGCGATACCCCCTATCGCAAGACCTGCCCGGACCTGCCGGGCCCCGACGACTCCCCGCAAGCGGCGGCCATCCAGCCGCGCCGGGCGCCGGCAAGGCGCCATCAGCGGAGCCGGCTTCGGCTCTGATCGAAGCGCCGGGGCCAGGGATCAGCCCGCCGGCGCCACAACCCCAACCTTCAAAACCCGCGGCTCCCGCGCCACTCCCAGAATAAGGATCATGGACAGCCAGTGGACACCAAAGATCAGAGTTCGGGGTCAGAGTAAAAACTCCTAAATGCCGATTCGCCTTGGCCACCATCTTTCTTAGTGGCTTTGATTTTCGTTTCTCAAACAGTTTTTACTCTGACCCCGAATCACGCGACCCACCGCAAGCTTACGTTAGACTTGAACCGGGTCGGCGCCGTAGCGAGGCGATCGACCAGCGCCTCACCGGCAATGCCGTTCTCGACCGCCTCCTGAGACACATCCAGCCAGATCCTGGCCTGGAACCCCGCCATTCCTGCACGCTTTCGGCGATCGCCAAGTCCTGCAGCACACCGCCCACGCTGATCGGAATTACCGGCCTTGCGGGGTGACGGTTCTTGAATTCCTCGACTTCCTTGCGTATCCAGCGCGGCTCTTCCAGCGTGCCGCGGTTCGCGATGACGACGAGGGTCTTCGAACGATGGAAGGCGGTGCGCAGGGTGCTGTCGAGTTGCTCGCCGGGCGGTGTCGGCCTCGTGCTCCAGCGACTGGAACGGCAGCACGGTGGTGCAGACCTCGCGGCTCTTGCCGTTCCACACCAGCTCCACCTCGCGCTTGTCCTCGAACAGGATGAAGCGATATTGCTCCGGCAGCGGTTTTCCCTCTTGGATGAGCCGGATCAGGTCGCGCTTCTCGGCGTCGGTGAGGTCGTAGGCGGGTTTGGAGGGGCGTAGCATATCAGACCCCTTTCTCCAGTTCGGCAAGGAGGAGCACGCGAATGCGATGGGAGGCAATGGTGAGCTTCTCGTCGGCGGTGACGAAGCTGGCGCAACCGTTATGAATCGCCGTTGCAAGGTGCAAGGCGTCGGGCACGCGCAATGAGCGCTGTTCGGCGCGCAATTCGGCCGCGAGGTCGGCGATAGCCTGGTTCACCGCCAGCACCTCAACCAATCCCCGGCCCGACAAGAGTTCACGATACCAGTTCACCAGCGGCAAATCGCCCTCACGCAGCGAGCGCGCCAGACCCTCGGTGCGGGTAATGACGCTCGCGCTGGCCTGTGCCCTACCTTCGGCTAGGTCGCGAAACAGTGCGCCGACCCGACGCCGACGGTTATCCGCCTCGTCGCCCTCGAAGGCGTAGATCAGCACATTCGTGTCGAGGTAGTTGTTCGCGCCGCGCAGATCATCAAGTCGCCACATCGCGATCAGCCCGCAGATCATCCACATAGGCGTTGACTTCATCGAGCGTTCTATAGCGGGCAAAACGGCCGTCGGTAATGGCCGCCTCGATCTCTTCGAGGCTCAGTGCGCGCGCGCCATGCGGCTGCAAAGGTGGCAAAACCATTGGGGGCTTTGGGGGCGCTTCGAGCCCGGTTTCGATCAGGCTCACCACCTCCTTGGTGACAGAGCGATGGTGGCGCTGCGCCTGCTCCTTCAGGCGCGCGTGCAGTTCTTCGGGGAGGTTCTTAATGACCAGCGTACTCATGGGAAATCCCTCCAGCTAGGAAGCATAATGCTAGCGTGATTATAGTGTATAGCTTCCATCCCTTAACTCTGATAATCCCGGTACATCTGGACCAGGCCTGCGAAATCCTGCGGTCGGTGTGCCTCGAAACCGGCCTGATCGACGTACACGAAACGGTAGGCCGATCCGCCCTCGGCCCGGCTCCCTCGGATCGCATCTTCACACCACTGGCGCAGGCGGGACATCTTCCGTGGCAATTCGAGTTCCTCGCGGCCCTTAGTCTCGACGATCCAGACCGTGCCGTCGGTGGTCTTCACGAGGAAGTCGGGAACGTAGTTCGAGAGATCGCCGTCGGCCTTCACGTAATCAATTTTGAAACCGACGGCGAGGTAGTTCTTGGCGAAGGCGACGACATCCGGCGCGGTGTCGAGAAAGCGCGCGAAGGCTAACTCGAAGCCGCCGGCATGCGGCTCGCCGACGATCTTGCTGAAAAGCGATTTCTTGGGCTGGAGGTAAGGCCGGTTCTCGGTGCGGAACGAGTGTGGACTAAAAAAAGCCCCCTCGCGGGGGCAAAGTCGTGGAGGCTAAGCTGTAACGCATCTTAAGGGAGTTTGAGCGCTGCGGAATGCGACAAATTACCGCAGGGCTGAATCAAGCGATGACGCTAGCGACCGGCACGATCGTCCCTGCCTGAGCAGCATCGTAACCCGGAAGCGCGCCGGCTTGGGATTTAAACTCGGCGCTACGCAGCATGCTGACAAGCTCCGATACCGCGAACTTCGAGAGACTATCGCGAGGCAGGGCAAACCAGTAGTTTTCCCACGTGACCGGGACGAAATGCAGGCCGAAGTGACGCGCCGCCGCTTCGATCCCGAAGCCGGCATCGGCCCCGCCACTCGCCACGATAGCCGCCACCGCCATGTGCGTGAATTCCTCGGTGCTGTAGCCGTGGATCATCTCAGGCGCAATACCGGCCTCTTCGAGCAGGAGGTCCAGGATCATGCGCGTTCCCGATCCGGGTTGGCGATTGACGAAGCGTAGCAGATCCTTGGCGAGATCGGCGACCGATTCGATGCGCTTGGGATTATCCTTCCCCGCGATCATTCCCTGCCGGCGGCGCACCGCATGAATGAGCACATCCGAGTTGGGGTCCAACCAGCGCCGAAAGCGCGGCGCGAGGCGCACACCGAGCGCCCCTTCCGGAAGGTGAAAACCGGCCAGATCGCACTTCGATCCGCGCAAGAGGCGGACGCTGTCGAGACTGCCGCGAAACTGGAGATCGACCCGGATCCCCCGCTGCGCTTGCAATAGATCGCGCAATAGCGGGATCGCCAACCCATGGCTCGCGTAAATCCGCAGCGGCGGCCCGCTGTCCATCTGCAGGACCGCACGCAGATCCGCGCAAAGCTCGGAGGCGAGGCTCTCGAGCTCCGGCCCCAAGCGGGCGTTGATGCGGCGCTACGCCCACAAGAGCTTCTCCCCAAGCGACGTGAGCGTGGCGCCCCGGCCGCGTTCCAGATGTGCTAGGGGTTGTCCAAACACACGCTGCCACTTTCGCAGGAGCCCCCAGGCATGCCGGTACGACAGTCCGCGTTGCTTGGCCGCCAATCTGAGCGAGCCCCGCTCCGCGATCGACTGCAAGAGCTGAAAAAGGGCCGGCTCGACCCCCTCCAACTGCCCTTGTCCGAGCGCCCAGCGCAGTTCGAAGCGGATTTCCACAGCTATTGTTTAGCGCCCAAGAAACGCTTCTTGAGCTGGCTTTGCGTTGGGCTTGAACAAGGTTTGTCCCTCTACTTGGTAGGATCCGATCGCCTGTTGCCCCTCGGGCGAAACCACGAAGTCCATGAACGCGAGGCCCGCTTCTTTCTTCACGTGTTTGTGCCTGGACGGGTTGACCAGGATGACGCTGTACTGATTGAAAAGCCGGAGATCACCCTCGACGAGCGCCGTGAGATCCGCGGGATTCTTGAAGCTGAGCCAGGTGGCGCGATCGGACAAGGTGTAAGCATTCAGGCCCGCCGCGGTGTTGAGGGCCGCACCCATGCCCGCCCCCACGTCCTTATACCAGACGCCCGAGGCCGCCTTGACGTCCACGCGAGCGGCGCCCCAAAGCCGCAGCTCCATGCGATGAGTACCGCTGTCATCCCCGCGTGAGACGAAGAGGGCCTTGGTTCCCCCGATCTGTTTCAACGCTTGCACCGCGTCCTTCACTCCCCGGATCCCCGCGGGGTCCGGTTTAGGACCGACCAGGATGAAGTCATTGAACATGACCTCGCGCCGATCGACCCCGTAGCCTTGCTTGACGAATTTGAGCTCACCCGTCTTGTCATGCACGAGTAAGACGTCCGCATCGCCCTTCTCCCCGAGCTTCAGTGCTTGGCCGGTGCCAACCGCCACGACCCGTACCTCGATCCCGCGTTTCGCCTGGAATATCGGCAAGAAATAATCAAAAAAACCGGACGCCTGAGTCGACGTCGTCGAGGCCAGCGTAATAAATTGTTCCGCGGCTTGCAGAGGCGCGGTCAGGGCCATGACGGCCCCGAGCAGCATTAAGCGCCACGCGCAACGATGATACATACTTTCCTCCTGCGCTGTGATTATTTGACTATATGTTTATACAGATGTTATCTTCGCTGCATGACCGTTAACCGGTGGTCACGGCTACCAGAGCAGATCACCCCGCATGAACGCCTGCGCCGCGGGCGTGGCCGGCAAATCGAAAAACCGAGCCGCCGGCGCCTGCTCGATCAACCGGCCTCGATGCAGAAATAGCACTTCGTCCGCAAGCCGCCGCGCCTGCCCGAGATCATGAGTGGTCATCACGATCTTGGTGCCGGAGGCGCGGCAGAGTTGGATCACCTCCTCCACCGCGCGGGTCGCCGCGGGGTCCAGATTGGCCGTCGGTTCATCGAGAAACAGGACCTCGGGGCGCGAGGCCCAAGCCCGCGCTAAGGCCAGCCGCTGCTGTTCCCCGCCCGAGAGCACGCGCGCATAGCGGCCGGCGAGCGGCAAAAGGCCCGCCATTTCCAGCGCTTGCCGGATGCGATCCGGCCGTTCGTTACGGCACACACCGCGCAGCCGCAGGGCGTAAGCGACGTTCGCCGCCACCGAGCGCCGCAGCAATACCGGACGCTGAAAGACCATGGCCTGGCGCTCGGCGGCCTGAGCAGCCGCGGGGCCCAGCCATACGACCCGGCCCGCGGCCGGCCGTAGGAGTCCGTGGCAAAGCTTCAGCAACAGGCTCTTACCCGCGCCATTGGGCCCGAGAACGATCGTGCTCGCCCCTGCCGTCACAGTGAACGTCACTTCGTGCAACAAGCTTTGGCCGCCGCGCGTATACGTCACGCCTTCGAGCCGGAGCGGCAAGATCGATGCGCCGCCCGCTTCAGCCACATCCCGCGCAGTGCCGGCCGCTGGCCAGAACGCGTCAGTTGGAATAGCGGAAAACAAGATCTTTGGTGAGATAGACGGCTGCATTAATGATCAGAGCCAGACTAATGAGGACAATTCCGAGCGCGAGCGCAAGCTCGAGGTTGCCTTTCGCGGTTTCCAACGCGATGGAGGTTGTCATCACGCGCGTCACGTGGGTGATGTTGCCGCCCACGATCAGGACCGCGCCGACCTCGGCAATGGCGCGCCCGAAACCCGCCAGCACCGCGGTAAAGAGGCTATAACGCCCTTCCCAGAGCAGCGTAAGCACGGCCCGGCCCCGGCCCGCCCCGAGCGAACGCAATTGTTCCTCGTATTCCGACCACAGGTCTTCGATCGTTTGGCGCGTCAAGGCACTGATGATCGGCGTGACCAAAATACATTGCGCGATGATCATGGCGGTGGGCGTGAACAGCAGGCCGAGTTCACCCATGGGACCCGAGCGCGACAACATCAGATAGACGGTGAGCCCGACAACCACGGGCGGCAACCCCATGAGAGCGTTGAGCAAAACAATCACGAGCTTGTGTCCCGGGAAACGGCTGAGCGCCAGTCCCGCGCCGAGGGGAAAACCGATGACGGATGCGAGCAGCACCGCCGTCACACTCACCTGCAGCGACAACCACACGATCTCGGTCAAGCCCGGGTCCATCCGGCCAATGAGGACTAGCGCCGTTTGCAGCGCGCCCGACAGATCATCCACGACCGTTCACCGGTCGCGGCGATGCCGGTATGTTATGCACAATCATACATATTTTCGTTAATAACGAATACAGGGATAACCATTCTAGTGGAGCATATAACTTAGTAAATATGTTGTTATATGCATATGGACCTGATAACAGCGATTAATAAGACCTTGAGGAGGTCACTATGGGGAAGAACAACCACCCAGGACACCGGCACCTGCCGGCGAAATCGGCCTCGACCTTGTAGTCCCAGTCTTGGTACACGGTGCCCACCAACGAGGTTACGATCACCGATGCCTATCTGCGCTATTCGGGCTTCAAGCCCTTTAGCTTCACGGCCGGCAGCTTCAAGGTCCCCTTCAGCCTGGAGGCCGTCTCGAGCGCGAAGTACATCACTTTCATGGAACGCGGCCTACCGTTCGCGTTCCTGACCCTGCGCGCGCTCGGCGGCATGGCCGCGGCGAGCGGCGATAACTGGACCGCCTCGCTCGGGGCCTTCGGCGACACCGTGACCACGGAAACCAGCGACGACGAGGGTAAGAGCTTGGCCGCGCGCATCACCTACGCGCCCTTCTTCCAGAGCGACCGGGTATTGCACCTCGGCGCTTCCGGGGTCTGGCGCGTGCCCTTTCAGAACGGGACCGCGCCTTTCCACAAGACCGTCCGCTTCCGTTCCAAGCCCGAATCGAACCCCATCACCGATGACCTCGGCACGCGGGGGCGGCTGGTAGACACCGGCAATATCCCGGGGGATGTCCAGTACTTCTCCCTCTTCGGGGCCGAGCTCGCGGGCGTCTATGGGCCGTTCTCGATCCAGGGAGAATATATCCGCACGGACGTCGATCGTAGCGTCGGCGACAGCCTGGTGTTTGACGGGTATTACGGTTATGCGAGCTGGTTTCTGACCGGGGAGTCGAGAAATTACAAGGCCGACAAGGGGATCTTCGATATTCTGACCCCTAATAAGCCCTTCTCGTTGGCGAGCGGCGGATGGGGCGCGTGGGAACTGGCCGCCCGCTACAGCGAGATCGACCTAAACGACGACGCCGTTTCGGGAGGCCGTGAACGCGACATCACGGCCGGCCTCAATTGGTATCCCAACCCCTACATCCACTTCATGGCCAACTACATCCACGTGCTCGAGATCGACGGCGGCCTGCACGACGAGGAGGACCTCGACATCTCCCAGGTGCGCGCTCAGGTAGCCTATTGAGGGCTTGCTCTCGGCTTGGCCGCCGGAAGGAATGATCCTTCCGACGGCCCGGAGGGCGCCGAGCCCTTGCAAAGTCCGTGGGCGACCGGTCGGCTAGGGTATCCAGCTAATGACATGAATGATCACCAGTATCGCGAGCAGTACCACGAGCGTGCGAAATACCAGGGCCTGCGCCGCCGTGATGCTCTCAGCCTCATCACCCGAAATCGCCCCCCCCTCCAATGCGCCGGTGCCGCTTTGTTTGAGCACGGTATCGGTGTCGAGAGTTTCCGTCACTCGCCAGCGATTGAATGCCCCCGTGAAATTACCGGCGACGGCAAATCCAAGCGCCGCGATTCTCGCCGGGATCCAAGACAGTGCATTGCGCACCCGGCCGGCCCATTCGCTCAAGCCCGAGGAGGCCTGGGTGGCGTAATGACTCAACTCATTGGAAAACCGGAAGAGCACCGCGCCGAACCAGCCGAACAACGCAAACCAAAATATAACCCCGAACACGCGCCCATTCGCTTCGGTAAATACCGATTCCACCACCGTCCGGCCGCGCGATTGCGTATCCACCGGGCTTGCGGAACGGGAAAACGCCTGCGCCAAGCGATTCGCCTCGTCATCGTTGCCGCCTCGTATCGCATTAACGATAGCCTTGATGTCCGCATCAAGATCCTGTAGGCCGAGGCAATACAACAAGATCACAATCGACAGCAAAAATCCAAGAAACGCGAGGATGCCATTGATAAAAGAGAACACGAGATAAAATACTAAAACCGGTAAGGCAATCAAAATAGCAACGCCCACCGGACCTTTGAAGACTTCTATACCCCCGAGCTTCTGCTCGGCCATGGCCGCTAAAGCGCGGTACCAGCCCAGCCTTCGCAGCTCCCTGAATTTTGCTAACGGTTCCGCTAGAAATTTCTCCACCGCCGTGGCAATCAGGATGATAAGTAGGTTCATTGTTATTCCTCCATCACTGTTTAGCCCATCACTTAACTATTAGTTTTTTTAATCTATCCCAGTCGAACGCCGGTCCCGGATCGGTCTTGCGGCCCGGCGCTATATCGCAATGCCCAACGATTCGGTCAAGCACGATCCCCGGCCACACCCGCATGATCAGCTTGGAAAGTTCCGCCAGTACACCGTACTGCATCTCTTCATAGGGATCTTCGTCCCGACCTTCCAATTCAATACCAATGGAAAAGTCATTGCAAGAACGCCGGCCCTGAAACTCGGACACGCCTGCATGC
>Ga0136625_1000602_pt1 | contig 11711 bp, 9 predicted proteins | sample AntDrymUQ4832306_2_FD_104672 | JGI IMG/M metagenome (GOLD analysis project Ga0136625, IMG submission 104672) | Polar desert sand microbial communities from Dry Valleys, Antarctica - metaG UQ483 (23.06) | ecosystem: Environmental > Terrestrial > Soil > Desert | place: Antarctica: Dry Valley...
CCGACTATCTCCGAGACGGCCTGCTCGAGGCGCTCGACCAGGCGCTCGCGCTCACGGGCGCAGCGCGGGTCAACATCCTCTCGCTCTGCGTCGGCGGCACGATGTCGGCGATCGGCCTCGCAGTCCTCGCTGCACGCGGCCAGGCGGACCGGGTCGGCTGGGCGACGCTCCTGAACGCGCCCGTCGACTTCTCCCAGCCCGGCGAGATCGGAATCTTCACCGACGAGGCGGCGATCGCGCGAATCGAGCGACGGATCAAGAGGCGTGGATACATGAAGGCGGAGGAGCTCGCAGGCCCGTTCAATCTCATGCGTGGAAACGACCTGCTCTGGCGCTACGTCGTCTCGAACTGGATGCTCGGCAAGCAACCACCTGCGTTCGACATCCTCGCCTGGAACGCCGACGCGACGAGGCTGCCCGCGTCGATGCACGCGGAATACCTCCGGACGTGCTACCTCCAAAACCTCCTCGTTCAGCCGGACGCGTTCACGATCGACGGCACGTCCGTGGACCTCTCGCGGATCGAGACTCCGCTCTACGTGGTAGGCGCCGAGAAAGACCACATCGTCCCCTGGAGAAGCGCCTATCGCACCACGCAAGTCGTCTCGGGCGAGGCGCGCTTCACGCTCACGTCGGGAGGGCACATCGCCGGAGCCGTCAACCCACCGGGCTACCCGAAGGCAGCGTTCAGGACGGGTGCCGAGCATCCGTCCGATCCGGACGCGTGGGTCGCCGGTTCCGAGCCGGTGCAAGGTAGCTGGTGGGAGGACTGGGCTGGGTGGGCCAAAACCCGTTCCGGCGAGCGCGGCCCGCCACCCTCGCTTCCGAAGGGAGCGCCGGCGCCCGGCGAGTACGTGCTCGGCTAGGGCGATCCCAGCAGAGGGGCGATGGCGCAGCCGAGACGATGAGCGATCACGCCGTCAAGTCGGCTGTCTGGCCCCTCGCACTGCGCCACGACTGGATCAGTTAATGCGCCGCTTGCGTCCGGTCCACTCGCGCTCTCGCAGCACGAACTTCTGCACCTTCCCGGTCGATGTCTTCGGCAACTCGCCGAACTCGACTGCAGCCGGGCACTTGTAGCGCGCGATGCGCGCACGGCAGTGGTCGATGATCTCCTGCTCCGTCGCCTCAGCGTCGGCCTTCAGCGTCACGAACGCCTTCGGCCGCTCGCCCCAGTGGTCGTCCGGTATGGCTACGACCGCGCACTCGAGCACCGCGGGATGGCTCATCACGGCCTGCTCGACCTCGATCGTGGCGATGTTCTCGCCACCCGAGATGATGATGTCCTTCTTGCGGTCCTTCAGCTCGATCACGCCGTCCCGGTGCGACACCGCCGCGTCGCCTGAGTGGAACCATCCGCCGCGGAACGCCTCCGCTGTCGGCTCCGGCCTGCCGTAGTAGCCCTGCATCACCAGGTTTCCGCGCATCACCACTTCGCCCTGCGTCAAGCCGTCCTGCGGTACGTCTCGCATCTCCTCGTCCACCACGCGCACGAGATCGGCGATGACATTCGCCTGGCCCTGGCGCGCTAAGAGACGCGCATACTCCTCCTGGGGCAGCTCCTCCCACTCCGGAAGCTCCACGCGGCGGGTGAACGGCCCGTAGGTCTCGGTCAGGCCGTAGACGTGCACGGGACGGAAGTTCAGGCCTCGCATACGCTCGAGCAAAGTGGGAGAGGGCGGACCGCCCGCGACCATCACGACCACCGGCCGCTCGAGCCGATGGGCATGCGGGTGATTCGCGAGCGTGATGTACACCGTGGGGGCGCCGTTCGCGTGGGTCACGCCCTCGCCGTCGATCAGCTCCCACATGAGCGCTGGATCCGCCTTGCGCAGGCAGACCTGCGTCGCGCCGACCGCCACCGACGACCAGGGGAAGCACCAGCCGTTGCAGTGGAACATGGGGACGACGAGCAGGAAGACGGAGTCTGGCCCCAGCCCCAGCTCGATGACGTTGGCGAGTGCGTTCAGGTAGGCGCCGCGGTGCGTGTAGACAACACCCTTGGGACCCCCCGTCGTGCCCGACGTGTAGTTGATCGCAATCGGCTCCTCTTCATCGGCGAGCCAGCTCTCGGTCAGGCCGGGCGACCCCTCGGAGAGCAACACCTCATAGGGGTCACCGGGCTCGCCCGTGTCCGCGATCGTGATGATGCGCGCTGCGCGCCCCGCGTCCCGCGGCAGGAGCGCCTCGAGCTCGTGGTCCACGAGAATCACCCGCGGCGCACAGTCGTCCAGGATTGCCCGCACCTCAGTCTCGTTGAGCCGGGTGTTGATCGCTACGAGAATCCCGCCGGCAGCGGGTACGCCGAAATGCGCCTCGACCAGCGCAGGGGTGTTCGGAGCCAGCACGGCTACGCGATCGTGCTTCTCGAGGCCCGTCCCCCGGAGCGCTGACGCAAGCCGGTTGACCCGCTCGGCGAGCTCTGAGTAGCCGATTCGGCGGGGGCCGTAGGCGACGGCTGTCCTGTCTGCATGCACGACCGCAGCCCGGCGAAGGAAGCTGAGCGGAGTCAGCTCCGTGCGCCAGACCTCCCTGCCGTCATTCCGTGGCTCGTGGTTCGCGATCCCCGTGATGGTCGATTCCAAGGCGGTGGTATCCATGTCGCCTCCGATCTGCCCGCTCATGCGCCGTCGCGAGACGAAGAGCCCGCGCTCTCGGCCTCCTTGGGAGACCGTGCGCTGACGCCGAGGCCGCTCAGAAGCTCGGCGCTTGCGCTCAGGGCCGACGCAGGGCCCTCGAAGCTGATGCGGCCCTTCTCCAGGATGTAGCCGCGGTCGGCGTGGTTGAGCGCGAACCTGGCGTTCTGCTCCGCGAGAAAGACGCCGAAGCCCTCCTCGCGCAAGAGGTCGAGCCACTCTCCAAGGTCTCCGACGACGACCGGCGCCAGGCCCTCGGTCGGTTCGTCGAGGAGCAGGATCTCGGGGTTCGTCACGAGCGCGCGCCCGAGCTTGAGCATCTGCTGCTCGCCGCCACTGAGGTGCCGTGACGGACGGCGGCGAAGCTCCGCGAGCTTCGGGAACGTGTCGTACACCCGCTCGACGTTCCACGAGCCCTTTCGCTTAGGGCAGCTGCCCGCAGAGACCTGCAGGTTCTCGTGCACGGTCAGGCTGCCGAAGACGCGTCTGCCGCTCGGCACGAAGGCGATACCGAGCCGCGCGATCGTGTGCGGGGCCGCTGTCCGCACATCCCGCCCCTCCACGTTGACGACGCCGGAGCGGGCGCGGGTGAGGCCCATGATGCTCCGCATCAGCGTCGTCTTCCCGGCGCCGTTGCGTCCGAGCATCGTGACGACCTCTCCGCGCGACACCGTGAGCGAGACACCCTGCAGGATGTGACTGGCGCCGTAGTAGGTGTTCAGCTCCTCGACGGCGAGGTTCATGTGGTCACCTCCACCGGTTCCGCACCTTCGCCGAGGTACACGGACATCACCTCCGGGTTGGTCTGCACCTCCGCGACCGAGCCCTCCGCGATGACTCGTCCCTGGTGCAGCACGGTGACGCGGTCGGCGATCCCCCAGACGACGTCCATGTCATGCTCCGAGAACAGGATGGTGAGGCCGGCCGACCGGTTGAGCTCGGCGACGAGCTCGGTCGTCTTGTGCGTCTCCGCCGGCGACATGCCGGCGGTGGGCTCGTCGAGCAGGAGCAGCTGCGGGCGCGTGGCGAGCGCCAGCGCGATGTCGAGGGCGCGCTGGTCGCCGTGCGAGAGCGTCCGGGCCTCCCGGTCTGCGTGCTCGGCGAGCCCGACTTGTTCGAGAAGCACCCGCGCCTGACCCTCCACCGACCGCTGCCCGCGGGTCGCGATGTCGAGCGGCCGCCACGTCGGCGCGAGGATCGCCGCCTGCAGGGACTCCATCACGGTCAAACGCGGAAAGACGCTCGTGAGCTGGAAGGACTGCACGAGCCCCCTGCGTGCAACCGCGTGCGGCTTCTTCCCGCCGATGCTCGCGCCCCGAAACTCCACCGATCCGGACGTCGGAGGGAGCACGCCCGTCAGCAGGCGGAAGAGTGTCGTCTTGCCGGCCCCGTTGGGCCCGATGATCGAGTGGATGCCACCCTCGGCTACATCGAGATCGACCTCGCTCACCGCGTAGAAGGTGCCGAAGCGCTTCGTCAGGCCCCTCGTCTGCAGGATTGTCTCGCTCACGAGCCGATCTCCGGCCCGTGAGCGGGGAGGGTTGTGGGGAACCGGGAGGTTCCCCACGTCTTCAAGAAGAAGGGGGTACGCGGGGGAAACATGGTTTCCGCCGCGACCGTGCGCCGAAGGCGAACGGTGCTCACGAGCGCTCTCCTCCGGCGGCATCGCGCACGATCAAACGTCGCAGGCGGTTCCAGGCGGCCGAGAAGAGACCGATCAGGCCGTCGGGCCGCAGCAACACGATCGCGAGCAGGATGAGCCCGAGTACGAACTTCCAGTATTGCGTCTGCTGCACGAGCTCCTGCTGTCCGAGCGTGTAGATAAACGCACCGAGGATCGGCCCGAAGAACGAGAACATGCCTCCGATCACCGCCATCAGGATCGGCTCGCCCGACTTCGCCCAGTCGAGCAGCCCCGGATATGCGGACTGCGTGTGGACGACGAAGAGGACTCCGGCCACGGCGCAGAAGAAGCCGGAGATGGCGAACGCGGCGAGCTCGTGCAGAAAGGTGTTGACGCCGAGCGCCTCCATCCGCTCCCGGTTCTCGCGGATCGCACGCAGCGTCAGCCCGAACGGCGAGTTGACGATCCGCCAGATCGCAAGGCAGCAGACGGTCGCGACGCCAAGAGTGAACATGTACCCCTGGCGCTCGTCCCGTAGCCAGGAGGGCAGCACATCGCCGAAGACTCCGTTGTCGCCGCCCGTGAACTCGTGTTGCTGCTGCGCAAGCGTGAACGCGAGCTGGGTGAAGGCCAGCGTGAGGAGAGCGAAGTACAGGTTGCGGGTGCGCAAGGCGATGACCCCGATCGCGGCGGCGAGCCCGGCGGCCAGGAACGGTGCGACGATGAAGCCGGTCCAGAAGGACCAGCCCCAGTGCTGCCAGCCGAGCATGACGGTGTACGCCCCCACTCCGTAGAAGATGGCCTGGCCGAAGGAGACAAGCCCGCCGTAGCCGAGCAGGATGTTCGTCGCCACCGCGAAGAGCGCGAGACCGATCGCGTTCCGCACGTCGAGGGCGGTGGCCAGCGGGAGGTACGCTCCTGCGAGGGCCAGGACACCGACGAGCGCGGCCAGGAACGCGGCGATCCCGAACGAGCGGGCACGTCTTCGGCGAACCGGGGCAGGCGCCACCGCTCCGGTGGTGGCCGCGTGCTCGGTCTTCACGGCGCCCGCGGTCACTCAGTGGTCTCCGGCAGAGATACGGTCGTGATTCGCCGGCGAGAACCGAGCAGGCCTAGGACGCAGGGAGCCCCGATATGCAGGCAGTGGGCTATGCACTTAACGCCCCTTGGCGGGGTGGTGCTGGTCGGAAGGGAAAGAGACGCTATGGGCCGTGGCAACGTTCGTTTGCAGGGCGATCGTCTCCAGCGCCGTCGAAGCGGCTTCTCCGCGGCCCCACGGCCGCATGCGCTCGCCGCCGGTTCGTTGCGCTCGCCGGCCCCGACGGTCGTTTTTCGCCGCCAACTGCACCCGGGGCCGTGATGTGCATATCCCACTGCAGGCATATCGGGGCAGCTTTTCGGGGCCCCCAGGAAGTGCGCAGCACTTTCTGGGGTAGGACTGAGGACGACGGCATGCGAAGCGTTCGCGAGGGGCGCGAGCATGGCCGTATCTCTGCCGGAGACCACTCAACGCTCCGGCGTGCCGAAGAGGCCCCACGGCCTGACGGCGAGAATCGCGATCATCACCACGTACGGAAACACGGTCGCCCAGTCCTCCGCGACCTTCGCCCCCAACGTCTCCGAAGCCCCGATCAGGAGAGCGGCGACAGCGGCGCCCATGATCGAGCCGAGTCCGCCTACGACGGTGACGATGAAGGCGAACACGATGATCGACGCGTCGATGCCCGGGCTCACTCCGATCTGCGGCGAGACGACCGCGCCTCCGAGCCCGGCCACGAACGCGCCGAGAGCAAACACGACGGTGAAGAGCCGCTGGACGTTCACGCCACCCGCTTCCAGCGACTCGGGGTCGTCCACGGCCGCCCGGATCTTCCAGCCAAGCGATGTCCACTTGAGGAGTACCACGAGGCCCAGACCGACGGCGACCGCGGTGCCGACGACCAGCAGGTGGTACTTCGGAATCTGCGTGCCGGCGATGGAGATCGACCCGAAGAAGGCCTGTGGAAACGGCACCACCCTGGCATCCGTTCCCCAGATGCGAAGCGCGACGTCGGCGAAGATGAGGAACAGCGCGTACGTTGCGAGGAGCTGGGTGAGGTGTTCCTTGCCGTAGATGCGGCGAATCACGGCGACTTCGGTGAGAGCGCCCATCAGCCCGACCGCGAGCGCCGCGAGCGGCACCGCCCACCAGAAGCGCGAGCCGGTCGTGAAGCCGACGAGCGAGGTCATCAGGAAGGCGCCGTACATGTAGAAGCTTCCGTGGGCGAGGTTGATCACGCGCATCGCGCCGAAGATGAGCGTGAGCCCAGCGGAGGTGAGGAAGAGCGTGCTGGCGGAGTTCAGCGTTCCGTCGATCTCGATGATCAGGGTGTCCATGCCTGCTCGCTCCTTCCGCCTGTCGTCGTGCGGAAGAGGCGAGGCGGGCCGCCTGGCTCCGCCTCGCCTCTGGCCGCTCTAGCTATTCCGGAGCGCCAGCGACTCCGCGCACGTGATCATCGTCTTCGCCGGTGACGAGACGAAGATCTCGGGGTTCCAGAGCTTGTGCCCGACGGTCTTGTCGTCCTTGGCTGCGATCGTGCCGACGAACTCGGGCACCTCTGCCTGATGGTCGCAGGCTCGGATCTTGATCGGCCCTCGGATCGTCTTGACGGTTGCGCCCGCAAGGGCCGCCGAGATCTTGTCGCCGTTCAGGCTCTTCGCCCTCGTGGCCGCATCGGCCCACGCCTGGACAGCCGAGTAGCCGATGATCGCCCACTCGTTCGGGTAAGACCCGAACCGCTTCTTGTACCGCTGGACGAACACCTTCATCTCGGCGTTCTTGTAGCCCCAGAACGGGCCGCGATTGAAAGCGATGCCGTTCGACGGTGCCTGGTTGCCGAGCGCCTTCAGCACGTCGAGCCCGTACATGCCGATGATGCGCGTGTCCTTGAAGAAGCCGAATCCTGCAGCCTGATTGTTGAAGTTCACCAGATCGCCGCCGAACTGGACGTTGAAGGTCAGCTCGGGATCGGAGGCGACCAGAGCCGAGAGCTGCGGCGCGATGTTGGGCGCGCCGAGCGCAGGCCACTGCTGGTTGACGATCGAGTGGTTCACGCCGAGGTCAGTCAGCGCCTTGAGAAAGTTCGCCACGGTGTTGCGTCCGAACACGTAGTCGGGGGCGAACGTCGCCACGTTCAGCTTGCGATCCTTGACCTTCGCCTTGATGTACTGCGCGATCGAACGCGGCTCCATCACCGTGTTCGGGACGAGCTGGAAGGCGTACGGCGTATACCGCTTCGTCATCAGCGTGATGTCGTTCGAGATGTGGAGGAACGTCGGCACCTTGTACTGTTTCGTCAGCTCCAGCTCGGCGGTGGCCACGGCGCTCGAGACCGGCCCGAAGAGCGCCGAGATCTTCTTTTCGAGGATCATCGACCGGACATTCGAAGCCCCCGTCGCGGCGGTCGCGTTGTCGTCCGCGCTGACGATGTTGACCTTCTTGCGGAGCACACCGCCCTTGGCGTTCAGGTCCTCGACAGCGAGCGTGATGCCCTGCAGCCCGCCTTGCCCGAGCGCGGCGATGGAGCCGCTCAGCGTGGTGGAGTTACCGATGTTGATGGAGCCCGCGAACTGCCGCTCGCTGCGCTGCTCGGATGCAGCGCCCGCGCCGGCGAGCACGAAGGCGGCCGCGACCGAGACGCCGATCGCGAGCACTGCCGTCTTGCGTCGATGGTGGAATGGCATAGCTACTTCGCCTCCCGTGTAGTAGTACGCGCCGGGCGCTTGCCGGCCTCGTCTGGTGTCATCAGGTGCTCTCGATCGCCGCTCCTGGAACGGTCCCGCGTGCCCCGGATCTGACCGCGCGAGACGTGGCCGTCGCCGTTCGGCGCGGCCTTCCCGGACCTCCCGGCCACCGGAGACGTTCGCGTTCGCCCTGAGGCGTCCGCCTCGAGGACGCGAAGGATCCGAATAGCGAGCAAGAGCGCCGCGGTTCGGTTTCCGTCCGCAAGCTCGGCGTCGACGCACGGGCGAATCTCCTTCAGCCTGTACTTCACCGTGTTGACGTGCACACCGAGCGCGGCGGCAGTCTGCTTGGTCCGGCCCTGATAGAGGAGGTACGCCTCGAGCGTCGGCAAGAGCCAGGACCGCCTGAAAAGGTTGCCGAGCGGCTCGAGGACGGTCACCGCGAACCTCTGCGCGCGGTCCGGCTGTCTGAGCAGCGCTATCAGCGGCGCGTAGTCGAGGAAGTCGAACACGGGCGATGTCGCGGTCCCGAGGAGGGGACCCAAGCGGAGCACTGCGGTCGCCTCCTCGTAGCTCTGGCGTGTCTCGGAGATGCCCTCGGCATGGCCGCCGAGGCCGATGGCGACGATCTTGCCTTCGTGCAAGAGCCGCCCAAGCCTGCGGTTGACCTCGTCGCGAGTCCGCTCCGGCTGGAGGGCGAGCGCGGCCACGACGCTTCGGTGGCGCACGGTCCAGAGCACCGCCCCGGCGCGCGCCTCGAGCAGGTGGCCGGCATGTTCGAGCTCGAGCAGGCTGAGGTCCGGAGCCACTCGCGCAACGGCGACGCGATGTGGACGGTCGAGCTCGGCGGGATGGTCGATCGGCTCCGCGACCGGTCCGGAGAGGATCGCGTTCAGCAGTGCCGAGCGCCGATGCTCGCGCACGCGCGCGAGGGCCTCGGCCTCGTCGAGGTACGCGGCTGCGACCGCTGTGGAGATCTTGTCGGCGAAGTCGAGAGCCCAGGTGGCGACCTCTGCCATCACGCCCTGAAGCGCCTGCCCGCGCCACACAGGCGAGGCGGTGATCTCGCTCCACATGACGCGGATGCCGACGCGGAAGGCACGGAGAAGCGACTGGAGGTCCATGCCCTGGGCGGCCCGCCGGCGCGCTCCCTCCGTCATCGGCAGGAGCAGTTCGCTGCTAACGCTTTCTCCGGTCGACATGACGGTCAGCCAGCAGCGCACCATCTCCGACGACACCGAATGGACGTCGTCCTTCAGCGACTGGTCGCTGATCGCTGCATACGCGGGGATCTCCACCTCGTACGCCCTGACCATTGTAGAAGCGATGTCGTCGGCCTGGTCGATCAGGTCGGTGGCGACGTCCCTGAGGAGGGAGGCCGCTCGCCCAGCCCCGAGCGCGTGGAGACTGCCGATCTCGTCGTCTTCGACCCAGTCTCTTTCCGCGCCGCCGGCTTGCGCGGCAATCGCCGTGGACTCAGAGTTGTTGCCTGTGGACAATCGCGGCCTCTCCGTCCGGGATGTCACGACGAACGACGTGCTCGTGTCAGAGCTGTGTCTAACAGGTGATCACGCAGGAATCAACCACTCTTGGGGACCGGATGTCCACGCCATTTTGTCCCATTTCGACAATGTCTCCTCGGGACAGGAACGCGACCCCGTCGGCTACATGTCCGGAGGGAGGTCACTGCGCCGGCCCCCAGCGCACGACCGTCGCGGCCCACGTGTAACCCGTTCCTGCGGCGAGGAGGAGCACGAGGTCGCCGTCGGTGATGTCGCCCGAGCGCACCGCGCGGTCGAGACCGAGAAGGGGATCGACGCCGCTCATGTGGCCGGTGTCGTCCAGGTACGAGACGCGCTCCGGATCGATGCCGAGCGCGTCCACGATCGCGTCGTGCATCGAGCGCTTCATGTGGATCCCGCAGAGGTACGAGACGTCCTCGAGCTGCGCGTTCGAGCGCTCGACGGCTCCGCGGCCGGCGGCGACGAAGTTCCGGAGCGAGATCTCGTCGAGCCCGTCCTTCATCTCCGAGGGATCCGCGACGTCGAGAAAGTAGCGCCCGTTGCCGTCGGTCGGCGCCCACGCCGGCTCGACCGATCCGCCGGCGGGCACCCGCACCTGCAGGGCGAACGAGCCGTCCGTGATCGCATGCGAGCCAAGGATGAGATTCCGGTCGGCGTCCGCGACCAGCAGCCCGGCGACCGCGCCGTCGCCGAAGTTGAACATGAAGCGCGAGCGCTCGTTCCCGTAGTCGAGGAGATACGACTCGCGGCTGGCCGCGACAAGCAGTGCGGTCCGCCACTCGGGCTCGGCGACGAGCAACCCCCGCGCAACCCGCAGCGCCATCGGCGTGCCCATCGAGACGTTGTCGAACTCGATCGCCTGCGCGTTGACGCAGCCGAGGCGATGCGCGATGTACGGGGACGCCTGCCAGACCGTGAAGTCCTTCCACATCGAGCCGAAGTACATGACGACGTCAATCGAGGCGGGATCGATCTCCTGCTCCTCGAGCAGGCGCGCGGCGGCGGCGACGGACAGATCGCTCACGTGTTCGTCAGCCGCGGCGATGTGCTTGCCACGCAGACCGAACTTCTCGACGACGATGCGCTCGGGGATGCCGCTCACTCCCGCGACCTCGGAGGCCGTCATCCAGCGCTCGGGCAGATAGGCCGCCGTAGCGGCGAGACCGACCGTTCTCACGAGGCTCCGTCTCCGTTCGCGCCGATCGCCCTGCGGATGATGGTTGCGAGCTCGTCGGACACCGCCGGCGGAAGCTCGTCGCTTCCGGCCCAGAGGATCCAGCGCATCCCGACCAGCTCACCGATCCCCATCAGCGCCCACGCGAGCACTTCGGGATCTCCCTCGGCGACCTCGCCTCGCTCCATCGCCTCGCGCAGCCCGACGACATAGCCCTCGGTCAGCCGCTCGTAGTGCAGGTGGAGGGTCTCCGGCGATACGAACTCGGCTTGCCGGATGATTCGGTACAGGGCCGGATGCTCGGCGGTGAATCGGAAGAAGGCGGTAAAACCGAGAACCTCCCGTTCGGCGCGCGAGGCGGCGCCGGCCGACGCCTCGGTCATCGCATGCCGGACGCGCCGGTTCAGATCGAGGACGAGCTCGTCGAAGATCTCCTTCTTGCTCGAGAAGTAGAGGTAGAAGGTGCCCTGGCCGACCCCCGCCGCTTCGGTGATCTTCACGATCGAGGCGTCGTGGTAACCGAACTCGGCGAAGATGCGCTCGGCGGCCTCGAGCAAGCGGCGGCGCGTGCGCTCTCCTCGCGCCGACAGCGGACGTCCAGAGGTACCGATGACCCGTGTCTCGGTCACACGGTCTCCTTCGCGGTGACGCCGGCGCGGAGCTCGTCTTTCAGGACCTTGTTCATGGCTGAGCGCGGAAGAGCATCGACGAAACGGACGCCCCTCGGGACCTTGAAGCGGGCAAGTCGTCCGCGGCACCACTCGAGCAGGGCTTCCTCCTCGACAGCGGTGTCCACGCGGAGAGCAACGAAGGCGAGGCAGACCTCACCCCAGCGCTCGTCGGGGATGCCGATCACCGCGGCCTCGGACACATCCGGGTGGGCGTGGAGCACGTCCTCGATCTCCGCCGGGTAGATGTTCTCTCCGCCGGAGATGACGAGATCCTTCAGGCGGCCCGCGATGCGGTAGTAGCCCTCGCCGTCGCGCTCTGCAAGATCTCCGGTGAGGAGCCAGCCGTCCGCGAACACGGCA
>Ga0136625_1000604_pt1 | contig 11710 bp, 11 predicted proteins | sample AntDrymUQ4832306_2_FD_104672 | JGI IMG/M metagenome (GOLD analysis project Ga0136625, IMG submission 104672) | Polar desert sand microbial communities from Dry Valleys, Antarctica - metaG UQ483 (23.06) | ecosystem: Environmental > Terrestrial > Soil > Desert | place: Antarctica: Dry Valley...
GGGACTCGCCCCGGCCCGGACACCAAGGGCGTAAGTAATGCACTCGCTTCTTCGCCGCCGGCCCAGCCACGCAGCGGTGGTCGCCTACCTCGCGCTGTTCGTGGCGCTCGGCGGCACCTCTTAGGAACCGTCAATCAACAAGAGCACGGTTTCCGGCACCCGCCCGCGGCGCCAGACACCACCCGCGATGCTCGCAATACCACCCGACCGTGAAGCCGCTCGCCCTGATGCGCTGGCTGGTGCGGCTCGCCACCCCCGACGACGGCGTGGTGCTCGACCCGTTCTGCGGCTCCGGGTCGACCGGCTGCGCCGCCGCGCTCGAAGGCCGGCGCTTGCTCGGCATCGAGCTCGACCCCGCCTACGCCGAGATCGCACGGGCGAGGATCGCCTACTGGACCGGCCAGCAGGCGGAGGAGTCAGCGAACCAGAGCCCGGCGAGCGCGTGAGTCGCCCGGCGAGCAAAGAGCAGGCGCCACCCCGCGAGACGTCGCTGCGCGTGACCGTACAGCTCAGGGTGCTCGACCCAGACCAGGCAGGCGACCTGCGCAACCGCCAGCTCGCCGCGATCCTGCGCCTGCTGCGCCGTGCGACCGCGAGCATCAAGAGTCCGCCGCCGAACAGCAAGGCCCCCGAGGACCATTCAGAAGGCGCCCTGCGACAGCCCGGCCCGGTAAGTGGCGAGGACCGCAGCCGTTATAGCGACGAGCTATAATCGTTCGCGTGGCAAAGGCGACGAAGGTCATGATCTCGGTGCCCGATGACCTGCTCGAGCGGATCGACCGCGCGGCGGGTGAGCGACGCACCAGTCGCAGCGCCTTCCTGCAGGAGGCCGCGCGGCGCGAGCTCGGCTGGCCCGACCCCGTGGCGATCGACGCCGCGCTCGAGCGCGCACGGGCCGCCCTGGCCGGGTCTGGCCGCTTCGAGTCCGCCAAGCTGATCCGTGCCGACCGCGATGCCCGCGATGCCCGCGATCGACGTCGTTAGCGACGCCAGCGTGGCCCTCAAGTGGTTCCACGCCGAGGGCGAGGAGGAGGTGCCACAGGCCCGCGCCCTGATCGCCGCCCACCAGGCAAGGACAGTCGCGCTGCTGGTGCTCGACCTGACCGCCTACGAAGTCGGCAACGCGCTGATGCGAGGCCGCGCGAAGGCCACGGCTGCCCAGGTCGCGACCGTGCTCGGGGCACTTGACGAGATCTGCCCCGCGGTCCGGCCTGACGCAGACGAGCTGCGCCTGGCATCGGAGCTCGCCGAGCGCCATGACCTGACCCTCTACGACGCCGCCTACGCCGCGGTGGCCGATAGTCGCGGAGCCACGCTCGCGACGCTCGACCGGGCGCTGCTCAAAGCAGGCCTGGGCAGCCGCCCGAGCGAGCTCAGCCAGCAGCTTGCCTCGCCGGCCGCCGAAGGTCCGAAGCGAAGGAGACCGCGATGAGGTTCGCGTTCTACGGCCGCGTGTCCACCGACGACGCCCAGGACCCGTCACTCTCGATCCCCCGCCAGCTCGCCTCCTGCAAGGGTGCCATCAAGCCCGCAGGTGGAGACGTCGTAGCCCACTACTGGGACGTCGAGTCGGGCCGCAAGAGACTCGCCGATCGCGGGACACCAGATGGCGCCGGGCTCGGCGTATCGGTGCCGCGTGAAGGCGGGCTCACCGACCTGCTGGACGCCGCCGCCAACGGGCGGGTATCGTCGAGTCGATCGACCGCCTCTCGCGGATGACCGCCGATGCCACCCAGATAGAGCGCTGCTCCGGCATCAGCGCGCCCCTCGCTACGCCAAGGTCAAGGCTCGTGAGATGCGCGCACTCGAGATGGTTGATCAGGTCGGAGGCCGAAAGGATCAGCCGGTCATCGACCAGTTGCACCGAGCACCTCGTTCTCACGCTTGAACGTGGTAATCGCGTGTCCCGAACCCTCGCAGTCTTGGCGTTCAGATGCGGTGTGGCCCGCTTCGTCCGGGCCTCCTTCAGAGTCGCCAAATGCCTTGTCGCGCCTGGGCCTTCGACCCACGCTCGAGGGCGCTTGTGCGAGCGTTAAGCGCGCCGGTTCAGGTCGGTCGTGGTCAGGGCCCCAGGAGCGCGAGCGGGACGACGGCGATGCCGTCCTCGCGACGGTACGCCTTCGGCCCGGTGGTGATGATGACCTGGTCAAGCACACGGTCGCCGAGCTTCCGCTTCAGCCACGTCAGGTGTTTGGCGTCGTCGCTGCAGACGCTCCGGGCCAGCTTGACCTCGATGGCCACGACGCTGCCATCGGCGCGTTCAACGATGAGGTCGACCTCCTGGCGTCCGCGCGCGGTCCGAAGATGCCGGACCTGCGACTCGCTGTGAGCGGCGTAGACGCGCACCGACAGCGTCACGAGGCTTTCGAACAGTGCGCCGAGCAGCGTGCCATCACGAACAACCGCCGGGCCTGAGCTCTGGCCAGCCAGGAGCGTGGAGGCCTGGACGCCGAGTAGCTGCGCCGCCAGCGCCGGGTCGGCGAACTGATGCTTGGGTGCCTGCCCGAGCTCTCTGAGGCGGTTGTTGCTCGGTATCCACGCCGGCACCTCGTCGAGCATCCACACGCGCGTAAGCGCGTCGCGGTAGCCCTGCGTGGCGTTTTTTGACGGCTTGCGCTCGTGGCCGGCACTCGCGGCATCGCGGATCGTCTCGAACGTCGCGGTCGTCGACGAGGCCGCCGCATAGGCGGCCATCCAACGCCGCAGCGCGGCGGGGTTGCGAATGACGACGCCGGCGTCGTCGGGGATGTCGCGGTCGACGATGCGGTCGACGTAGCCCTCTAACTGACGGCGCCGGGCACGCCCGGAGAGCACACGCAGGCCTGGCAGGCCGGAGGCCAGGATCTCCTCGGTGTAGTCGGTCAGGGCGATGTCCGTCGCGCCCGTGACGGGCGCCCGCGCGCCGCTGAGCAGTTCGGAGAGCCTGACGCTCACCGACTGCTGGCGCTCGCTGAGCGCGAGCGGGCGCATGCGGACGGTGACGATGCGCCCGGCACCCGAGTGCGTTGGCGGCGGGTCAGGAAGCGCGGACCCCGTGAGCAGAAAGCTCCCGGGCGGCGCCCCGTCGTCCACGGCGCGGCGCACGAGGTCCCACACCTCTGGCAGGCGCTGCCACTCGTCGATGAGCACCGGTCGCTCACCCTGCAGCAGACGGCCGGGGTCGGCCTCGGCGACGGCCAGTTCGGCCGGGTCATCCAGACGATGCGCTGTCTTGGCACGCTGCAGCGCTGTACGGGTCTTACCGACGCCCTTGGGGCCTTCCATGGCGATGGCCGCCAAGTCGCCGAAGAGCTCGTCAAGCTCGTCGTCGACGACGCGGCGCTGATAAGGGACAAGGACGCTCATCTCGTGGAAAGTACCAGAACGTCATGATGAAAAGGTCGTTTACGGCAAAGTGAAAAGGTCTGATGCGGCAGGCCATAAAGGGCTGCCACGGCGGCTTCTGAGGTGCCTGTGCGGCAGATGCGGCCTCCCACTGAGCGGACTATGGAGCTGAGGAGGCCGACGTGCGAGGACACCTGACATCCGTGCCGCTCCGATGAAGCACGCTTCGCGACTGAACAGGTTGTCTGTTACCCGCTCAGCGCTCGCCGTTCGGCAGCCTCGGCGAGCTGCGCGTACATCGCCGCCAGCGCGTCGGCCACGTTGCGTCCGCCAGCTTCGATGGGCGCGGGCCCAGCGCGGCGCAGCAGGGCGTCCGGGGTTTCGCCGGCGAGAGGGCTGATCCGCAGATCGGCCAGCTCGGGGCCGCTGTGCCAGAAGGACCGCGTCCCCTCGGCGCCGGGAGCGACAGAAGACGGGGACTCCGGCGCGCCATTGCGCTTCTTCGGGCGCGCGCGGCGCGCCCGCAGGCCGTCGAGCAGCTCGTCCTGCGTTCGGCCCCGCCACGTGAAGATCTCAAACGGGTCTGCGCCGAAGCGTTCGGCGAGCAGGTAGTACGCCGCCGCGATGTGCTTGCAGGGGTTCTCGGCGTCGGGGCAGTCGCAACTGGCCTTCAGGTCCGCGTAGGAGGCGGGGAACAGGCTCAGCTTGCAGCCGGCGAGCACATCCTCGATGTCGGGCGGCATTCGCCCCGCCAGCAGCTGTGCGAGCGGCAACGCCCGCGCGGCCATCGCCCGCTCGGCGCGACGCCACTGCTGCTCGGACAGCAGCTTGGAGCGAATGCGCACGCGGTAGGGCGTGTACCGCGTGCCCTGCACCTTGGCGAGCACGATGCCCGGCTCGACCTCCAGCTCCATGACCTGGCCGCCGCGCGCGTAGGTGCGCCCGCGCTCCAGTCGCGAGCCGACGCCGAAGGACTCGAGCAGCTCCAGGAACCGTCGCGACCACCACGTCTGCGCCTGCTCGCCGGCGGGCAGGCCGTCGATGGTGGGCAGCGGACGGGCGGGCTCGTACTCCGCGGCGCTCATCACGCGGCCACCGCGTCGCCGGAGAGCGTGACGAGCTTGCGCAGCTGTGCGGTGTCCAGCGCGGTCAGCCATGCCTCGCCGCTGCCCACGACGCTCTCGGCGAGGTCGCGCTTGGAGGCGATCAGCTCGTCGATGCGCTCCTCCAGCGTGCCCACGCAGGTGAGCTTGCGCACCTGGACGTTCTTGCGCTGGCCGATCCGGAACGCGCGATCGGTCGCCTGGTCCTCGACGGCCGGGTTCCACCAGCGGTCGAAATGTATGACGTGGTTGGCCGCGGTGAGGTTGAGCCCGGTACCGCCGGCCTTCAGCGAGAGCACGAACAGCGCCGGACCGTCCTCGGCTTGGAAGCGAGCGACCATCTCGTCACGGGCGGCCTTCGGCGTGCCGCCGTGCAGGAACAGCACCTCGCGGCCGGTGCGCTCCTGCAGGTGGGCGCGCAGGTCGTGCCCGAACGCGGCGAACTGCGTGAAGCAGATCGCGCGATCGCCCTGGGCCAATGCCTCCTCGACGATCTCCTCGAGCCGTGCGAGCTTGCCCGAGCGCCCGTCCAGCGGCGAGCGGTCCCTGAGCAGGTGGGCCGGGTGGTTGCAGACCTGCTTGAGCTTCACGAGCGCGGCGAGGATGATGCCCGAACGCTCGATCCCCTCCGCGCGCGAGGCCTTCTCGAGCATCTCCTCGACCACGGCCTCATAGAGCGTCGCCTGCTCGCGGGTGAGGTGGCAGTCGACGCGCATCTCGATCTTCTCCGGCAGGTCGTCGATGATCTCCTTGTCCGTCTTCAGTCGGCGCAGGATGAAGGGCCCGGTCGCCTGTCGCAGGCGCCCGGTGGCGGCGGCGTCGCGGTAGCGCTCGATCGGATGAGCGAAGCGCTCCCGGAAGCCCGTCGCCGACCCCAGCAGCCCCGGATTGAGGAAGTCCATGATCGAGTGCAGCTCGCTGAGGCGGTTCTCGACCGGCGTGCCGGTCAGGGCGACGCGATGGCGCGCCTGCAGCGCGCGGATGGCCCGCGTCTGCTTGGCCTCGATCGACTTGATGTTCTGTGCCTCGTCGAGGACGAGGCGCTCCCACGTGACCTTCGCCAGCGCCTCGCGATCGCGCAGGGCGAGCGCGTAGGTCGTGACGACGAGGTCCGACGCGCGCGCCGCGCGCGCGAAGGCAGGACCCGCGAGCCGCTCGCGTCCGTGGTGGACGTGCACGCGCAGGTCGGGTGCGAAGCGCCGCGCCTCGCGCTCCCAGTTGCCCGCCACCGACATCGGGCAGACCAGCAGCGTCGGGCCCACATTCCGGCGGCGCCGCCCGCTTGCCGGCGGCCGCTCGCGCTCGGCCAGCAGCAGCGCGAGCAGCTGGATCGTCTTGCCCAGGCCCATGTCGTCTGCCAGGCATGCGCCGAGCCCGACGCTGGACAGGAACGCCAGCCAGGCCAGGCCGCGCTCCTGGTAGGGCCGCAGCTCCCCGACGAATGCCCGCGGCGTGGGGATCGGATCGAGCTTGCGATCGGCGCCCGCGCTCAGCAGGTCGCCCAGCCAGCCGGTCGCCTCCAGCTCCACGTCGAGCTCCTCGGGCGAGCGCTTGGCGGCGGCGAGGCCGAGGCCCTCGCGCAGCAGCTCGTCCGCCGCCGCGCGTCCGCGCCGGCGCCGGCCGGTCAGGAAGCGCAGCGCCGCCTCGACATCCTCGGAGCGCAGCGAGACCCAGCGTCCGCGGGCCTTGACGAGCGGGACCTTGAGCGAGGCGAGCGCCTCTAGCTCCTCGAGCGTGAGCGTCAGGTCGCCGATCGCCGCCTGCCACTCGAATGCGCACAGTCCCTCGAGGCCGAACAGCCCGCTGGACTCCCCCCGCTCGCCCTCGGGATCGACGCGCAGCCTGACCACCGGGCGCTGGCGCCACCACGGTGGCACGAGCACCGCGAAGCCCCCCTGCTCGAGCGCCGGCGCCGCGTCCCGCAGGAAGCGGTGGGCGCCGTCGGCGTCCAGCTCGACGTGCGTCGGCGCCGCCTCCCGCAGCGCCGGCCCGAGCTCCGGCCAGAGCGCCAGCGCGTGTCCCAGGCCGCCGAGCAGCCGTTCCTGCGGATTCTCGAGCATGCGCCCCAGCGCGGTGAGCCGCTCGCTGTGCCCCCACACGTCGGCGGCGGGAACCAGGACGCTCGGATCCTCCTTGGATTGCAGCAGGATCTCCACGCGCCATGGCGCGTCAAGATCGGGTGAGTCGCCGGCGGTCTGCGGCCCGGCCGCCTGCTCGCCGTCCTCGGGCTCGCCCGGGGGCACGAGCCGGAAGCACGTCCGGAACATGCGCTTCGCCGCATAGCGCTCGGCCTCCGCCCACCATCCGTCCATCTGCTCGGCCAGCGCAGCGAGCTTCCACGGGTCTGCGGTCACGATCGGGTCGTCGGCGGCGAGCGCCGCCAGCCAGGCATCGACCGGCGATCCCCGCGGCGCGTCACGTTCCTCGTCGAGCAGCTCGCGCGCGCAGGCATCGACCATCACGGCGAGGAGATCGCGGACGACCGCGGGGGCCGCGTCGGAGCGGCGATGCGCTGCCACGACGGCCGGCATCGCACGCCGCACCAGCTCGACCCGGACGGCGTCCTCGGGATCGTCGGTGACCGGCAGCCAGCGCGCGACCCACACGTCGCCGTGGCGAACGAGCCCCGCGCGAAGCCGCCCGCGCGCCACGAGCTCCAGCCCGAGCTTGGTCGCCTCGGCCGCGAAGCGCAGCGAGTCGCCGACCACGATTCCCGCCACCGGGCGCGGCGGCAGGCCGAGCGCGACAGCCATGACCGCCGCGCCGACGGGCATGGCGAGGACGGGCACCACCCAGTCATCGACTCCGTCGAACCGGTCGTCGTGGGTCGCGGTTCTCAGCAGCTGCGGCGACGACTGCGGGCTGTTCGCCGAGGACGGCAGCGCCAGGGTCAGCGCGTCGCGCACGGCCGACTCCGGCAGCGGCACGCCGATGTGCTCCAGCGCGGTCTCGAGCGCGCCGACGCTGCTCGCGAAGGGGTGCGCCCGCGGCTTGGGAAACGCGGCCGGTCGACCCGGCCGTCCAGGAGCCCGAGCGGGCAGCGACGAGTCCTCGCCCCACAGGCACAGTCGCGAGTCACGGGACCAGGCGGCATGCAGGACGAGCACGCCGTCATCCTTGCGGGCCGACCGGACGCATCACCGGTAGCGTGCGTGGCGCAGCGGGCGGATGACCACCGACAACGACAAGCGACTCGAGCAGCGCGTGATCGCCGCGGCCGAGGCGGCGCTCGCCGCGCGCCGGTTCGTCACCGCCATCGATGTCTTCGCCGGTCTCGGCTGGCTTCCCGCATCCCGCGAGCAGGCATGGCGCACGGGCCGGATCCCGTACCTGGAAGCCGCGGTCACCGCCAACCTCAGCAAGATCTCCAAGGCGATGCGGTACTTCCGCCGCTGGGCGCAGCGGCGCGGCCTGAAGCCCAGCGAGACCGCCTATGTGCGGCGCTCGCCGGGACGTCCTGCGCTGCGCTTCAGCAAGAGCGCCAAGCCCGGCATCGAGCGCGCGTACCGCACGCATTGGGTCTCGCCGGAGTTGCGCGAGCGCGAGCGCGAGCGGCTGGCCGAGCGCCAGAGCAAGGCGCCCGATCTCGTCGTGATCTCGCCGATCAACGACTGGACATGCAGCGCCTGCGGCGGCACCGGCGACATGCTGATCATGGAGACATCGCCCCCACCCACCCCGCTGTGCCTGACCTGCGCGGAGATGGACCATCTCGTGTACCTGCCCGCAGGCGACGCCGCTTTGACCCGGCGCGCCAAGGCCGCGAGCCGGCTGTCGGCCGTCGTCGTGCGCTTCAGCCGCGCACGCAAGCGCTACGAGCGTCAGGGCGTCCTCGTCGAGGACGACGCGCTGGCGAGCGCCGAGCAACAATGCCTCGCCGACGAGGACGCCCGCGCGCGGCGCCGCGCGCGCGATGCGCAGCGCCGGGCCGTCGACGACGCCGAGCTGCGGGAGCGGTTCGCCACGGAGATCGCCCGGCTGTTCCCCGGCTGCCCGCCCGCGCGCGCCGAGGCAATCGCCCGCCACGCCGCGCTGCGCGGCAGCGGACGCGTCGGACGCAGCGCCGCGGGGCGGACCGCCGCTCCCGGCGCGGTCGAGCTGGCCGTGATCGCGTCCGTCCGCCACCGGGACACGCGCTACGACCAGCTGCTCATGGCGGGCGTCGACCGCGCCGACGCCCGCGACCGCGTGCGCGAGGACGTCGACCGCGTGCTCGAGAGCTGGCGTCGCGGATGAGCGCCGCGCAGCGCACGCCGATCTATGGGCCCGAGCCGTGGCTGACGGTCGGTGGCGTCGCGTGGAGCCACTGGGACCTGTGGTTCTGCGTGCTGGCCTGCCTGGACCACGACGGCGACCTCGCGGCGCTGGCCGAGGCGATCGCCGACGAACGTCGCCTGCTCGGCGGATCCGACACAGAGCGCAAGCTCAGTCATCTCGACGGCCTCGTCGCCCGCCTGCGTGCGGCGGGCATGCACGCCGAATCGCTCGCGACCCGCGCGGACGACCAACCGGCGCTTCGAGCCAAGGCGCGAACCAAGGTGCTCAAGCAGGGGCTGTACCCGCGCGACCTGACCGACGCGATGAGCAGCACGCCGGGCGAGCGCCTGTACCAGCGAGCCCTGCGTGGGCGCTGGAGCCGCTTCCCCGCCTCGCCCCAGCCCTGGTATGACCGGATGGTCCATCAACTCGGAGAGCGGTGGCTGCACAAGAACGCCACCTTCGGGCTCGAGCGGGGCATCGAGAAGGTGCGCGATCGCAACGATCATGCGACCGCATCCGATCCGGCCCAGCGCCTGGCGGCCAGGCGTGCGCTCGTGACGTACCTGTACGAGACGATGGAACGCTGCGACGACTCCTACGGCGTCCTCGGCCGGCTGGGGCAGGAGGCGCTCATCACCTACGCCAAGCTGCCCCACGGCCCAACCGCGATCGTCGCGGAGGACTGGTGCGAGGATCTGTGCGAGCTCGTGACCTGGGAGCGCTGCGGACTCCTCCTGGGGCACGAGACGATGGTGTTCGCGAACGTCCACGGCCTGCTCGCCAAGCACGCGGAGGAGTTCCTGTTCGCAGTGACCGACGAGCTGCGCGCGCACCGCCTGCGTTATGAGGCCGACGAGGCGCAGCAGAACATCGCCCACCTTCACATCGCCTGGGGGCGCCTGACGCGCTTCGCTGCGGTCGCCGCCGCACTGGGATCGGACCACTGGCGCCCGGTCGTCGCACTTGCCGAAGCCGCGCTCGCGCGCGGCCGGCCCGACATCGCGCGCGCGACGTTCGCCGCAGCCGACCAACCAGGGATGCACCAGGAGTACCTGCGCCGGCGCAGCATCGAGCTGACGGGCGTCCCGCCGACAGGGTGAAGTCGCTCCCAGTCCGGGACGGGTCGGCGGGTAGCATCGCGGCGCAATGGCCATCCGCCTGCACGCCACCTACGAGTTCATCGACAAGGACGGCCTCGCCGTCGGCGCGGTGCGTCTCCCCGTCGTCGGCTATGCCGCGCCCGACGACGATGGACGGGAACGCCCACGAGTCCTTCTTCTCAGCGGCGATGACCCGTACCTCGTCGACTTTCACCCCGACAGCACGATCCAGACCCAGTACGGCACGCTCGAAGCGCTGCTGATCGACGCTGTCGCCGATCCGTTCCCCGCCCAACCGGGCTGGATAGCCGAGATCTCGATCAATCGACCTGACGAGGATCCCGAGGTGCTTGGCGTGTATCCCGTGCTCGCCTGGGAGCCGGAACCGCACACGAGCTTCGACGACTACCCGCAAGGCCATGCGGTCCTCCTGATCTCGGACCGAGACGACGATGCCGGCAGCCACTCCGGACCCGTCAGCACCCGCGACTTGCCCGGGCAAGTGCGCTACCGCCGCGACGAGACGCACCCGCGCGGGCCAGGCGACCGCAACTGATCCCCGGTGCGCCCGCGGCCATCCCGGCCCACAGCGCTGCAAGCATGCTGATCCAGGCGGCTGGGCGAGATCAGCGGCACCCGGTAGATCCCGTACTCGATGCGCTCGAGCTGCCCGCGTCGAGCCAGCGCGTAGCAGGCAAGGAACGGCAAAATCTCGGACAACGGCCCATCCTCTCCGCGTCCCGGACGAGGAAAGCACCCCACGCTGCGCGGAGCTCTCCTTAGGGCAGGATTCGAACCTCGACCTCCGGGTTACGAGCAGCGCGTTCCCACGCGATCACAATCCGACCCGACGTCAAGTCACAAACTGTCCTAGCAGTTATTCACAATCCGTCCAGCGATGGCGGTACGCTCTTGCGCGTGGACGGAAGCCTGCTTGCTCGGCACATCCGTCGGGATCTCGTGGAGGCGCTGGGCGACAGCCGCGCGGTCGCGCTGATCGGAGCGCGACAGGTCGGCAAGAGCACGCTTGTCGCCGACCTGGTCGCGGCGGAGTATCCCGCGCGCCTGATCAACCTGGATGACGACGCGACCGCCAACGCGGCGCGCGCGGACCCGGCCGGCTTCATCGCCGACGTCACCAGTCCGGTCGCGATCGATGAGATCCAACGCGCGCCTGGGTTGCTCCTGGCGATCAAGCGGCGCCTTGACGCAAACCAGGCCCGAGGGCAGTTCCTTCTCACAGGGTCGGCGAACATCCTCTCGCTGCCAACCGTCGCCGATGCGCTTCCCGGACGAGTCGAGTACCTCACGCTGTGGCCGTTCTCCCAGGGCGAACTGCAGGGTGCTCGGGAGACGTTCATCGACGGGCTCTTCGCCGGGCGCTTCCCCAGCGTGTCCGGGATGCCGGTCGGACGCAGGGCCGCAGCCTCGATGCTGGTGACCGGCGGCTACCCCGAGGTGCAAGACCGCAGCGCCCGCGGTCGAACCCGTTTCTTCTCCAGCTACGTCGCATCGATCATCGGCCGCGACCTCGACGATGTCGCCAACATCCGCAACGTCGAGAACATCGAACGGCTGCTGTTCGTCATCGCCGCCCGGTCCGGCGGCCTCTCGAGCTTCCACGGGATGGCCGGCGATCTCGGTTTGGACGCGAACACAGTCCGGGCGCACACGAAGATCCTGGAAGACCTGTTCCTGGTCCGCCAGCTCAAACCGTGGCACGTCAACCTCGGCAGCCGCCAGATCAAGAGCCCGAAGCTGTACATCGTCGACAGCGGCTTCCTCGCGTACATGATCGGGGCGAACGAGCGACGAATCGGCGAGGACGGCACCGTAGCCGGGGCCATGCTCGAGACCTTCTCGGTCATGGAGCTGCTGCGCCAGGCCGACTGGGCCGAGCATCCCGTCCAGCTCTTCCACTAC
>Ga0136625_1000605_pt1 | contig 11697 bp, 18 predicted proteins | sample AntDrymUQ4832306_2_FD_104672 | JGI IMG/M metagenome (GOLD analysis project Ga0136625, IMG submission 104672) | Polar desert sand microbial communities from Dry Valleys, Antarctica - metaG UQ483 (23.06) | ecosystem: Environmental > Terrestrial > Soil > Desert | place: Antarctica: Dry Valley...
GCCATCGACGGCTTGGTCTCGACGTCGACGACCAGCCGGTCGAAGTCCGTACGCTGCTCGACCCGGGTGGCCTCGACGTTGTAGGTGACCTTGAGGACCGGGGAGTAGATCGAGTCGATCGGGATGCGCCCGATCTCCTGGCCGCTGGCCTTGTTCTGGGTGGCGGGGACGTACCCGCGGCCGCGCTCGACGACGAGTTCGACCTCGAGCTTGCCCTTCTTGTTGATGGTGGCGATGTGCAACTCGGGGTTGTGCACCTCGACACCGGCCGGGGCGGCGATGTCGGCGGCGGTCACGTCACCGGGGCCCTGCTTACGCAGGTACATGGTGACCGGCTCGTCGACGTCACTGCTGACCACGAGGCCCTTGAGGTTGAGGATCATCTCGGTGACGTCTTCTTTGACGCCCGGGACGGTCGTGAACTCGTGCAGCACGCCGTCGATCCGGATGCTGGTGACGGCCGCGCCGGGGATGGAGGACAGCAGGGTACGGCGAAGCGAGTTGCCGAGGGTGTACCCGAAGCCGGGCTCGAGCGGCTCGATCGAGAACCGGGAACGGAACTCGTCGACGGTCTCTTCGCTGACGGTGGGGCGTTGGGTGATGAGCACAGTGGTTCTCCTATCAGGACTCGGACGACCGCTATATGACGTCGCGAGGGAAGTGCTGTGGTGCTCCGCTCCCGGGCTTCTGTCTACCCGGGATGCGGATGAGCCCCTACTTGGAGTAGAGCTCGACGATCAGCTGCTCTTGGACCTGGGTGTCGATGTTGGCCCGCAGCGGCAACGAGTGGACGAGAATCTTCAGCTGCGAGCTGATGACCTCGAGCCAGGCTGGGATCGGGCGGCTGCCTGCGTTGGCCTGCGCGATGACGAACGGCGTCATGTCGTGCGACTTCTCGCGCACCTCGATGATGTCGTTGACGCTGACCCGCATGGAGGGGATGTCGGCCTTCGATCCGTTGACCAGGAAGTGGCCGTGGCGGACCAGCTGGCGAGCCATGTCGCGCGACATGGCAAAGCCGGCACGGTAGACGACATTGTCCAGGCGGGTCTCGAGGATCTGCAGCAGGTTCTCGCCGGTCTTACCGCTCTTGCGGTTGGCCTCGGCGTAGTAGCCCCGGAACTGCTTCTCCAGGATTCCGTATACCCGGCGGGTCTTCTGCTTCTCCCGCAGCTGGAGCAGGTATTCGCTGTCCTTGCTGCGACCGCGGCCGTGCTCACCCGGTGGGTACGGGCGGATCTCGATCGGGCATTTCGGGCCTTCGCACTTGCTCCCCTTGAGGAACAGCTTGACCTTCTCCCGGCGGCACAGGCGGCAGTCCGCCCCGGTGTAACGAGCCATGTCTACTTACCCCTAAACCGACGTCGCTGCTGTGACATTGAGAAAGCACCGATCATCGGACGTCGTTGCTGTCTCATTGAGAAGCACCGATCATCGGACGGCGCTGCTGTGTCATTGAGAAACACCGTTAAACCCGACGGCGTTTCTTTGGCCGGCACCCGTTGTGCGGTTGCGGCGTCACATCTGAAATGGAGCCCACCTCCAGGCCGGCGGCCTGCAGTGAGCGGATCGCGGTCTCCCGGCCGGAACCGGGGCCCTTCACGAAGACGTCGACCTTGCGCATGCCGTGCTCCTGCGACTGGCGCGCGGCACTCTCGGCGGCCATCTGCGCGGCGAAGGGCGTCGACTTACGCGAGCCCTTGAACCCGACCTGACCCGATGACGACCAGGCGATGACGTTGCCGTTGGGGTCGGTGATCGTGACGATCGTGTTGTTGAAGGTGCTCTTGATGTGCGCCGCGCCGTGCGCGATGTTCTTCTTCTCCTTGCGGCGCACCTTCTTGGCACCCGCGCGAGCCTTGGGAGGCATCTATCTCCAGAGTCTTTACGTAGTCGGTCGGTTAAGCGCGCCCTTCGGCGGTCTGTTTAGCGGGCCTTCTTCTTACCGGCCATGGTCTTCTTCGGACCCTTGCGGGTACGAGCATTGGTCTTGGTGCGCTGACCGCGTACGGGCAGACCGCGGCGGTGCCGGATGCCCTGGTAGCAACCGATCTCGACCTTGCGACGGATGTCTCCGGCCACCTCGCGGCGGAGGTCACCCTCGACGCGGAAGTGCTCGTCGATGTAGTCGCGAAGCTTGATCAGGTCTTCCTCGGACAGATCCTTGGCGCGCTGGTTGCCGTCGACCCCGGTGGCCGCAAGGGCCTGCTGGGACCGGGTCTTCCCGACGCCGAAGATATAGGTGAGTGCGATCTCGAGCCGCTTCTCGCGGGGAAGATCGACGCCTGCCAGACGTGCCATGTGTGTGGGTTCTCCTGATTGAAGCGATTAGTTGCAAGCGTTCAACTCGGCCGAGCTCAGCCTTGACGCTGCTTGTGCCGGGCGTTGTCGCAGATGACCATGACCCGACCGTTGCGGCGGATCACCTTGCACTTCTCGCAGATCTTCTTGACTGAGGGCTGCACCTTCACGAGGAGTCCGTTCCCTTACTTGTACCGGTAGACGATGCGACCGCGAGTGAGGTCGTAGGGCGAGAGCTCCACGACCACCCGGTCTTCGGGCAGGATCCGGATGTAGTGCTGGCGCATCTTTCCGGAGATGTGCGCGAGAACCTTGTGCCCGTTCTCCAACTCCACCCGGAACATCGCGTTGGGCAGTGGCTCGACGACTCGGCCTTCGACCTCGATGGCCCCGTCCTTCTTTGCCATAGCTCCGCGATCCTCCTTACACCTGGTAGTTGGACGTGAACACGCTTCCGCGCCAGCCTCAGCAGAAGAGACTTGTCCGATGATCTAGCGAACTCGCTTCGGGCGCCCGGAGCGATGCGGCCACAGCATGCCAAACGGGCGGCGCGAACGCCGTAGACGAGCATACCCGCCCGTCCACATGCAGGCCAACCTGGGGGCTCCGAGTGCCGGTCGGCTCGTACTGGTCGAGATTCTCCTCGTCAGCGCGGCTTCGGGGCAGGACGCATCCGGTAGGCAAGAGTGTTGAACACCAGAATCACGCCCCAGGGTCCGGCGACCCAGATCGGCCAGAAGTACGTCAGGTCCGCATTGCTCACGCTCACGATGAGCCAGATCACCAGATTGATCGAGACCGCAGCCGCATAGGTCAGCCATGCCACGCGAAGCCAGCCTGGCAAGGGGTCGCGACTATCCGGACGGTCGCCGGCACTCACCCGGCTTCGAATTCCGGGTTGTGGCTTGTCGGCTGTGCCGGCCGCCGGATTCGCGGGATGCTCCCGGGTGGCCAGCGGCAGATCTGCGGTCAGATGCAGGAGGTCCGACGCTGTCTTGGCGCCGTAGGCCGAGGCAACCCGCTCGTCGTATTCGGCGAGGTCGAGCCGGCCCTCCGCGAAGGCAACACCCAGATGCGCGACGGCTTGCTCCCGCTCCCGATCGCCGATACGAACTGCCGGAGGGCCCTCGGACTCGGGACGCCGTTCTGGCATCTCGGACGTAGTCACCTCTCCAGAATAACCGTGTCTGCCATGCGGGAACTCAGAGGCGGTTCAGCGCGTCTGACCCCAGCTGGGTCAGCAGACCTCGAGCTGCTGAGCAGCGACCTGGCGGGTAGCCCGTGATTGTCCCGCCCCACGACCCCTGACCAACTCTGTTCAGTCGAGAAGAGGCCCACGTGACCACGCCGCAACCACCCCAGTCCTCCGGCGGAGAACCGCGATGGGGTTTCAGTCCAAGTCGCGGCGGGCCTCCTCCGCCGCCCGGTCAGCAGCTGCCCTTTCAGCCTCCGCCCCCTGGGCAGGGGTACGCACAACAGCCCTCGGCTGCACCGCCCGGACCGGGCGGCTACCTGGTACCGCCCGATGCAGCTGGCATCAAGAGCTCGAAGAAGAAAAGGTTCGCGCCGATCCTCCTGGTGATCTTCTCCGTCGTACTCCTAGTGTTCGCCTACTTCGAACTCCAGGGTGACGTGGTCAACGCCGAGACCGGAGATTGCATCCATGTCGAGAGCGCGACTGACTTCGAGGTTGTGGACTGCGCGACGCCTGAGGCGCAGTACAAAGTGTTGTCCGTTGTCGACGGTCTGAGTCCCGGGGCCCTCTGTGACCTCGACCCGGACTACGACAGCGCCATCGAGATCACCGGAGACACCACCAAGAGCCTGTGCTTGCAGACCTGGCTACAGGTCGGCGACTGCGTCCAGACCGATGGTTCGTGGGCCGAGTGCGGAAGCGCCGAGAGCGCGTACGAGGTCAATGAGGTCATGGAGGACACCCAGGATGAGGCGGGTTGCCCGGCCACGACAGCCTTCGTCCGCGTGTACGAGAACGAGAACAACGTCATCTGCCTGACCGAGCCGGCCTAGCCAGCGATCGGGCTCCGCTAGATCGCAACCGCGACGTCGTGGACTGCCAAGCCGGCGCGGCCGCCGTCATGGGCGGTGGTGACCAACGGTCCGTCGGCGGTGATCGCCACGGTGTGCTCGTAGTGCGCGGCCAATGAGCCGTCCTTGGTGATGACCGTCCAGCCGTCGTCGAGTTCGACTGTCGCCGGATCGCCGAGGGTCACCATCGGCTCGATCGCCAAGCACAATCCTGGGACCAAACGCGGCCCGCGACCGGGTCGACCGAAGTTCAGGACGTGCGGGTCCTGGTGCATCTCGGTTCCGATGCCGTGCCCGCCGTAATGATCCACGATCCCGTACGGGTGGGAGTGCGAGCGAACCGAAGCCTCGACGGCGGAACTGATGTCGGTCAGCCGACCCCCCGCCAGCGCTCGTGACAACCCAGCCCACAACGAGGCCTCGGTGACCGCCAGCAGAGCCAGGACCTCCGGTGCGACCTCCCCGACCGCTACGGAGATCGCGGAATCACCGTGATAGCCGTGATAGATCGCACCGCAGTCCAGCGAGATCACGTCGCCCTCGGCCAGCACCCGCCGCTTGTTCGGGATGCCGTGCACGATCTCCTCGTTGATCGAGGCGCAGACCGTCTTGGGGAATCCCCGATAGCCCAGGAACGACGGTACGGCCCCGCCAGCCCGGATCACTCGCGCAGCGATCGCATCCAGGTCCTGGGTGCTGACCCCCGGAGCCACAGCGGCACGCATGGCAGCCAGCGCGTCGGCCACGATCAGGCCGGCTGAACGCATCAGCGCGATCTCTTCGGGAGTCTTGATCTGGATCATGCCGATTGTGCCTCCCTCAGCGCCTGCACTGCTCGCAACGTCACTTCGTCGACGGTCCCGACAGCGTCGATGATCGCGAGTAGGCCAAGGTCGGCGTAGAAGCCCACCAGCGGTTCGGTCTGCTCGCGGTAGACCTCCAAGCGCCTACGGATCGTCTCGGGACGATCGTCGTCGCGCTGCGAGAGGCTGCTGCCGCATTCGTCACACTGATTGTCCACCGAGGTGGGGTCGTACACCACGTGCCAGATTCGGCCACATCCCTGGCAGGTCCGCCGCCCCGACAGGCGCCGTACGAGTTCCTCGTCGTCGGGCTTCATCTCCAGGACGACGTCGAGGTTCTCGTCCAACTCGGCCAGGGTCTTCTGCAACTGCTGGGCCTGCACGAGGGTGCGCGGGAAGCCGTCGAGAACGAACCCGGCGTGAGCATCGGGCTTGGCCAGCCGTTCTCTGACCATCGCGACGGTGATCGCGTCGGGCACCAGTTCTCCGGCGTTCATGAAGGTCTGCGCCTGCTTACCCAGATCGGTCAGCTCGCTGACGTTCTCCCGAAAGATGTCACCGGTGGATACGTGCGGGATCTGCAGTCGCCCGGCGATGAGCTGAGCCTGCGTTCCTTTGCCGGCGCCTGGCGGGCCGACCAGGACGACATGCACTACCGCAGGAACCCTTCGTAGTTGCGCATCCGCAACTGGTTCTCGATCTGCTTCACGGTTTCCAGGCCGACGCCGACCATGATCAGCACTGCCGTACCACCGAAGGGGAAGTTCTGGTTGTTGTTGCTGTCGGTCACGGCCAGCAACAGGTTCGGCAGCACGGCCACGGTCCCCAGGTAGAGCGAGCCGGGCAGCGTGATGCGGGACAGCACGAACTGCAGGTATTCCGCGGTCGGTCGACCGGGCCGGATGCCGGGAATGAAGCCGCCGTAGCGCTTCATGTCGTCAGCCCGGTCCTCAGGGTTGAACGTGATCGACACGTAGAAGTAGGTGAAGAACACGATCAGCGCGAAGTACACCGCGATGTGCACCGGTGAGGACTGATCGATGATGTAGTTCTCGAAGAACTGTCGTACGGGTCCGGTCTCGTCGCCTTGCAACTGGGTCAGCAGCTGAGGCAGGTAGAGCAGCGAGGACGCGAAGATGACCGGGATGACCCCTGCCTGGTTGACCTTCAACGGCAGGTAGGTCGATGTCCCTCCGTACATTCGCCGGCCGACCATCCGCTTGGCGTACTGCACCGGGATCCGGCGCTGGGCTTGTTCGACGTAGACCACCGAGGTGATCACGACCAGGGCCAGCACGCAGACCAGGAAGAAGACGAAGCCTCCGCGGGTCTGCAGGATGTTACCGCCCTCGGCCGGCATCCGCGCGGCGATCGAGGTGAAGATCAGCAGCGACATCCCGTTGCCGACGCCCTTCTCGGTCAGCAGCTCGCCGAACCACATGATCATGGCCGTCCCCGCGGTCAGCGTGACCACCAGGATGATCTGGTTGGTGATCGAGTCATCCGGGATGATGTCGAGCGCGCATCCGGGGAAGAGTTGACCACTGCGGGCCAAGGCCACGACGGCGGTGGACTGCAGGACGGCCAGCGCGATCGTGAGATAGCGGGTGTACTGAGTCAGCTTCTGCTGACCGGCCTGGCCCTCCTTCTTCAGCTGTTCAAACCGCGGGATGACCACCACCAGCAGCTGAACGATGATGCTGGCCGTGATGTAGGGCATGATCCCGAGCGCAAAAACAGACAGCCGCAGCAGCGCGCCACCGGAGAACAGGTTGACCAGGGAGTAGATGTCCCGGTCGGCGCCGGCCTCAGCCTGCTCGAGGCAGGTATTGATCGCGGTGACCGACACTCCGGGTCCGGGAATCGTGGTGCCGAGTCGATAGATCGCGATGATGAACAACGAGAAGAGGATCTTCTTGCGAAGATCAGGCGTCCGGAACGCCGCGGCGAACGCCTGAAGCACGAGTCCTCCTGAGCAAGCGGTCTAGCGATGATAGCTTTCAGCCCTCGTGGCCGCGAACGGGCGCAGAAGGGGCTGTGCTCGGTCTAAAGCGTGGTCGTGCTGCCCCCGGCAGCGCTGATCTTTTCCTTGGCGCTGGCCGAGAAGGCGTGCGCGCTCACGCGCAGCGCCACCGTGCTGAGTTCTCCGCTGCCAAGAACCTTGATCGGCTGATTACCGCGTACGGCACCAGCGGCGACGAGTTCATCCGGCCCGATCTCCCCGCCATCAGGGAACAGCGAGGCGAGCCGGTCCAGGTTCACCACTTGGAACGGGACCTTGTTGCGCGGCGTGAAACCGGACAGCTTCGGCAGCCGCATGTGCAGCGGTGTCTGACCGCCTTCGAACCGAGCCGGGATGTTGCGACGCGCACCTTGGCCCTTGGTACCGCGGCCGGCCGTCTTGCCCTTGCCGGCCGCACCGCGACCGACCCGGGTCTTCTTCTTGTGCGAACCCGGTGCGGGACGCAGATGGTGCAACTTGATCGTCATGGCGTTACTCGACCTCCTCGACCGACACGAGATGCGGCACGGTAGCCACCATGCCACGGATCTCGGGACGATCCTCTTTCACGACCACATCATGGATGCGCTTGAGCCCGAGGGAGCGCAGCGTCTCGCGCTGATTGGGTTTCCTACCGATCCGCGAACCGGTCTGGGTGATCTTCAGCCTGGTCACGCTCACACCCCCTGCCCGGCACGAGCCCTGAGCATGGCAGCGGGCGCGACGTCCTCCAGCGGCAGACCGCGGCGAGCCGCGATCTCCTCGGGACGGACCAGGCCCTGCAGCGCGGCCACCGTCGCGTGCACGATGTTGATCGGGTTCGACGAGCCGAGGCTCTTGGACAGCACGTCGCGGATACCGGCGCATTCAAGGACGGCGCGTACCGGGCCGCCGGCGATCACTCCGGTACCCGGACTGGCCGGCTTGAGCAGGACGACACCGGCGGCGGCGCGGCCCTGAATGGTGTGCGGGATCGTTCCGGCGATGCGCGGAACCTTGAAGAAGCTCTTCTTCGCATCTTCGACGCCCTTGGCGATGGCAGCCGGAACTTCCTTGGCCTTGCCGTAGCCGACACCGACCTGCCCGTCACCGTCACCGACGACGACGAGTGCGGTGAAGCTGAACCGGCGGCCACCCTTGACGACCTTGGCCACCCGGTTGATCGCCACGACTCGCTCGAGATGAGTGGACTTCTCAGCCCCGGCCCGACCGCCGTCGCGGCGATCCCGGCGTTCCCCGCCGGTTGCCCCGCGTCGCTGTGGTCCTGGCATCAGAAAGCCCTTCCTGTTCTGTCGCGTCGTGCGCTGTGACATGGCGCGCTGCGCGCGCGAGTCGACTCCGCTCCTCGGAGCCGCCCGGCGGGGCGCGATGAGCGCGAGTGCTGTTGCGTGGAGAAGCCCCGCCAGGCATCTCCTGCGATGCTCATCTCCGGCGCACCGCTTTCGTGGGTGGTCAAGTTCGTCTCCCTCATCAGAACTTCAGACCGCCTTCACGGGCACCGTCGGCCAATGCGGCGATCCGGCCGGCGTAGGCGTTGCCCCCGCGGTCGAGGACCACCTTCTCGATCCCGACGGCCTTGGCGCGTTCGGCGATCAGTGCACCGACCTTGCGCGCGCGGGCACTCTTGTCGCCGCTGGCGTCGTCCAGCCCCATGGTGGAAGCGCTGGCCAACGTGGCACCCGCGAGGTCGTCGACCAGTTGGACGTGGATGTGCCGGGTGGAGCGGTTCACCACCAGGCGCGGACGCTCGGGGGTGCCGCTGACCTTCTTGCGCAGCCGGTTGTGCCGGCGCGAGCGAGCCAGCCGACGCCTGGTCGAGGCGTCTCTCCCTACTGGCTTCAGCCGACCGGCCGCTGCCTGAGACTCTGTCTGGGTTGCCATCACTACTTCCCTGTCTTCCCGACCTTGCGCTTCACGTTCTCGCCTGCGTAGCGAACGCCCTTGCCCTTGTACGGCTCGGGCTTGCGCAACTTACGAATGTTCGCCGCGACTTCGCCGACCTGCTGCTTGTCGATGCCCAGAACGCTGAACCGGGTCGGCGCCTCGACGTTGAAACTGATGCCCTCCGGGGGCCGGACGACCACCGGGTGGCTGAACCCGAGCGCGAACTCGAGGTCGGAGCCACGGGCCATGACGCGGTAACCGACACCCACGATCTCGAGGGTCTTGGAGTATCCGTCGGTCACGCCGGTGACCATGTTGGCTACCAGGGTCCGCGAGAGCCCGTGCAGCGCCTTGGATTCCCGCTCGTCGTCGGGGCGCTGGACCAGAATCTGGCCGTCGTTCCCCCGTTCCACGGTGATCGGCTTGGCAACGGTGTGGCTCAGCGTGCCCTTCGGGCCCTTGACGGTGACCGTCGCACCGTCGATGGCGACATCGACGCCGCCGGGCACGGGAACGGGAAGCTTTCCGATTCGAGACATCTGCGAACCCCCTACCAGACGTAGGCGAGGACTTCCCCGCCCACCTTCTGCTTGGTCGCCTGCTTGTCGGTGAGCAGCCCGGTCGAGGTCGAGATGATCGCGACTCCCAGACCACCGAGCACCTTGGGCAACGAGGTGGCCTTCGCGTAGACCCGAAGGCCAGGCTTGGACACCCGGCGAAGACCGGCGATGCTGCGCTCGCGGTTGGGCCCGTACTTGAGGTCGATCACCAGCTCGCGGCGGGTGGCACCGTCCTTCTCGACCGAACTGACCTTCCAGCCCGCGATGTAGCCCTGCTGCTCGAGGATCTCGGCGATGTGCGTCTTGATCTTCGAGGACGGCATGGCTGCCGAGTCGTGGTAGGCGCTGTTGGCGTTGCGCAGACGGGTCAGCATGTCTGCGATGGGATCCGTCATCATGAGCGGGCCGCCAATGCAACGGCGGCACGACGCTGGACACGGTGGTTGGTGGCGTTAAGCAGAGTCATCATGAGTGTGGTGCCTTTCTCGACCGGTTCCGCACACCTGCGGCCTGGACGAATTCGGTGTTGCGACTAGGTGAGTGAGTCACCAGGAGGACTTCGTGATGCCGGGCAGTTCGCCGGCGTGGGCCATCTCCCGCAGGCAGATCCGGCACAGGCCGAACTTGCGGAAGACCGCGTGGGGACGGCCACACCGCTGACAGCGGGTGTACCCGCGCACCTTGAACTTGGGCTTGCGGTTCGCCTTGTTGACGAGCGCCTTCTTGGCCATGGCTCAGTTCTCCTGCATCAGTCAGTACGGAACGGGAAGCCGAGCGCCTTGAGCAGCGCCCGCCCCTCGTCGTCGTTGCGCGAGGTGGTGACCAGCGTGATGTCCATGCCTCGCTGGCGATCGATCGAGTCCACGTTGATCTCGTGGAACATGGACTGTTCGGTGAGGCCGAAGGTGTAGTTGCCGTGCCCGTCGAACTGGCGCGGCGAGAGCCCCCGGAAATCTCGGATCCGGGGCAGGGCCAGGCTCAGCAGCCGGTCCAGGAACTCCCACATCCGGTCTCCGCGCAGGGTCACTTTGGCTCCGATCGGCTGACCCTCCCGCAGCTTGAACTGCGCGATCGACAGCCGGGCTCGTACGACCTGCGGCTTCTGGCCGGTGATCGCGGTCAGATCGCGTACAGCACCATCCATGAGCTTGCTGTCGCGCGCGGCCTCGCCGACCCCCATGTTGACCACCATCTTGGCGACCCGCGGGATCTGCATGACGTTGGCGAACTGGAACTGCTCGCGCAGCGCGGGGGCGATCTCCTCGCGGTAGCGCGTCTTGAGCCGCGGGATCTCCCGCGTGCCCTTCGCCGACGTATCTGAAGTCGCGGTGTCCGTGGTGGTGGTCATGCTTGCCACCCCGCCTCGTGCGCTGCGCGCACCACTCGCTCCGCTCCTCGCTCGTTCCTCGCTGCGATGCTCACTCGTTCTCGTCTCATGAGATGTCCTTCTTGCCGCGACGCGAGGTACGGACCTTGTTGCCGTCGTCGTCGTGGCGGTAGCCGATCCGGGTCGCCGTGCCGTCGGAGTCCACGACCATCACATTGGACACGTGGATGGGGGCCTCCTGGGTGATGATGCCGCCCTGCTGGGAGCCGCGTCGGCTCATGCTCATCTTGGTGTGCTTGCGCATCCGGCCGACGCCCTCGACGACGACCTTGTGTGTCTCTGGGAAGGCCGCGATCACCTTGCCCTTGACGCCCTTGTCCTTGCCGGCCAGAACGACGACCGTGTCGCCCTTCTTCACCTTCATCGGTGGGGCTTTGCGCAGCGCAGCCCTGTTCGACTTGGCTCCTGACATGGTCTACAACACCTCCGGGGCGAGCGAGATGATCCGCATGAACTTCTTGTCGCGCAGCTCACGGCCGACGGGGCCGAAGATGCGGGTACCCCGAGGGTCCCCTCCGTCCCGGATGATCACCGCGGCGTTCTCGTCGAAGCGGATGTAGGAGCCATCCGGGCGGCGACGCTCCTTGACCGTACGCACGATGACCGCCTTGACGACGTCACCCTTCTTGACGCCGGCACCGGGCAACGCGTCTTTGACGGTGGCCACGATGACGTCGCCGATTCCGGCGTAGCGCCGACCGGAACCACCGAGCA
>Ga0136625_1000606_pt1 | contig 11687 bp, 13 predicted proteins | sample AntDrymUQ4832306_2_FD_104672 | JGI IMG/M metagenome (GOLD analysis project Ga0136625, IMG submission 104672) | Polar desert sand microbial communities from Dry Valleys, Antarctica - metaG UQ483 (23.06) | ecosystem: Environmental > Terrestrial > Soil > Desert | place: Antarctica: Dry Valley...
CCCACGAACGCTAGGAGGTCGAGAAACCTCGGGAGGGCGGCCAGTGGGTCGTGTAGCAACGCCGAAGACCTGGCGGCGCCATCATGAAGCGGGGGCAGCTATTGGAGCGTAAACCGGTAGTCGCCCTCGGTCTGATGTCCGTCCCGCGACACGACACTCCAGCGCACCTTGTAGGTACCGGAAGTCAGCCCTACGATCGACACCGACAGGCCATTGGGATCGCTCGGGACGTGTTGGATCTCTCCGGTCTCGACGACGCCTCCACTCGGGTCCTCGACGCGCACCCCACAGAAAGCATGTTCCAGGGCGCTGTCGAAGGCCAGTTGGATCTCGGTGGGCGCCTGGGAAGACACGCTACCGGGCGCCGGCGCGGCACGTTCCAGGAAGGCATGGGCCCACAGGCCGGGATGCCACAGCCATAGGGCCACGACGAAGAGAAGGTGTCGGAACATCCCATGGCACCTCGTTTCGCAACCGACGCCTCGGGACTGGAGCCGATCGAGGCCCGCTCCGCCAAGGAGCAACCTCATTGCCGCGCCACCCCGATCGCTCCGCTCACCGGACCTGCCAGGACGGCCTGTGCGTCTTCTGGCCGAAGATCGGGCGCCCGAGGGAGCTCGGCATCAGGTCGTCGACGAACACGTGGAACTGGGCCAGGAAGCCGACGTTGTCGCCGGTGCGGTCGTTCAAGGGGATCTGGGCCTCTATCCCGAGCTGGATGTACTTGCCGAGCCAGATGATGCCGGGATTGACCGTCCCGGCGGTCTCGCCGTCGCAGTCATCGCTGATGCAGGTCTCGAGCGCGAGCTCCACCAACGGGACCATGCGGTCCAAGGGTGCCGGTAGCCCCACGTCGCGCACATGGCTCTCCAGATAATTCAGGTTGTACTGAACGGTGAAACCCCAGCCCAGGGTGGTGGGGTTGTCCTCGATCTCCTCCTCGACCTCACCGTCCTCGCCCACCGCCAGGACCACGGTGCGCCCCTCGGTCGGGACGTTACCGCCGAAGAAGCCGGTGAGCGCGAAGGGGCGTACGTACCAGAGGGATTCCGGGAGGTCTCCCAAGCCCTTGCCGAAGAACAGCGCCGGGGAGATCGTAACGTGCTCGTCGGCCTCGGCATCGCGATCGCCCGTGCCGCCGACCTCCGCCTCGAGCCCGATCGCCAAGAGCGCCTCGTGGTAGGGGCTCGTGAAGACCTGGTACTTGGCGCCCACCTCCAGGTTGCCGGGGCCGTTCCGGTCATCCTCCTCCCCATCGGGGTCGAGATGGTTGTAGCTGCCCCCGAGCGAGATCGCGAAGTTCGGGAAGATGGTCTTGGCGTACTCGGCCTCGATCTCGGTCGCGAGCGTCGGCGGCTCGTCCCCTTCCCCGGGCTCCTTGATATGCGCCACGATGAGCGAAAACTCGTCGTTCACGAACGGGTCTTCGATGGCCAGCGTCGAGGGAAAGAAGCGCTTGCCGGCGAAGCCGTGCGGCCAGGCGCACAGCGGCACCAGCGCGAGCGCGCCGACGATGGTGGCGGCGCGACGCCGTCTGGGCGCAGGGCGCCGATCGAGGAATACGCTTTGTGCAGTCATACCGCCTGCCCGCCTCAGACCAAGGCGTAGACGATAGCAGCTTTCGCGGCACTGGGGGATGCGACAAATTGTCGCACCCCCCGAGACGCCGTCGTGAGCCCCCGCGCCGGTCACTGCGGATCGCGACAGACGAGGCGATCCCAGGTGCCGCCGCCCCCATCGGTTCACAGCCGCAATCCAGCGGCGCTACCGGCCCTGGCGGGCATCGTTTGCCAACGCCGACGCCCGCTGGATGCACGACCTCGAGGCCATGACGGTGGCGGACCTGCGCGCGTGGTACGCTATCTGGTGTTCGAGCAAGACTCGATGTTTTACCAGGCCATGCTCATCGGGTTCCTGGAGAGCGCCGGGCTCGATTGGCGGCTCAAGGACCAGTACCTCGGCGCGGTGAAGGTGGTCACGGCCGAGGAGGTGCGGGCGGTGAACCCTGGCCAACGAGTCATTGATCGACCTTGAGGTCGGCGCACGACCAGAGAAACGCCTATTTTTGCACACAGACTAGCATCGATTGGCCCGCATAGACGTTATCCGTGGCGTACGTGACCCGCGTAAAGCCGATATCTCCGCGCAATATCTCTTTGATTTCTTCCAAGCTCCAGCGGTGCAGCATGGGTGCAAGCGAGGCCTCGTTAATCTGGCGTACCTTATGGTATTCCTTCTCGAGCCCTGCATAGCGGTTGTTGCGCTTGAGGTCCCGGTCGATCTGTTCCAAGACTTTGGACAGCTTATTGCCCTTCCGCGGTTCGCTGAAGCGCAACTCTCCGCCCGGTTTCAGAACCCGGTACACCTCTTCCAGGCAAGCCTTCGCCGCCTCTGGCTCAAGGCTATAGAGCACGTTGTTCAGCACTACGTAGTCAAAGAAACCATCGTTGAGGCCATACAACGAGCTGATGTCTTGCTTGATGGCGATGACCCCCGGTCCTTGGTCGTCTTCTCGCAAGAACGGCTCGCACTTCTGGCGTAGCACGTTGAGCATCATGGTATTGCTATCGATGCTGACGACCAGCCTGCGTGCCGAGCGCTCCGCCAGCAGATAGGTGAGATTCCCCGTCCCGGCGCCGAGGTCGAGAACGACCGTGCCCTCCGGAATAGGTGCCGGACCGGGATTGTGATGGCCAATCAGCGTATTGATGAGCGCTGGGTAGATCAAACTGTTGTTCAGCACCTTGTCATAGCACAGCGCGTATTCCGACCACATCAGGTCCTTGCGCAGGGCGCTAAACATGTCCGCTTGATGCAGCGTGGCCATCTCGCTCGTACCAAAGCTCGGCTTGATGGTGATCAGCCAGCCGAGGCAGGAGCCGTCGTCGTCAGGTATCTGGTAGGCCCGTTTCGTGCCGTTGATCGGGCCGTAACGCTGGCTGGTGTAACGGATGTCTTCGATGTCGATGCGCGGCAGTTCCTTGCCTTCTCCAAACGCCCCGATGCCGTGGTTCAGTACGTCCTCGTAATTGTCCAGGAAATAAGTCCACTCCAAGATGCTCTGGCCACGCCGACCCTCTAGCGTACGGTCGAAACACAGGCTGAACGCAATGTTCCAGTCGATGACGCGAAAATTTCGATCCAGCAGGTACATTGGCGTCATCGGATCGGCGCATGGCGTCACCGTGAACGCCAGTTTCTCCTCCAGGAGCTGGAAGGCGGCCGCGAATCGCCCCGGCAGTTGCTGCTCCTTTTGTGCGGCATAATCGCGGCACTGGAGTTCTACCTCGCGCGGGAGCTCCCTGGGTGCCATAGGAAAGACCTCGTGATCGACCTCTGACATTTCGACCGCTCCGAGCGAGGCTAAAGAGATTTTTTTTACGCCAAGCGCGTAAAGTAGCAAGAGGACCAGCGGAACCACAATCATGGCAATCGCGATGGTCGAGCCCCATGGAATCTTATCCGGAAAGGAAAGGCAGATTGTAAGTAAGATGAAGCCAAGAATGACCAAGATCGAGGCGAATACCATTGCTATTCTAAATCGTTTCATACCGTTTCCTGTTCTCATCGTCTACCTTGCCGACGGCGCTTCATCGAAGCGCTCGTGCATTGCATTACGGGATGCGCATGAACAGTTAATGCAAAGTGAACTCGCCCGGCGCCGTGAGCTTACGCGCCATTCCAATCGCCGGGGCATTGACGCCTGCGAAGCGCTCGCATTCCAATCCGGGGAGCACGTAGAACCCACAACGCTCATAAAAGCCTTTGAGCCGCATGTGGCAGGCTAAGAACAGCACCTGCAGTTGCCGTTGGCGCGCCAGCGATAGCAGGGAGTCCACCAGCACTTCACCGAGACCCTCCTCGCGGTGTTCGGGCGCCACGATGACACGGCTCACCTCCGCATGCCGGATCCTGCGCCGGATCAACCGCGAGAAATAGGCACCGAAGCCTTCGAAACACTCGAGCAGATCGTACGGATGCGTGAGTCGTTCCGGATATTTGAGATTTGCGCCCAGCTTCGGATCGCCGGTCGCGCGGACGAGTTGCTCGATCAAGCGCAGGTGATGGGCGTCTTGGCCTAAGGGAAAGACTAGGCGGGCGCAAGCGATCAAGGTTCCGTCTCGCGCGAACGCGCCGACCGGATAAGCGGTACGGTCCGTAAAGTTCAGTTCCCACTGAGTCGCGGGACAGTCTTGCTCGGGAGGCAGGTAGCCCATCCGGCTCCAGACCCGGTAACGCAGGGAGAAGTATTGCTGGAAATCGTCGTCGGCCTTGAGCTCCCGTATGCAGGTGCGATTCTTAAACCGTAATCTGAGAAGGGACTTGCGCAGCGCCGGCAAGGTATCCTGCACGTTGACGATGTGACGGTCCTCTAGCAACGACGCGCTGGGTAGCTCGTCGATCTCCGGTTTGAGACCCGGCCGAGGCGGCCGGATGATGATCTCTAATTTATGCAGTAGGTCATCGTTCAGTCGATCGACAACATCGGCTTTCCTATAGCCTAAAGGAACTAGGATAAACTTTTCCGGGGACTGACCCGCCGACTGCAGCGCCTCCCTCAGATCCGTCGTCTTGCTAACATGCCGAACGGTGCTCGAGCCCAACGGATCGTCGACATGCCATTTTTTAATCCTGTTCACAACGTTGAGCATACCCGGTTGTGGACATACTACAGCGATGTTAATGTCACGCGATGCCGTCGTCATATTGTCCCCTCCGTCCGACCTGTGTTAATCCCGCAATACTCATTACGAGTCTCACGCCCGGCCTAGATGTCGTCGCTTGGCCACTAGCGTAATCTCAGAGAATCATCGATCTCCAGCCTACAGAAAGCTCATGGAGATATCTTTCAGACTACAGATTGAGCGGCCCGAGCGCTGTGAATTAATTCACAAGGATTTTGTGTGAAAGTCACAAACGGTCTCTACGCTGAGCTTGGTGCAAGCTTGCGTGCTTCATCGAAGGATAAAGAAGGTTAGAGAATCAACGCCGGTTCGCGACGGGTACGGTTCCTCGGACGGGCTGGGCGGTGATTGGGCGGTCTGCAAGCGCTCGACGCCGGGCGCGCTCAATGAGGTAGCGGCTCGGTGGCTCGGGCGTCGCTCGGCCTTCGCCGGGCCGGTCCCCGAGCTTACCCGCGAGGGCTTCGGCGGCCAAGCGGCGGGGGAGCTGGACCCGCCGGCCCCCGGGGTGGGTCGCCGAGGGCCAGTGCCTGCAGGAGCGTGATGCCACGCTCCGCGCTCGGCCTGCCGGGGCGCTATCCGAACGCCGTCCCAGGAAGGGTCGCCTGTCGCTCTGCAGCATGCCGCCCTGAGACGGTACGGCGACAGAGGGTCATTAAGCGGGAGGCCCCGCCTTGCGTAAGATCCGCCGACCGGTGCCTGCCGCCTTTCTGACTGGCGGTGGGATCTCACGGCGCCGGAGGCCCGCCGTCATGCCGAGGAGGATGGCGCCTGTCCGCTGGCAACGGGGGCCGGTCCGGTCAGGTGGGCATTGCGGTACACGGGAGGTGGCTTTGCGTCGATCGCCACAAGCGTTACTTGTCGGGTACCTGGCCCTCACGCTCGCATGTCCAACCGCCGGGCCGGCCGCGGCCGAGGTCCGGGAGTTTACGCTCGACAACGGGCTCAAGCTCATCGTCCAGGAGGACCACCGCGCCCCGGTGGAGATGTCCCAGGTGTGGTACAAGGTCGGTTCGAGCTACGAGCACGAGGGCATCACCGGCGTCTCGCACGCCCTGGAGCACATGATGTTTCAGGGCACCGAGGGGAGGCGGTGCTAGACTACTCGCATTGATGAGCCCGTCCTCCCCTTTCGCGGATCTCGCCAAACGGCTCGCCGAGGTCTTCGGGCGTTTCCCCGAGGTCCTGGCCGCCTATCTCTTTCGGCTCGATGGCCGAGGGTCGCGCGGGTCCGCACAGCGATCTGGACCTCGCGGTGGTACCGACGAGCCCGGCGGCCCGCGGACGCCGCCTCGACATCCTCGCTGCCTTGGTCGCGGCCGGACTGGACGACGTGGACCTCGCTATCCTCGACGGCGCGGACGTGGTGCTACGCTTCGAGGCGGTGCGCCCCAACCGTCTCGTGTACGCGCGCGAGGGCTTCGACCAACGGCGCCTATTACTCGCGCGCCGTGCGCGAATACTTCGATCTCCTCCCCATCCTGGCGATACAGGGTGAAGCGCTGAAACGCAGGCTCCTCCGTGCTTAGGCCCGAGATCCTCCGCCGGCGCCTCTCTAAGCTGGAAGAATACCTGGCCATCCTAGAACACCTGCGCGGATATGGGGCGGCCGGTGATTGGCGGGTCCGCTCGAGGGCGGGAAGAGGCGTTTAGGCTGGGCTGGGCCCGAATCCGGGTGCCTGTCGTCTATCGGGCCGCTCGTGGGATCACACGCGGCCGGGGACCGCTCCAGTCGCAGGCAGGCGCCGGTAGCGTGCCCGGAACCCGAGCCGGGCGGGGAAGGAACAGACCGATCAGGTGGGGATTCCGGGATTCCGGTAGAGGGGGAGGTCACTTTGCGTCGATCGCTACAAGTTGGGTACATGCTCCTCGGGCTCGCGTGCACGGCGGTGGGATTCGGCGCGGCCGAGGTCCGGGAATTCACGCTCGACAATGGGCTCGAGCTCATCGTCCAGGAGGACCACCGCGCCCCGGTGGTAGTCTCCCAGGTCTGGTACAAGGTCGGTTCGAGTTACGAGCACGAGGGCATCACCGGCGTCTCGCACGCCCTGGAGCACATGATGTTTCAGGGCACCGAGCGGCACCCCGCGGGGGAGTTCTCGCGCCTCATCTCCGCGTCCGGCGGGGAGGAGAACGCCTTCACCGGCAGCGACTACACGGCCTATTTCCAGAAGATGGCCAAGGAAAACCTGTCGCTCAGCTTCGAGATGGAGGCCGACCGGATGCGCGGCCTGACCCTCCCGGAGCAGGAGTTCGCCAAGGAGATCAAGGTGGTCATGGAGGAGCGCCGGTTGCGCACCGACGACAAGCCCGAGTCCCTGATGGCCGAGACCGCCATGGCCGTCGCCTTCGAGACCAGCCCCTACCGCCACCCCGTCATCGGCTGGATGCACGATCTCGAGGCCATGACGGTCGCGGACCTGCGCGCCTGGTACGAGCGCTGGTATGCCCCCGACAACGCGACGCTCGTGGTGGTGGGGGATGTCGAGCCCAGGGCCGTGTTCGACCTCGCCAAGCGCTATTTCGGGCCCCTGTCGTCGAGCACGCGTCCGGCGCCCAAGCCGGCGCGCGAGGTGGCGCAGAAGGGCCAGCGGCGCGTGACGGTGCGCGAGGTGGCGCGGCTGCCACAGCTCCTCATGGCCTACAAGGTCCCGGTGCTCACGAGCGCGGTCGCGAACCCGGCCCAGATCCCGCGCGCCGAGGTCTTCGCCCTGGAGGTCCTGGCGGAGCTCCTGAGCGGTGGGGACAGCGCGCGTCTCCCACGCCACCTGGTGCGCGAGCAGGAGGTCGCCGCCAGCGCGAACGCGGGGTATAACCTCGGCGATCGCCTGGAGAGCCTGTTCACACTGGAGGCGATCCCCGCGGAAGGCCGTGATCTCGCGGCCCTGGAATCGGCCCTGCGCCGCGAGATCGAGCGCCTGCGGAGCGAATCGGTGCCGGCCGAGGAGATCGATCGGGTCAAGGCGCGGGTCATCGCCCGCAAGGTGTTCGAGCAGGACTCGATGTTCTACCAGGCCATGCTCATCGGGTTCCTGGAGAGCGCCGGCCTCGATTGGCGGCTCAAGGACCAGTACCTCGACGCGGTGAAGGCGGTTACGGCCGAGGAGGTGCGTGCGGTGGCGACCAAATATCTCACCGATGACCGACTGACCGTCGCGGTCCTCGAGCCGCTGCCGGCGCCGGCCGCGGGGAGGCACTAGCATGGCACGACGCGTCTGGCTCCTGTTGGCCCTGTGGCCGGTGGTGGGGTTCGGCCTGCCGCAGATCGAGACCTGGAACACCCAAAACGGCGCGCGCGTCTACTTCGTGCGCGCCCCGGAGCTGCCGATGGTGGACGTGCACGTGGCCTTCGATGCCGGCAGCGCACGTGACGGGGGGCAATGGGGACTCGCCGGGCTCACCAACGCCGTGCTGGCCGAAGGCGCGGGCGGCCTGACGGCACAGACCCTGAACGAGCGCTTCGAGGCCACGGGGGCGCAATTCGGCCACAGCGCGGGACGCGAGATAGCCTCGGTCGAGCTGCGCGGCCTCACCGAGTCCCCCTATCTGGAGCGCGCGGTGGAGACCCTGGGGCTGGTCCTCCAGAAGCCGGATTTTCCCGCCGACGCCCTGGAGCGCGAGCGCAAGCTCATGCTGACCGCCTTGAAGCAACGCGAGCAGGAGCCCGCGGCGATCGCCGAGGACCGCTTCCTGGGCGTCCTTTATCAAGGCCACCCCTATGGCTCGCCCCCGCACGGAAGCGCCAAGACCCTCGGCGCCCTCAAGCGCGACGACCTGCTCGCCCACTACCGGCGCTATTACTGTGGCCGCAACGCGGTCATCGGGCTGGTCGGCGATCTCACGCGCCCGCAGGCGGCGTCGATCGCGGAAAAGCTCGTCGCCGCGCTCCCCGAAGGCACCGCGGCGCCGCCCGTGCCGCCGGCGCCCAAGATCGAGAAACCGATCGAGATCCACGTCCCCTATCCCTCCAGCCAGACCCACATCTGGGCCGGGCGCACCGGCCTCGCGCGGCTCGATCCCGACTATTTTCCGCTCTATCTGGGCAACCACGTACTGGGCGGCGGCGGGTTTATCTCCAGGCTCTACAAGGAGGTGCGCGAGAAACGCGGCCTGTCCTACAGCGCCTATAGTTATTTCAAGCCCATGCGCGTCGCCGGGCCTTTCATCGCCGGCCTGCAGACGAGCTTCGAGCAAGCGGATCAGGCGCTCTCCGTCATGCGGGACACGCTCACGAAGTTCGTCGCCGATGGGCCCTCCGCCATGGAGCGGGAGGCCTCGGTCAAGAACATCACCGGTGGCTTTCCCTTGCGCATCGACAGCAACAACGAGGTCATCGAGTACCTGATCCTCATCGGTGTCTACGGCCTGCCGCTCGATTACCTCGATACCTATGTGGACCGCATCCGCGCCGTCTCGCTTGCGGACATCGGGGCCGCCTTCAAACGCCGCATGGACCCGGTCGGCCTCGTCACCGTCACCGTCGGGCCGGAAGGCAAACCCCCGCCGGGCGCCCCCGCCCCGCCGCTCGAACCGGCGCCCGCCGGCCGGCATCATTAGGGCATTGACGCCGCCGGGCTCGATCAGGGTCATCGGCGGCAAGTGGCGGCGCGCGCTCATCCCGGTCCCGGACGTACCGGGGTTGAGGCCGAGCCCCGACCGGGTGCGCGAGACGCTGTTCAACTGGTTGGCGCCGCGCATCGCCGGGTGTACCTGCCTGGACCTCTTCGCCGGCACCGGGGTCCTCGGGTTCGAGGCGGCCTCGCGCGGCGCCGGGCGGGTGGTCTCGGTCGATCACGACCCCACCGTGGTGCGGGCGCTCCAGGCACTCGCCACCCGGCTCGGGGCGCGCGAGCTCCGCGTCGTGAGGACGGACGCTTTGGCGTTTCTCGCCGGGGCCGCGATACCCTGTGATCTCGTGTTCGTGGACCCGCCCTTCTCCGAGCGGCTATGGCAACGCTGCTGCGAGGGATTGCAGAACGGGGGATGGTTGAAACTCGGGGCCCGGGTATATCTGGAGGCGCCGCGCGGTACGCCCCTGCCGCTGCCCGCGGGCTGGCAGGTGCACCGCGCCGGTCGCGCCGGGCAGGTACAATTCTGCCTGGCCCTACCTCCCGCGATCTGCCCATGACCCAGGCCATCTACCCCGGGACCTTCGACCCCATCACCCATGGGCATACCGATCTGGTGCAGCGCGCCAGCCGATTGTTCGATCGGGTGGTGGTGGCCGTGGCCGGGAGCACCTGGAAGCAGCAGACCACCTTCACCCTGGAGGAGCGGGTGGCGCTCGTCCGCGTGGCGCTCCACGGCATCGAGCGGGTCGAGGTGCGCCCCTTCGACGGCCTCCTGGTCGAGGCGGCGCGTGCCCTGGGAACGACCGTCATCCTGCGAGGACTGCGCGCGGTCTCGGACTTCGAGTACGAGCTGCAGATGGCCAGCATGAACCGCCGGCTGGTGCCCGAGGTGGACACCCTGTTCCTGACCCCCGCCGAGCACTATGCGTTCCTGTCCGCGAGCCTGGTGCGCGAGATCGCCTCCCTCGGCGGCGACGTCGGCCCCTTCGTACACCCGGCGGTCGCGAGCGCCCTGGTCGCCAAGCTCCGCGCCGGAAAGTGTTGACATCAAGGCCGCAGGGGCGTCATGCCGGCCGCGGATAACCGGGCAAGTCTCAGCGTGCGACCAGCACAACTGCCTGCAGGACGCTTACTGCTTCGGGGGCAGCGGTAACGCTTCTGCCTTCAGAACCATCGAATGCCAAATGAGCACGAAGGGGGGAAAGATAAGCTCAAAGATCAGCGCGATCAGAACCGGTATGCGCGGAAGGCCCACCGCTATGCTGGGGATGGCGCGCGCAACCCCGGCAACGAAGACCATGGCCATCAGCATCCTAAACAATTGCACTTCGATCAACAGCCGGGACTGGATCCAGATGATCAACGCGCCGAAACCCAGGTATATCGCCGACAGATAACGGTACTGCCCGTCCGAGTCCGACGAGAACTGGCAGTCCGTCACGAGCCGCTCCAATCCGGAGAAAATTCCGGTCAGCCCGATAACGATGGGCACCAGCCCGAGACCGCCCAACAGGATCCGTAACCGCATGAGATTCATGATAAACCCCCTTTATACTTCGCTTTGTTCCAGGAAACCGACCGGTTGATAACGTTCCGGCGCTCTCCCCTTGATCGATGAAAGGAAGAACCGACTCTTCAGCTTGCCTTCGCCGAGGCCTCCTGAATAACTCTACTTCGTTCCGTATACGGCGATACCTTCTATTCTCCAAGCGCGCCGCGTTCTGTAATCCCTGCACACTGGATACAACAACCTCAAGCCAGCAGTCTCTCCGACGCCGCCAACGCAAGCGCCTCGTTTACCCCGTCTTCAATCATAGAGGTCCTCGCATCGCGGAGCATTTTTTCCAATGGCTTATCGGTCGATAGGCTATCGTCACCCATAATCTCGAGTGCTTCGCGTGCCAAATTGAACGCTGTTTCGGTTGCCAAGACCTTGGATGCCATCCCGTATATGCTCCAGTCCATTATTCCCCTCCCTGGTTCATGCTTTCGCCAAAATGCTTTGATTCTTTCATCGTCCTTGTAGGCATCGTATCGATCCTGCAACAGGCTTATTGCACCCCCGGCGGCCCAAAAAGTCGCCCGTGTGGAAAAAGCAATTCTTGCGATCGCGTTTGGGTCACCTAACGGTGAACGTTCCACAACGCTATGCGCAAAGCGCCGAACCGACTCCGCTGCTTTGAACATATTGAACAATCGCTTCCTGATTTCCCGCTGTTCAGATAAAGCGCGTCCATTACATGAATGCTCCTTCGCGTACTTCAGAGTTTCGTCCACGATCGCTCGTGCTAGGCTGGAAACAACCAGGCCCATCTGACTAGGGTGCAGATCTTTTTTAACGACGATAGATCAATAGGTTAGGAAGGAAAAAGCTTGGAAGAGAGGGCGCTCCGTGGTATGTATGGGTTTCGAATCGTCATACGTCCCACAAAGG
>Ga0136625_1000607_pt1 | contig 11684 bp, 12 predicted proteins | sample AntDrymUQ4832306_2_FD_104672 | JGI IMG/M metagenome (GOLD analysis project Ga0136625, IMG submission 104672) | Polar desert sand microbial communities from Dry Valleys, Antarctica - metaG UQ483 (23.06) | ecosystem: Environmental > Terrestrial > Soil > Desert | place: Antarctica: Dry Valley...
ATGATAGGGGGGCTTGCGGAAACGTGGGCTAGGGTCGAGGCTATACGGGCACATACAGCGGAAACGCCGAAACAGACAAGCCTTCACCTAAGGTTGCGCGCGCTACATTTCTATCCCGACCATAAGGACTGAAAGTCCGGATACGGGTCGAAGACCCGTCTAGGATTCGGTTTTAAAGTTATCATCGGGAGTGGCTTCAAAATGGTGCTCAAGATAGGTTTTGATCATCTCCTCAGTCACTTGGCCGGCCGTGGCGCAAAAGTAGCCTCGGGCCCAAAAATGCCGGCCCCAGTAGTGAGGATCAATAAGGAGCCAGGCTCGATATATTTGAAACCATGTTCGATAAAATTATAGGGATGATATGAGTGCACAACGGCAAGAAGTAGGAATCGTAAGATCCTCTTTCACCCCGGTACCAAGCGGGCTGTTACAACGCAAATGTGCTTGTGGGAGCCACACGATGGCGGGCAGTGAATGCACCGAATGCAGCAAAAACAAACAAGCCTTGCAACGTGCTTCCCTCTCGCCGCGCGGGAGAGGGATTGAGGGAGAGGGAAAAGTCCCGTCCGTCGTCCACGAAGTGCTGCGCTCACCCGGCCAGCCGCTCCATCCAGAGAGCCGCGCCTTTATGGAGCCGCGCTTCGGCCATGACTTCAGCCGGGTGCGGGTGCATACCGACAGCCGAGCGGCGGAGTCCGCGCTGGCGGTGAATGCGCTGGCTTATACGGTTGGGCGTGATGTGGTTTTTGGCACGGGGCGGTATGCGCCACACACACGCGCCGGACAGAAGTTGCTCGCGCACGAATTGACGCATGCCGTTCAGCAGGGTGAGACTGCTCACGCGCAATGGCATGACGCCACCATCGGTCCCGCACAGGACGCCTATGAACGCGAGGCCGAGCGCGTGGCGCAACTCATTAGCGTGCGCCGCGATGCCGCGCGCGTAGAGAGGTTAACGGCGCAGCCCGCGCTGCAGCGTCAACCCGCGCCGCCAAAGGACGATGCGAAGAAAAAGCCGGGCGAAAAAGAGGTAATTACACAACCGCCGCCGCAAAAGATTCCCGCACCGCAAGCCAGGAATGAGGACAAAGCGCCCGCTAAACCGGAATCAAAAGAGGAGAAAAAAGGCGTCGAGAAGGCCGTCAGCGTTGGCGTCGAGACCGAAACCAAGCGTGAGGAAGAGAAAACCAAGACAGAGGTGGCGGGGAAGTTCTCATTTGAGGTGGAAATTCCCATTACCGATAAATTACAGCTCGGACCTGTCTCGTTTCTAAAAGGGGCAAGTGCGGAGGCGAGCGGAGGTCTGAAATCGGGCAAGTCCGGACCGACCAGTCTGGAGTTGGAAACCACCGTCAAGGTGATCAGTCTGGACTTTGAAAAGGTCAAGGTCCCGCTCGGCATCGCAGACTTTGGCATTAGCGGATCCGCACTGGCTGGGGCAGAGTACAGTCCGCGGAAAGAAACGGGCGCGGCGAAAATTGGCTTTGCGGGTGAAGCGGAAGCCAAGTTCAAACGCAGCGAGAAGAGTCCGTTCTTTATCACCGTCAAGGGCGGTGTCGAAAAGACATACGACAAAGAGGGCAATGCCGACTTCAAGTGGAGTCCGTTGACATGGAAGACGGGGGCCGCAGTCGGGGTCGAATTTTAGCCCCCGGTGTGGGTAGAACGAAGTGAAACCCATCAATTGCATGAGAAACGAGGCTTTGTACATTGATCACCACACATGACGAACTACCGGCGTTACCGACTGAAAGGGGGTTGCTATTTTTTTACCGTGGCACTGGCAGAGCGGCGGGGACACCTGCTCACCGAGCCTGCGTAGGATGGATAGAGCGCAGCGAAACCCATCAATGGGCGTTGGGGAATGTACCGATGGGTTTCGGCTATCGCCTCTACCGATCCTACAACGATCAAGACGGCAACGACCGATGGATGGATAGAAAAATATGGGTTATCGGTTAATCACGGAAGGAAACAATGGGATCGGAGTGGAATTACTGGAGAGTGGAATTAATTAAATAAACATGGGTACACATGATCATCAGTAACGCTACGCCATTGATCGCTTTTGCGCGAATCGGACAGATGAGCTTGTTTCAAAAGGTAGTGGGAAGCGTGGTTATTCCAGAAGCTGTAGCCGTGAGATTTCAGAGTACGCCAAAAACCGACAGGGCGTGATCGATGTATCGCAAGAAGACTGGATCAGCATTCAATCCGTGCAATCCGAACAACAGGCGCGTCTACTGTTGCCCACGCTGGATCGGGGAGAAGCCGAGGTGATTGCGTTGGCATTGGAACGCCAAGCGCGACTGGTGTTGATCGATGAACTGACTGGGAGAAAAGTAAGCTGGCTGCTCGTCGGATACATAAGGATCTCCAGGGCAGCAAGTTGTGGATGCAGTCCGACCTCGGTCGCCGTACCGTCGGCGATCGCCAGCTGATCGGTCGCATCGATCTCCGCGTCCAGCTTGAGCGTCTCGGTCGGCGGCCCCTTCAACCGCAAGGCCTGCGAGCGGTCACCGCCCTCCGAGCCAACTCCCTTGACCTGCAAGGTTCGGCAACAACAGCCTAGCGGCGGCCGGCACACTGGAGATCGCTCCGATGGAAGCGCCGCTCACGCTCTTTATCTGGAGCAAGAACCGCATCCTGCCCGTGCGCATCATCGATTTCAGCGTCACCGAAGAGGCATTTGATCCCGCGCTGAATCCGATTCGGGCGAAGGTAAGTCTCGGCATGCGGGTGTTGAGCGTCGATGATCTGGGCTTTTCGCACAGAGGCGGCAGCCTGTTCATGACCTATCTGCGAAACAAGGAACAACTGGCATCGAGAAGTAAAAGCGGCGGGCTCAGCGCGCTGGGTATTACAGGTATCTGATATGGGAGGCCTCAGATGATAGACCCCCATCAAGCTTTGCAACAATTGCTGCAACCGGGCGGGCTGTCAATGACGCTTTTCCCGCCCACAAGCCGGTATCACGGCATCGAGACGGCTATGTTAGAAACCGTGGAGGGTAAAACGGTGATTTATCTCAAACGCCGCTTTGTGCCGTCACCCGACAGGTTCGCGCTCTTGCAAGAGCACGTCGTCGTTCAGGGCGATCGTCTGGACAATATCACTGCCGGCTATGTGGGTGATCCCGAGCAATTTTGGCGGATTTGCGATGCCAACAACGCCAGACGTCCCGATGAGCTGACGGAAACCATTGGGCGGCGACTCCGAATTACTTTGCCAGAAGGCATACCCGGAGTTCCGAGTGCTTAAGGGAGCACTTCATCTCACGCTGCTCATGGGACCCGTGGTTCCAGTGCCGGTGCCGAAAGTGGTCGTGGATGCGCTTACCGATGTTTCCGTGACCAATGCGGTGGGGTCAGCCAGCGGCTTTGAGCTGAAGTTCAGCCTCAGCAATGATTCGGTTTTCACGAATCTGATGTTGTTGCTGGGACAGGTCGGCCCCCTGCTGAGGACCATCCTCATCGTTATCGTCAAGGGGATGCCTGAGGTAGTGATTGATGGGGTCGTAACCCAGTATCAAGTGACTCCAGATGTGCAAACGGGCAGGTCCACTCTAACCTTGACGGGTAGCGACCTGACCGCGGTGCTCGATTGGATTGATTTCACTGGGATCCCTTATCCCGCGATGCCTCCGGAAGCCCGCGTTGCCCTGATCATCGCCAAGTACGCGATGTTTGGCCTCATTCCGGTGGTGATTCCACGCATCCTGTTCGAGGTGCCTAATCCGATCAACCGCATCCCTTCCCATCAAGGCAAGGACCTCGCCTACATCAATCAGTTAGCCGAAGAGGCGGGTTACACCTTTTTCATCGAGCCCGGGCCGGCGCCGGGGACGAATTTTGCCTATTGGGGACCGGAGTTCAGGATCAGCCCGCCCCAGCCAGCGCTCAACGTCAACATGGATGTGCACACCAATGTGGAATCGCTAAACCTTCGCTTTGATGCGAGCAAAGCAACGCTGCCCGTGGTGTTTGTGCAAATCGAGGAATTGAAGGTAACGCTTCCTTTGCCGTTGCCAGGCTTCAATCCGTTAGCTCCTCCCTTAGGCGTGATACCGCCTATGTCAATCAACGTCGAGCAACTAAAGAACATTGCGCACCTCTCGATTCCCCAAGCAATCATGCGGGGATTGAAGCGGGCCGCTGATTCCACCAGCGAGGCGGTGGTGGCAAATGGGTCACTCGACGTATTGCGTTATGGCAATGTCTTGAAGGCGCGACGTCTGGTCGGCGTGCGCGGAGCAGGCCAAGTCTATGACGGTTTGTATTTCGTCAAGAGTGTCACGCATAAAATCCAGAGAGGCGAGTACAAACAAGACTTCATGTTGGCACGTAACGGCTTGATATCGACCGTTCCTGTCGTTCCAACCTAATTAGGCGAAGAGAAGAATAATGCCCAACGAAAAGTTTTTTGGTAAGTATCGCGGCATGGTAGTTACTGGGCTGGATCCGGAAGGCCGGGGACGGATTCTAGTGCAGGCGCCGGACGTGCTGGGGATAGGCATCTCCACCTGGGCGATGCCATGCTTGCCTTTTGCCGGCCTGCAGATGGGCATGTATGTCGTACCGCCCCCCAACGCTGGTGTGTGGATTGAGTTTGAGAAAGGCGATCCGGATTATCCAATTTGGACCGGATGTTGGTGGGGGGCAAGACTCGAAGTCCCCCTAACGGCGCAGACCGCTCCACCGGCATTGCCGATCGTGTTATTGGAGACTGCGCTCAAGAATGGATTTGTGGTGAGTGATACACCGGTGCCAGTAATTCCGCCGCTGCCTATTGGGCTTCCCGCAGGCGGGATCATTCTAAGGAGTAGTACCTCATACATTCGAATCGATGCGACGGGCATTAGCATCTTCGGCCCGAAAGTGACCATCAATGGCGTAGCCGTGGTGGACATTAACAGTGCCGCGTTGACTGTGACCGGGCCAGGCGCCCCGGTTTAGCGATTGGGAGACTCGATATGCCAGGATTTCTTCTAAGCGTGCTTTCACAAGTCCAGTGTGCACACGCTGGCCAAGCCAAGCCAACGGTTCCCAATCCTCGGGTCTTGGTCAGTGGACAACCGACAGTGCTGATGACTTCACCCTATGTGATTGCCGGCTGTACGTTCCCCCCGCCGCCCACCGCAAATGGCCCTTGTGTAACCGCCCAGTGGACGTCCGGCACCGTTCGCGTGTTGTCGAGTGGCCAGCCTTTGCTGGTGCAGGTGGAGCTGGCGGTTTGCGTACCCACGGGTACACCGCTTGTGGTCATCGCCACCCAACCGCGCGTGAGCGCCATGTGAGGGAACCATGAACATCGACTATCCCTTTCACTTCGATAATCGCGGGCGCACCGCCGCGACCAGTGACGATGACCACATCCGCGACATGATCGAACAGTTTCTCTTTACCAATCCCGGCGAGCGGGTCAACCGGCCCGATTTCGGCAGCGGACTTTTGCAATTGGTGTTTGCTCCCAACAGTCCAGAATTGGCGGCCGCACTCCAATTCACCGTGCAAGCCGGATTACAGCAGTGGCTGGGGGACGTGATCGAGGTGCAGACGCTGGAGGTGACGAGCGAGGAAGCCACCTTGCGCATCCTGATCCAATACCTAGTCAGGCGCACCGGAGAACGTCGCACCGAAACCTTTGTACGGAGTGGGGTGTCATGAACGAGCTGACATTGGTCTGCAAGGATGAACTCCGCCGCCACAGGGTTCGTGCGGCAACGCTTAACGGCCTCGATTACCTCGAGGTGAGTAAGGACCAGCGTACTCTCACCGTCTATTTTCTCGGCAAGGCTCCTGAACATATCGCGAAAGAGAACGTGCGGATCAAAGGTGGCCAGCGCATCATCAACATCGAAGTCATCGACCTTGAGATTCACCGCAAAGAAGATCCGGAGCTCGATGATTGCATGGTTCTGACCGTAGATCGGCCCGGTGATTTTTCCACCTACAAGGTCTGCGTAGTAGAACTGGACGAACACGGCCATCCGACGTACCAACCGCTTTCCGGTTTCGATCCACGCTATGCGTGCCTCGAATTCAGTTTTAAGGCCGGTTGCCCGAGCGACTTGGATTGCAAACCGCAACCGCTCTGCCCGCCCGAGAAGCGGGAGGAGCCGGAGATCAATTATCTCGCCAAGGACTATGCAAGCTTCCGCCAGCTTATCCTGGATCGGCTGGCGCTTATTATGCCCGATTGGAAGGAGCGTCACGTGCCGGATCTTGGCATCGCTCTGGTCGAGGTCCTGGCCTATGCGGGCGATCACTTGAGCTACTACCAAGACGCCGTCGCCACTGAGACTTATCTCGACACTGCCCGCCAGCGGATCTCCGTGCGCCGTCATGCGCGGCTGGTGGATTACACGTTACACGACGGAACCAACGCCAGGGCCTGGGTGACACTGTGGGTTTCACAAGATCTGACGCTGATACCGGATGATTTTTATTTCATCACCGATCCCGGGATCGCGACGAGCGGCAGCATCCACGACCATACGGAACTGCCAAGGACACTGCCAAGACCGTACCTTGTCTTTGAACCGCTTGTCGAGGACCGAAATACGGCCATCAAGCTCTATCAAGACCATAACGAGATTGGGATTTACACGTGGGGTGATGAACAGTGCTGCATGCCCAAAGGCGCGACCTCGGCGACGCTCATCGATCCGGGGACCGCGCCGCCCGCGGAACCCGAGGAAACGGAACCTTGTGATGAGCCGGAGGGGGACACCGCAACCACGGGTAAACCACAAAAGTCCAAAGAACCGTCAACCGCGGCGTCGCCCGATACGGGTCACAAGCTGCAGCTTCGTGAGTGCGACGTGATGATCTTCGAGGAGGTCAAGGGACCGAAAACGGGAAATCCGGCGGACGCCGATCCCAGCCGCCGCCATGCGGCGCGCTTGACCAAGGTGACGCGCTCGATGGACCCGCTGACGAGGCAATTCATCGTGGAGATCGAATGGGCCGAAGAAGACGCGCTGCCTTTCCCCCTGTGCATCTCGTCCATCAAGGAGGAGGATTGCACTTTGATTCCGGATGTCAGCGTGGTGCGCGGAAATGTCATCTTGGTGGACCACGGCGAACGCGCTGAGGACGACCTGGATCGGGTACCCACGGAGACACTATTGCCCGATTGCGGTGATGAGTGTTCGCCGCGCGAGGTGTTGAAAATCGCAGGTTGGTATAGGCCAGCATTGCCTCAACCCGAGGTTACCTTCAGTCAGCCGCTCCTGCCTTGTGTTCCAACGCTGAAAACGTGTGCTCCCGCGTCTAAGCTGACCCCGGCCAGCGCCTTGCTCCAACAAGACGTACGGCTGGCGTTGCCGCAGGTCCGGCTGTATGGGGCCGACGCAGAGCTTCTGCCTAAGGCACAGATTTGGGAGCCGCGGCGCGATCTCCTCGCGAGCGGGGCCGAAGATCGCCATTTTGTCGTGGAAATGGATAACGAGCGACGCGCCCATGTGCGCTTCGGCGACGGGGAGTTGGGCCGCATGCCGGATGCCGGAACGAGTTTCCGCGCGATCTATCGCGTGGGCAATGGTGCTTCCGGTAACGTAGGCGCCGAAGCGCTCTCCCACATAGTGTTTCGTAATCGCTTGCCGGAGGGCGCCGAGATCCGTCCGCGCAATCCGTTCCCGGCGGTAGGGGGGACGGCAGCGGAACCCCTCGCCGACGCCAAGCTGTTCGCACCGCATGTTTTCCGCAAGGAACTGCAACGGGCCATCACGGCGGACGACTATGCCCATATCGTGGTGCGCGATTTTAAGCACAAGGTGCAGCGCGCGGCGGCCAGGCTGCGTTGGACGGGGAGTTGGTACGAGGTGCTGGTCGCGATTGATCCGCTTGGAAAAGTGGAAGCCACTGACGAGTTGTTGTGCGAGATCGCAGGGCACTTGTATCGCTACCGGCGGATCGGCCATGACGTGGTGGTCAAACCGGCGCGCTATGTCTCGCTCGATATCGCCATGATCGTCTGTGTTCTGCCCAACTATCTGCGCGGCCATGTCAAAGCGGCGCTGATCGAGGTCTTCAGCAACCGTTTGTTACGCGATGGACGGCTGGGCTTCTTCCATCCCGATAATCTGAGTTTTGGTGAAGGCATTTATCTCAGCAAGCTGGTCGCGGCGGCCCAGGCGGTGACGGGCGTGGAGAGCGTGGTCGTCATAAAACTAGAACGCCTGTTTGAAGGCCCCAACGGGGAGATCGAGGATGGCATTCTTCCCCTCGGCTCATTCGAGATCGCTCGGCTGGACAACGATCCCAGCTTTCCGGAGAACGGCATGCTCACGCTGGATCTGCGAGGTGGACGATGAAACAAATGATCGAAGCGTGCGGCTGCTGTGAAGGGGTGGAACAGCTGACGCCCCTGCCAACGGCCAATCGGCCGGGTTTGAATTCGCTGAGCTATCGCGTGGGCACGCATGCGACCTTTCTGGAGACCATGCTTGCGCGGCTCTCCAACCATTACCTTGAGATCCCTCTGGATGACCTTGATGAGCAAGGCAAACCTAAGACCACCAGAAAGTATCCTCTCCAGGGGTTGAAGACGCGTCTACGCGAAGATCCCGCCATCGCCTTGCTGGATGCCTGGGCGACAGTGGCCGATGTGTTGACTTTCTACCAAGAGCGCATCGCCAACGAAGGCTATCTCCGCACCGCCACCGAGCGGCGCTCGATCCTGGACCTGGCGCGGCTGGTGGGTTACAAATTACGGCCCGGTGTGGCCTCCAGTGTCTATCTCGCGTACACACTTGACGACAACGCCAAAGATGAGGTCGTGATTCCCATCGGCGCGCGGTCTCAAAGCGTGCCGGGCCCAGGCGATCTGCCGCAATCATTTGAGACCAGTGAGGGCGTGAAGGCGCGGGCGAAGTGGAATAATCTCAGGCCGCGGATGACGCAGCCGCAAACGTCGGTGAGTATTAGCCAAGGTAACGGCAAGAACGTGCGGCTTTACCTGAAAGGCATCTCCACTAACCTGAAGTCCAATGACCCGTTCCTCGTTGACTTTGGCAGTGGTACCCCAGAGTTTCATCGCGTGAAGGAAGTGAAGCCGGACGCAGCAGCGGATCGGACGCTAGTCACTTTGCAGGCAACGGCAGGCACTCAAGCTTCGATGTTGCAAACCAAGCAAATTGCAAATCAGGTTGGCTTGATCACGGAACTGACTAGGCGCCCTTCTCTTCAGCCTGCCAATTCGCTGCGGCTAGCGCGCAAGCTCGAAGACCAATTCTCCGCTAAAGCTGAAGCGGGCTACGCGACGGTGAGCGCTTTTGCGCCGGTATTGCGTGAGACGCTTGCTACAGCGGCGGCGAATGCCAAGGTAACGGATGAAAGCGCGATCAAGGTTTACGCGTTGCGGGTGAAAGCACCGTTGTTTGGACACAATACGCAAAAACGCCAAAGGATTGAACGAAGGACCGGAGAGATTACCGTCATTGGGGAATGGCCGATCGTTGAGGTTCCAGAAGATGAGTTTGAGGAACTCAAAAAACACGAAGAAGAAAATGCGATTTACCTAGACACAAGCTACGACAAAATCCTGCCTGGTAGCTGGGTAATTGTTGACACAAGTGCCGTTCCCCTTGACGACTCGGCTCGAGTCGCACCAGCGAATCCTCCCATCCTAATTTCAACAGCGAAGAACATTCAGCCCACCATCTCGCGTGCGGAATATGGTATTAGCGGCCAAACCACACGGATTGAGCTTGCAAATCAATGGATCACATTCAATATAGGCATAGACGAGAATGAACAGACTCTTAGGGATCGTGATTTTCAGACCATCAGGCGCACCATCGTCTACGCCCAAAGCGAAGAACTCGAACTCGCGGAAGAGCCAATCGACAAGCTGGTTTGCGGCGGTACCGATGAGTTAATCGAGCTTGACGGTTTCTATGACGGTTTAGAGGCTGGCCGGTGGGTAGGCGTGTCCGGCGAACGCGATATTCCCGGCACGAGCGGCGTCAGGTTCAGCGAGCTCGCGATGCTGGCAGCAGTCGTTCAAGACACACAGAAACAACCCGGTCAAACCGGCGGTGATGATGAGGCTGCGCCGCTGCCGGGGGACAATACACACTCGTTCATCAAGCTCGCTGAGAAGTTGCGATACTGCTTCAAGCGCGACACGGTCACCATCTACGGCAACGTGGTGAAAGCTACCCACGGTGAGACGCGCAAGGAAGTGCTGGGCAGCGGTGATGGTGCCAAGGCGCTGCAATCATTCACCCTCAAACAACCACCCCTCACGTTTGTTTCCGCGTCCAATGTCTCCGGCGTGGACAGTACGCTGAAGGTTTTCGTCAATGACATTGAGTGGCACGAGACGGACTCGTTGGCGGGCCTCTCATCGACCGGCCGAAACTTAATCACCAAGACCGATGATGAAGGCAAGACCACCCTTACCTTCGGCAATGGTAGAGAAGGTGCACGCCTGCCGACCGGCGTCGAAAACATCAAAGCCGAGTATCGCAACGGCATCGGCAAGCCCGGCAATGTCAAGGCTGGGCAGATCACGCTGCTCATGACACGGCCTCTCGGTGTAAGAGAGGTTATCAATCCGCTGCGCGCCTCCGGTGGCGCGGATAAAGAGAGCCGCGACCAGGCGCGTAAGAACGCGCCGCTGGCGGTGAAGGCGCTCGACCGGCTGGTGTCCGTGCAGGACTACGCAGACTTTGCACGCACCTTCGCCGGCATCGGCAAAGCGCACGCCGAAGAGCTGAGTGACGGCCGGCGCCAACTCGTCCATGTGACCATCGCCGGCGCCGACGATATCCCCATCGACGAAACCTCCGACCTGTTCCAAAACCTGCGTCGATCGCTGCTCGATTTCGGCGATCCGTTCCAGCCCATCCAGCTCGCCGTGCGCGAGTTAAAACTTATCGTCATCAGCGCCGGCGTGCGCATCCTGCCCGGCTACCAATGGGAGCCCGTGGTCACACAACTGCGTGCAGCGCTGCTTGACACTTTCAGTTTCGAGCGCCGGGAGTTGGGACAAGACGTACTCCTCAGCGAAGTGATCGCCGTCATGCAAGGCGTGCGCGGGGTAGCGTACGTAGATGTGGATGCCTTTGGTGGCATCCCAGAAAAGAGCGTGAAAGAAGTGGAAGAATTGGTGGACGGGAATAAAGTTAAGGTGAAGAGGCGCCTCCTCCTCACTCCCGAGGAAATCTCTACGGCGGTTCAAGAGTTCGTTAATGCAAGCCAAGAAACAGGACGTCCTGAGCCGCGACTTACGGTGAATCTGGCAGCACCCGAAGAGGGCACGATTCGCCCCGCGCAACTCGCTTTTCTGACGCCCGACGTACCCGCAACATTGATTCTGAATCCGATCACGTGAGGTAGCCATGAGCGTCGCAAAAGATCGTCTCTACGAATTGCTTCCGGTGATCTACCGGATGCGTGATCACGAGCAGGGAGAGCCGCTGCGGGCTTTGCTGCAAGTCGTCTCCGAGCAGGTGGAAGTGGTCGAGGACGACATCGAGCGGCTCTACGAGAACTGGTTTATCGAGACCTGTGAAGATTGGGTCGTGCCTTATATCGGTGACCTGCTCGGTTATGGTAACACTTTAGCCTCCTGAAAGAGCCCACTGGCGTCAGCGCCGACTTTCGTGTAAGGTCCGCCCCACTGAGGGAGCCTGCATGGAACCGATCCTGTTTCGCTACCGTGGCCGTGATCTG
>Ga0136625_1000611_pt1 | contig 11654 bp, 9 predicted proteins | sample AntDrymUQ4832306_2_FD_104672 | JGI IMG/M metagenome (GOLD analysis project Ga0136625, IMG submission 104672) | Polar desert sand microbial communities from Dry Valleys, Antarctica - metaG UQ483 (23.06) | ecosystem: Environmental > Terrestrial > Soil > Desert | place: Antarctica: Dry Valley...
CCCGGCCGATACCACGGCTGCCACCCGTGACGAGCGCGGCCTTCGCTAACTCAAGATCCATCGCCACCGCTCTTTCAACTCGGTCACGCACGGCTCCGTGAATGATTGCAAGACCGCCAACAGCTCCTCGATTCGTCTTCTGGCCGGGTGCGTCGGTCGCCTCGCCCAGATGTCCAGCGCTTCAGCCCCTGCGGTCGCTGCGCCGTCCAGCTCGCCAATTTGGGCTAACGCGATGGCGATGTCAACCCGTGCGCTTGTGCGAGCAACCGGCCAGGCGAGTGGATCCGCGTCGCAAAGCTCGATGGCCTGACTCGCCCAGGCGCGGGCAAGTGTGGCCTTGCCGAGCCACACGTATGCCGTACCAGCGTAATAGGGGAGGTAGGGCGCGTCGAAGGAGAAGAAACTGCCGGTCTGGGGCTCCAATCGCGCGTCGAGAACTCGGCCCGCGCGGGAGAAAGCGTGCTCCATTGCCACGTCATCGCCGCTTCGCGCCTGAGCGCGGGCTTCGAGCACGCAGGCACGAAACATGGCGGCGGAACCCTTTGGCGCTACCTGCCTGCCGGCCCGAGCGAACGCCACCGCCTCCCGTGGGTCGCCCGCATACAGCGCGATCTGCGCCTGGGTGCCGCGTATCCAGCCGGCAAGACCCGCATGTCCGACCTCCTGTGCCAGCGACAGTGCGGTCACGCAGTGCGTCTCGGCCTCGTCACCCAACGCGAGAGACACCTCGGCCAACAAGCCGGAGAGCCAGCCGGCCACCATGTAGAGGCGACGGCGCTCACGCAGCGTCAGCCTGCCCTCCAGCAGACGGGCCACGTACCGGCGCCAGGACAGCACCGTCTCGCGGAACTCGGCCGGGGGGACGGCGAAGTACTCGACGCCGAGGCGTTCGACGAGCTCCTCCAGCTGGTCCAGGGTTCCTGTACCGAGGTCGGATGCTTCGGTGCGGCGGAGTAGCTCGACAGACTCGATCGTTGGGGTGGCGCCGTGGACGACCGGGGTGGCGGGGCGGTCTGCGACCATCGCGGCGAGGAAGCGGTCGCGCTGCGCGTCGGAGGCCCGCTTGAGGGCATCGTCCAGCGCGCGGCGCAGCGCAAGGCTCGGCGGGTGAGCGCCGCGCTCCGCGTTGCCGACTGTGCGCTTCGCAAACCCCACCGCTCGGGCGAACTCGTGCTGTGACAAGCACAGTCCCGCCGCACGGAACAGGCGGATCCGGGCCGGTGTCCATTCCACTCCTACAGCGTACCTCGATCGGGGCGTGTCCCTGGATTGCCCCCGACAAGGGATCGCCGTTGCTACCTGGGACCCGCTTTGCTCGTGACCTGAACATCGGCCTGCCGCACCTCGCGGATTGTTTTCCGCGCGGACTTTCCCGCGCAGGCCAAAGCAGTCACGCGAAGGAGAACGGAACCATGAGGGATCGACCAAGGCCTGGGACTCGTGTACGCGTCGTCGGCACTGGGCGCGAGGGCGAAGTCATGCCCTACGAGATGCAATGGGAATCGCACTCGTTCCCAGTGAGGTTCTCCGACGGAATCTGGCGCAGGATGCTTCCCTACGATATGGAGGAAGTACCACAGGTAGCGCAGTCGGGATGACTCGCACGCGGGTCGTCACCGGAGCAACCGGCACTGTCGCTGCTTCGCTGGTGGACCGCGGGGCGTTCTGCCCATTACTGCAGTGGCCGGGTCAGTGCTCGGTGAGCATGGTGAGACCGCCGTCATCTGCGCGCACGCAACCCGCGTGTACCACCAGCCGGTGCAGCTGCCGCTCGGCCACATCCGGGCGCAGCTGCATCAGCGATCTCCCCGCATCACGGCCGGTGTGGACCGCACCCAGCACGGCCCGGCCGGAGCGGTGCTGTCCACCGTCGCCAAGCTGCTTGGGCTCGCCGACGGTCACGAGGAACTCTCGGTCGCTGCCGACGGCGGGGTGTACGTCGGGCAGCGCCTGCGTTCGTCGCTGGTCGTTACTGGAACGATCCGCCCGGGCACTCCCCGGCCGAACGGGCCGCCCTCACAGCCAGCGAACGCCGGCTATGCGTCCTCTACGACCACGTCCAAGCCCAGCTCTAGGACACAAGGAGCATCCCGTTGCCCACCGCAACCGCACCGCATGTCGTGCGTGTCAGTGCCGGACCCGCCATCGTCGAAGTCATCGCAGACGATGAAGCCGTCACCAACTGGATCACTCAGTACTTCGGATCCTGGTGGGCCGTCCAGCCCACCGCCCGCCGGTCAGCTGCCGAGCTCGGTGGGCCGGTGCTGCACTGCCGGATCCACCCAGACAGCTACACCGCCACCCAGGACAGCCTCGGCAGCCGGATGCACCGGGTCGTCGAGTTCGCTCGCAAGCCACTCCAGGTCGCCGACGGCGCCATCTGTGCAGTCGACCCCGCCGAGCAGGTCGCCTACCACACTGACGTCGGCCGCACCCGCATCGCCCTGATCGCTACCGGGTCCCTCGGGCTGTGCCTGGCCGCGGCCCGGATCACCCGCGAACTCATCCGGGTCCAACTCGAAGCCGAGGGGTGGGTGATCCTGCACGCCAGCGCCGCAGTCCGTGACGGGAACGCGGTCCTCGCGCTCGGATCGAAAGGTGCCGGCAAGACCACCAGCGCGTTGCTGCTCACCGCGCACGGGCACCAGTTGCTGGCCAACGACCGGGTCTTCCTGCACCCCACAACCCGAGCACTGCTGCCCTGGCCCGCCGCCGCGGCGCTCGGCCTCGGGCTGCTGCACACCCACGGCCTGCTCGAAGGCGTGCGCACCCGGCTGGCCGCCGGACAGCACCTGCATCCCACCGTCGACCCGGCCGTCACCACCGCGATCCTCGACGGCCGCACCAGCCCCCTGCGCGACCCCGACGGCCGTGAGCTCAAACCGCAGTTGTTCCCCCACCAACTCGTCGACTGGCTCGGCCTGCGCCTCGCCCGATCCGCCGTCGCCACCACGCTGCTCTTCCCCCACGTCGACCCCGACAGCGAACCCGGCATCACGCCCGAGACCCGCTCGCTCACCAGTGCCGACTTCTTCGACGCCGACAACGACGACCGCTACCCCGACTTCCTGTGCCTCGCCCGAATCACCCCCGAGCACCGCAACCAGATCTGGACCCAGACCCGCGAGACGTTGGCCACCCTCCCCCAGCACAGCGTGGTCCTCAACCACGACACCGCCCGATCGGGACAACTACTCGCGACGATCCCCGTGACCTGACCATGATCCCGTGACCGCGCCGACGTCAGCCACGATCGTCCGCACGTCATCCACCGGGTTCAGCAGCCGACGGCGAAGCGGTACGCCTGGCACACCTGGTCCAACCTATTCAGGGAAGGGCGCAGGTCCGCTCGTGCAACCACTTCCGCCGTGTCGGCGATCCGCACCCGCGCCGCACCCAGCTCCCCCGAGAGTGCCTCGATCAGCTCATCACGCTGCGCGAGCCGCTCACACCGCTCCTCAACCGACGGCCTCCCGGGCACCCCGAGATCATCGCCATCCCCGACGGAAAGATCAAGTCGCCACGCGGACCACGGGGGCCTGACCAGTTATTGCGAGAGTAGCCCCGGTCCCGTCTGGCTGCCATGATCACTGCGAATTAAGGGCGCCGGCATCCGACCTGTCGGGTCGGATGCCGGCTTCTGCGGTGAGTTACCATTGCTCTACTAAGGAGAAACTAGGCTTCTGGACTTTGAGTTACTCTGTCGATCTTCATCGTTGCAGCTCACAGGCCAGACAGCTTCCTGAATTAGGTCTGGTAGCCTAGTTTTCCATTAGTAATCATTAGACATGCCGGGGGTGGTCCGGTGGCTGTCCATGCAGGGCGGGACGTCCAGTTCAGCTTCGGGCTGGCGCTCGAGGTGGCCCGCGCGTGCCATCAGCTCGCCCGCTACCTCACCGACAAGCAGACGGCCCGCGAGGGCGTGGCCCGCACCGCCCAAGTGGACTGGACCGGCCATCACGCCCAGACCTTCGAGCAGCACATGAGGGCCTCACGCATCGATGCGGACCGCATCAGCGCGGCGCTGCGGGCGCTGGCTGACGGGTTCGCCTCGAACTGGGCCAAGGCCCGGGGCGAGCAGGATCGGGTGAACTTCGCCCGCCACGTGGAACGTGAGCGAACCAACCGCAACTGGTTGGAGGATGTCGGCGACTATCTCTTCGGGGAGCCGGACTACGGCGACCCGCCATCCGACCCGCCAGTCCCTACTGCCCCCGACTTCGGCCCGACACGGGCTCCGCTGTACGAGTGAGGCTGGTCCTTACCGGTCTGGGCCGGTCGGTCGCGGGCACCGGCTCTGCTCGACGAAGATCTCGGGGGAGACGAGCTTGTTGTGGAACAGGATCCGTCCGCCGGCGAGATCCCTTTGGTGGAATCCCTGGATCCAGTAGTCACCGCCGTCAAGCTGGACTTGCACGACATACGGCTTGTCCTGGCCGTCGAGACCAACGGGCGGCCACGGCGCCTGTTCGATGCCGCCGGTCGGTAGCTCGCCCAGCACCACCCGGCGCAGGTCCGTGGCAGGCGGTGAGAAGTCGACCTGCCAGACGCGGGGGACATCCGCGTTCTGGACCGTGCCCTCCGCGGCGATGACTTCGAAACGCGTGATGCGCACCGACGAGCACGGGACCAGCAACGTCTCGACCTCGCCTGACGACGTGGCCCGGATCGCCAACGGGTCCTCAGCCTCGAAGGCACTCCACGGCGGCGTACATCCAGCGAGGAGTACCGCGGCGACGAAAAACCAGATGCCTCGATGGAGGACGTTCATCGCTGCTGCCTATCTAGCCGGGCAGAATTGGCCAACGGAGGATAGCGGGAGACTCCAACGGTCAGCATCCTGGCCGCGTTACATAGCACCCGTCCTCCAAGCCGGCCTCCCGCTCGTACTTGTTCTCAGCGCCGGGGTGGTTGTGCTCTTCCCACAGGTATGCGATCGGGAAGAGGACTCCACCGCCGAAGCGGGCGAACTGCCCCGCGTGAATCGACTCATGGTGCAAGGTCCGCTCGTCGGGATCGTCTTGGCCGGTCACGAACGTGCTGCCGTAGGTCGTGCCCCCTCGGCCGTAGCCGAAGGACGACCCGGCGGCCACCCACATGCCGGTCGTATTGTCATAGCGGATGTCTGCGTCCCCGAGCAGGCCCAATCCGAGACCGAAGGTGGTGGTGGGGCCGTTCACGAAGTTGCGGGCGATATGGCTGAGGTCGAAGTCGCCGTTGGCCATGGTGGCCACCGCCTGCACAGCCCCAGTGAGAAGGTGCACTGGCGCGCCGATGACCGGGATGCTGCCGACGAAGCCCACCACCGTCAGCGCGCCGCCGGCCACATAGCGCAGGCCGGTGAGGATGCCTTCGCCGACGGCCTGGGCGGCGTCGCCGATGACCTGGCCGGCGCGGTCGACCAGGCCGGTCTGGCGTTGCTCGCGTACTTGCTGATACTGCGCCATTGACAGGGGCCGCAAGCCGAGCGGGTCGACCAGGTTGAGTGGGTTGTTGGCGGCATAGTGGTACGGGTTGGCCGCCACCGCCTGGCCGGGGACGCCGGGCAGTGGGTCAGGTGACAGGAACGCTCTGCTGAGCGGGTCGTAGCAGCGGTGGCCGAGCCAGGTCAGGCCAGCGACGGCGAGCCCACCGCCGAGGCTCGGCCCCGTGCCGTCGACGCCTATGCCCCAGGGGTCGGTGGGGCTCAGGGAGCCTCGCCAGTCGGCGCTCACCCAGCGGGCACCGGCCGGGCCGGCAGCGGCGATCGGCAAGCTCGGTAGGCCGACGAGCTCCTCGCCGTTGGCTACGAGGAGCTCGGGCGCGGTACCTGCCAGGTCCCACATCAGGGGGGTGCCGTCGACATCGATCAGTGAGCCGAGCGCGTCGACGTCGAGGCGGGTGGAGCCGGAGGACCGCTCAACGCCGACGAGGCGATCGAGCGCGTCCCAGACGTAGGTGGTCTCACCGGCTGGACCGGTCTCCCGGATGCGGCGCCCGGCGGCGTCGTGGTCGATGGTGGTGGAGCCGTCGGGCCCGTCGATGCGCACCAGCTGGCCGGCGTCGTCGTGATGGAAGTGGCGGGTTCCTTTGGGGCCGGTCTCGACGGCCAGCCGTCCGCAGGCGTCGTAGCCCCAATGCCACGAGGCTGTCGGGCCGTCGGCACCGACCAGCTGGCCGGCGTCGTCGTAACGGCAGTGGGTGACGGAGCCGTCGCGCTCCGCGATGACCCGCCCGGCGTTGTCGCGCGACAGCTCGATCTTGTGTGTGCTCTCCGCAGTGGTCTGCGCGTAGCCCACTACGGCCCCATCGGTGTCTAGCTGCCAGCGCCGTTCGAGGCCATCGGCAGCCAGCCCGACGAGGCGGCCATCGGGGTCACGCTCGACGCGGATCGGACCGGTGCCTGGATGGGTTATCGTCACCAGCCTGCAGGCTCCATCCCTCGAGAAGGCGGTGGTGACGCCGCCGGGGGTGGTGCGCTCGGTGAGCAGGCCGTCACGGTCGTGAGTCCAGGCGAGGGCGCGGCCGTCGGTGTCGAGCCGCTTGAGCAAGCCGTCGGGCCCCCAGTCGAGCCGGTGGGTACGGTCGACGGCCGGCTCGCGGACCGTGACCGAGCGGCCTCGTGCGTCGAGATCGGCTTCGGCGACGATCTCGCCGTCCACCGCCACCTTCGTGACGCGGCCCTCGCCGTCGCGCTCGAGTTCGACGCACTCGCCGGTGGGCCGACCGACTCGGGTCACGCGGCCTTCGCCGTCGCGCTCGTAGCGTGTGGTACGCCCTAGCGGATCAGTGAACGCCGCAACGTTGCCGACGGGGTCGTACTCTGCGCGGCTCACCTTGCCCAACGGGTCGATGACCGCCACCGGGTTGCCCCAGCCGTCGTAGTCGATGCGGATGGTGTGGCCGAGAGGGTCTGTGGCGGCGATCAGAGCGCCGCGGGGATCGTAGGCGAAGCGGCGGATGGCGCCGCCGGGGTCAGTGACCCTGGTGGGTCGGCCGGCGTAGTCCAGGCTGGTGCGCCACACCCGGCCGCCCCGTTCGTGGGTGATGACCCGACCGTCGGCGTCGTAGCCGAACCGCTCCCGGCGGCCCGACGGGAAGGTGACCTCCACCAGCCGTCCACAGGGATCCCAGCGGTAGCGGGTCGAGTGCCCGAGGTCATCGGTGATGGCGGCCAACCGGCCAGCGGCGTCCCACGTGAAGGTGGTCGTGCGGCCCTCTGCTGAGGTGGTCGAACGCGGCCGGCCTGCGGGGGTGTAGTTAAGTGCAACCGTCCCACCGTCGGGCTGGGTCACCGACGTGGGTCGATCCCAGCGGTCCCAGGCCAGGGTCACCGCAGTGTTGTCGGGGAAGGAGCGCCGGACCAGCCGCCCGCCCCCGTCCCAGTCGAGGTTGCTCACGCCGCCGGCCCGGTCGATGACCTCGATCTCCCGCCCGGCCGGATCGAACCGGCGGGTGAGGCGGTTACCGTCGGGGCCGGTGACGTCCACCACGTGTCCCTCGGGATCGTGGCCGTGGCGCCGCAGCCCGCCGGTGGGCTCGTGGAGCGCTGTCAACCGACCCAAGGCGTCGTAGTCGAACTGCCATTCGATCTCGTCGGGGCCGGCAACGCCGACGAGGTTTTGGAGCTGGTCGTAGCGGAGGTGGACGCCTGAGCCGACCGCGTCGACCATCTCGGTGATCTCACCGGCCTCACCCCGGCGCAGCTCGGTGCGCGCGCCATCGGGCTCGACGATCGCGAGCACCCGACCGGTCCGGCTGCGCTCGAAGGTCCAGGTGTGTCCGGTGCCAGAGGTGACCCGCTGGCACCAACCGGCGTCGTCGCGCTCGGCCCGCACCGTGGCAGCGTCGGGGAGGATCAACTCGGCAAGCTGGCCCGAGGGATGCCAGCCATAGCGAGTAGTGTGCCCTAACCCGTCGGTGAGCGCCACCAGGTTGCCGTCGGCGTCGTGCTCGAGGCTGGCAGTGACCCCGTCGGCGTCGGTGACCCGACGCACGTGCCCGCCGGCCAGCTCGAAGCGCAGCTCCCAGCCATCGTCGCCCCACATCCGGATCGGCTGGAGCTCATCGCCGTCGTAGTCAAAGCGCACCTCGTGGCCCTCAGGGCCGGTAATGCGCACCACTCGGCCGCGCTGGTCGTACTCCCAGCGGTGCGTGGCGCCGTCGGGACCGGTCTCGGTCACCCGGTTACCGTGCTCGTCAAACGCCTGGACAGTGGTCGCGCCCGAGAAGGCCGTCTCCCGCACGCAGTTCCCGTGATCGTCGAAGTCCCGCTCGAGCTGCTCGCCGTTATGGTTCTCCAGCCGGGTCAGCCGCCCAACGAAGTCATGGGCGAACGTGGTACGGGGCCCATCCTGGTCGTCGTCAACCACGGTGACCCCGCCTGGCTCGTACCGGAAACAGGTGAGCCGACCGAACGGCGAGCGCTGGGTGAGCACCCGACCCTCGTCGTCGTAGGTGTTCACGCAGACCTGAACCCCGTCGGCGTCCGCCACCTCGAGGATCCGCCCGGCCCCATCCCCGGCGTAGGTAACTGCGCCGAGAGGCCGCTCCACGCCGACCAGGTCACCGCGGTCGTCGTAGCGGTAGGTGGCTCGCCGCCCGCACGACGAGCGCACCGCCACGATGCGGGCGCCGTCCCAGTCGAGCTGGAGTTCGCGGCCGCCGTCGTGACGAATGGCGGCGAGCAAGCCGCCGGTGTGGATGAACCTTGTGGTGCCCAGGCCTGGACCGATGATGCTATGGAGCAGGCCGTCGGGATCGAAGCGCCAGACCTGGCCGCGGCGGGTCGACGCCGGTCGCCACGTCATCACCAGCCCGTCGGTGTCATCCTCGGTGATATGTGCCCCCAGGCCCGGGATCGGGTCCCAGAAGCCGTTGGGGTTGGGGGTGAGCACCGCCACCTGCCCGTCGGGCCCGTGGTAGGCGACCGTGCCGCCGTCACGGGTACAGCGGGCGTTGGCCCAGCACGACCAACCTCGGCCGAGCGGCCCGGCTGCGATGTGGCGCGACGAGTACGTGCGACGCCAGCGCAACACCGCGAGGCTGGCCGGCCAGGTGAGGTCATTCTCCTCCTCGAGGAAGTGACCGGTGGCGGTGCACACGGGGTCGTCGGAGAAACCCGACGACGGGGGCCGGCCGGTGACGATCGGGTCGTCGACGGTGACCGCGGACCGCTCAGTGTCGATGGCTCCAGTCTTCTTGGCGGCGATGTCGAAGTTGCGCTGAACGGTGCTGGCGCGTGCGTCGACCAGAGGTGAGTGGCTGTCAGCCCGCACGAACGCCTGCCGGACAGTCTCGACGAAGGTCTCGTCGCTCACGTTGTTGCGTTGGTAGGTGGCCAGGTCGACCCAAAGGTCGGGGTTGGCGACGTTGTACTCGTAGCCGCCAGCCTGGAACCTGTCGTACTCGGCTTGGACCGCGGCGACCTTGGCTTTGATCTCATCATTGATCTGCCGGGACGCCGCCACGAACTTCGCCAGGTTGGCCGGCCGCGCCGAGATCCGATCATCGCTCATTGCCGTATGCCTCTACAGCCTGTGGTACTCCGATATTACCCCTGACGATACCGTCCAAGCGGAACCGTCTGGAGTCGATCCCCTCCTTCATCGGTATGTGCGACCACCCGGGCGCTCCCGGCGAGGTCTGCTCGCCGTCGTGGTAGCCGCCGAAGGCGGCGGCAAGCAGCGAGCGGGCGCCTGCCTCGGCCATCACCACCGCGCGCAGCCCCCGCCAGAGTCTCGCGGCGAGGCGGCGCGATCTCGTTCACCGTCGAGGCGCTCATCCGGGGCGACATCGAGCGCTGACCGCGGTGCCGGGGACCCGGACCTTAGATCAATGCCCCTCGGTCAGCGCCCGGGTCAGCGCGGCGCTCTCCCGGTTGAGCCGCGACACGAACCCCAGCAGCAGGTCCAGCTGCTTCTCGTCATACTCGGCGAGCACCCCCAGCACGTGCTCGGCGAGCGCCTCGAAGATCTCCTCGACCTGAGCGTTCCGCTGACCGGTCACCTCGACGACGATCCTGCGGCGGTCGACCGGATCTCGTCGTCGCCGGACGAACCCACGACGCTCAAGACGGTCGAGCACAGCCGTTGTCGCAGAGGCGCTCAGGCCGGTGACCTGCGCCAACCGGCCGGCGGTGAGCTCGGGGATGTCCCGAGCGAGGTCGAGAGCCTTCATGTCCGTCGGGCCCAGACCCAACCGCTCGGTCACCGCCTGGTGGAACATCAGCCCGCGGCTGGCCTGCTCACGCAGCGCGTCCATGAGGGCGTAGGTCACCGTTTTCCGTGACACGGGCACTTCACGCATGCGAATCTTTCGACTCGTCGGAATATTTGATGCATCGTATCGAAAAGGTGCTGCCATGGCTATCCACGAGACGCCCGTTCTGGTGGTCGGTGCCGGCCTCGCGGGTCTGTCGACCGCGGTCTTCCTCGGTGCCCACGGCGTCCCAGCCCTCGTCGTCGACCGCCATCCCGGCACGTCCACCCAACCCAAAGCACGCGGGCAGAACCCGACCGTGATGGAAGCTCTCGGCTCCGTCGGGCTCACCGACCGGATTCTCGCGGCCACCCCCGCCCGGCCGGCCGGAGATGACCATCGTGATCGCGGACAGCGTCACCGGCACAGTGATCCACAGCTTGGTCGAGGGGGTCCCCGACTACTCGCGGTACTCGCCGGCGCCGCACGGCATGGCCAGCCAGGAGGCCGCCGAGGCGGCACTGGCCGCACGGGCCGTCGAGCTCGGGGCGCAACTGCGCTTCGGTACGAACTGCGAGGGACTCGACCAGGACGACGACGAGGTGACGGCCACCCTTCGCGACGTGCAGACCGGAGCCGTGCAGACGCTGCGGGCGAGCTACGTCGTGGCCGCGGACGGGCACCGTGGCGGGCTGCGCGACGCGGTGGGCATCACCAGCCACGGTCGCGGCACGTTCGAGGACGCGACGACCACATGGAGAGTCCGGGCCGACCTCTCCGGACTCGTGCCGGACACCGCCATTGTCCTCTACTACCTACAGAACCCGGCCCTGCCCGGTCGCGTCGGCATGATCGTCTCCACCGACAATCCGGGCGAATGGGTGGCCGGTATGGTGCACGACCCGCAGCGGTCGGCGGCCCAGGCCGTCGAGTTGGTGCGCCGCATGGTCGGCCTCACCGATCTCGACGTCGAGTTGCTCGGCTCGGCGACCTGGCAGATCGCGCACCGGGTGGCCGACTCGTTCCGCGCCGGACGGGTGTTGCTCGTCGGCGACGCCGCCCACGTCATGCCGCCGACCGGCGGGCAGGGCGGGAACTGCGCCGTACTCGATGGCTACCACCTGGGCTGGAAGCTCGCCGCCGTCGTGCGCGGGCAGGCCGGCGCTGCCCTGCTGGACAGCCACGACGCCGAGCAGCGCCCCTTCGCCCAGGCCGTGGCCGACTGGCAGATGGCCAACATGGTCATCCGGCTGCGGCCCGACCTGGCCGACGACTCGATCAGCGAGCCGATCGATGGAGTCCGGCTGCTCTTCGGCTACCGGGCGCCGGAGGGTGCATTCATCCCCGAGCCAGGCGAGGATGCCGGTGAGCTGTTCGTCCACCCCGCCACCATCTCCGGCGAGCCCGGCATGCGCGTACCGCACGTCGAGCTGCGCCGGAACGGGACACCGGTCTCGCCCCGGGAGCTGCTCGGC
>Ga0136625_1000612_pt1 | contig 11646 bp, 15 predicted proteins | sample AntDrymUQ4832306_2_FD_104672 | JGI IMG/M metagenome (GOLD analysis project Ga0136625, IMG submission 104672) | Polar desert sand microbial communities from Dry Valleys, Antarctica - metaG UQ483 (23.06) | ecosystem: Environmental > Terrestrial > Soil > Desert | place: Antarctica: Dry Valley...
AATCAGCCCCGCACGCTCGAGCACCTTCAGGTGCTTGGAGATCGCCGGCAGACTGACCGTGAACGGTGCGGCGAGCTCGGTGACCGTCGCCTCCCCGGTCGCGAGCCGGGCAAGGATCGCCCGCCTGGTCGGATCGGCGAGGGCTGCGAAGGTCGTGTTGAGTTGTCGAGTCGTCATATATTGAACCACTTGGTTATTTAACTGATTGGTTAACAATAACAGAGGCGCGCGTCCTGTCAAGCGCTGACAAGAAATGAGTAGCTCCTACGGCGTTAGGAGCCGCGGGATCGGACCCGCGCGAGGTTGTCAACCCGCACTGGCGATGTCGCGGGCAACGCCAGCCAGCCTGTAGATGTAGGCGTCTCGCACAAGCTGGCCGTTGATCGTGTTGTTCGTGAACCGAATGCCGGCTACGGCCTCCGGAGGAGTCTGGATCGCAGGGCTCGAGTTCGCGCGGAGCTCGTCGGCCGCAGACCAGAGGCGAGATTCGAGATCGGCGAGATTTGTCGTCGTCATGGGCAGAAAGTGACCTGGTCGAATTTCATCAGCAAAGGTCGGTCAACTTACGCCGAGGACGCTCGCTGCTCAATGGGTTGGACTCGGCGTGCGTTCGAGGAACCGAGGTCACGTTCGAACTGGTCGAGAAGATCGAACAGGCCGACACTCTCCCACGCACGATTGCGTTTGCCAGCGGTCGTCTTGCGTAGGACGTCGGCTTGCTCCAGACGATTGACCGCCAGGCGGGCTTGCTCCTCACTTCCGCCCAACAGCCCGCTTGCGATCTTCACGTTGAGAATGGGCTGCGCGGGCAGCAGCTCGATCAGACGCCTTGCGCCCGAGCCCGCACGAGGCGTGCCAGCAGCTCCGACCCACCCTTGCTGACGATCGGCGACCTGCTGTGCGAAAGCGCGGGCACCGGTAGCCGCGTTATACACAGCGTCTACGAAGACGCGGTACCAGCCCTCTGCATCGCCATATCGAAAGCTCCCTAACCCGGCCATGTACCGATCTGCATCACCGGCCAACGCGAGGCTTACGGGAGGCAGGTACTTCGGAGCGAGGCCCCTGCGCCGTAGAACACTCAGAATGATCGCTCTGCCCACCCCGCCGTTTCCATCGTGGAACGGGTGAATGGTCTATCGACTCCTCCGACCTGCCCGCCTACGCGAACGGCCAGCGATACCTGTCCAAGAATGGCGCCGAGCGCGAACGGTTCTCCGACCCAGACGCCGCCTGGGGTCACCGTTCCGCCGTCTCGACTCGCAAAGGCGGCGGGTTTTACGGATACAAGCTGCACGCCGCTGTCTGCGCCGCGACCGGGCTTCCGCTTGCGTGGCGGATCGAGAGCGCGAACCACGGAGACGCCCTGTTCGCGCTGCCGCTTCTGGACGCTGCCCGCGAGCGCGACTTCACGCCTGGCACGTGCGCGATGGACAAGGGCTATGACTCCCGCGCGATCCACGACGGTTGCGAAGCCCTTGGCTGCCGCCCCATCGTCGCGCAGATCAAGCAGGCGAAGGCAAGCACGCTTGACGACGTGCCGACGTGCGAGCACGGCCGCTGGGTGTTCGCCGGAGCCGACTTCAAGCGAAAGGCGACCAAGTGGCGCTACCCCTCCGCGAAGTGCGCGCCGAAGTCGGTTTGGCTGAAGGCCGACCGCCGCAACCCTCTCGTCCCGCGCTCTACCAAGCGGTTCGGCGACCTCTACCGAGGCCGCTCCGCTTGTCGAGCGCGAGTTCGGTCGCTTGAAGCATGAGTACGGGTTGGCTCCGATCCGGGTGCGCGGATTGGCGAAGGTTCAGCTTCACGCCGACTTGACGATGCTGGCTCGGCTGTCGGGGGCTCTCGCCCGCGCTCGGGCCGTTTCTCTTGCCGCTTAGTGATCCGGTATCTCGTCGCCGGGTCTGAGTAAGGGCATTCCATGCGCCCAGCGTTTGAGGTCCTCTAGAAACGCTTCCTCGCTCTCGTGCCAGTAGTCCGTCACCCACAAAGGCAGTCCGTTGGCGTCAACATCAACTCCGAACAGCTGCGTTGGTGGACGACCGTCGATCATGTCTCGCTTAGCGTTGTAGGTCCCTCGTTCCATGGGGCACTCGACAAGCGCGTGGCCGTGTGACATAGGTTCATCCGGGCCGTTGGATTCAGGTTCTGGGTAGGGAGCCAGTAGAGCACCTGGCAGTCATCGAGTTCCCGGGGGACCTTCATGAATCGAGCGTATCCGCGTTTCGCCAATCGTTTCGTCAAGCCCTCCTAGTGCCCGGTGGTGGAGAAGTGCATGTAGTCCTTCGTGTCACCGCTCCAGTCGCCGCCCCAGCCCCAGCCAATCGAGCGGAAGGCTCGGACGACCGCAGGCGTCACCATCCCCTTGCGCAGCCGGGAGCGATCGAGATACTGCGCGCGCGTCGGGTCACGGGTGCGACCGCAGCCGACGTAGGGGTTCTCGACGGGGTTGAGATCGATCGCGTGGCCGTAGGCGTGGTTCGACCAGTTGCCGCTCGCCGTCCCGCCCGTGCACGGCGAGGGAACGGCCTGGCGGCACTCGAACGAGCCGCTCACGTCGCCGTCGGCCGGAAATGCGCGCCTGGGGCCGTACGCGTGGCCGAGCCGCATGTGCCGAATCGGGAACTTCAACTCGTAGAGCCGCCGGAATACCTTCGCGAGCGGAGCGGCGACGTCTCGGTTCACGACGAGCTGACCCTCGTGCACACGGCCGTCGAAGCCAAAATGGGAGACAGTGAGCAGGCGGAGCCCCGAGAGAGGCACAGGGCAGCCCGGTTGCCAGAAGCGACCCTCGAGGCTCGCACGAACGGGCGCGGGCAGCGGTTGGACGGACGAGTCGAACGGCTGCAGCGCGACGACCACGAGCGGAAGAGCGAGAACGCGGAGCACAGCCTCAAGCGTGACGCCTCGACTCACCGCTCGTCAAGCCAAGGCGGTTGCGCGAGTGCTGGGAAGATGCAGACGTGGACGCGACGCGCCCGCGAGCAGTAGTGCTCGTCGAGGGGGTCAGTGACCAATACGCCCTCGAAACGCTCGCTGAGCGCCGTGGCCGGAACCTCGACGCTGAGGGCATCGCCGTCGTGCCGATCGGGGGTGCGCAGTCCATAGGAAGATTCCTCGAGCTGTTCGGCCCCGGTGGGCTCGACGTCAGGCTGGCGGGTCTCTGCGACGCGGGAGAGGAGGGCGACTTCCGGCGTGGTCTCGAGCGAGCCGGCCTCGGCGTCGACCTCACGCGCGCCGAGATGGAACGGCTGGGTTTCTACGTGTGCGTCGCCGATCTGGAAGACGAGCTGATCCGCGCCCTCGGCGCCTGGTCCGTGGAACAGGTCGCCGAGACTCAGGGAGACCTTGGATCGTTCCGCACCCTGCAGAAGCAGCCCGCCTGGCAAGGACGGACGACTGAGGCGCAGCTTCGGCGGTGGCTGGGCAGCGGCGGACGCCGAAAGATCCGCTACGCGCGCTTGCTCGTCGAGGCGCTCGAACTCTCGCAAGTGCCGCGGCCGCTTGACCTGGTTCTGGCTCATGTCTGATCCCGAGGCCTTGAGCGCGCGACTGGAGGCACTCTCTCGTGCCCGCCTGAGGAAACGGCTTCGCTGAGCCGAAAGCGAAATTGGTCGGGAGCGAACCATGCGTGGGCCCGCCCGCCACAGAACTTGGCCGCCGGCGCTCTAGCGCCTGATCGTCACCGAAAAGCTCGCGCGCGCCGTGCTCGCGCTCGTGTCGGTCGCTGAGCAGCGAACGACGGTGCGGCGGCTGACCTTGAAGAGGCTCCCCGAGCGCGGCTTGCACACCACGGGCACCATTCTGTCGGCGTTATCGGTCGCCGCAAGCTGGTAGCGCACGCGCACCTGGGTCGCGTTTCGCGGGGCGTTGACGACCTTCGCGACTGCGCCTGCAATCGTCGGCGGCGTCCGGTCGAATTCGAGGTTGGGGACGACGAGTGTGCCCTCCCAAATGTCGGTTCCCGCGCCGTGCCCGGCGCTCGTTCTGTGGACCTGCGTTCGCCTCACCACGCCGCTACCCGAGGCGCCCGCGTACACGCCTGAACCCCCTGTGACCGTGAAGACGTGTCTTGGACTGAGCACCGTATTGGAGGGCGGGCCCTGCAGACAGCTCTTTGCAGCATCGAGATCTAACCGGATCTCACCTTTTCCCTTGACGATCAACCGAGCGGAGTACGGCAAGACGTAGAAGCCGCCTAGGCACGCAGACCCTGGTTGCGTCTCAACGGGGTAGACGTAGGACTGAGAGACGACGCCGAGTCCCGGCACAGCGACGGTCCCGCCTGGGTGGTCATAACACTGGACCGTCGGCGGGTGGTTTCCGACACACGCCGTAGGAACTCCTTGCCACGCGATCCCGAGGTTCAGCGGAAACGATCCGGCGGCGCTCCCCGGCGCCAGCGGCACGAGCGTGATCCCCACGACGAGAGCAGCGCTGATCACGATCCAACAGGTCCGCAGACGGATCGGACGGTCCGCGGAGAAAGAACGCCACCTCTTCAAGGCCTCGTCACCGGTCCCCCTCCTCGTTTACCACCGCACGGAAAGATGAAGGTATCACGCCTCCATTCGCGGTTGGCACGAGCCTCGCTCTTGCCGTGCAGTCACGCGCGCCTTCGGCTGTTCCAACAGCTTGCCAGGCAGTCGCCACGAGGAATGAAAACGAACGCACGGCGATGATGCAAAGCTCGCGCTCTGGCGAGAGGCCTCAGTCGGCAAGGAACGCTTCGAGACGTGCGGCCTCGTCCTCGAGCTCGCGTTGTGCCGAGCGTGACAACGGAGCGAACGGCTCGAGCAGGACGCGCCCGTTCTCGACGCGCCAGGTGCCCGCGACGAACCCGTCGACGAGGAAGGTCTGCGCGACGTCTCCGTTCATGCGGATGACCGTCTTTCGGTACTGCTCCGGGAGCACGCGCGTCCGGTCAGCGAAGGCCAGCAGCACGTTGTCCCACTTCGGCAGAAAGCGAACGGGCGCGCGAGTGTCGGCGTCCGGCAGCGGCGCGCCCGGGACGTCGAGGAGCTCGCGGCCGTGCTCGTCGCGGAAGCGGCGCAGCGGCTCGAGCCGATCGAGCGCGCGCTGGATCTCGGGCACATGCATCATGCTCCACGCGACGATGTCGCGACGCGACGCGGGCCCGAACGCCGCGAGGTAGCGACGAAGGATCTCGGCGCGCGCCTCGATCGGTTCGCGCGCGTGCGGCTCCTCGATGGCGACGAAGCGGCCTTGGGGACGCCCGTTCCAGAGCGCCGTCTCGTGGTGGTGGAGCACGTGCGCGCGCACCCGGGCGGCGCGCCAAGCGCGGCGCGCATCGATTCCGGTGAGCCCGTGCTCTCGCTCGAGATGGGCGAGTGCGTCCGCCGTGGTCACGGAGCCCTTCGCGGCGAGCGTCCGCACCGACGGCGCGAGGAGCTTCGCCTGCGCCGACTCCCAGGGGAAGTTGGTCTCGCTGAGCGCCGCGCGGAGGAGCGCGTAGTCTCGCCGCGTGAGGAGATGCAGGGTTTGCCGCATCACCGTCGCCTTGACGACAGCGGCGCGTGCGAGCTCCCGCTCGAGCGTCTCGCGCCGAAAGCTCGTCGTGCGCGTCCAGATGCCGAGGTACGGCGCCGGTGGCCACTGCGCCTGCATCCCGACCAGCCGCTCGATCACCGCTGTCGGCGAGAGCCGCTTCCGCTCCAGCAGGAGCTGACGGGCGAGCGTCGCGCGGTTCAGCTCGCGCAGCGTGAGGACGCGCTCGGCCACGCGCGCACGCTACACAGAGGCCCGATCACGTCCGCATGCGACCGAGCCCGACCGGTGCGCGGCGCATCCGCGACGCGACTGCGGCGATGCGTGACAGACCCTGAAGCGACCGTCGCCTACCATCGGCCGGTGCCGCCGACCCTGACGATCGCGCCGGCGACCGCGCGCCGGTTCCTCGCCCTGCGCCACTTCCTCGCTCCGCCGCGGTCCCTGCCGGCCGGTCGCGAGGGGATCCTGGCCGTCTTCGAGCGGTTCGGCTCGATCCAGTTCGACCCGCTCGAGGTCGCCGGTCGAAACCACGACCTCGTTCTCCTCGCCCGCGTCCCGGACTACCGCCGCGAGGTGACCGACGCCCTCCTCTACGACGAGCGGGTCCTCTATGAGACCTACAACAAGGGCCTGAGCCTCGTCCCGACTGCCGATCTGCCCTGGTTCCGGATCACCTGGGACTTGAACCGCGCCGCGAAAGACAGCGGCGTCTTCGACGAGCACGCCCCGCTCGTCCGAGAGCTCCTCGAGCGGATCCGGGCCGACGGTCATCTGTCCTCGACCGACATCGCGCCCCGCGCGGCGATCGACTGGTACTGGCGCCCGACGAACCAGGTCCGGGCGATCCTGGAGGCGCTGGCCCAGTCCGGGATCCTCGGGATCGCGCGGCGAGAGGGCAACCGCCGGATCTACGACCTCGTCGAGCGGCTGTTCCCGGCTGACCTCCTCGCCGAGCGCCCGCCGGAGCTCGAGCAGCGCCGCTTCAAGCTCCTGTCGCGTTACCGCGCTCACGGCCTCCTCGGGACCGGTGGCCAGGCGGAGGTCTGGCTGGGGACCGGGCCAGGAGGCGAATTCCGCCGGCAGTTGCGCGCGGAGCTCATCGAGGCGGGCGAGATCGTCCCGGTGGCGGTTGACGGGCTGCGCGGCGAGCGGCACGTCGTGACCGCCGAGCTGCCTCTGCTCGAGCGAGCCGAGCGGGAGGTCGCTGCTGGTGACCCACCTGGCGGCGCGGCCCCCGAGGCCGCCTTCCTCGCCCCGCTCGATCCACTCGTCTGGGACCGCGGCCTCCTCCGCACGCTGTACGGCTTCGACTACCTCTGGGAGGTCTACGTCCCGGCCCACAAGCGGCGCTGGGGCTACTATGTCCTCCCACTCCACTTCGGCGACCGGCTCGTCGGCCGGATCGAGCCGCGGATCGACCGTAAGGCGGGCGTTCTCCAGGTGCTCGGACTGTGGTGGGAGGACGCCTTCGACCCGTTCGCGACCGACGGCTTCGTCGAGGCTTTCGCGGCGGCCCTGGACGCTCATCGGCGGTTCGGCGGGGTCGACCGGGTGCGGCTCCCACGGACGGCTCGGGCTCGGGCGATTGCGGCGGAGGTGCGGAAGCGGATCGGCTAAGGCGCTCGGTGGGCCCAGCGAACGTGCGCTCAGCGCCGATGAGTCTCGCGTTCCGTGGCCGTCTTTACGACATATCTTCACGAAGAGGAGGAGAGCATGAGAGATCTCGCGGTACAGACGCTCTTGACACTCGACGGCGTCATGCAGGCGCCAGGCGGTCCCGAGGAGGATCCGACCGGCGGCTTCGAGTACGGGGGCTGGTCGGTGACGGCGTGGGACGACACGATGATGGAGACGATGATGGAGACGATGGGCGAGGGCGACTACGTCCTCGGACGAAAGACGTACGAGATCTTCGCCGCATACTGGCCGCATGTGGACAACTCGATGGGGCGGAAGCTGACGCGGGCCACGAAGCACGTCGCGTCGAACACGCTCGGTGACGCGGACTGGGCGAACACGATCGTCATGAGCGGCGACCTGGTCGCGCAGATTCGCGAGCTCAAGGCAGGCGACGGGCCGGAGCTCCAGGTGCTGGGGAGTTGGGATCTAATCCAGACGCTCGCCGCGAACGACCTCGTGGATGAGTACCGGCTCTGGATCTATCCCCTGGTCGTCGGGAAGGGTAAGCGCCTCTTCGGCGACGCCGTCGCCGCGTCCGGGCTCGAGCTCGTCGATTCGAAGGCATCGAGCACGGGCGTCCTCATCACGACATACCGCAGGAAGGGGCCGGTCGAGATCGGGTCGTTCGCGCTCGAAGAGCCGACCGAGGCGGAGGTTCAGCGCCGGGAGTCGCTCGATGACTAGCGGCGGTACCAGCGGCGAGCAACGCCTGGAGGTTTGATGGTGATAGCGACCCGAGAAGCCGCCTGTCACTGTGGGCAACTTCGTCTGGAGGTGGCAGGCGATCCGTTCGTCGTCTCCATGTGTCACTGCCTTGCCTGCCAACGTCGAACCGGAAGCGCCTTCGGGATGCAGGCGGCGTTCACACCGGATCAAGTGCACGTCGTCGGTCGCTTCAGCGACTACCTGCGAGTCTCCGACGAGGAGGACAGAAAGGAACACGTGTTTCATTTCTGCCCTGACTGCGGCTCGCAAGTCTTCTACACAGAACCGACGGAGCCAGACCTGATCGTTGTCTCGGTCGGCGCATTTGCCGATCCGTCCTTCCCGCCGCCGACCGAATCGGGGTATGACTCACGACGGCATCCGTGGCTGGCTGTGCCTGCCACGATCGAACGTCCCGACGGACAGTAACTTCGGGCGAGACCTCGAGCCTCGCGGGCCTACTCCGCTAGAAGTCGATGCGCATCACGACCCGGCGGGGGGTCGGGTGGCTTACCTCGGCGAACCCGGCGGCGGCGAAGATGCTGCGGCTGCCGACGTGGAGCTCGCCCCAGGTGATCTCGTGCCCGGCCTCAGTGATCATCGGGTAGCCCTCGAAGGCACGGGCGCCGCGTTCTCGCGCGAAATCGATGGCGGCGCGCGCTAGCGCACGGCTGACGCCGCGGCGTCGGAAGCCCGCGCGGGTGACGAAGCAGGTCACCGCCCAGACGCCGTCGTCGGTCTTGTCCTCGGCTCGGCCCTCCCACGGAACGCGGGTGTTGCGCAGCAGGCGCGCGTGAGCGGTGCGCGGCGCGACCGCGCACCAGCCGACCGGCTCGCCGTCGAGGTACGCGACGAGGCCGCTCGTCGTGCCCGATTCCGGGTGACCACAGTCGGTCTGCTTGCGGAGCCGGAAGGCCAGCTCCTCGGCGCCAACCGAGGCCCAAGACTCCCTGGGCTGCATCTTGTAACGCTGGCACTGGCATCTGGAGGGATCGCCACGCGTGCCGAGCACGGCCTGGAGATCCTCCCAGCTCGCCTCGTTGGCCGGGACGATCGTGACCTCGGGCGTCGTCGACGTGTCGGCCATGCCCGGTGGGGCTTCAGGAGAGCGCGCGCTCGAGGGCGGCTCGATCGCCGGGCGCGCCGTGGGCTGGGAGCACGAGCTCGACCGGTAGCTCCAGCAGCGGTTGCAGCGCCTCGAGGATCTGCTCGGGCGGCACGCCCTTGTTCGCCCAGTCGGCCGGGAACTCGAGGCCGGAGCCGCGGTCGATGAGCGTGTCGCCGACGACGAGCGCGCGGCGGCTCTCGACCCAGAGCACGAGATCGTTTGGCTCCATCCCCGGGAACACCTCGACCCCGACCGGCAACCGGTCACCGGCCTTGAAGACATGTCCCTCGACTGGGTTCGGGTCGCCGTCGTCCGGCGGCGGCACGTAGAGCGGCGCTTCGAGCCGCTCCGCCAGGCTCAGAGCATCGCGAGCGTGCCAGGGGGTGGTAAGCACGATCGCCGTCTCGCGATCGGCCGCGAGCGCCTCGATCTCGCTCGGCGGGGCCAGCGGGTCGAACAGGAGCAGCCGTTCGCCGTCGTCGATCGCGTAGGACGAGACCGACTGGTCCCACTCCTCTCCCGGCTTCCAGTCCGGATGCGGCGCCTCCCAGTGCCATAGGCCTGTCTGCAACTCGCGCACGGCGGCATGCTAGACACACGGACGCGGTCGACGCTATGGCAGGCTTCGAGTCAATGGCTCCCGAGTCGAAACTGGAGAAGACCGAGCACGGGCTCGTCCCAACGGGCGAGGGCTGGTACGTCCTCAACATGCGCGACGCCGAGTGGCGGCACGCCGACGGCCGCGGCGCCGTCTGCGTCGTGGCCGACGACTTCGAGGGCTGGCGCCGGGAATCCGGCCAGCTGGGCGTCAATCCGTTCGTGCTGATGCCGGGCGAGCCGATGGCCAGATACCACTGGGAAGCCGATCAGGAAGCCTTCCTCGTCGTCTCCGGCGAGGCGCTGCTGATCGTCGAAGGCGAGGAGCGGCCCTTGCGGGCGTGGGACTTCGTGCATTGCCCGCCGAGCACGAAGCACGTGATCGTGGGCGCGGGAAGCGGCCCGTGCCTCGTGATCGCGGTCGGTGCTCGCGCCCACGACGGAGAGCCCGACTCGCTCGGCTTCACCGTGGACGAGGTCGCGAGGCGCCACAGGGCGAGCGTCGAGGAGGACACGATGGACGGAGAAGTCGCGTACGCCTCCCTCCCGCCGCGCGAGCCGACCGCGTACCGCGACGGCTGGCTCCCGAACCTCTAAGGGCGTAGCTCGCGATCCGTCTCGCCCGCCGGCGGGAAGCGGACGTGCATGTGGTTCTCGTGCTGTGGGTAGGGGACGACGGCTCTTTGCGGCCCGCGGAGACCAGTCCGGTAACCGACGAAGACGATGCCCGCTCCCGCCGCGAGGAAGCGATCGAGGAGATCCTGCGCGAGCCGGCGGTCGATCGCTTCGGGTGAGCGAGGCTCCCGGAGAGCACCGTCGAGCCGCGGGTAGTAGATGTCCACGTCGAGCCCGTTCTGGTGCGAGACGTGTGCCTCCATCCGTCCGCCGTCCCGCCAGCTGATGTCGCCGACGAGGACGCGCGGCGCCCTGGGGTTCGCGGCGCGGTACGCCCCGAGCACCGAGACGATTGCGCGGATGGTGCGCTCGTTCCCGAACAGCCGGCCAGGCTCGTTCGGATCCGAGTCGGTGACCGGGTTCCAGGTCATCCAGCTCGGCCCCTCGAGCGGAAGCTGCGTCCCGTCGATCAGACTGCCGCCCCACGGCACGCCAACCGACGTCGCGTTTCGCCAGTCGATCCTCGGAGCCGTTTCGACGCGCGCGGCTGCTCGCGGCTGCTCGGGTGTGGGTGCGACGGGGGCGGTCGGGACCGGCTCGACGGTCTCGTCGGTGAACCGGAACATCAGGCTGGGCGGGTCTTCGGCGACGACCCGAGCCTCGGCGACTCCGCCGCCCCGAAACAGAGCCGGCGGCACCAGCACTGTCGGCAACACGACGAGCGCCGCCGCGCGTGCCCGCCGACGACGTTTCCACGCCTCTCGGCGGAGGCGCGAAGCGGCGAGTCCGGCCGGCGGAAAGCTCGGTAGCGGCGGGAGCGCGATCCCGGCGAGAGCTGGTGCGCGGGTTCTCTCTCCGAACCAGAGAACATCCGCGTCGAACCACAACTCTTCACGCCGCCAGCCCATCGAGAAGACCGCGTTCGCCGAGGACTTGGACTGTCCTCCGACGAGCACGGTTCCAGAGCGTCCTCGAGCTTTCTGCCGCCCCCCGCAAGCCCACCGCGTATCGCGACGGCTGGCTTCTCGACTAGCCGTCGCGTCTCCGCCGCGCGGCCCAACCTAGGATGCCGACGCTTCCTCGCAACTGGAGATAGCGTTCACGCGTATGACGAAGTTCGTCGTGGACTGCGGCGTTGTCCTCCGCTTGGCGGGAGAGGAGGTCGAGGTTCCAGCCGAGCACGAGCTTCTCGCGCCTACGCTCTTGCGCTCCCAGACGCTGTCGGCCCTGCACGAGTCCGTGCACGGGGGCGAGATCGCGGCGGATGTCGCCCTCGCCACGCTCACCCGCATCCGGGCGATGCCGATCCGCCTCCTCGGCGACGCCGTGCTCCGACGTCGAGCCTGGGACCTCGCCGAGAAGCTGGGGTGGGCCGAGACCTACGACGCCGAGTACGTCGCACTCACTCAGCTGCAGGCAGACGCGTTCGT
>Ga0136625_1000614_pt1 | contig 11642 bp, 9 predicted proteins | sample AntDrymUQ4832306_2_FD_104672 | JGI IMG/M metagenome (GOLD analysis project Ga0136625, IMG submission 104672) | Polar desert sand microbial communities from Dry Valleys, Antarctica - metaG UQ483 (23.06) | ecosystem: Environmental > Terrestrial > Soil > Desert | place: Antarctica: Dry Valley...
GCTGCCGTTCGTCGAGCAGGGGGTGGGTCGGCCGCTCGACCCCGACGAGCTGGAGCGGATCGGTGAGATCGCCCCGCTGGTGCAGGAGCGGGCCAAGCGGCTCGACGAGGTCGGACCCCAGGTCGCCTTCCTGCTGAACGTGTACGCGGGATTCGGGGCGGCGACGGAAAGCGATGTCGCCGTCGCCTACGACCAGACGTCCTGGGACAAGGTGATGACCGACCCGTCGGTCCCGGTGGTGCTGGCCAAGGCGAAGCGGGCTTTGCACAAGGTGGAGCCACCCTGGTCGGCCGAGACCGTGGAGACGGCGCTGCGTGGGATGCTGGCAGAGCAGGGCCTGTCCGCCCGCAAGGGCCTGCAGCCGCTCCGGGTGGCGGTGACCGGCTCCTCGATCAGCCCGCCACTCTTCGAGTCGATCGCCGTGCTGGGCAAGGACCGCACCCTGAACCGCCTCACCACCGCCGGCAAGCGCCTTCTCGACCGCTGGCCCACCGCCGGCACATAGCGCCGCCCACTCTTTTTCCCCTCCCATTCTTTTTCCCCTCCCATTGGGAGGGGTGCCGAGGCTCTGCGAGGCGGGGTGGGATACGAGGCCCCGGCGGTGCTGTTCGGCAGCTTTCCCCCGGCCCCGGCCGGTTCGTTGCTCGCCTTCGGCGATGGGGAGAGAAGACACCGGCTCTAGCAGCCGTTCGGCAACCGGATGTGTTGGTCGGCGGGGATGGCGGTGAGGATGATCGGGTCGTGGCCCGGTGGGGGGGTGACCACCACGTCCACCTCGGTCACGTCGCCCAGGCCGAGGTGGGCGATCTGCTCGATCCCGGCGGTGTAGCCGACGGTGGCCACGATCTCTCGCACCCCCAGCAGACGGTCGGGATCGCCGGCGCCGCCGGATTCGTAGGCGGCGACGGTGGTGCCGACACCGCCGCCCAGCTCGGTGCCCACCGACACCTCGAGCCAGTGGCCCGACGCCGACTGGTTGAGCATCAGCAGCGAGGGCAGGGCGGGCTCCCATTCGACCAGCAGGATGTCGATCCGGCCGTCGCGGTCGATGTCGGCGGTGGGCCCCGCCACCCAGTACTGCGGCGAGCCGAGACCGGCGGGCGCCTCGAAGCGGGGGATCCCGTCCTCGACCCCGGTCGAGCGGAACACGGCGGGCCCGGCGCCGTCGTGTGCGGCGGCGGTGGTGAGGATGTCGGGCCAGCCATCGTTGTCGAGGTCGACCACCTCGACGTGGGGTGCCTTGGTGGGGAGCCCGATCAGCCCGGCCTGCTCGGTGACGTCCTCGAGCACGGGATCGTCGCCCACCCCCGAGGTGCGGTTGAGGTAGAGCCGCACCGGGGCCAGGGTGCCCTGCGACAGGGTGCTGTTGTAGTGCTGGCCCACCACCAGATCGGGCCATCCGTCACGATTGACGTCGGCGATGGCGGCGCCGGCGGCGTCGTCCTCGGGGCCACCGGGGGGCCAAATCAGATCATTGGAGGTGATCTCCCTCACCCCGCTCCCGGTGCCGACGAACAGCCGGTTGGAGCCGGCCACGAAAAAGTCGGTGATGCCATCGCCGTTGAGGTCGCCGGTGGCGATCCCCAGCCCGGCGATGTCGAGCGGCAGCCCCCACGCCTCGCTGGCGTCCTCGAAGCGGAGATCGCCCAGGTTGCGGTAGGCCCGGCTCGAGCCCCCGGTGTAGCGGTCCTCGACGATGATCAGGTCGAGCAGCCCGTCCTGGTCGATGTCGAGCACCCCGATCGAGCGGCCGGGAAGGTCGGGGTCGAGCCCGGAGTCGACCACGGTGAACGAGCCCCCGTCGTTGGCGAACAGCGAGGTGACGTCCATCCCCGGATCACGGTCGGACACATTGCGGGAAAGCACCAGGTCGAGATCGCCGTCGTTGTCGAGGTCGACGAAGGCGGCGCCGCTGGTACGCCCGAACTCCTCGGGGAAGCCGGTGGCCACCTCGTAGCCGTCTCCGGTGGAGAGCAGCAGCCGGTCGGGGGAGGGGCCGGTGGCTCCCCGAAAGGCGTAGCGGTCGGGGGCCCGGTTGGCGAAGGTGCCCACCAGCAGGTCGGGGAGCAGGTCGCCGTTGACGTCTCCCCAGGCGGCGGCGTGCCCGTACATGCCGGTCAGTGGCTCGACCAGCCCCCACGCCTCGGCGGCGTCGACCAAGGCGATCCCGTCGTCGCCGTCGGCGGCGGGGGAGGCCCAGCAGGTGATCCCCTCGCCGCCGTTCACCCCGGCCGTAGAGCCTGACGGTGCCGCGGTCGACCCGTCCGGCGAGGCCATGGTGGCTGTCGATGGGTCGGGGTCGCCGGAGCAGGCGGCGACCACCAGGACGAGCACCAGCGCCGCCGCCGACCGCCGCAGCATGGTCACGGCAGGGTGACGATCAGCAGGATGATCTCGCCGAAGCCCTCGTCGGAGCCGAGCGGCCCGGCGTTGATCCCGATATACAGCGTGTTCTCCCCGGAGGCGACCACGTTGTAGGTGCCGCCGAGCGCCAGCCCCAGCGCCTCCTCGACCAGCGGGTGCAGCTCGAGGATGACCTCCTCGGCGCCGGTTTCGGTGTCGATCGCCACCAGCGGAGTGCCGTCCTCGGGAAGCCCGCTGTGGGCGCCGGGGACCGAGAAGAAACGTGTCTCGTCTGCGGACAATGCCAGGGACGCGGTGTACTTGCGGGCCTCGCCCAGCTGGCGCACCGTGCCGTCGGGCTCGAGGGCGAAGAAGATCGGCGGCTCGTCGGTGACGGCGTAGATGGTGCCGTCGGCGGCGGGCCTGGTCACCGCCCTCAAAGTGGTGCCGGGGAGGGTGACGTCCGTCGGTTCCAGGCTGTTGGACTCGGGGTCGTAGCGGGCCAGCGAGGTGCCGTTCCAGGTGATCCAGGCGCCGCCGTCTGCGTCGACTGCGATGCTGCGGTAGCCGAGGTGCTCGGCGCTGTCGTCGCTGAAGACGGTCTCGCCGGTGATGGCGTCGACGACGACGAAGTCGCCGGTCTTGCGCCCGAACGGGTCGGCGGCCTCGGCGTAGACGAGCCCGCCCTGGGGCCACGACGCCATCGAGGCCGAGCCCCGCTCCTCGGCCAGCACCTGGGGGGCGGCCATGGTGCGGGTCTCGGGATCGATGCGGAGCAGGTAGTCACCGGTGTAGCTGCCCTGGTACGCCAGCCCCCGCCGCGATCCCCAGTAGGTGGAGGTGAACACGTCGCCGCACGGCCCCGCCACCATCTGGGCGTGGATCTTGCCGTAGCCCCAGTCGCCCGGGGCGTGGTCGATCAGCGACAGCGCGTCGGCGATCTGGGTGAGCAGCCCGGTAGCCGGGTCGAACTCGTAGAGATAGGAGTTGGCGTCGGCGCCGCCGTGATCGCCGATGGCGGAGAGGAAGCGGCCGTCGGGGAGGGCGAACCCCTGGCCCCACTGCGACCAGGGCCGTCCCTCGTAGTCGGGATGGGGGTAGACCACGGCTTGGACGCCGACCGTGTCAGGGCCCGGCTCCTGGATGGTGACCGCCTCGGCGCTGACCTCGTCGGTCCACGGGGTGCCGTCGGTCAGCGGGGCGCAGCCCTCGGCCATCGCGGTGGGTCCGCCCGTGGTGGTTGCGGTGCCCTCGTCGGTGGATCCGCTGGTGGAGCTGGGAACGGTGGACCCTGGAGGTGTGCTGGTCGCCGTCTCGGCTGCCGGGCTGGCGGAGCAGGCGCCGACCAGCAGCAGCATGGCGACGAGGCCGGTGATTCGCTTCATGGTCCCCCCAAGTGCTGCCCGCGGTCCTGGGACGGAAGGCTACCGGCCGCACCGTGCTAACCAGCCGGGAACATCGCCGCCGCGCCCCAGGTTGCCATGCAGGCGCCGTCCTGTATCCTTCCGGTCCCGGTCGGGGGTGGTGTAATCGGTAACACGCCGGGTTCTGGTCCCGTCATTGGGGGTTCGAGTCCTCCCCCCCGAGCCCAATGAGAAGGAGGCCCGGGTCGCCGCCCGGGCCTTCACCGAGTCCGACCGCAGGGCGGCTCGGCTACACTCGACCCGTCACGGCCCCGTCGTCTAGCGGCCTAGGACGCCGCCCTCTCAAGGCGGTAACGCCGGTTCAAATCCGGTCGGGGCTACCACCGAAACCCTCGCCAGCCAAGGGTTTCTGCGCGTGTGGAGGGTCGGGGCTGAAGGCGCCGAGGAGCACTCGGGGGGTTGCGTTGTCACGATACGGCGATATCATGATCGCATGACCAAGCAAACCACTGTGCGCCTGCCTGAAGACCTCGCGGATGATGCCGAGGCTGTGGCTCGGGTCAAGGGCACCAGCGTCAACGCCTTGATCGTCGATGCCCTCAAGGCTGAGATCGAACGCGTCCGGCGGGACGACGAATTCACGAACGTCGCCAAGCGGCTTCTCGAACGTGACCGGGAGTTGTTGGAACGTCTCGCCCGGTGATTCGGTACGTCACGCTGGCCGAGTACTTCTGGCTGGCCGAGCAGGTGACCGGCGTGGACGCCACCACACTCGCCATGTCATCCCGGTCCGATCTCGCCGAGTCTGCCCTGCATGCTCCGCAGGCGGGGTATGGAGACGAGGAGTTCTACCCGGACCTCTACGACAAGGCCGCCGTGCTGGTGTGTCGGCTGGCGTGGAACCATCCACTCGCCGATGGGAACAAGCGGTCAGCGTGGGCGGCGTTTGTCATGTTCATCGACCTCAACGACGGCGACTGGGTTCCCGACCCTCCGAATATCGATGAGGCCGAGGCAGCGATGGGGGCCATCGCGGCCGGTCAGGTGGACGAGGTCTGGACCGCAGCGTGGCTCAAGGAACGCGTCCGTTTCGGCAACCAGGGCTGAGGGCTCACCGAGGTCGAGGGGCCTCGACGGCTCCAACGCCGCGGACGACGTCGCTTCCAGGTAAGCGCGGTGAGCCTCGACCAGCTCCGCCACCGCTTCGGTATCACCGAGCACGGCGAGCGTCTCTTCGAGCGTCTCGAGGTCGTCAGGGATGATGAGGACCGCAGCCGGCGTGCCGTTGCGGGTGACCACCACGCGCTCGTGATGAGTGTGGACGCGATCGATGAACTCCGAGAATCGGTCACGCACGGTACGCAAGGATTCGCTGGACATGCCCACAATCGTGCCACACCCCGGAGCGACGGGGAAAGTGTGGACGACGCGGAGCCATCCTGTCGAGCGCGGGCATCGGGCTGGCCGCCGAGCGCGGCAACGGCGATCTCTGCGGCGCGGGCGTCGCCCTCACGCTACCGAAGCTCGACCGGGCCCCGCACGGCGACCACACCGCCTCGCCATGCTGCCGAGAGCCTCCGGGTCTGGCGTCGCAACCCCTACAACGAGATCGAGTGTGGCGACCACTACGTGCGTGCCCTGGCGGGATGGAGCGTCCTGGAGGCGTACACCGGTCAGCGCTGGGACACGGTGAGCCGCACCCTCCGTCTCAACGCTCCGCCCTCGGGTGCCGGTGCGGCTGGGGGCGGGGGAGTCGCTTCTGGCCAAACTTTGAGCGCCTCACACCGCCAGGCAGTGTGACCCGCTCAAAGTTCAGCCGAGCGGGCGCACCGACGCCGCCCGCAGCCCGGTACCATCGACAGGGTGACGACAGCGGGAGGCCCCCCATGACCGATCTCGCAACGCGTACCACCCCACACGGCGACCCGGTGGAGCTCCTGTTGGAGGAGCACCGGGTGGCGCTGGCCGGTTACTGCTACCGGATGCTCGGCTCCGGCTTCGAGGCCGAGGACGCCGTCCAGGACACGATGCTGAAGGCGTGGCGCTCCTTCGACCGGTTCGAGGGCCGATCGTCGCTGCGCACCTGGCTGTACCGGATCGCCACCAACGTGTGCTTCGACATGCTCAACGGCAGGCAGCGGCGGGCGCGGCCGATGGATCTCGGGCCCGCCTCGAGCGCCTCCTCCACCCTCGATCCGGGGCGGCCCGAGGTGACCTGGATCGGGCCCATCCCCGACGGCCGGGTCGTGTCGCCCGACGGGGACCCGGCCGAGGTGGCCGTGGCCCGCGACACCGTCCGCCTCGCCTTCATTGCCGCCCTGCAGCGTCTCCCCGCACGACAGCGGGCGGTGCTGATCCTGCGCGAGGTGCTGCGTCTGAGGGCCGCCGAGGTCGCCACCACGCTCGACACCACGGTGGCGTCGGTGAACAGCGCCCTGCAGCGGGCACGGGCCACGCTGGCCGCCAACGACGTCACCACCACCGGCGGGGTCGCATCGCTGGACGATGCGCAACGGGATCTGCTGGGGCGCTACGTCGACGCCTTCGAGCGCTACGACATCGACGCCCTGCTCGCCCTGGTCGACGAGGACGCCAAGCAGTCCATGCCCCCGTACGAGCTGTGGCTGCAGGGTCACGCCGACATCCGCGACTGGATGCTGGGGACGGGGATCGGCTGCCGCGGCTCGCGCCTCGTTCCCACGGTGGCCAACGGGGCGCCGTCGTTCGGTCAGTACCGAGCCTCCGGCCCCAATGGGAGCCACCGGCCCTGGGCGCTTCAGGTTCTCGAGATCGCCGGCGGCAGGATCGTGGGGCTCAACTACTTCCTCGACACCGAGACCCTGTTCCCGCTGTTCGACCTGCCACCCCGGCTCGATTCCTAGCCGGACGTACGTCCCGACCGCGGGCGGCCCCGAGAGGCGGCCCCCGGCACACGGCTATCCCTCGGCCGGGCGGGGCAGCAGCCCCTCGGGCCCCGTAGCCTCCGGCTCGGTGGGGCCGGGCGAGCCGGGGCGGACGTCTCTGAGGATGGCCCAGGCCAGAACGGCGGCGGCGACGGCGATGGCGGCGCTGATGCCGGCGGCGAGGTGCAGGCCCTGGACGAAGGCGTCGCGGGCGGCGTCGAGCAAGGCGGTGCCGACCTGGTCCGGAAGCTCTCCGGCCACGGCCACGGCGCCCCCCAGGGTGTCGCGAGCCGCATCGGCCGCCCCGGACGGGACACCGGCGGGGACGCTCCCGGCCAGGGCGCTGCGGTAGACGGCGGTCCCGATGCTGCCGAGGATGGCGATCCCGAGGGCGCCGCCGAGCTCGGCGCCGGTCTCCGAGATGCCGGAGGCGGCTCCGGCCCGTTCGGGCGGGGCGCTGCCGACGATCAGCTCGGTGGTCAGGCTGAAGACGGGGGCGAGCGCCAACGAGATCACCAGCGATCCGATCACCACCAGGCCGAGGCCATCCGATCCGCCGACCATGGTGAGCAGCCCGAGCCCGAGAGCCGCCGTGGTAAGGGCGGCGCCGAGCACCCGGGCAGGCCGGATCCGGTGTACGAACCGGGGAGCGAGCGTGGATCCCACGATGAACCCGGCCGCCGATGGCAGCGACCACACACCCGCCTGGAGCGGGGTCAGGCCGAGGACGAGCTGCAGGTACTGGGCCACGAACAGGAAGTACCCGATCGCCACGAAGATGCTGATCATGTTGGTGGCTAGGGCCGCGTTGAAGGTGGGGGTCCTGAAGAGCTGGAGGTCGATGAGCGGGTCGACCAGCCGGCGCTGCCGCCTTAGGAACAGGGCGCCGACCACCAGCCCGGCCAGGATCGACGCCGCCGGCACCGGACCAAAGCCGGACTGGGCGGTCTCCTTCAGCCCGTAGATCATGGCGAGCACGGCGATGAGCGACATGGCGGCGCTGCGCAGGTCGAGGGGGCCGGCGTCGGGGTCGCGAAACTCGGGCAACACCCGGGGTCCGATCAGGAGCAGCAGCACCATCACCGGAAGGGCGAGCAGGAACACCGACCCCCACCAGAAATGCTCGAGCAGCAGCCCGCCGAGCATCGGCCCGATCGCCCCGCCCGCCGAGAAGGCGGCGATCCACACCCCGATCGCCACCGATCGTTGCCCGGGGTCCCGGAACATGTTGAGGATCAGCGAAAGGGTCGACGGCGCCAGGGTCGCCCCGGCGATCCCCATCAGGGCGCGGGTGGCGATCAGCATCTCGGCGCTGGCGGCTCCCCGAGTGGCTGTTGGAGGAGGTGGCCGCCCCCGAGGGCTTCACCTATCCGCAGCTGCACCACTACTACCGGGCGTTGGATGCGGTGGCCGCCTCCAAGGAGGCCACCGAGCAGCATCTGTATGGGAGGCTCTGCGACCTGACCAACCTGGATCTGCGGTTCGTCTGTTATGACCTGACCTCCACCTACTTCGAGGGGGCCCGGGGACCCTCGGCCCGCTTTCCCTCCCGGGCGTTCGGCTATTCCCGGGACCATCGGCAAGACCGTCCCCAGGCGGTGATCGGGCTACTGGTCACCGGGGACGGGATCCCCATCGCCCACCACATGTTCTCCGGTGCGACCGCCGACGTCGCCACCCTGCCCGGGGTGCTCGACCACCTTGGGGACCGCTTCGGGGTGGGAGGCATCTGCCTGGTCGCCGACCGGGGTCTCATCTCCCAGGCCAACTTGGCCCAGGTGGCCGACCGGGGTTACCACCATGTGCTGGCCACCCGCCTGCACCGCAGCCCCGAGGTGGCCGCGGTGCTGGAAGCGGCCACCCGCCCCGATGCCCGCTGGCACCCGGTCCCAGCGGCCCGTTCGGCGGTGTGCGACATCACCCACGACAACAGACGCTACGTGGTGGCGCTGTCGGCGCAACGATGGCACCGTGACGCCACCCGCCGGGCCCAGCTCGTCCAGCGCACCGAAGCCGAGCTCCTGGCCCTTGAAGCCAGGGTGCGCCAGGGCAGACTCGTCGACCAGACCAAGATCGCCCAGGCGGCCGGGCGCATCATGGCGTCCTCCGGTGTGGCTCGCCTATTCGACACCGAGATCGCCGAGGGCCGCTTCCTCTACCACTACAACGAGGAGGCCCTCGCCTACGAGGAGGAGCTGCTGACCGGCCGCTACGTGCTCTCTACCTCGCTCTCACCCGCCCAGGCCACCGCTGCTCAGGTGCTGGTGGCCTACCGGCGCCTCCTCGAGGTGGAGTCCACCTTCCGGGTCATGAAGGACTTCTTGGAGCTGCGTCCCGTCTACCACTGGACCGAGGAGCGGATGCGGGGACACGTGGCGGTCTGTGTGCTGGCGGCGGTGATCGAGGCGCTGATGGAGCGGGACCTCGCCCAAGCCGACGTCGCCGACCCCGACCTCTCGGACCAGGCCCTCTCCCCCCGCCGGGCGCTGCGGGAGGTCTCCCGCATCAAGCGGGTCACCCTCGACGTGACCGGAACCCCCATTGAACTCACCACCCGACGCTCCCCCCTCCAAATCCAGGTCCTCGCCGCCTTCGACGTCGACACCAGGACCTGGAACAAAGCCACCCTCCGCTGACCGACCACCACCCAAATGTCACCGCGTAGGGGAAACAGTCTCCCCGCGCGGCCCCGCTACCAGGGCATTTACAAATCACGTGTCAAAGTCGGGTCAGAGGTTCGAGCCGAATCGCACTGGAGACCGCGCCTCCGTTTGTCGCCCGCCAGTGGGATGGGACCACCTTGGGGTGAGTTTCGCCAGTGGGATGGGACCATCTTGTCGCCAGTAATGGGACCACCCGTTCGCCAGTGATGGGACCACCTTGCGGGGTCCGCCAGTTCCGGTGCTGTTGACGCTGGGCTTGCCGCCGTCGGTGTCGATGGGGAGCACAGGAGGCGGTATGGCGTTCCGGGAGGTCCGCGTGTTCGAAGTACGTGAGGTGTTGCGGTTGTGGCTGCACGGGGAAGGTCTGCGGTCGATCAGCCGTCTGGTGGGGATGGATCGCAAGACCGTCCGCCGCTACGTGGAGGCCGCTGAGGTGCTGGGCTTGAACCGTGCCGGTGAGGAGGCCCAGCTGTCCGATGTGTTGCTGGGTCAGGTCGTGGAGAAGGTCCGGTCGCATCGAACCGACGGTCGCGGTGAGGCGTGGCGGCTGTTGGATGCTCACCGTGGCCGGCTCAGGGTGTGGCTCGAGGATCAGGGGCTGACGGTGGTGAAGGTCCATGAGCTGCTGGGGCGGCAGGGTGTGGTGGTGCCGCAGCGGACGCTGCACCGCTACGCCCTCGACGAGCTGGGGGTCGGCCGGTCGGCGCGGTCGTCGACGGTGCGGGTGAACGACGGGAAGCCGGGGGACGAGCTGCAGGTCGACTTCGGCAAGTTGGGCCGCATCCCGGATCCGGAGACGGGTCGGCAGCGGGATCTGTGGGCGTTGATCTTCACGCCGGCCGTCTCCAGGTTCAGCTTCGTGTGGCTGACGCACCGGCAGACGACTGAGGATGTGGTCGCCGGGTTCGAAGCGGCGTGGGTGTTCTTCGGCGGGGTCTTCGCCACGGTCATCCCCGACAACATGAAGACGATCGTCGTCGGCGCCGATCCGCTCGAGCCCCGCCTCAACCAGGCGTTCGTCGAGTACGCCCAGGCCCGAGGCTTCGTTGTCGACCCGGCGCGGGTGCGCTCCCCGCAGGACAAGCCGAGGGTGGAGCGGGTCGTCCCCTTCGTGCGGAACAGCTTCTTCGCCGGTGAGAGCTTCATCGATCTGGCCGACGCCCAGCGGCGGGTCGAGGTGTGGTGCCGGGACCGGGCCGGTATGCGTATCCATGGCACCACCCAGGCCCACCCGGCCGAGCAGTTCCGCGTCGAGGAGCAACCGGTGCTCGCGCCGGCCCCGGCCACACCCTATGACCTGCCGATCTACGCGACAGCCAAGGTTCACCGGGATCACCACATCGAGGTCGCCAAGGCGCTCTACTCGGTGCCGGGGAACCTGATCGGCACCCGGGTCGACGTGCGCGCCGACCGGAGCCTGGTGCGGGTGTTCTCCCGTGGTCAGCTGGTCAAGGTCCACCCCCGCCAGACCGCCGGCGGCCGTTCCACGGACCCGCAGGACCTGCCGTCGCACAAGACGGTGTATGCGATGCGGGACCTGGACAAGCTTCAGCACATCGCCGCTGGCCACGGCGAAGCGATCGGCGCCTACGCCGCCGCCCTGTTGGACATCCCGTTGCCGTGGACCAAGATGCGCCAGGTCTACGCCCTGTTGGGTCTCGTCAACAAGTGGGGCCCCGACCGGGTCAACGCTGCGTGCCAACGAGCCCTCGACGCCGAAGCCATCAACGTCGGCCTCATCGGACGCATGCTCGAACGCGGCACCGAGACCGGAAACAACGGGGTCCCGGTCCAGCAGACGCTGCCCGGCACCGTCGTCACCCCACGGTTCGTTCGCGATGGCAGCCACTTCGCCGTGCGCACCGGCACCGACACCGAGGACGTGGCCCGATGAGCGGCACCCCGATCGTGACACCGGAGCTGAAGGGGCTGCTGCGGAGGGTGAAGCTCGGCCGCTGCCCTCGATACCCTCCCCGAACGACTCGCCCTCGCCCACACCGGCCAGATGGGCCATGCCGAGTTCCTCGAACTCGTCCTCGCCGACGAAGTCACCCGCCGCGAGAACAGCTCCGCCGACCGGCGCGCCCGCACCGCCGGCCTCGACCCCACCATGACCCTGGACCGTTGGGACGACACCGCCAACATCACCTACGACCGGGCCACCTGGAACGAGCTGTGCTCACTGCGGTTTATCGACGCCAGCCACAACGCCGTCATCATGGGCCCGGTCGGGGTCGGCAAGACCTTCCTCGCCACCGCCCTCGGCCACGCCGCCATCCGGCGCCGACACAGCGTCCACTTCGAACGCTGCGACCGGCTCCTCAAACGGCTCCGCGCCTCGCGGCTGGACAACAGCCACGACACCGAGA
>Ga0136625_1000617_pt1 | contig 11630 bp, 10 predicted proteins | sample AntDrymUQ4832306_2_FD_104672 | JGI IMG/M metagenome (GOLD analysis project Ga0136625, IMG submission 104672) | Polar desert sand microbial communities from Dry Valleys, Antarctica - metaG UQ483 (23.06) | ecosystem: Environmental > Terrestrial > Soil > Desert | place: Antarctica: Dry Valley...
TCGTGAGCATGAGTCCCCGGCGCACGGCCCTGGCCACGGCGATGCGCCGGCCGGTGTCATGCTCGACCACATGCTGCCCGAAGCCGGTGACTTCATGGTCGGCTACCGCTACATGGTCCACCGCCAGGACGGTGATATCCTGCGTGGCTCGGACGCCGTGGGCGATGCCGTCGTCGCCGGCGACGCCTGTGGCGACATCCATCCCCTGCAAAGTGAGGCCGGTCGAGCACACCATGCACATGCACATGCTCGATCTCATGTATGCGCCGACCGACTGGCTGAACCTGATGCTCATGCCCCAGTTCGTCGACATGGACATGCAGCAGGAGGCGCTCGAGGGTGCTCCCCCGCTCGACAGCACGGAGTTCCACCACGTGATCCACACCGAAGCCACCGGCGGCGTCGGCGACACGTCCATGTTCGCCTTGATCAAGCTGTTCGATGTCCCCGGACACCACATGCACTTGGGCCTCGGCGTGAGCGCGCCGACAGGCTCAGTCGACGAAAAGCTCAGGCCCACCCATGGAATCGATCAGGGCTTCATCCACTATGCGATGCAGCTCGGCAGCGGCACCTGGGACTTCCTGCCGAGCCTCACCTATACGGGACAGGCGGCGCGCTGGTCCTGGGGCGGACAATTGAGCGGGATCCATCGTCTCGAAGACGAAAACGAATCCGGCTATGCGCTGGGCGATCAGTTCCAGGCCACCGCCTGGGGGAGCTTCGGCCTGAGCGACTGGCTGTCCGCCTCGGTGCGCGGCGTCTACACGACCCAAGGTGAGATCGAGGGCGAGCTCAACGACGTGCACTCGGAAGTGAGCCCGGTGGACTTCCCGCAGAACTACGGCGGGCGGTACTGGGACGTGGGTCTCGGGCTCAGCGCCGAGATACCGATCGCGGGGCTCAAGGACAACCGTCTGAGCGTCGAGTGGCTGCAACCCGTAGAGGACGACTTCAACGGTTACCAGCTCGAGCGCGACGGCTCGTTGTTCGCGAGCTTCAAGCTGAAGTTTTGAGCATCGGAGAACCACGGTGGAGACTCGTGGCGTGCTCGAGGGTTACCGGACCGCCTTCAAGGCGATGGGCTCTCCGTGTGAGATTCGGCTCTTTGCCGCAAGCCCCTCGGAGGCCGAGCGCATCGCGGGCATCGCGATCGCCGAGGTCGCCCGTTTGGAAGCGCGTTACTCACGCTTTCGCGGCGATAGTTTTCTCTCCGAGATCAATCGCGCCGCCGCCTTTGGGGGAAGCATCTCCGTAGACGAAGAGACCGCGGGGCTCTTCGATTACGCCGCGACCTGCTATCGCGAGAGCGCGGGGCTCTTCGACATCACCTCCGGCATATTGCGCCGCGCGTGGCGTTTCGATCGAGGCGCGCTGCCGGAACCGGCGCAGATCCAGGATCTGCTCGGCAAAGTCGGCTGGAACCGAGTGCGCTTTGCGCCGCCGCTGCTCCAGTTTCCGACGCCGGGTATGGAGATCGACTTCGGCGGCGTGGTCAAGGAATACGCCGTCGATCGGGCGGCGACCTTGTGCCGGGAGGCCGGCGCCCGATCGGGCTATGTCAATCTGGGCGGCGACATCAAGATCATCGGGCCGCGACCGGATGGCGGCCCGTGGCGGATCGGAATTCGGCATCCCCGCCGTCCCGAGGCTCTCATCCGGACGGTCTCCCTACACCGCGGAGGGCTCGCCAGCAGCGGCGATTACGAGCGCTGCATCCTACTGGACGGAGTGCGTTACGGACATATCCTCAATCCGAAAACCGGTTGGCCGGTGCGCCACCTGGCGTCGGTGAGCGTGGTTGCAGATCTCTGTCTCATCGCAGGCAGCGCCTCCACGATCGCCATGCTCATGGAGGCTGATGGCCCGGCCTGGCTGGCCGACCTGGGCCTGCCTCATTTCTGGGTGGACGTGCACGGGGAAGTCGGTGGCTCGCTGGCGCCTCCGGCCAACGGCGAAGGCCGCATCCCGGAAAGGAATTCCACACCGGAAACGCCGGCCTTTGCGATGCTCGACGGATCCCGAGAGGCTGTGAAAGAACCTACGTAAAGCGTCGGCCTGGAAGCGACGGGTTGGTGGGTTACGCCGCAAACGGCGCGGCTAACCCGCGTAGGATGGGTAGAGCGCAGCGAAACCCATCAATGGGCGGCGGATGGATATGATGGGTTTCGGCTAATCGCCTCTACCCATCCTACCTTCTAACAAGGAAGCCCCCGGAACTTCGCGATCGATCGAAGGTCCGGGGGCCAAAATCCTGCAATCACCGCTGCTTGCAAGAACTCCTGTGCCGCCCAGTAATTATGCTACCAGGCCATCAAAGCGGCGGGGATTCTTGGTGAATCTCGGATGTGGGAGGTGGGAGGTACCTATCGATGTCCGCGCCACTCGGCATGACCGCGACGTCGAAGCGTTGGTCCGCAGGGCAATTGGCGTCGGTGGCGTTGGGATTCATCACCGTCAGCGTCGTCCAGAACGTCGGTTGGATCAGATCCGGGTCCGTGAACTTCTGGGTCCCGGTCTCGGCCGTGAACCACCAGTCGGCCCGATTGTTGTTGCGGTCCGTGGCTTGGTTCTTCTTCTCTTCACACCAGTTCGCGACCGCGATACGGATCCGGAGGTTCGCTACACAATTGTTCACGATGGGCGGCACGCTCACGCGGAAGGCCGTATATCCCAGCAGGTCGGGGCTCAGGCTACCGTCCTTCCAATTGAGCGCATGCACCGGGATGGCACCATGATCCCCCAGGGGATCGCCAGGGTCCGGATTGATTTCCTCCCATTGGATGTCGAAGATGGATCGGTCCTGAACGCCGCCTACGTTAAGGTTCAGGGCCCCATCGCCTCCGATGACCGAGACGGGATCGATGGGCGTATTCGTTGCCAGATGCACCCATACGGCCTGGCTCGCGTTTCCGAACGGAAAGACGGCGCTTTGTCCTATCACCGGTAAGGGATCGGGGCCCCCCTCGGCGCCGGAGCAGCCATGCGTTATGACGAAGGCGTTATTAGACGTGGTCGTCGAGGTTGCCGATGATCTGGCTTGATCGCGGACACCGGTGTGGGCGAGCGCGCCCTCCGAAACCCCGTACAGTAAAGTGATGACGGAGCACGTCATCAGTCGTCTTACCATTTTTGCACTTGGCATACTCTATCTCCTAATCTGAAATCTGGGACATCTGAAATCCGGGGCACGTGGCCGTATCGGCGCTGGGCGCGCCGGGCGGCTAGCAAAAGTACCAAAAGTAGCCCGGATGCAGCGAAGCGAAATCCAGGGACGCCGTTCCCGGTACGGCTCCTATGGTTATCCTCTGCTCTATGAGGCAGATTATGTAGCGTGCACGGCCTTGTCAATGCGACAAATTGTCGCACCCTGCACACTGCGTGCGGCCACGAAGCGGACCAAGGCGAGGGATCGCCATAGCGACTCCCCGTGCCCGAGTGGTCTGTGCCGGCAATGCCGCCGCGAGCAGGAGGGGGTGCGACAATTTGTCGCATGTACTGGCGAGCCGGAGTGGTTTAGACTCTAAGATAACTGCAGATGACTGCGCTTTTCCGAAAGGTTGGGAGCCTTGGCTGGATGGAGCCGCTCAGGTGGGTAACGTGTGACCGAAAGAGCCCGGATAACCGTTCTTACCGCGAGGGTTAGACGCGCGGTTTCGCTTGCGTCGGGCCGGCGATGGTTCAGCCTCGCTCCAGGGTTGTTGCTCTGCAACTCCGTTATCGCTGTACCGGAAGGCCTTTCGCGCCCCGCGTTCGATTCCGGTGGCGCGTATTCCTTGGAGGTCGATGCGCATGACGGACGGTTGACTGTGACCGCGGAAGAGGTCCCATGGAGGCACCTCTTGGACGAGCTGACAAAGCAAACGGGTATCCGCTTTCACGACGCGAGCGCGCCACGAGCCCCGGTTACGGTCTCTTGCATGGACATGAGCATTGTCCAGTTGCTTACGTGTTTATGGGGCGGGACGCGGATGGCAAGGTATCCGGCCGTGCCTTTGGGATCGGCTGTCTCTGCTTGGCCGGCGGAGGTGTGGCTGCTCGGGCGTCCCGGCGCGCTTCAGCTAGAGGACAGGATAGTGAGCGCACGCCATTCGGTTCCGCTCCTACCGACGGCGCACGCTGAAGCGACCCAGCACCAGCGACGGCGTTTGGCGGCGATTCTGGACGAGGCGAAATCGACGGATGCCGATGCCCGCCTGCAAGCCTTGACCACCCTCGCCGGCAGCAATGACCGTACGGACCCGGCGGCACAGGCGGCTTTTCGCGCCGCGCTGTCCGATGACGTCGCGGACGTTCGTGCTCAAGGCGTTTGGGCCTTGTCGAAAGAGGGTGGTCCACAGGCGATCGAGGTGTTGCGCGATGCCCTGCAAGACCGCGATGCCACGGTTCGGCTGATGGCGGTGGATAGCACCGAGGCGGACCGGGAGGGCGGCATGCTCCTCGAACAAGCCTTGGCCGACAACGACGAGACAGTACGAACGGCAGCGGCCCGGAAAATCCGCGGGATTGAACATCAATCGAATGAAGAACATCGACGGCTCGCCCACGCGCGGCGGCGCTAACGCCGGATTCGCCGTAGCGCGCGTGGCCGAATCCGCCTTGTGCCTCGCGGCCGATAAACGCCGCCGGGATAATTGTCTAAAAAATGGGGCCCGCTCGAACATCGCCCGGTTTGAACCTGTCGATGTGGAAGGAGGAAGTCACTATTATGCATCTACGTTTCGAGAAGGCCGTTACCAGCCTGTCGCCGCTCGTTGCGATCGCTCACGCCGGTTTCGCGCCGGCGCATACGGTGATCGGGGTGATCGGATCGCTCGGTAGGATGAACGCGTCCTATAAAAGCATAGCCATGGCCTTGTCGTTCCTGCTTTCGGTCGGCCAGGCCGGGGTCGTCCTGGGGCATTCCGCGGGGGGCTCTCTGGGTAAGAAAAAGAGCGCGACGGATGTCTACTCCGTAACCTGCTCAAACGAAGAAGGCGGCGATACCGCGACGTTCCGCCTCGCGACCCGAGTGCGGGATGAGCTCCCTCGCCGGAAGCCGCTGCTCAGCGTGACGATAGCGAAGGATGGGACCGCGGTTCGCGTGACGGACAAAAACGGTGACGGAAACCGGCGTTACAGCCCTTGGGCCTACGTGGACGGAGGCAACGGGGTCTATCGGATGACCGTCACGAAATCGCGGAGGGGTGCCGAAATATACTCTGTCGAGTTCCATTGCCACGGCCCGAGCTCTTCCGGGTACATCCATACGAGTACGGACGTGGTGATCACGCAGAATCAATGAAGTGGAAAGTTGAAAAGTTGAAAGTTCGAAGGGTAGAGACGAGGCGCGGTTGCGAACGGCTCGAATGAACGGCGCGCGTAACGCACGCTTTCGACTGCCAACGGATGGCTTGCGCCACCGTCCGGCGGAGGCCCCGAGAAACAGCGTATGGGGTGGGACTCTATATGTTACCAGTCCAGCGGGGGAGGAACGGTGTTATCTGCGGAGGCGTCGGCGTGCGGCTATTCGGCTTCGAAGACCTCGTCCAATGGCAGCGTGAGGCCGGGAAAGAGCGGCGAGGCGAAACGATCGCCCTTCCGATAACTTATTATTATACTTCTTGGCCCCGTGAGCTCGTATCTACCGCTGCCGAGGGCGTGGACTTCGATGACCTGTGCCTTCGGGTCCACGATCCAGTACTCGAAGACGCCGAAACGTGCATAGAGGGATTTCTTGTAGCCGCGATCGCGCGCTTTGGTGCCCGGTGAGAGGATCTCGACCACCAGATCGGGGGCGCCTTCGACGGCATTCCGGCCGATGATCGCGCGCCGCTCGGCGCGCACGAAAAGGAGATCGGGCTGGGCCACCTCGCGCTCCATGCCTTTCCCGAACACCACATCCATCGGGGCATAGAAGACCTTGCCGAGCCTCTGTGCCCGCACGTGGGCGAGCAGCAGGAACACCAGATTGCGCGACACCTCCTGGTGTACGGCCGTAGGGGAGGGGACCATGACGATGTCTCCATCGAGAAGCTCGTAGCGCTTGTCGCTCGTGGCGACGAGCGACCGATAGTCCTCGTAGCTGAACCGGATCTGCGGGTTGGGGATGCTCACTGTATTCACCTCGCGCCCTTTTTATTTGGAAGCAGTTTAAAAATAAGGATAAGTGGGTATCCACTTCGCGCAAGTAGCACCAAGCTATAGTAGTATCGCGGCCGGAGGAACCACAACATATGGAGGTTAACTTGGGTTAACTTGGGTAAAGTGGATACGCACTTAAGGATAAAGGATAGCTGAAGGTGCCGTCCGACGGAGGCCACGGGAGATGGTTCAGTATCATAAGGACCCCCTAGCCGCTGCGCCCGCGGCCGACGAGCGCGTGCAGGCTCTGCAGGAGATCGCCCGGCAGGAGCACGGTCTTGCCGCCCGGCGAGGCGGCGAGATCGCGGATGGCCGTGATGTATTTTTCGCCGAGGAGATAATAGGCCGGGAGCTCGCGGTCCGAGATCGCGGCCGTCACCTTGCGGATGGCCTCGGCGGTGCCGTCGGCGAGCGTCACCTGGGCCTGGGCATCGCGGCGCGCCGACTCGAGCCGCGCCTCGGCCTGTAGGATCGCGGCCTGCTTTTCGCCTTCCGCCCGGGTCACGGCGGCCTTGCGTTCCCGCTCCGCGGCGGCCTGCTTCTCCATCGAGGTCTGCATGGTGGGCGAGGGCTTGATGTCCTGGATCTCGACGGATTTCACCGTGAGCCCCCAGTCCGCCACGTCGTCGGAGATCGATTCCTTGAGCCTGGCCTTGATCGTGTCGCGCGAGGACAGCGCGCTGTCGAGCTCCATGTCGCCGATGATGGCGCGCAGGGTGGTCTGAGTGATGTTTGAGACCGCGACCCGGAAGTCGGTGATCCCGTACACGGCCTTGACCGAGTCGGTGACCTTCACGAAGGCGATGGCGTTGGTGATGATGACGACGTTGTCGCGCGTGATCACCTCCTGCTCGGGGATGTCGAGGATGAGGTCCTTGGTCGGGACCTTGTAGGCGACCTGATCGATGTAGGGGATGACCAGGCACAACCCCGGGTTCAAGGTCGCATTGAACTTGCCCAATCGCTCGACCACCCATTCCTCGCCCTGGGGCACGATGCGCACCCCCTTGGCGACGCTCACCAAAATGAAGACGAAGATGACGATGGCTACGATGGTGGGACCCATGGCGTTCTCCATTTAATTAACCCCGCTAGTGCTAGTTGATCGGCTCGACTTTGAGCGTCTGACCGATGACATCGACGACGCGGGCGCGCTCGCCGCTCCGGATCGGCGCATCGGCGATCACGGTCCACGTATCCGAACCGAGCACCGGTTTCTGAAAGCGGATCGTCCCGCGGCTCATCTCCGAAACGTCCTTGGTGATCAAACCGCGCTCGCCGATGACGGCCTCCTTGGAAAGGCCGGAGCGGGTGCGTTGCGGGGCCGGGAAGAGCCAGAACCACAGCGCGACGAGGATAGCCGACAGCGCGCCCCAGAGACTGAACTCTTGCGCGAGAGTGAGGTGGACGAAGGCCTTGACCGCCCCGACCAGGCAGGCGGCGATGCCGAACCAGAGGATAAAAAACGTCGGGCCGGCCAGTTCGATCAGCATGAGGGCGAAGCCGCCCACGACCCAATACCACCACGGGATGTTCATGGACTCCCTCCTCGCCCGGAACGCGCCAGGGATCGGCAGCGCCCGGGCTCGACTCTACGGACCGCCCGGCAGGTCCGGGCAGGTCTTGCGGTAGGGCTCATCGCCCAGGTGCTCGGGCCATTCGTCGGCCGAGAGGTTGCGGCTCACATGCCCGCAGCCCAGGGCCACCAGGTCCTCCGGCCGCCACAGCGACACGGCGGCGGCGTTGCCCGAAGCGCTCGCGAGATAGCGATCATCGGCGCCGAAGGCGAGGGCCAGGACCGGGGCGTCGTGCTGCACCCGTCCGAGCGCCGCCCCATCGGCCGCGTCCCAGAGCCGCACGTTCTTGTCGAAGCCGGCGCTCGCGAGCGTCCGGCCGTCGTTCGAAAAGGCCACGGCCCGGACCGAGTCGTCGTGTGCCATCTCGAAGAGCTGCTTGCTTCCCGCGACCTGCCACACCCGCACGGTTTTGTCGTGGCTCGCCGTCGCGAGGCGCTGCCCGTCGGGGCTCAGTGCCACGCCCTGGACCGCGCCGCCGAGCTGGACGCGTCCGACTTCCTTGCCGCCCTGGATGTTCCAGAGCCGCGCGGTATCGTCCTGGCCGCCGGTCACGAGCAGGCGCCCATCGGCGCTCAGGGTCACCGCCAGCACCCCGTCCTCCTCGTGTCGGACCCGCACCACTGATTGGCCGTCCGCGAGCGCCCACACGGCGGCGCTGCCGTCCTCACTCCCGGTCGCCAGATAGGCGCTATCCGGGCTGAAGGCCACGGCCTTCACGGTGTCTTCGTGCGCTAAGGTCCGTTGCTCCGTCCCGGACGCCGCGTCCCAGACGATCGCGCGTGGCCCGCTCGCGGTCGCCAAGAGCTTGCCGTCCCGGCTCAGGGCGAGGGCCTCGACCAGGGAAGGGTGGTCGAGCCGCTGTCGCTCGCGGCCGGTCTCCGTGTCCCAGATCCGCGCGCTCTTGTCCCAGCTCGCGGTCACGAGCAGGGCGCCGTCCGGGCTCAGGGCGAGGCCCTGGACCAGGTCGTCGTGCCTCGCCTGCATGAGGGTCACCCCGGCCGTGGTGCGAAACACGTGGGCGTGATGACCCGCGGCCGCGACCAGGAGCTTGCCGTCCAGGCTCAGCATGACGCCCTCGACCGGGTCCGGCTCGACCACGCGGCCGAGCTCGCGCAGGCCCTCGCCGTCCAGGAGACGCGCGCCATGGCCGCTCGCGGTGGCGAGGTATTTTCCGTCCAGGCTGTACGACACGGCCGTCACGGGCCCCTCATGGGCGATGCGCCTCAGCTCCTGACCGCTGCCGCGGTCCCAGATCCGCACCGTGCCGTCGCCGACCGCGGTCGCGAGATAACGCCCGTCCGCGCTCGGGGCCAGGGCGGCCACCGCCGCGTCGTGGCGCATGCGCAGGGTCTCGGCGCCGCTCCTAAGGTCCCAGGTCACGGCGTCGTCCCCGCTCGCGATCATGAGGGTCGTCGCGTCGAGGCTGAAGGCGACCCCGACAGGCGCATCCCCGTGAGAGAAGCGCTGGACCTCGCGTGCGCCCTCGATCGCGTAGATGCGGGCGTCGCTGCCGGCCGTCGCGAGAAAATGCCCGTCGGGGCTGAAGGCCACGGCGACGATGGGATCGTCCTCTTCGATGGTCGCGATCGACTGGCCGGTCTTGGGATCGGAGACGCGTACGGCGCCATCCGCGTCCGCGCTCGCGACTAGGAGCCCGTCAGGGCTGAAGGCCACGGCTTGTACGGCGGCATCGTGCTCGATGACCGCGATCGGACGGCCGCTCGAGACCTCGAAGACACGCGCGGTCTCGTCGCCGCCCGCCGTTACGACATGTGTCCCATCGGGGCTGAAGGCGGCGCGGTGTACGGGACCCTCCTGATCGAGCACGGTCACGGGCGGTAGCAGCGCGTGCAGTCCCCGGCGCAGCACCCCATCGGCCTTGGCGCTCGGGTGGCGGCTCATGGCCTCCACAGCGAGCAGGACCCCCGTCGGGACGTGATCTCCGCCCTTTTGTACTAGGACCTCGGCCTCGGAGGCCAGACGCCCGGCGATCGACTCCTGGCGCGGATCCGACGGCGCGCGGCCCCGAGCGCCCACGGGGAGGGGCGAGAGGCCGCGCGCCCCGGCCGCGCGCGCGCGGCGTTCGGCGTCGGCGCGCAACTGGCGTTCCCGGTCCAGGTCCGCTTCGGCCGTGGCGAGCCGGGCGAGCGCCGCGCTACGCTCCCCACTCGCAATCATCGCCCAATAGAGTGCGGAGGCCGACCCCACCACGAGCGCCGCCAGGAGACCGGCGCCGAGGAGGCGCTCCCGGCGCTGGCGGCGCAGGTCATCCGCCTCGATGGCGTCCGGGGAGCGGCCGTGCAGCCGTGCGAGGAGACCGAGGATGGCGCCGCGAAAGCGGGTATGCCCGGGCAGGAGCGTGCGTTCCGCGCGCGCCCAGCGCAGGTCCACGACGGGGGGCCTGGCTTTGAGCTTCCCCTTCAAACCCTCCGGCAGCGAAGGGGTGCGGGCCCAGTCGAAGTCGCCGGCGGCCGGATCCCAAGCGATCTCGCCCTCGGTCAGGACCAGGATCAGGTCCTCGATCGGATGGCCTTCGAGCCAGCGCGCGAGGTCCGCGGCGACGCGCTCGGACCTGGCGGCCTCGCTGGAGGCGAGCAGCAGGAACCTCCCTGCGCCCGCGAGCGCCTCGTCGGCGCGGCCCTGCCGGGCGCGCCCTGAGAATAGATTTCCGAACAGGCCATTGCCGAACAGGCCATTTCCGAACAGGGGGTTCGCGAAGGTCGTACCCCACACGTTCAAGGCCCTGGTGCGGTTCCACGGGCGGGCGAAACGCTCGAACGCCCGCTTCAAGGCCCGCGCCAGGCGCTTGTCGCTCGGGTGGTAGGCGATATAGACGTGGTACCGCACTTTTCCCCCTATCGTCGTGTGTGATGTCCTCGACCGTGTGCGTGGCGGGCGCACCCATACGCATGGCGCCGTGGGTCCATCGCCCGGCGCAGCGCGCCGCACGTGCCGGTGCCGCCGAGTCCCCGCGGGCGCGGGCCGCGCGATCTTAACCCTCAGAAGTTCGTGAAAAAATCGTCGTCAGCGAAGGGAGGTCGCGCTGCACCCTCGGCGCGCCAATCCCCGCTTTCGCGAGGAGGGCTGCTCCCTGGCCCTGGCTTCCCGCCGGAGCACAGGACCGTTTCGCCGGGAGCGAAACGGAGCGCAAGCCCCGAAGGGGCGAGTCCCAAGGATGGGACGAGCAACCGGAGTGTATATCGAAATACATGAGGATTCCGAGCATCTCCGGATGCGTCGGAAAAACGGACCGGAGCGCAAGGAACGGGACCCTTGGGCACGACCACGTTGCCGAGGTCGCCCGCCTCGTTCTCGAAGCGGCGCGCCGAGGCCGCCCCCACGCCGGTGTCGAGGCTGGACACGATGTCGAGGATCTCCACCTTGCCCTCGAAGTCGGCGAACGAGATGTCGGTGAGGTCGGCGCGGGTGAGACGGAAGGCGGGACCCGGGCTGCCGACCTTGGGGAGATCGCCGACGGTGTGAATGGGATTGCCCTTGAGCGTGACGTTGGCCATGGCTTGTCCTCGCCGCCCACTGCCGCGCAAGTCGGCCGTGGGCTACCATGCTGCCATGCACTGGATCCTCCCCGTCGTCCTGCTCGCGGCGTGCGCTGGAGCCTCGGCACTCCCGACCGGGGACCCACCGGCCACCGACGACCTCAGCGGCCTCATGGGCCAGCCAGCGCCCGGGGAAGCTCGAGCACTGGTTCAACTCCGAGCCGCTCGCGCTAGAGGACCTGCGCGGCAAGGTGGTGCTGGTGCGCTGGTTCATGGCTCCGAGCTGCCCGTTCTGCAGCGCCACCGCGCCGGCCCTGAACCGTTTCGACGAGGAGTACCGCGGCCGCGGCCTGGTCGTGATCGGCGTGTACCACCACAAGGACCCCGAGCCGCTCGATGTCGAGACCGTGCGCGGCTACGTCGAGCACTACCA
>Ga0136625_1000618_pt1 | contig 11626 bp, 13 predicted proteins | sample AntDrymUQ4832306_2_FD_104672 | JGI IMG/M metagenome (GOLD analysis project Ga0136625, IMG submission 104672) | Polar desert sand microbial communities from Dry Valleys, Antarctica - metaG UQ483 (23.06) | ecosystem: Environmental > Terrestrial > Soil > Desert | place: Antarctica: Dry Valley...
ACGAGCGGCTCGTAGAAGTCCTTGCCCTCGTGCTCGCCGTAGTGGCGCCGGGCCGTCTCCTCGTCGAGGGTCATCATCTTCAGGGCGGCGATGTGCAGCCCCTTGCGTTCCATCCTGGCGATGATCTCCCCGGTCAGCCGGCGCGCGAAGGCATCGGGCTTGACGAGGATCAGCGTCCGGTCCATCTCGTCGTCCTCCATGCGGGTCGGTCGAGGCTCTAGGGGTCTATCTGGATAGACCCGTACTGGCCTGACCCATACTGGCCTGCCCGCGTGCGCATCTGGTCGTCAGGCATGTCGGACAGTCCGGCCTCGCAATAGGGGCACAGCTTCCACGTCGGATCCAGCGGGCGGGCGCAGTTGTTACAGGGGTCGCGCAGCTTGCGCATGCAGCTCGGGCAGCGCAGGAAGTCCTTCTCGACCTCGGAGTCGCAATGCGGGCAGAGCTGGTAGTTCAGGTCGGACAGGCGCGCCTCAGCGGCCTGCATCTCCAGCTCGCGCTCGCGGACGTCCTCGAGGTACTCCGGGGGGCGCACGATCACGTACAGGATCGTGCCGACGAACGGGAACGCCGACGCCACCGTCGCGCAGATGACCAGCATCGGGTCCTCGATCCGGCGCATCGCATCCATGTAGGTCCAGTAGATCAGCGCCAGGTAGATGACGACCAGGAACAGGATCACCATGCTGATGAAGAGGTTCACCGCGTCGCTGTTGATGCCGAAGATCGCAAGCACGATCGGGGGAGCTTATCCGTCCGACTACAGGAAAAGCCTGCCGAACCCGTATCCGATCCCGAAGAAGACCAAGATCACGAGCGCAACGATGATCGCGACGACGCTGACGAGCACCAGCGTGGAGGGGCGATCTTCGTTCACAGCATCGAGCGGGGGCCGGAGCCGGGGGGCCGCTTCAGGTCGGCGATGAGGTAGATCGAGCCCGTCGCCAGCACGACGCCACCGTCGCCTGCGAGCTCGCGCGCGACGGTCAGGGCCCGGTGCGGATCGGCCTCGACGCGGGTGAAGCGCTGCTCGCCCTCCACACCGAGCTGACCCGCCAGCGACGCCAGCGTCGCCGGTGACAGCGCGCGAGGGTTGGCGTTCGTCGTGAAGACCGCGCCGGCGCACAACGGCAGCAGCTCGCCCAGCATCGTCGCCGCGTCCTTGTCGTCGAGCACCGACAGCACCGCGACCAGCGACCGCCCGGCGAGGAAGCCGCGCAGCGTCTCGACGAGCGCCGCCACGCCGCTCGGGTTATGGGCGCCATCGAGCACGACCACGCCGCTGGCGTCGAGAGCCCTCACGAGCTCAAAGCGCCCCGGCACGAGCGTCGAGGCGGCGGCCGCACGCACGGCGTCGGGCGCCAGACCGCCGAGAAACGCCTCGGCTGCGGCGCACGCGACCGCGAAGTTGCGCCGTTGAAAGTCCCCGCGAGCGAGCAGCTCGAAGTCCGCCGGGATCCAGCGAGGCTCCGCCGGAGCGCGCACGATCGCGGCGCCCTGGCGCTCGGCGACGAGCTGCGCCTCTGCGTCGGCATCGGGGTGCAGCGCGGCCCCGAGCACGAGGGTCGCGCCGCGGGCGACGATCGCCAGCTTCTCGCGCGCGATGTCCTTGACGGTCGGGCCGAGCCAGCGCGTGTGCTCCAGGCCGACGTTCGTGAGCACGGCGATGCCGGCATCGAGCACGTTGGTCGCGTCCCAGCGCCCGCCGAGCCCGGCCTCCACGACCGCGACGTCGACCTGCGCTTCGGCCAGCTGCGCGTAGGCGGCGGCGGTCAGCGCCTCGAACTGCGTGACGCGGTCGCCGGGCTCGAGCGTGCGATCGACGATCTGCGCGGCGCGGCGCGCGCGGTGCAGCGCGGCCGCGAGCCGCTCGTCGCTGATCTCGGCGCCGCCCACGAGGATCCGCTCGGCGAAGGAGACGAGGTGCGGCGACAGGTAGGCGCCGCTGTTGCACCCGTGGTGTGCCAGCAGCGCCTCGATCATCCGCACGGTCGAGGACTTGCCGTTCGTGCCGACGACGTGGATCGCCCGGAACGCCTCGTTCGGCGCACCGAGCGCCGTCATCAGCCGGCGCATCCGGTCCAGGCCGAAGCGCATGCCGAACAGCTCAAGGCCCAGCAGCCAGCCCTCGGCGTCGCCGGCGCTCCAGGCGGCGGTGCGTGGGCGCGGCTCGCTCATCGGTCCTCTTGCGCAGGCGCCTCCAGGGCTGCGAGATCGGACCGCAGCCCCTCGAGCTTGGAGCGCTCGGCGGCGACGACCGCCGCGGGCGCCTTGGCGACGAAGCGCTCGTTGGCGAGCTTGCCCTGCGCACGGGCGATCTCCTTGTGCAGGCGCTCGCGCTGATCGTCCAGGCGCCGCTCGGCGGCACCGAGGTCGACGACGTCGGAGTCGAGCACCTGAACGCTTCCGCCTGGGATCGCGACGCTCGCCACCTCGCCGCGCGCACCGCCGTTGACGGCGGACGGATCCTCGAAGTCAAAGCGCGCGAGCGCGGCGATCCGGATCGCCGTCGCGTCATAGCCGGAGGCCTGCAGCAGGCCCGGCACGACAGCCCCCGGCTTGACGCCGACGGATTCGCGCCACGTGCGCAGCGCCTTGATCGCGCCGATCGCCCGCTCCAGCTCGGCCTCGGCGTCAGCGTCGCGCAGCGCGTCGTCGGGCTCGGGCAGCCGGCTGGCGGCGAGCAGCCCGTCGTTGCCCAGCAGCGCCCACAGCTCCTCGGTGACGAATGGGATCACCGGGTGCGCGGTGGCGATCGTCTCGCCCAGCACGTGCAGCAGCGTCGCGCCGAGCGCGGCGCGATCATCGCTATCGGCGGCGCCTTCGGCAACGCCGGCGCCGGGGTCGCCGGCGCTGGAAGCACCGCTCAGCCGCGGCTTGACCAGCTCGAGGTACCAGTCGCACAGCTCGCCGTAGATGAAGTCGTACAGCCCGAGCGCGGCCTTGGCGAAGTCGAAGCTGTCGGTCCGGGCCTGCGTATCGGCCTTGATCGCCTGTAGCCGCGACAGGATCCAGCGGTCCTCGACCGTGCGCGGCCGTGGCGCGGGATCGACGGGATGGGCGGGATCGGTGTCAACCCGCAGGGCGACGAAGCGTGTCGCGTTGTAGAGCTTGTTGGCGAGCGCCTGGCCCTGCTGGACCTTCTCCTCGCTGAAGCGCACGTCCTGCGTCGAGGACATCGCGAGCAGGCCGAAGCGCACCGCGTCCGCGCCGTAGGCGGGGAAGTCGCCACCCTGCGAGAAGACCGGTGGCCGCGGGCCGCCATCGATGAGGTCGAGCGGGTCGATCCCGGTGCCGAGCGACTTGCTCATCCGCCGGCCGTCGGGCGCCTGGATGATCGAGTGCACGTAGACGTCGTCGAACGGGATGTCGTCGGTGAAGCGCAGGCCCATCATCACCATCCGCGCCACCCAGAGAAAGAGGATGTCGCGCCCCGTGGAGAGCACGTCGGTTGGATAGAAGGCGCGCAGCTCGCGCGTCTGATCGGGCCAGCCGAGCGTCGCGAACGGCCACAGCGCCGAGGAGAACCACGTGTCGAGCACGTCGGGGTCGCGCTCCCAGCCCTCGCCATCCGGCGGCTGCGCTCCGACGTGCGTCTCGCACGTGCCCGAACCGGGATCGTCGGCTGACCCGGTGCGGGTGTCGGCGCGGTACCAGACCGGGATCTGGTGGCCCCACCACAGCTGGCGCGAGATGCACCAAGGACGGATCTCCGACAGCCAATCGATGTAGCGCTTGGACTGCGACGCCGGATGGATGCGCAAGCGGCCCCCGCGGACGGCGTCGATCGCCGGCGCCGCCAGCTCGTCCATCCGCATGAACCACTGCAGCGAGATCAGCGGCTCGACGCGCGCGCCCGAGCGATGGCTGTAGGGCACGGTGTGCACGTACTCCTCCGTCGCGCGGATGGCGTCCTGCTCGCGCAGGTCGGCGACGACCCGCTCGCGCGCCTCGTCGACCGAGAGTCCCGCGTAGCGCTCGCCGGCCGCCGTCGTCATCAGGCCGTCCTCGCCGATGACGCCCAGCTCGTCGAGGCCGTGGCGGCGGCCGATCTCGAAGTCGTTGGGGTCGTGACCGGGCGTGATCTTCAGCGCGCCGGTACCGAAGTCGGTCTTGACGTGCTCGTCGGCGATGATCGGTAGCCGGCGGCCGACGAGCGGCAGGATCGCCTCCTGGCCGACGAGGTGCCTGTAGCGCTCGTCGTCGGGGTGCACCGCGACGGCGGTGTCGGCGAGCATCGTCTCCGGACGAACCGTCGCGACGATCAGCTCACCGTCGCCCGACGCGAGCGGATAGGCGATCGAGTAGAGCGTGTCGACGATGCCCTCGCGCTCCTGCACCTCGAGTTCGGAGATCGCCGAGCGCAGGCCCGGATCCCAGTTGACCATGTAGTGGTCGCGGTAGATCAGCCCCTGTTCGTAGAGCTCGACGAAGACCTTCTGCACGGCCGTGACGTAGGCCTCGTCCATCGTGAAGCGCTCGTGCTCGTAGTCGAGCGTCGCACCGAGGCGCATGAACTGCTCGATGATCTGCCCGCCGTAGAGGTCGCGCCATTCCCACACCTGCTCGACGAACGCCTCGCGCCCGATCTGCTCGCGCGACGTGCCCCGCCCGATCAGCGCCTTCTCGACCTGACGCTGCGTCGCGATGCCCGCGTGGTCGGTGCCGAGAATCCATTTCGTGCGCTTGCCGCGCATGCGGTTGGTGCGTACGAGCACGTCCTGGATCGTGCCGTTGAGCGCGTGGCCCATGTGCAGCGCGCCGGTGACGTTGGGCGGCGGCACGGCGATCGAGTAGTTCTCGGCAGCGGTGCCCTCGGGCTCGGGATGGACCAGGTGCGCGGCCAACCAGCGCTCGAGCACCCGCGGTTCCACCTCGGAGGGCACAAAACGCGTGCGGTCGCGGAGATCGGACATCCACGCCGGAGTCTATGGAGCACCACGCGGTGGGCGCATGAGGCGTTACCTGCCGCGAAAGCGGGACTAGCGCCGTCGCCCCGTCGTCGCGCGCCGGCCGATCGGCACCAGGCTGCGGGCGATCGCCGCCGGCTCGAGCTTGGCGACGAGCCGGCGGACGTCCGCGCGCTCGCTCGTCGACAGCCTCGTCGGGTTCCCCTGGGACTTCTTGATCAGCTCCGTCAGCCGCTTGCGATCGCCGGGCGCAAGGCGCTGCCAGTGCTTGCGCAGCGTCATCGCCAGCTCGAAGACCACGACCCACGGCAGCGATCGGACGCGGGCGACGGATGACAGCGGCGGCATGGGAATCATCGTAGCGAGCACGAATGCTCATGACTTTTAGTTCATACTGCACCTGGGATGTCACGCGCGGCAGCGATGATCCGTGAAGCCAGGCTTCTTGCCGGCCTGACCCAGGCGGGGCTCGCCGCACGCCTTGGCGTTAGCCAGTCGGCGATCGCGAAGCTAGAGCGCGAGGGGTCCAACCCGACGGTCGAGACGCTCGACCGCACGCTGCGTGCGGCCGGCCACCGTCTCCAGCTCATCGCTCCGGCGTGGAGCGATGGTGTTGACGAGAGCCTCATTCGCCAGGCGCTGGAGCGCTCGCCGGCTGAGCGCATCAAGAGCTTCGAACGGCTGCATGCGGACGCACGTCGCTTGCAGATCGCCGCCGCGCGATCGCGCGATCGTGCCGCCTGAGCTTCGCGTCTCGTCACTGCTTGGGCGGCTGGCGAGCGCCAACGTCGACTTCGTCGTTATTGGTGGCGTCGCGGTGATCGCACATGGCTATGTGCGCAACACCGAGGATCTGGACATCTGCTATTCGCCCGACGATGTCAACCTCGAGGCACTCGGCGGTGTGCTGCTCGAGCTCGATGCGCGACTGCGCGGCATTGATGAGGAGATCCCGTTCACTCCTGACGCACGCACCCTGCGCCGTACCCAGATTCTGACGCTCGATACGCGCGACGGCGGACTGGATCTGCTGGTCGATCCCGAGGGCTCGCCGGGCTACGGCGCGCTCAAAGCGCGCGCGCAACGCATCCACTTCGACGGCTTCGAGATACTGATCGCGTCCGTCGAGGACCTGCTGGCGATGAAGCGTTCTGCCGACCGGTCCAAGGATCGAGCGGACATCGAAGCGCTCACAGCGATCCTGCGACTGCGGCGCCGGCCGGGAACCTCGGACGAGGGCGGGGCTTAACCGCTACGCCGACTCGGCGTGGCGCGACTGCTCGTCCTCGGGCGCGGCCTCGGTGACGAGCGTCGGCGACTGGCCCTTCTCGATCGTCTCCTTGGTCACGACGCACTTCTTGACGTCGCGCCGCGAGGGCAGCTCGAATTGCACCTCCAGCAGCGTCTCCTCGATGATCGAGCGCAGGCCACGCGCGCCGGTCTCGCGCGCCAGCGCCTTGTCGGCCACCGACACGAGCGCCTCGTCGGAGAAGACGAGCTCGATCCCGTCGAAGGAGAAGAAGCGCTGGAACTGCTTGACGAGCGCGTTGCGCGGCTCGGTGAGGATCGTGATCAGGTCGTCGCGCGTGAGCTGGTGCACAGCCGAGACCACCGGCAAGCGGCCGATGAACTCGGGGATCAGCCCGTAGTTGACGAGGTCCTCGGGCAGCGTCTGCTCGAAGACCTCGCCCTGGTCGTGCTTGGCCTTGGACTGCAGCTTGGCGCCGAAGCCGACGCCGTGGGAGCCGATGCGTCGCTCGATGACCTTGTCGAGGTTCGCGAACGCGCCGCCGCAGATGAACAGGACGTTGGTCGTGTCGATCGACAGGAACTCCTGATGGGGATGCTTGCGCCCGCCTTGAGGCGGCACCGACGCGGTGGTCCCCTCGAGGATCTTCAGCAGCGCCTGCTGAACGCCCTCGCCGGACACGTCGCGCGTGATCGACGGGTTGTCGGCCTTGCGCGCGATCTTGTCGACCTCGTCGATGTAGATGATCCCCGTCTCGGCCTTCTTGACGTCGTAGTCGGCCGCCTGGATGAGCTTGAGCAGGATGTTCTCGACGTCCTCGCCGACATAGCCGGCCTCGGTCAGCGCGGTCGCGTCGGCGATCGCGAACGGCACGTTGAGGATCCGCGCCAGCGTCTGGGCGAGCAGCGTCTTGCCGCAGCCGGTCGGGCCGAGTAACAGGATGTTGGACTTCTGCAGCTCGATGTCCGAGTCGTCGACCTGCATCATCTGCACGCGCTTGTAGTGGTTGTAGACCGCTACGGACAGCGTGCGCTTGGACTCGTCCTGACCGACGACGTACTCGTCGAGCACGTCGTAGATCTCGCGCGGCTTGGGCAGCGACTCGATGTCGAACGACGGCGGAGCGGTGAGCTCCTCGTCGATGATCTCGTTACAGAGATCGATGCACTCGTCGCAGATGTAGACGCCGGGGCCGGCGATCAGCTTCTTGACCTGGCGCTGGGACTTGCCGCAGAAGGAGCAGAGAAGCTGTTCGTTGGAGTCTGTCGGTCGCGCCATGGATCAATCAGTGCTGGTGGATCACCCTGTCGATGATGCCGTAATCCTTCGCCTCGTCACTGGAGAGGAAGTAATCGCGCTCGGTATCGGTGCGAACCTTTGCGTATTCCTGCTTGGTGTGCTTGGCGATGATCTCGTCGAGTCGCCGGCGGATGTCGATGATCTCCTTGGCATGGATCTCGATATCCGTCGCCTGGCCCTGGAATCCACTCGACACCTGATGGATCAGGATCTTCGCGTTGGGCAGCGCCATCCGCTTGCCGTCGGCGCCACCGGCCAGCAGCAGCGCGCCCATCGACATCGCGATCCCGACGCAGATCGTGGACACGTCGGGCTTGATGAACTGCATCGTGTCGTAGATCGCCAGGCCCGAGTAGACCGAGCCGCCCGGCGAGTTGATGTACAGCGAGATGTCCTTCTCGGGGTCCTCGGACTCCAGGTGCAAGAGCTGAGCCACGATCAGGTTGGCGATCTGGTCGTCGACGGGCGTCCCCAGAAAGACAATCCGCTCGTTGAGCAGTCGGCTGTAGATGTCGAAGGCGCGCTCGCCTCGCGACGTCTGCTCGACCACCATGGGGACAAGTGGGCTCATGGTCCTCGCTTCAGTTACGCGTCGTCGCTCGAACTCCTGCCGGGCAGCCTAGCAATCGGCCCGCCGCCTCCTGCTGCCTTTGCTTAGCCGTTCGTCTCGTAGCTCTGGGCCACGAACCGCTGGCTCGTCAGTCCGGGGTCCAAAGCTTCTTGTCGTCGTCCTTGGCCTTCGCCTTGGGCTTGGACTTCGCCTTGGACTTGGACTTCGGCTTGGCCTTCTCGGCGCCCTTCTCGGGCGTCCACAGCTTCTCCGCCGCCTCGGCCTTGGCCTTGGCCTTCTCGGCCTCGTCGATGCCGATCGGCTTGGCCGACTCCACGACGAGGTCGATCGCGCGCTGCGCGGCGACCTCGCGCGCGAGCTCGTCGACGCGGTTGGCCTGGCGCAGTTTGTCCAGCAGCTTCTGCCGCGAGATCTGCTCGCGCTCGGCCGCCGGCTCCAGCGCGTCGAGCAGCTGCTGCTCGGTCGCCTCGATCCCCTCGGCCTCGATGATCGCCGCGAGCACCGCCTCGCGGCGCAGCTGCTGCTCGGCCTCGGGCTTGTTGCCCTCGACGACCTCCTCCTCGGTCTTGCCGGCGATCGTCAGGTAGGCCTCCTTGGCGATCCCCTGGTGCGAGAGGTGGTGCAGCATCCGGTCCAAGAGCTCGGCCGCGCGGGCCTCGACGAGCGTGTCGGGCACCTCGACCTCCGCCTCGGCGACGACGGCGTCCACGGCAGTGGCGCGGAACTCGACCTCGACGCGCTCGGCGTCGATCTTCAGCAGCCGCTCGTTGAGCTCGGCCATCAGCTCGTCGAGCGTGTCGTGGCCGGTCGCGTCGGAGGCGAACTCGTCGTCGAGGTCGGGCAGGTGCTTGTGCTTGACGGCCTTGACGGTGATCTCGAACTGGGCCGGCTTGCCCGCGACGTGCTTGGCGCCGTAGTCGTCGGGGAAGACGGCGTCGACGGTGACCGTCTCGTTGGCCTGCACGCCGATCAGGCCGTCCTCGAAGCCGGGGATCAGCTGACCGCCGCCGAGCTCGACGAGCTGGTCGCGTCCCTCGCCGCCCTCGAATGGCTCGCCCTCGACGGTGCCGACGAAGTCGATCGTGACGAAGTCGCCGCTCTGCGCCGGGCGCTTGACGACGTGCAGGTGGGCGAGGCGCTCGCGCAGCTCGTCGATCTCGCTGTCGACCTCCTCCTGATCGACGGCGGGCTCACGCCGTCCGACCTCGAGCCCCTGGTAGCCGCCGAGCTTGGCGGCCGGACGCACGCCGACCTCGAAGGAGAACGCCAGCGGCTGCCCTTCGGGTGGCATATCGCCGAGGTTGACCTGCGGGTCGCCGACGGGGGCGATGCCCGAGTCGTCGACGGCCTTGACGTACCAGTCCGTCAGCCGGTCGCGGACGACCTCGTCCAGGACGGCGTCGCGGCCGAGGCGCTGGATGATGACCGGCGGCGGGATCTTGCCCTGCCGGAAGCCCGGCATCTTCATCTCGCGACCGAGGTTGCGAGCGGTGCTCTCGAGCGATCGCTGGATCTCTTCGGCGGCGATCTCGGCACGCACGCGCACGCGTGACTCGGGCAGCTCTGTGATGGTGGTCTTGATTGCGGTGGTCATCGGCGGGACACCTTATCGTCACGCCGTGCCCCGCCCCCGTTCAGCGCGCGAGACCGTGGCCGCATGGATCGCGACCGGCCCGATCGGACACCTCGTCGCGGGGGTCGCCGACTGGCTCGAGCTGCTCGGGCGCTACGTGCGCGCGCGAGCACGGGGGGAGCGCCTGTAGCTACTCGCCGAACAGGTTCAGCAGCGACAGGAAGATGTTGACGATCGACACGAAGATGCCGGTCGCAAGCCAGATCGCGTCGTCCTCGGTGCCGTGCTTGCGCAGGTAGTTGAAGTCGACGGTGATCAGCGCTGCCGACAGCACGTAGATGATGATGCTGATGATCGGGTTGGCGCCGGTCGTGAACAGCATCAGCCCGATCGACACGATCACGGCGCCGAACACGAGCAGCGACAGCGGGCGCAATGAACGGCGCAAGGTCCTTGCTGAGCGCGAACCCCAACGCTCCCATGGCTGTGACTGTCAGCGCCGTGCCGCCGGCCGCCTGCGTGATCGCCGTCGGGTCGTTGGCGACGAAGTAGGCGATCACCGGACCGAGTCCGAGACCGATCATGAGCGCCGTGGCGTACAGCCAACTGATCCCGAGCGGGCCGACGCGCAGGCGCTGCACGAAGGCGGAGGCGATCAGCATCCCGAAGCCGGCGAACGAGAGGATCCGCGCCGTGCCGATCGACAGCTCGCGACCGACATACGTGCCGAGCGCCATGAAGGCGATCGCCACGGCGACGAGGAACATCACCTGGCCGAGCAGCGTTGCGGTGCTCGCCTGGGCGCTCGAGCGAGCGGCGAACGCAGAGCGGGCGTCCTCCATCGCGGACCTCCTCGGCCTGAGGCTGGGGTGAGGGTGAGGGTGAGGGTACCGCGCCGCGCGGGCGCTGTGGAGCGCTGGCGAGCCGGTGGTTGTTAGGGTGAGGCGGATGCACGTACGAGCGGGCGTCGGCGGCGCCCTTGCAGCACTCGCGCTCGCCGCCCCGGCGCTCGCGCAGGCTCCGGCGCCTGCGATCGGCAACTTCGGCGGCGGCTTCGTCCTTGCTCCCCCGAAGGACCCCCTGGGCGCCGGCAACGCGGTCCTCGGGATGCGGGCGACAGCGGGCGGCAAGCTGCGGATCGAGGCGACGATTCCGGGGCGCTGCGGCGGCGGCACGTTCCCCGCCAAGGCAAAGGTCGCGGCCGACGGCCGTTTCGTCGCCAGGGGCACGAGCCGCCGCCGGCCCGAGCCGGGCCTGCGCGTCGAGACGACGTACAGGGTCGCCGGCACGCTCACGGCCAGCGGTGTCGATCAGGGCACCGCGCGGGCGACGACTGAGGTCCGGGAGAGGGGCCGCGAGACGGTTCGCTGCCAGTCGGGCACCGTCCCCTTCAAGGCGCGCCGTCCGCGCGCAGAGCTAGGCATCGGAACGCCGGGCGCGGCGCCAAACGCGCGCTACTACGGCATCACCTCCGAGAAGCGCAACGGTCAGCGGCGCGGCATCGTCCTGCGCGTCTCCGACGGCGGCGCGATTCTCACGCGCGCGCTGTACGCCGTCACGCTGAGGTGCGGCAAGCTTGTGTTCCCCGACGTCCTCGACACACCGCGCCGCAGCCTCACGATCGATGCGCAGGGTCGCGTCAAAGACCGCGTCCGCGGCACGGATCGCACCGCCAGAACGGTGACCCGCTACGACGAGCGCTTCTCCGGCACGCTTGGCTCGACCGGCGCCAAGGGCACCCTGTCGATCACCGAGCGCACGAGCAGCCGCAAGACCGGCAAGCTCCTCGAGACATGCAGGACGGGCAGCATCAAATGGACGGCCGCGCCGTAGGGCACTGAGCGACACGAACGAGGAGGGGCCTTCGCGGACCCCACCCTTACGTTCCGTTCACCGAGACGTTCGCGAGCGCGCGCAAAGCCAGGCTGAGCGCTCTGACGCCGGACTGATGGGCGCTGATGACGCGGGCGCCCGAACGCGCGACAGCCGCAACGTCCTCGCGCTCGCGTCGAGCGATACGAATG
>Ga0136625_1000620_pt1 | contig 11596 bp, 13 predicted proteins | sample AntDrymUQ4832306_2_FD_104672 | JGI IMG/M metagenome (GOLD analysis project Ga0136625, IMG submission 104672) | Polar desert sand microbial communities from Dry Valleys, Antarctica - metaG UQ483 (23.06) | ecosystem: Environmental > Terrestrial > Soil > Desert | place: Antarctica: Dry Valley...
TCGACGACTTATCGCGCTCACCCTCGCCGAAATCCGCCGACTCCTCAACCTCATCCACCGCGGCCAACACGGCATCACCCACGGCCTGCACTGGTCAACCTGGCGCCGCCGACACCAAGCCCAAGCCCGCCGAGCCCACATCCGACGCCACCTTCGCCTACAAACTCTGATGATCTAGCGCTGTAGTACTAGAACCGTCAGGACACGCCGCGTTCGGCCTCCAGCAGCCGAAGCCACACCTCGCTCAGGGTCGGGAACGGGGGCACGGCGTGCCAGAGTGTGTCCAGCGGCACCTTGCCGACTATGGCGATCGTGGCCGCGTGCAGCAGCTCACCGACCCCGGGGCCGACGAACGTCGCGCCGACGACCACCCGGCGGGCGGTGTCGATGACCAGCTGGGCGGTGCCGTGGACGCCCTTGCCGGCCAGGGCGCCCGCCGCGGTGGAGCCGAGGTCGTAGCGCACCGTGCGCACGTCGATGCCGGCGTCGCGGGCCTGCTGCTCGGTCCGCCCGACGGCGGCGACCTGCGGGTCGGTGAACGTCACCCGGGGAACGGCGACGTGGTCGGCCCAGGCGGCGCGGTCGTGCCCGGCGATGATGTCACCGACCAGCCGGGCCTGGTACTTGCCCTGGTGGGTGAGCAGCGCGCGCCCGTTCACGTCGCCCGCGGCGTAGAGCCAGCCCCCGTCGACGCCGCACACCCGCAGCTGGTCGTCGGTGTCGAGGTAGCCGCCGGGGGTCAGCCCGACGGTGTCGAGGCCGATGTCGTCGGTGTTGGCGCGGCGGCCCGCGGCGACGAGCAGCTCGTCGGCGGCGAGCTCGGTGCCGTCGTCGAGCACCAGCGTGACCGGGCCGTCCGGGGAAGACCGGACGGCCCGCTCCGCCCGCACTCCGGTGCGCACGGTGATCCCCTGGCCGGTGAGCGCGGCGGCCAGCTCGGCGCCCACGAACGGCTCCTCCTGGGACAGCAGCCGGTCGGTCTGCTCGATGATGGTGACCTCCTCGGCGCCCAGCCAGCGGTAGGCCTGGGCCATCTCGGAGCCGACGACGCCGCCGCCGAGTACGAGCAGTCGCCGGGGGATCTGCTTGGCCGCGGTGACGTCGCGGTTGTCCCACACGGTGATGTCGCGCAGTCCGTCGATCGGGGGGACCGAGGCGCCGCTGCCGGTGGCGATGACGACGGCCTTGCGGGCGGTGAGCGCGGTGGTGGTCCCGTCCGGGGCGGTGACCTCGACGGCGCGTTCGGCGGTCAGACGTCCGAGACCGCGGACGACGTCGACGCCGATGTTCGCGAGCCAGTCGGCCTGCGGCCCGTCGTCCCAGCCGCTGCTGAACGCGTCCCGGGTGGCCAGGGTCTGCTCCACGTCGACGGTGCCGGTGATCGCGGTCGCGGCGGCGGGGACCCGGCGGGCGGCGGCGAGTGCCTCGCCGGGGCGCAGCAGCGCCTTGCTGGGCATGCACGCCCAGTAGGAGCACTCGCCACCGATCAGCTCGCTCTCCACGACCGCGGCGGTCAGCCCGTTGTGCCGGGCGTACCAGGCCGCGTTCTCACCGGTCGACCCGCCGCCGATCACGATGACGTCGTACTCCTGCTGGTCCATCTGCTCTCCCATCGCTGCACGTTCCCGCCCCTCGTCCGCGGTGGGTTCCCAGCCGGTACGAACCCCACTCCTTCGACATCGGGGCACCGTCTGTCAGCACGCTGACACCATCCGCGGTGGCGCGGTCGGCGTTCACCCGGTGGTGTCGTCGTCGAGCAGGCGTGCGGCGAACTCCTCGAGGCGGTCCACGGCCGCGGCGTCGGGGGTCTGTCCGCCGCGCACCAGCGACCGCCGGATCTGGTCGTGGACGGCGGCCTCGAGCCCGCACTGCCTGCATCGCTCGAGGTGTTCTCGCAGCAGGGCGGTGTCGCGCGCGTCGAGAGTGCCGTCGAGGTGGTGTTGTAGGAGTCGGCCTGCGCGCCGGCACCGGCTGCGGGAGATCGGAGAGCACCGCGCGCGGTAGGACAGGCGGGACCAGATGCTCACAGGGCGTCACCTTGCTTCGGAACTGTTCCAGCGGCGGCGAGCAGGCGCCGCATCCGGGTGCGGGCGGAGTGCAGTCGGCTCATCACGGTGCCCTCGGGGACGTCGAGCCGCCGGGCGGCCTGGGCGTAGCTGAGGCCTTCGACGTCGACGAGGGTGACCGCGGCCTGCTGGTGCGCGGTGAGTCGGCGGAAGGCCTGTTGCACGGCTTGGTCGAACTCCGCGTCGAGGACGACGTTCTCCGCCGAGTCCTGCGAGACGGCCTCGTCGAGGCCGTCGAGGTCGGCGCCGGGGTCGGTGAGCAGGTCGGGTCGCCAGGTGCGGTGGCTGTTGGCGCCTGCGTTTCGCATGGTGGTCATCGGCCAGGCGCGGGGGTGGGCGCCGTCGAAGCGGTCGATGGAGCGGTAGGCGCGGACGAGGGTGTCCTGAACGAGGTCCTCGGCGTCGGCGGGCTGGGCGGTCAGTGCGCGGGCGCCGGCGAGCAGGGCCGGGATGTGTGGCACGACGTGGTGCCGGAACAGCTCGCCTCGGCTGCTGCCCGCGATGTCCTGGGTGTCGTCCTGGATGTCCAAGCGAACCGCGATCCTGTGCTGGTGGGGGTGGAACGAGCCGCGCCCCGGGGTCCGGCTTCGTGAGCCGGGCCTCGGGGCGGGGAGTGGCGGCGATCAGCCCAGGAGGTTGCCCAGGATCTCGTCGTCGTTGTCGTAGTGGTCGTCGTTGTCGTCGTCACCCAGGATCTCGTCGTCGTCGTCGTTGTCGTAGCTGTCGTCGTTGTTGTCGCGGCCGTCGTTGTCGTTGTCGTCGCCGTCGCCGAGGACGTCGTCGCCGAGGAGGTCGCCGAGGATGCCGTTGTCGTCGTCGTAGCGGTCGCTGTCGTAGCTCGCGCTGACGCTGGTCTCGGTGTCGACGCCGACGTTGCCGGAGGTGTCCTCGGAGGCGAAGGCGGCTCCGGTGCCGACGAACAGCAGCGGCACGGCGACGGCCGAGGCGACGAGGGAACGCGTGACGATACGCATGTGAGGATGTCCTTCCGTGATTCTGGGACGGGCGGTGTCCGGGATGCCGGGCACTTCCTCCCGCTGCGGGATTCCGGTGACCCGCACTCAAGGAACCCGGATAGGCCCTGCCGTCTTCGGTGTCGGTGACGTGGATCACACCATCCGGGGTGCGGCGGGGACAGGCGGAATGACCGGGCCCGCCCACGTGTTGCGGGGTCGCGCCGGCCGGGTAGTCGGACCTCGATGCCCGAGACCGGAACCCCGGTCGGCGCAGGCGAGCATGTCTCGCCCGAGGAACAGGAGAGCCCGTGTCGACGCAGTACCGATACCCACACTTCCGCGCATCCCTGCTGGCCGAGGACAGCTCGTTCTCCGGTGGCGTCGCCCCCGGCGGCCGCTTCCCGGACTTCGACCTGCCGACCACCGACGGCGGGCGGGCCACCAGCCGTGAGCTGCTGGGCGACCGCCCCCTGTTCGTCTACTTCGGATCGATCACTTGACCGATGACGGCCAGCGCCGGTCCGGCGCTGCACGAGATGCACGACGAGTTCGGCGACCGCGTGCGGTTCCTCACGCTCTACGTGCGGGAGGCACACCCGGGGGACCACTTCCCACAGCCGTCGGACCTCGCCACGAAGACGGCGCACGCCCAGGCCTACGTGCGGCGCGACTCGATCCCGTGGCCGGTCGCGGTCGACGACGTCGACGGCGACCTGCACCGCGCCCTCGACCCGAAGCCCGACGCGGTGTACCTCGTGGACCCCGACGGGACCGTGATGTTCCGGGCCCTGTGGGCGAACGATCCGGGCCCGCTGCGCGCTGCGCTGCGCCTCGCCGCGACCGGCCACCGGGGTCCGATCGGCGAGAGCGAGGCGATGGCCGGTGCCTTGATGCGCGGGACCGGGGAGATGTGGCGGGTCCTGTCGGCAGCCGGGCCCGTCGCACTGCGAGACGTCGCCACGCAGGCCCCGCCGATGTGGATGTCGGCCCGGGTCGCCGACGCACTCCGCCCGCTGCCCTCCGGGCTGCGCGGAGCGCTGGGGACCGCGCTTCCGATGCTGGGGCCGCCGGTGCGCTGCTCGCCTGGTCCCGGCGTCGCAGGCGCCGCCACGTCACCGGGTGACGGCAGGCCTCAGCGGCTGCCGGTGGTCATCGATCACACCGCATCGGTCACGACGACGATCTCGGAGTGCAGGGTGCGGTGCACCGGGCACCGGTCGGCGATCGCCAGCAGCGCCGCGCGCTGGGTGTCGTCGAGGTCGCCGTCGAGGTGGATCTCGCGGATGATCCGGTCGAGCAGGCCGGTGTCGGTCTCGCAGGAGATGCAGTCCGCCGCGTGCAGCGTGTCGTGGGTGAGGGTCACGGTGCTGCGCCGCAGGTCCCAACCCTTGCGCTCGGCGTACATCCGCATGGTCATGGTCGTGCACGCGCCGAGGGCGGAGAGCAGCAGCTGGTAGGGGTCGGGGGCGCTGCCGAGGCCACCGACGGACGGCGGCTCGTCGGCCGACCACCCGTGCTCGGCGGTGCGGATGCGCTGGGTGAACCGGCCGACGCCGCTCTCGGTCACCTCGACGGTGCCCGGCTCCGGCGTCGTCGGGTCGGCCTGCGCCTCGTCGAGGTAGGGCGCGGCCCAGGCGGAGATGAGCGCGGCGACCCGGTCGGCGTCGGCGGCGCGGGTGAGCAGATGGTCGGCGCCGTCGAGGGCGACGAACGACGCCGCGGACCCGGCGGCGTCGACGATCGAGCGCGCGTCGGCGAGGTCGACAATGTCGTCGTCGGGCGCGTGCAGCACCAGCAACGGGCGATCGAGCGCGGCGAGGCGGCTGCGCTGGGACTGGTCGGCGATGTCGTCGAGGAAGGCGCGCCCGACCTGGAACGGGCGCCCCCCGATGTGCACCGCGGCGACGCCGTCGGCCTCGATCTCGGGACGGGCCGCGTCGAACAGGTGGGTCACGTGGTCGGGCGAGAACGGGGCGCCGACCGTCACCACGGCCCGCACCTCCGGGATCCGGGCGGCCGCGGCGATGACGGCGGCACCGCCCAGCGAGTGCCCGACGAGCAGGGTCGGGGCACCGAACTCGGCCCGCAGCCAGTCGGCGGCCCGCACGAGGTCCTCGACGTTCATCGAGAACGTGGAGTCGCTGAACTCCCCACCGGACTCGCCCAGCCCGGTGAAGTCCAGGCGGAGCACCCCGATCCCGCGGGAGGTGAGACCGCGCGCGGTCCGCGCCGTGGCAAGCTGGTCCTTGCTGCACGTGAAGCAATGCGCGAGCAGGGCGAGGCCCAGCGGCGGTCCGAGTGGCAGGTCGAGGCGGGCGGCGAGCGGGGCTCCGGCGCCGCCGATGGCGTATCGGGCGAGGGTCACGCGCTCGGAACCCGACCTGACGCATGATCATTCCCGCGAGGTCGGTCGACGGCACCCGGGGCGCGGTGGGTGGCAGGCCGGCTCGCCGGAGAAGGGTGGGAGATGAGTTCGACGAGTTCGGCGACGAGGCCCGCGCGCAGAGGGCGGGCGAGCGCGGGGTGCTCCACCACGGCCGGATCGGCGGGCCCATGAGGTTCCCCCGGCGCGGTCATCACGAGTCCGACGACCGCCGGGCCGGGCAGCAGCCGGTGGCGGACGAGGCCCCGGTGGCTCCGCCGCCGCCGGATTCCGAGACCGTGCACACGGTGCTCGATCTGGCGCTGCGCATCGGGGAGATCCAGCTCTCCAACGGGGCGGGCGGTGCCGATGTGACGGCCACCGTCCTCTGTGTGGCCTACGCGCTGGGACTGCCCCGTTGCGAGGTCGACGTCATCCACACCTCGCTCGTGGCGACCTGCCTGCGCGGCAGCGAGTACCCGTCAGTCACCTCGGTGCGCGTGGTGCGCGACCGCGGCCTGGACTACGGGCGGCTGACCGCCACCGAGGAGCTCGTCCGGGGCATCGTGGACGGCCGGCTGCGCACCGACGACGCCTACGCCGAGCTCAACCGGATCCTCGACGCCCCGCGGCTCTACCCTCGCTGGGTCTCCACCGCGGCCTGGGGCGGGCTGGCGTTCTGCGTCGGCGGGCTGCTGGGGCGGCGGGCTCGCCGCGTCGGTGGGCGCGCTGGTCATCAGTGCCCTGATCGACCGGGTCGGTCGGGTGCTCAACCGCTACCGGGTGCCGCCGTTCTTCCAACAGTTCGTCGGCGGCCTGGTCGCCACGCTGGCCGCGACCCTGATCACCGCCGTCAGCCTGCTGCCGATCGACCGTCCGACCCTGGTCAGCGCCGCTGCCATCACCGTGCTGCTGTCCGGGATGTCCTCGGTGGCGGCGATGCACGACGCGATCACCGGATACAGCGTCACAGCGGCGGGTCGGGCCGTGGAGATCGCGCAGCTCAGTGCGGGCCTGATCGCCGGTGTGGTGCTGGCGCTGCAGGCGGCCCCGCTGCTCGGTCTGCCGCCCAACCCGCCCGAGCTCCCGCCCGCGGGCCCGACGCTGCTCCCGGTCATGGCGCTCGCCGGTGCCGGGGCCGCCGCCTTCTTCGCCCTGGCCGGGTACGCCCGCCTGCGGGCCCTGCCCGTCGCGGCCGTGGCCGGCGCGATCGGCGTCACGGTCTACACGCTGCTGACCTCCGCGGGCATCCACCCGATCAGCGCGTCCGCCGTCGCGGCGACGCTGGCCGGAGTCGGCGGAGGTCTGCTCGCCCGAAAGCTCAAGATCACACCGCTGGTCGTCGCGATGTCCGGGATCACCCCGTTGCTGCCCGGGTTCTCCACCTACCGCGGGCTCTACGAGCTGGTGGCGGGCGGCACCCTGGTCGGGCTGATAACCGCCGTCGCGATCGGCCTGGTCCTCGCGGCGGGTGTGGTGCTCGGCCAGTTCCTGGCGCAACCGGTGCGGACCGGGCTCAGTCGGCTCGAACGTCGGCTCTCCGGACCCCGGCTGGCCGGCCCGCTGGATCCGCGCGAAGCCGTACCGGACTAGTTGCCCTGCGCTAACGGGTCGTGATCGTCGTCTCGGAACCTGGAGCGTGCTCCGGCCCGTTCCCCGTTTCAAGATGACGATCATGCCGCCCGCCCGGCCGGTACTCGAACGGGTCGCGAGGCCGGCGGGGGAGCGCCGCGCGGGTGACCCTGGGGCGAGCCGACGACCGACGCCGGCGGAGAGTGAGGGACCGGATGGTCGAGCGCTATCAGACGTTGGTGATCGGCGGTGGCATGGCCGGTCTGCCGTTGGCGTTGCGCGCGGCGCGGCACGGCCGCGTGGCGTTCGTGGAGAAGGAGAAGCTGGGCGGCACCTGCCTCAACCGCGGGTGCATCCCCACCAAGACGATGATCGCCTCGGCGGAGGTGGCGCACCAGGTGCGGCGGGCGGCCGAGTTCGGGGTGCGGGTCGGCGACCCGGTGGTCGACCTGTCCGCGGTGGTCGCCCGCAAGGACGAGATCGTCGAGTCGATCCGGGACGGCTCGTACCGGGCGGTGGAGCGCGCCGAGTCGGTGGACCACTACCCGGCGCAGGGCCGGTTCGTCGGCCCGCGACGGCTGCGGGTGGAGGACACCGAGCTGGAGGCGGACCGGATCTTCCTGGTCACCGGGATGCGCACCACGGTCCCGCCGATCGAAGGGCTCGGCGGGGTCCCGTACCACACCTCGCGGACCCTGCTGGACCTCACCGAGCTCCCCGAGCACCTCGTGGTGGTGGGCGGCGGCTACATCGGCTGCGAGTTCGCCCAGATGTTCCGCCGCTTCGGCTCCCGGGTCACGCTCGTTCAGCGAGCCGAGCGGCTGCTGCCCGTCGAGGACCCGGACATCTCCGACGCCGTGACCGACGGGTTCGGCGCCGACGGGACCGAGGTGCGCACCGGCACCACCTGTGTGGCCGTTGCTGGGCGGGCGGGCGACATCCGCGTCGGCTGCACCGGCGACCCCTCCGACGAGGTCCGCGGCAGCCACCTGCTCATCGCCGCGGGCCGGACGCCCAACACCGACCGGCTCGGGCTCGACCAGCTCGGCCTGGAACCGGCCCGTTCGGGGTTCCTGCCCGTGGACGACACGCTGCGCACCCCGGTGGAGGACGTGTGGGCACTGGGCGACATCCGGGGTGGGGGGCTGTTCACCCACACCGCGCGCGACGACGCGGACGTCGTCTACCGCACCGTGTTCCGCGACCAGGACCGCAGCATCGCGGGGCGGATCGTCCCGCACGCGGTGTTCGTCGATCCCGAGGTCGGCGCGGTCGGGCTGACCGAGCCGGAGGCCCGGGCCGCGGGCTACGAGGTGATCGTCGGCAGGCAGGACTTCACCGGGGTGGCCAAGGCCCGCGCGACGGGCAACACCCGAGGGTTGATCAAGTTCGTCGTCGACGCGGCCACCGACCGGATCCTGGGCTGCCACATCGCCGGACCAAACGGGGGCAACCTGGTGCACGAGGCGGTGCTCGCGATAAACGTCGGCGCCCGCTACACCGACGTGGCGCAGGCCATGCACATCCACCCCACGCTGGCCGAGGGCGTCAACGCCGCGGCGGGGGGTGTGCACCGCCCCGCCGGCTGAGTCCTGCCGGCAGGGCCCCGCCGGCAGGGCGGGTGCGCGGCTACGAGCTGCGCCGCAGACCCGCCCGGTGCCACTGCTCGAGGGCGGCCGGGCCGTTGCGCTCGAGCCGAGCCAGGAACGCCTCCTGGTCGATCGCGCGCCACTCGAGCTGCTCGGTGTGGTACGGACCGATCCGGACACCGGTGGGCCGGTCGCGCCGGGCCTCGACGTAGCGCGCGACGAACGACTCGACGTTGGCCGCGCTCGTCCAACTCGCCTTGTAGGCGATCGTGCCGCCGCGGTCGATCACCCAGGTCATGTTGGGCAGGCCGCCATAGGCCCGGTGCGCCGTGCCGGACAGGTCGTCGACCAGGATCGGGCGGCTGATCCCGATCTCGTCCCGCAACAGGCGGGCGTTCGCCAGCTTGGTCTCGAAGCAGTCGTGGTGGGGCACGCGCTCACCGGGATGTGCCTCGTGGGTGTAGACGAACACCCAGTTCAGCTCGGGGTACCGGCCGGCGAGCTCGTCGAGCAGAGGACCCTCTGCGGAGCAGTACGGTCAAGTGAACGAGCCGAACTCCAGCACCGTGGGGGTGCGCCGCCACAGCTGGTCCAGCTCGGTGGTCGTGCCGTCGTCGAGGCGGGTCAGCGGGAACGACGGAGCCCTCGACCCGGCATGCATCCGGTCGGCGAACCGGTCGAACCCCGCCAGGCCGTCGTGGGCCACGTGCTCGGCGAAGTCGACGTAGTTGTACCCGTCATCGGCCATGAGAGTTCCTTCCCGCAGAGGAGGACCCCGGCCGCCCGCGGTGGACGGCCGGGGCCATGATGATCCTCCGGCTCAGACGGCCGGGGCCGCAGGCACGTCGAGCTCGGTGCCGATGTAGTGGTTGAAGTAGTTGGTGTACAGGTTGGCGGCCAGGTGCGCGAACGCCTCGGTCAGCTCCTCGTCGCTCCAGCCTGCGGCCTGAGCCTGCTTCCAGGTGTCGTCCTGCACAGCCCCCACGTCGAGGGTGGCCTCGCGCACGACGGCGAGCAGGGTGTCGAGCCGGTCGTCACCGGTCGGTCGGCCGGCCCGGACCGCCAGCATGGTGTCGGCCTCCAGGCCCGCGGCCTTGCCTCCCAGCGTGTGCGCGGACTGGCAGTAGTCGCAGTTGTCGGCCGCGCCGACCGCCAGGGCGATGGCCTCGCGGGTCTTCCCGTCGAAGGTGCCGTGGGAGGCGATCGCCTCCTGCATGGCGGTGTAGGTGGCGAGGACGACGGGGGAGTGGGCCATCCCGCCGTGGATGTTGAGCAGCTTGCCCATCCGCTTGCTCAGCGTCTCGAGCGTGGGGCGGGTCTGCTCGGGGGCGTCGTCGAGCGTGTGGGCGGGAACGCGGGGCATCGGGTTACTCCTCGGAAGGTGGTTCGTCGTGCTCGGACCTCCCGGGTAACGCGGGCCTGACGAGGATCACCTCGGCACTGTCAGGGACGCGACAGAGTTGCCCCGTCGTCGTCTGCCTCGTCGTCTGCCTCGTCGTCGTCGGGGGGTCAGGCCGACCGGATCCGCTGGAGCGCCGCGGGGTCGAGCAGCCGGACCGACGAGTAGCCGATCTCGACGTGCCCGCGCCGTTCGAAGTCCTTGAGGACCTTGTTGAGCGACGGTCGGGCGACGCCGAGCATCGCGGCCAGGGTGCGCTGCGGCAGCCGGACGACCGCACCGCCCGCGTCGTCGTCGGCCTCGTCGAGCAGGAGCCCGGCGAGCTGTGCCGGCAGTGGCCGGCCGAGTAGCGCGATGAGCCGTTCGTGGCTGGTGGCGAGGCGCTGGGCGACGCTGGAGAGCCACCTGCGGGCGATCGCGGGGTGGTGCGCGAGCAGCCGCTCGAAGTCCGGCGGTGTGAGGTGCAGGCAGGTGACGGCGTCGACGGCGCGGGCGGTGTAGGGCAGGGCCAGCCCGAGCAGCAGCGGGATGTCGCCCTCGACGTCACCGGGCCGGAGCACCCCGACGACGACGCGGTTGCGGCCGGAGGCGACGCTGAGCTCGACGTGGCCCGTCCGGATGATCCAGACACCGGGGTTCGTCTCGGCGCTGGTCCCGAACAGCGGCGCTCCGGCTGTCAGCTCGACGGGCTGCAGCGTCTCGGCCAGCGCGGCGACGTCGCCCTTCGCGAGCGGTGCCGAGGCGCCCCGGCCGACGCAGCGCGCGACCCACGCGGCGTCGCGGATCGGGGCGTCGTCGGTCACCGATCCGGGGCGAGCCGTCCGGAGCGCATCGGACCAGCGGCGGACGTCCATCCGCGGATCGTGTCATTTCGCTGACAGTTCCCGGTTCGGGGTCCGCACCGGTGGGTTCTCCGTCCGTACCGACGGCGAGGGGACGATTGTGCGTGTGCCCGCCCGTCCCTGCCAGAAGGAGTCTCGTGGTTCTTCGCCCGCACACCGTGGCCTTCGACGTCGTCGAGACACTGATCTCGCTGGAACCGCTGCGCCGGCGGTTCGTCGAGATCGGGATGCACGCCTCGACGCTGGAGCGCTGGTTCGATCGCATGCTGCGCGACGGCATGGCGCTGACGCTCGCCGGCGACTACGCGCCGTTCCCCGAGGTGGCCCGGGCCGCGCTGCGGGTCATCGGCGGCGGCCGCCTTTCCGACGACGACGTCTCCCACGTCCTGGACGGCTTCGCCACCCTGCCCGCGCAACCGGACGCGGAGCAGGCCATGCAGGTGCTCACCGCACTGGTAACCGGCAGTGTTCGATCCCCGTCGAATAGCTCTGGTTGCGGTGTCCCCGTGAAGGGCATTCGTCAGCCTTGGTGACTGCGGGACAGGGCGAGTGAGGCTGCGTAGCGGGACCAGTTCCCGCCGGCGTCTCGGGTCCAGCGGGTGGCGGTTCCTGGGCTGAGGTGAAGGAGGTCGGCCAGGATGGCGGCGGGGACTTCCGCGGCGAGCTGGAGCAGGGTGGCGCGCCGGCCGGGCAAGGCTCTGATACCGAGGTGGCGCAGGCGTTCGCCGAGCCGGGCGGGGGTGATCGGACGGCCCGGTAGGTGTCCGGGGAACAGCCATGGGCTGGGTGTTGTCGGTGACCCGACGCCGA
>Ga0136625_1000624_pt1 | contig 11566 bp, 9 predicted proteins | sample AntDrymUQ4832306_2_FD_104672 | JGI IMG/M metagenome (GOLD analysis project Ga0136625, IMG submission 104672) | Polar desert sand microbial communities from Dry Valleys, Antarctica - metaG UQ483 (23.06) | ecosystem: Environmental > Terrestrial > Soil > Desert | place: Antarctica: Dry Valley...
ACCCCCCGCCCCGCAGAGGGTCGCCGCACCCTCCACCGAATAGGTCAGGGTGGCATCGACCCCGGACAGCCCAGAGCCTGTGACCCTGCGCCTCAGCGGGAGCAGGGCAGGTCGTGGGCTACCGCTCTCGGACCTCGAGACCTTCGTGAAGCACTTCACCGCCGCGCTTCGAGGTCACGAGCGAGTCCGGCGTGACGAGCCTGCGCGGAAGACCGGGCACCCCGAGCGCCGGAGCGAGAGTGCGGTGGCATTTCGCCTCGTCGGGCTCGAGCCCGGGAGCGCCTTGCTCACACTGGAGCCGATGGGCCGGTCCTCCGAGACGGACGACTCGCTCTTCGACGCCGAAGGCGAGCTCGCGATGAGCAACTTGGTCTCCCTCGTCGGGAGGCTGGAAACCCGTGCGGAGATCGATCCCGATGTCGTCGATGCTCTCGGGTCGGCGACGCGCTCGCTGGGCGATGGAGGGAGAATCGAGCTCGACGTGCTGGCCGAGGGCGCTCGCACCCGAGTGTCGGTCGACGAAGCACTGCTTCGGAGCGTCGAGCGGACCAACGGTGGTGGGGTGGAGGAGATCGGCCACGTCAGTGGGCGACTCCACATGATCGACCTCGAGCCGGATCGAGTGGGCATTCGCGCGCCGAACGGGATGGAGTGGACGTGCCATTACCCCGACGATCTGGAGGAGAGGATCAAGCAGCTCGTGGACCAGGCGGTCGTCGCAACGGGTAGCGGGCGGAAGGTCAGCGCGCAGAGGGGGACCATGGCGCTCGAAGACATCGCGCCAGCCGTCGAGCACCGACAAGACACGCTGTTCACCGCCGAGCAGGTTCCCCTCGCCGAGCTCATGGCGCAGCAGGGGATCGCCGGCCCGCAGGGACTTGGATCACTGGGCGATCCGGAATGGGAGGACGACGAGGAGGGTCGCCGTTTCCTCGAAGAGCTCCTCGGGCGCGCCTGACTCTTGCTCAGCTCCGAGCTGATCGTCTGCGACACCTCCTTCGTTGGAGCGACCTTGCCGGCGGCACGCTATGCGGAGCGCACCGCCGACTGGTCTTCGGAGACGCGTGCTCGTCTCGACGAGGCGGTTCTCGCAGTCAGCGTCATCTCTGTGGCGGAGGTCCGCGCCGGCCTGCTTCGCCGTCGCTTGGGCGCCCGAAGGGTCGAGCGGATCGAGCAGCACCTCGCAACCTTTGCGCGCCTACCCCTCGACGAGGAGACGCTTGACGCGTGGGCCCGGCTGAGAGCGGCCTCGCTCGATGGCGGGTGGAACGTTGGCGAGAACGACCTGTGGATCGCTGCGACGGCGAGGACGCGCGAAGTCGCGGTTGCGGCGTGCGACCGGGACTTCGCCCGCATCGATGATTCTGCGCTCGAGGTGATCTACCTTCCGGCGACGTCTAGCTCGCCGCCCGCGAGCTGAGCCTCAGGGCCCACACCCGCCTCAGCGGCCTCCGCGCTACTACCGGTGCTCGGACCGCCCTCGCGCGAACAGGTTGGTGTGCCACCCGATTCCCCCGACCACGAGCATGATCACGAGTGCGCCAAGGGAGGCTTCGCCGTGGCTCCAACCCCCTTGGGGCGCGGCGAGCGCGAAGAGCGTGGCGAAGAGGGCGCAGGTTCCGAGAACGGCGAGCGTACGCATCAGGAGAAAAGTACAGCGTTCACCAAGGCGACGAGCAGTCCTGTGACCACGCCGGCCACCGTCCAACGAGCGACCAGTAGCTGCATCGGGAAGCCGCGGTCCCGCTCGGTGCGGTACAGAGCGATCACCAGTCCGACGGTCGCGCCGACGGCACCCATCTGCAGCACGAAGGCGATCGGGCCGGTCGAAGGGCCGAGGCCAAAGTAGAGCGCGGCGAGGACCGCCGTCAGCAGCAGGGCGAGTAGATCGCTCACCTGCTTGGAGCGACGTGTCGCTGCCCGGGGCATACCAGGATGATGACGAATCGGCCCACCGCTACTCGTAGTACTCCGGCTCCTCGTCGTCCGAGTCCTCCGGGAACTCCAACCCCAGATCGCGAAGCAGGCCGAGAATGGACTCCCGCTCCTCGTCGGTCACCTCCCCCCATCCCGGCTCGTCGCTGAGGCACGGCACACGGACCTCCGTTCGCGGGCTGACACCCTGGAAAGACCGCGGGCGTCGCATCTCGCCCCCGCGCAGTGCAAAATCCTCGCGACGTCCGTGCCGGGGAAGTGACTTCTGAGGCGGAAGGGGGCGGAGGAACGTGATCAACCAGATGAACCTGCGCACCGTGCGCTCCGCTGAGGAGGCGCTCGGCCTGCTGCGTCTGCTCGGCTACGACTCCGCGGCGGCGCGTCCGTTCGACCTGTCGGAGGTCGGCCTCGCCGGGGTCGGTCGGCGCCTGCGCAGCGAACGCTCGCCCGCGCGCGGCTATGGGGTGCTCGTGGCCGAGGTCCCCCAGATGCCGCGGTCGCTCAAGACTTTCGGCCGGCGGCTCGTCGAGGAGCTACACGACCGCCCGCTCGCGCTTCTCGGCGTCACCGGGAACGGAGGCTGGCGCGAGTGGGCCGTGGTCCGCCCACAACTCGTGCGGGGCGGTGGAGGCGCGGTCTCGATCGCGAAGCTCCAGGTTGACCCCGGTGCGCCCACGTCCCACGATGTCGAGGTGATCGGTCGCCTGGCGTGGTCGGCCGCGAAGGACGACGAGCGCAATCACGCCGCCATCGACGCTGCGCTCGACGTCGAGCGCGTCACCCGGCGCTTCTTCGTCGAGCTGAACCGCCACTACGCCCGGCTGGTAGAGGCCGTGGAGACGCACGCAGGCCGCGATGCGGCCGTGCGTTCCGGAGTGGACCATGCCGACGGCGCGGCGCGCGTTGCGCTGCGCATCGTGACGCAGACCCTCTTCTGCTACTTCCTCCAGCGCAAGGCCCTCTTGGAGGGCGACCGATCATGGCTCTCGAACGCCTTCCGCAGGACGCTGGCCGAGGGCGGTTTCTACCCGCGAGTCATGGAGCCGCTGTTCTACGAGGCGCTCAGCAGTCCGCTCGAGCGCCGGCCTGAGGAGTGGCTCCGGCCGGGCCTGCCGTTCCTGAACGGCGGCCTCTTCGAGCGCCACTACGGGGATGTATCCCTACCGCTCGAGGACTCGCTCTTCTCCACCGAGGAGGGCCTGCTCGGCTTCCTCGACGGGTGGACCTTCACGGTTGCCGAGGACACCGCCGACGAGGCGGAGGTGGCCGTGGACCCAGAGATGCTCGGGAAGGTCTTCGAGAACCTGATCGCCGACGACGACCGGAAGGCGCAGGGGACTATCTACACGCCCCGGCCAGTGGTGCAGTTCATGTGCCGCGAGGCGCTAGTGCCGTATCTCCAGCGCGCTGCGGGAATCGACGAGCCACGCGCCCGCACGCTTATCGCCGCCGACGATCCCTTCGCCGCGCTCTCCGAGTCCGAAGGTACCGCGGAGACCGTTCGCCTGGCGACCGCGGTGGAGAGCTCTCTGGCCGAGATCCGGGTCCTCGATCCGGCTGTGGGCTCGGGTGCATTCCCGCTCGGCATGCTCGCGGAGATCCTGCGCCTGCGCCGCCTCGCTCACGCGGTGACCGAAGGACGAGAGCCCACCGACGCCGAGCTCGGTGCCTGGAAGCTCCACGCTATCGAGCATTGCCTGTTCGGGGTCGACATCAATCCCACGGCCATCGAGCTGTGCCGGCTGCGCCTGTGGCTGTCGCTGCTGGTCGAGGCGCCGGCCGGTCGGACTCCGGACCCGCTGCCGAACCTCGAGTACCGAACGGTGTGCGCGGACTCGCTGACCGACTTCGTCGCCGGTGTGGAGGTGCAGAACACGCGCGGCGGGCTGGGGACGCTCGGGTTCGACGAGATCGACCCGAACGCCCTGGTCGAGCTTCGCGACCGTTACTTCGTCGCCTCCGATCCGGAAGAAAAGAGCGAACTTCGCCGTTTGCTGGCCACTGCCGAGGACGACCTGGTCGAGAGCATCTTCGCCCGTGCGCGGGCCCGGGCGGAGGCCGCGGCGCGAGCTTCGCGCGCGGCCACTCGGAAGGTCGGCGAGTCCGCCGCCGCAGGCGTGACCGACCTCGCCGCTCGTTACCGCACCCGCGACCGCGTCTATCCGGTCTTCCTTCCCGCGTTTTTGGCCCCCGACGTCGCGGAGCGGGGCGGCTGGGATGTGGTGATCATGAACCCGCCGTACGTGGGCCGCAAGGAGGTACCCCGGCGACTCGGTGCCGCGCGCACAGCCGACCTCGAGCGCCACTACGGCCGCACCTCCGACCTGATGATCCACTTCGCGCTCAGAGCGCTCGAGCTGGCCCGGCCGGGCGGCGCGGTCTCGATGATCTTTAACGACTCGATCTTCACGAGCACCGACGCCGACGATCTCCGCCGCACCCTCGTCGCGGATACGGGTAAACCGGTCACTCTCCACGCAGCCGCACGCACGCGCTGCTTCGAGGGCGTCGCGGTGAACGGCGGGGTGGTTGTGGCCACGCGTGCGTCGGCGCCCGACCCCGAGGTCCGGTGGGTGGAGAACCACGGGCGCGACCCGCGCGAGTTGCTGGCCGCGAGCCTCGTAGCCGGCGGGCCGGGCACTGTGGTTTCCGTCGGCGACTCCGAGTTGTTCGAGGTCGAAGATCGTCACTACAGGCGGCTGCCGCACCGGCCGCTGTTCCGGCCGAGCGAGCCGGCAGTGGCGCTGCTTGACGCCTTCGAGCGGTGCGCAGGGTGGCGGGAGCTGTCGCGCTTCAGCTCTCCGGACGGATCGGCAGACTGGCGCATGCTCTCGGAGACCCCTCGGCTCGAGCGCTGGCTTCAGCAGTCGCGCGTAACGGGTTTCTTCGAGCGCCTCGAGCCCGGACGCGACTTCGTGCTCCTCGGCCTTGTGGTCCGGGGGGGCCAGGGCCTTGCCACGGCCGACGACCGCCGCTTCCTGGCCGCGATTGATGGCACGGTCGAGGCTGACCGCGCATCCGAGCGCCTCGACGTGCTTGAGCAGGCGGTGCTCGCCCGGCCCGAGCCGGCGGCCGCGTACTACCAAGCCCTCGACCGCGACCCCGACCGAGCGGGAGCGCTGCTGCAGGTAGCCCTGAGCTTCCGAGACAAAGCACTCGGCTGGCCAAAGGGCGGGCTAATCCGGGTCGCGCCGGCCGAGGACGTACGGCGAACGCGGTTGAAAAAGGAGGAGGTGCGCTCCGGCATTACGGAGGGACCGATCTGGGTGCCGTTCGAGAAGGGTGACTCCTCGGAGGCCGGCGCGGCGGCTTGGCGGCGGGACAACCCGCTGGTCATCGACTGGTCGACCACATCGGTGAGCCTGCTCCGACGGCGGGCGGCAGGAAAGGAGTCGTACCGAAAGCCCTACTTCAGGAACGAGGATCTCTGGGGCCAAGGTGGGGTGACGTGGAACGCGATTTCGAGCTACCTGCGAGGCCGGCTGGTACGCGAGGGAGGAATTTTCGGGCACGGAGCGCCAGTTATCCGGCCGACTATCCCGTGGCTCTCCACCGAGTCTCTGCTGACTCTGCTCAACAGCCCAATGCTCGACTTCGCGCTTCGGACGTTTCTCGCGTCGCGCATGAACACGCACGTCGGGGACATCCGTCGCCTCCCCATACCCGTGCTCGACGCCTCCCAAGCCGCCGATCTCACCGACCTCGGACGCCGCGCCATCGACGCCAAGCGCGCGAAGGACGAGGGTAAGTCTGAGGGGGGGGGGCTCACCGAGATCGAGGCCGAGCTCGACGCCTACGTCCGCGACCTCTACGGCGTGCGCCGGGATGCCGACCTCTGGGTGGTCCGATAGCCCGTGGCCGTCGACCACCTCTACCTCTCGTACGCGGACAACTTCCGGCTCACCGTTGGGGACCGGCTCGCGGCCGAGATCCGCGAGGACCCCACGCGTCTCGACGTGGTGTCGGGGTATTTTGCGCCGTCGGTGTGGGGCATCGTCGGCGAGGCGCTCGAGCGCCTCGGCTCTTTCCGCCTGCTGCTCGGTAAGGACCATGAGCTCGATCGCCTCGAGTCGGTCACGGAGGGACGCAACATCGAGGCGCTGGTGACCGCCGCCGTGCGTCGGGAGACCGAGCCACCGCGGCTCGCCGATCGCTCCGACGCCGAGCGGGTGGCCGAGCTGGTCGCGTTCCTCGAGCGCATGCGCGACGCGAGCGCGGACGAGGTGGTGAAGCTCTGGCGCGGGGACGGCTTCCTCCACGCCAAGGCGTACATCCTCAAGCGGTCGGTCGGCATTGGCAGCGCGAACTTCACGGCCGCCGGACTCTCACGCAACCGTGAGCTCGTGGGCTGGCGCCAGGACCGGGACGTGGTCCGCGAGGTGGAGACGTGGTTCGACGACTACTGGGAGCACGAGGACACCGTCCCCTACACCGACGAGCTGATCGACCTCCTGCGCTCGACGCCGCTCGTATCCGATCGCTACACCCCGTACGACGTGCTCATACGCACGTTGGCCGCACGGTACGGGGCGGAGCGACCGCCCTCGCTCGAGGCCGCCGGGTTCAACCTCAAGTGGTTTCAGGAGGACGCGGTCTTTCGGCTCGTGCGCCTCCTCAACGGTCGCGCCCGTGGCGCGCTCCTGGCCGACGCGGTGGGCCTTGGCAAGACCTACATGGCGATGGGAGTGATCCATCACTACCTCTACACGCGCGCCGAGCCCCGCCGCGGGCGGGGCCGCCCGGTGCTCCTCGTGGTCCCGGCCTCGCTCGAGGGCACCTGGCGGCGGGTACTCGAGGAAACGGGCCTCGACTGGGCGTGCGAGGTCCTGACCACCCAGCGCCTGCGGGCCGACTTCGACCCGAGGACCGATGCGGGACGAGACCTCACCGGCGCCGACCTAATCGTGATCGACGAAGCCCACCGCCTGCGCGGAGGCGGAACCTGGTTCCAGAAGGCGATGGACCTGGTGACCGCCGGCGACCGAGCGGCCGAGAAGCGCGTGCTCCTGCTCACTGCGACGCCGGTCAACACCGGGATGCGCGACCTCGTGAACCTCCTGCGCGTGCTGACCAAGAACGACCGCGGGGTATGGGCCCCCGAGATCGCCGACTTCGAGCGCTACCTCGACCGCGTCGAGCGCAACGCGGCGGACCCCTTCCCCGTGCTCGACCGCTCGATTGTCCGCCGCAGCCGCACCGATGTGCTGACCGCCTACGACGAGGCGCGCGCCGCCGGGCTCGCGGTCGAGCCGCTCAAGCTGCCGGAGCGCCGCACCGAGCACGTGAGCTACCGGTATGACGCGGCCGGGGACGACCTCTTCGGACGGTTCGCCGACACCCTGCGCGGGCTGACCCTCGCGCCCTACGATCTCGAGCGCTTCCGCCGCCAGGACCCGGCCGGCGACGAGCCTCCCACGCTCGTCGCGCCGCTCGAGGGTGCGGTCGGCGAGGAGGGTCTCGCGTTTCGTCCGGGCACACTCGCGGCCCTGTGCGCCGCCGGGCTGCTGAACCGCTTCCAGTCGTCGATCCCGGCGATCCGGCGAAGCCTGTTGCGCGTCGAAGCGGTGCTGCGACGCTTCGGAGAGGCCCTCGCGCAGGACCCACCGCGGCTGCTCGACCTCCAGGGACAGGCTCGCGTTCGTGCTCTGCTGGCCGACGAGGCCCGTGGTCGAGACCGTGACGCCGGCGAGGCTCCTGCCGAGAGCGCGGAGCCTCAGGGCCTCGACCAGCCCGAGCTCGACGAGGGATGGCGGGCGGCGCTCGCCGAAGCCGGGCCACTCGAGGATCCCGCGGCCTACCGGCTGGACGAGCTTCACGCTGCACTCGAGAACGATCGTGCGCTGATCGGAGATCTGCTCCGCCGGCTCCCGTCGGAGTCGGACGATGGCAAGGTGAAAGCCCTCGTCGCCGCCCTCACCACCGAGTCGAGGGCAGGGCGCCGAGGCGCCCCTGGCCTCGCCGGCCGGCGCCTGCTGATCTTCAGCCAGTACCGCGACACCGCGCGTTACCTGCACCGCCGGCTGACCGATCCGGCGCTTGCGGACGCGGTCGGTCGGGTGATGCTCACCGACGGCGCGGTGTCCTCGGACGAGCGGGCTGCGATCACCGCATGGTTCGACCCCGACCGGGCGGCCACGCCCGAGATGGAAGCGCTCGCCCGAGGTGAAACAACGCCTCGCATCCTCGTGTCCACCGACGTCCTCGCCGAGGGCCACAACCTCCAGCTGGCCGACACGGTGGTCAACTTCGACCTCCACTTCAACCCGCAGATGGCCGTCCAGCGCGCCGGCCGGGTGGATCGCCTGCAATCCCCGCACCGGACCGTGTGGCTGGTGAGCATGCTTCCGCCAGAGGACCTTGACCGCCACATCGGGCTCATGGCCCGACTCGACGAGCGGTTCCGCCGCATCCACGGACTGGGCCTCGGGGACGAGCGGACGACGCCGCTGGCCGCCGACGTCCAGGGACGTACGCTTGAGCAGATCCGCCGCCTGTACGCGGACGACGCCACCGTCCTCGACGAGATCGAGCGCTCGTGGACCTTCGGCTCGACCGACTACATGCGCCAGCCGCTCACCGCGTTCCTGAGCCGTGCGGGCGTGGAGCGCCTCGACTCGATTCCCTTCGGCGTCTCGTCGATAAAGCGCCTGCCGGCGGGGTGGCGCCACGGCGATGGCGTCTTCTTGGCCCTGGCCGCGCCGGCGAGCGCGGGCGACGCCCCCGAGACCTATTGGCGCTTCTACCCCCGCCGCCCCGACGGCTCGTACGGCGAGCCGGTCATGGACGAGGTGGAGATATTCAGGGCGATCGCCTGCCGCGAAGCCGAGCCTCGCGCGGGGCTCGCCCCGGTGCCTCCCGGGCCAGGCGTCTTCGATTGGGAGCTGATCGCACAGGCGTCGCGGGAGCTGGCCGCCACGCTCACCCTTCAGCGCTCGCAGGCGGAGCTCTCCCGCGGAGCCTCCGAGCGCTCACGGAAGCTTCGCGCGGAGCTGCGCGGCAACGCGGCGGAGCTCGACGTGGAGGGTCTCGACGATCTGCTCGAGCGTCTGCTCCAGGTGCGCGTCGAGGACTTCGACGGGCGCAGCGGCTGGCGACGCTTCGACGACGCCCGCCGCTCGCTCCGCCGCGCCGAGACCGAGGACGAGCGCCACGTCGCCGCCCGCGCCGCCGTCGAGCTCGGGTTCGAGCTGTTCGGGCCGCCGGCCTCGGAGAAGGAGGACGCGGCGGACGTGGCCGATGTCAGGCCGGAGGCGCTGCGCCTCGTGGCCTACGAGGCGCTGGTGGGCTCGCCACCGCGACCGGCGGTTGGTGACGGACAGACGGCGCTCGGCCTATGAGCGAGATTGGGACAGGCGCGTCGTCGCGGCAGGGGCGTATCACGCCACGTCGCTCGTACCCGAAATGGCACTTCGCCCCCGCCCACACCTGGGACGCCCAGCGCATCGCCGCAGCGATGCGCCGGTGGGGTGCGGAGACGGGTGACCCACCCCGCTCGTACGACTGGTGTCCCTCCGCGGCGCGCTCGGCATGCCTTATCGGTCCAGGGGAGCACAAGTGGGAGCGCGAGCACCCGCGGTGGCCGGGCAACACCACCGTCTACCGCTACTACGGCTCGTGGTTCGACGCGCTCGCGGCCGCGGGGCTTCCACCGGGCCGTCCGCCCCCGGACCTGCCTTTCGCTGAGCGCGTCGAGACGGCCAGGCGTCTGCAGGACGCCGGCGAGACGGTCAGGGCGATCTCCGATCATCTCGACGTCCATCCGTCGAGCGTTTATGGGCCCCTCAGGGCCCACCCGTGTCGCGAGTGCGGGGGATGGGTGGTCGGACTACAGAGCTCTGTCACGCGTGCAGCACTCGGCGCGCCAATCCGAGGCGATGGACCAGGGAGGAGCTGCTCGAGGCCGGCGAGACCTGGAGGGCTGAGGTCGGGGCGGTGCCGTACCACGCGGACTGGGCTCGGACGGAGGCCGGTGAGCAGGGGAAGTGGCATCACGAGTTCCCGCAGTGGCCCTCGAGCGGTGCGGTCGCCACGGTGTTCGGAACGTGGGGCGCGTTCACTGCGGAGCTCGGACAACCCACCTACAACGCCCCGTGGACCGGCGAGGAGGTTCTCGAAGCCCTGCGACGGATCGCGAGTGAGCTCGCCCGGAGTCCGACGAAGGAGGAGCTGGAGGAGAACGCCTCGACGCCCGGGTGGCCCTCGGCCGCCATCGTTCGCAGGCGCTTCGGCTCCGTGACCGCCGGGGTGGCCGCCGCCGGGCTTTCGCCGGCCCGCACACTCTGGTCGCGAGCGCGGCTCATCGAGGCGGCGCGCCGCTTCGAGCGCGAGCACGGACATCCACCGAGGGGCAGGGACTGGGCGAAGGCGAGCGCCTCTTGGCCGTCGCGTGCGACCGTCCGCACGAAATTCGCCTCCTGGGACGCCTTCCTCGCGGTTGCCGGGTTCGGCCCGGCGCCGCGGACACGGCGACGTCGAGGCACAGCCGGGTCCGAGACCTAGCAGGCTTGCGGTCTGCCACGACGCCCTTCGCGGCATCGATGAGCGCGGCTCAAGCCCGAAGCATGCACAACACGCCCCAGGTACTCGCCGAACAGGGGTGGGGCGCGCTGTCCACGAGGACGATGGACAGCTCGACGCACGCCTCGAACGACCGTACGTGCGTCGAGCTGTGCAGGTCGGGCCGGCGGTCGAATCGGGACATCGCCGGGATGGCCTCGATCGAGTGTTCGATGACGAGGAGCTCTCGCCGACTGTCGATCTGGTCGCTGAATCACCGAAATCCTTCCCCCGGCGCGCCCCCCAGCACAGTGCTCACTCACGCCGCGGCTCGCAGAAGCGCGGCTTCCTCCCCTGCCCGACCGATGAGTTGTACCCCGAGCGGCATGCCCGCCGGACCTACCAGGCCGGGGACCGAGACCGTGGGCAGGCCGAGGAGAGTCCACGCGCGGCAGAAGAGCGGATCTCCGGTCGACTCGAGGCCCACCGGGTCGGCTTCAGCCCGAGCACGCCGCAGAACGCAGCCGGGCGAGTGATCGACCCGGCGGTCTGCGTGCCCAGCGCGAGCGGGACCATCGCGTCGGCGACGGCGGCGGCCGAGCCGCTCGACGAGCCCCCCGGAGTGCGAGCGAGGTCGACCGGGTTGCGGGTCTGCGCCGGAGCGAAGAGCGCGAGCTCGGTCGTGGTGGTCTTGCCGAGGACCACCGCCCCGGCGGCGCGCAGGCGCACGACGCACTCGGCGCCGGCCGGTGGCCGGCGTGGATCGGCGAGCCGTACGAGGTCGGCATGTCCGCGGTGTCGACGATGTCCTTGACCCCCACCGGCACGCCGTGAAGGGGCCCGAGCGCCGCGCCGGGTCGCCGGGCCGCGTCACGAGCGCGTCCCTCGGCGAGGGCGCGATCGGCGTCGAGCCACGCCCACGCGCGAACATCGTGCTCGCGCTCGGCGATGCGCTCGAGGCACGACCGTTCGCCGCAGGCAGGTCGTCAGGCGGGCCCCTCTGCCGCGCCCGGCGGACCGGACCGCAGGTCGCCCGTTACGCGCCCTAGATCCTCCACCAGCTCCATCGACAGCGCGTCGCGCCAATCGCCGGTCCGGTGGTCTCGCCAGTAGGCGTGCATCACGCCCACCCGGC